>Ga0214473_10001875_pt1 | contig 26790 bp, 20 predicted proteins | sample RVTome_7_FD_203509 | JGI IMG/M metagenome (GOLD analysis project Ga0214473, IMG submission 203509) | Soil microbial communities from uranium-contaminated site in the Upper Colorado River Basin, Wyoming, United States - RVT98D197 | ecosystem: Environmental > Terrestrial > Soil > Contaminated >...
CTATATGTGCCGTTAGCAAATATAAAGGTGTTAATGATAATTGCTCAAATAATATTAGATTCTTTCTAATCTCTATTGAACTATCCAAGTATATTTTTTACTTACATCATATCACGGTAGTTTTTATGATTCCTCTCTGTCGCAACCTCTACAGTGCCTGATCCCAGAAACGGGTCAAATACTACGTCACCCTGATTGCTGCTACCTTCGACAAATATCTCAATATGCGCTAAAGGCAGCTATGTTATATGCCACTTTTTTTCCTTCCTTTCTTCACATTGTTATAGTATGAGTTAGTGATTATCACGTCAACACATTTATCAGGTATAGTCTCCATGAAATCTAGACAATCTTTGAGGTGAGTGTGGTTAGTTATCACTTCGTATCACACGATGAAGCGTCTTGTTATGCGATTGTGCATAAAGCTTATTTGAGAGTCTTGCTCCGTTACCCTATATGATTCGCACTTATCTTAAACAACTGGGTTTGGTTTTCATTTTATTGATTCTTGTGGTTTCTCAGCTTAAACCCGATAATGCATATTCTCAGGATGCTGTTGGTTTGAACTGGATTTACCCGAGCTATGATAATGGTCACACTGGATTTAATCCTCAGATTGTCATTACAAAGGATAATGTAAAGGATCTCCAGTTACAATGGATACACCGGCTACCTAGAAATCCATATGAAGGGAAGACGATACCTTCTACTGAACACGTGAATGAAACGATACCGATGTTGGAGAAGTCGGAAGGCGTTCAAACTAATCCACTTGTTATAAACGGGGTGGTTTATGTTGAAACCTCCTTTGGTATGCTCACTGCCATAAGCACATCGACAGGAAACTCCATCTGGACCTTTGTCGTGAATGTCACAAAGGCCGTTCAAGAGTCTTGGGTTCAAAATAGGGGTATACAGCGCTCGATAACATACTATAATGGAAATATCTATTTTCAAGCGATCGACTGCACGATCTATGGGCTCGACCCTGTCACCGGCAAAGTGAAAGTAGAGATACCTGACACGTGTAAAGACATTCCAGGTAATGAAGGTCGTTACTACGGTGAAGAGGCGCCAATCTTCTATAAGGATATCGCGATAGTGTCTGGTTCATCTGGCTTCGGTCAATCAAGGGGCTACGTTGCTGCTTATGATCTGAATTCAGGTGAATTGCTCTGGCGGTGGTTCTCATCTCCGCCTATGGTTTATGGTGAAACCTTGAACACGGAGTGGGATAAAGGGAATATCAAAATGTACCTAAATGACTGGGTTGGTCCACATAATACTAGTTTAGGAGCTGGGGCTGCGATAAGAACAATTGGTGCAGTCGACGAGGTGACAGGAGTTGTCTACTTTGGGATAGGTCCTCCTGTGGCGAGGTCTCTGGGTGTACACGGACATCCCCCAATGACTGATATTCCCGGCCCTAACCTATACTCTAATAGTGTAGTGGCTCTTGACGCAAGTTCTGGTAAGCTAATATGGTATTACCAGATAGATCCGCACGATGTTCATCGTCAGGGTATCTATGCAGGTCTCATCCTGACTTACATCGATATAAATGGCATCACAAAGAAAGTGGTGATGGCCCCCTCATTTCAGGGATTTGTCTACGTGTTTGAAGCAGACACTGGAAAGCTTGTTTACGATCCAGTTGCGATTGGGTCTCACCTGAACGATAACAACGCTAACAAGGGAAATGACGCAAATATGAATGCGAATCAAGACAGTCTAACTCAGGATGCGAAAGGCAGGTACGCGTTTTGCCCCGGATCTGAAGGTGGCATAACTGCCCCCATGGCGTATGCATACAACAAGATCTACGCAGCTGCACAGAACGACTGCTTCGAAACGCGGAAAGCTGTTCGCGAAGGGGAAGAGTACTGGGCCTATAATTCAGCAGGATTAGGACAGAACTCTTCGGTCTATTCTATCGACGCGTCGAACGGAAAGATAGTGTGGCAATACAATCTACCACATTTGTACTGGTTCGCAGGGCTGACGGTGAGTGGGGGAGTTGTTTATGCACTGGATCAGCCAGGAAACCTCCACATGCTGGATGCAGAGACGGGGAAGTTACTGAGAATGATAAAGTTCGACTTCAGCGGGGATGCTGGTGTCAGCATCGGATCTGCTGCGAATGGGAAGATGATGCTATTCATTGCCATCGGTACCTCTGAGGCGATTACACCTACAGAAGGTATGGTGCTAGCCTATGCGCTACCTGATCAGATATCAACTAGTGGCGAATCTACAATACCTATTACATACGCTGTTTCGGCGATAGTTGCAGTAGCAGTTGTATATACAGTTGTCATCATCGTAATCCTCAGAAGAAAACCTTCTGCCAAGAAAGACGTCAATTAGGCGTCCTAAATTGACATTCTTATCTATCTTGAAAATAGATAAGGCGATATCTTTGGAAAGCATCACTCAGAATGTTCTGTAGGCTAAAGTAATAGTAGGGTTTAAGTTTCTGACTGTTCATATCAATAAGACTATATGCCCTATTTCTTGTCACACAATGGGATATCTTGACCAGTACTCCATATACTCGAGGCAGAGCTCGAGAGTATCAGGTGCTCAAAACACTTAGAGGCGAAGGTTGGTTCTGCAGTAGAAGTGCAGCTTCACACAGCGCAGTGGATGTTTTTGCATGCAAGGATGGGCAAATGTTGATAATTCAAGTCAAGAGCGGCAGTGCTCGCATGAGTGCTGAAGATAGGCTTGATTTGAAGAGATGGGCACTAGCCTCAGGTGCTAGAGCAGAAGTGTGGTTCTTTAATAATAGAAAGCTTAAACGAGAAGTTATCTCTGACTAAACCTATGCAATTGAGAACTTCATTTTGCTATTCTTTGCTAATCTTCATCGTCATCCGATTCTTCTTCAGCCTTGACAGATTCCTTTTCAGGACCTTCAGATGGTTCTTTTAGTTCTTCTGAGGATACTAACTCGTACTTGTAAATTGTTTCTACTTTGACTTGATATTGTTCTTCCAAGAATTGTTTAACCTTATCACTAAGAACAGATTTGAATATCTTAATCTCAAATAGATAAAGTTCTCCTTTCTTTAAATCGGTTATTTTGATACTCTTTGGAATATCTACACTTACAATAAATCTGCCTTCGGGTAATCGCTCATAGAACTGTATGTCTCCAATATTCTCTTTTTCATTCAAATCCAAGAAGTATCCTGTTCCTTTGAAATTTTCATCTGCCTCAAACTTTGAGCCAGACACTTCTTCCGCAACCCAATTAGGCAAGCTTTCAGGCATAGTGACAACAGCTATTAATTCGACGCATATAAAATAAACTAATTTGATTTTAAACTGAATCTCAAATCTGAAATAGTCCGTATTCAAATTATTAATACCGTCTTCTGCTTGAAAACTGATAATCTACTTGCTAATTTGATTATTACAATTCAACGTGAAAGAAGCCGGTGAAGACCCATCTTCTCTAGGTCTGTCTAATCCTCTTTATTTGCGCTAAAATGCTGTAATATGTCTTCTTAAATCATCGCAGCCGGGGCTAAGAGATGATGAGGACTAGACTCATGCCATGTCAAAAGAATAATCAAACAACATTACAGGATTGTCTTGGAAAAACATTATAACTCTGAATAAGTTTGAAAATGTCGATGAAATCATATAATTTTAAAAAGTCCCTTGAACCGATAGATAAAGAGCTGAATGCGAGAATTTCTAGGCGGGAGTCTTTAATAAGAGAGTCTAGAACTGTTATCTCTCTCTCATCAAGATCCATCGTTAAGATTCACACTGGACAATATGATGATGCTTCTAAAGATCTTATCTTGGCGAAAACTCAGCTTAGAGACCTTAAGAAGATGGCTGCGGAAGATTTGGCTCATTATCTTGTTTCCCCAGAAACAGAATACGTAGAGGCTTCAGTAATCAAGTCGGTTGCCTCTGGGAAAGCGATACCACAGTACACAGACCTTGATGTAAGCGGAGCGGCGTTTCTCTTGGGGCTGATGGATGCTGTTGGAGAGTTGAAAAGAATGGTTTATGATCACATTCGTAAAGGTGAGCTGAATAGAGCTACTGAATTGTTTAATCTGATGGAGCAATTATATGTCGAGTTGTCACCATTCGCATTGTATGATCATGTTGTTCAGGGTTTCAGACATAAACTAGACGTTGCTAGGACTCTACTAGAAGGCACAAGATCAGCTATCACAGAGGAAGTTCGAAGAACAGAATTAATTAAAAGCATCAACAGTTTATCAAAGAAACTCCCTGATCCACCAAGAAAAGTAGAGAAGTTGCGATAGCGGATAGGTGCAAAGACGCCTCCAATAAGTACTTCTGTTTAGGTTCATTAGAATGCTAAGGTGAGAAAAACGAGAGATGAATAATATTAAACCTATGCATCTTACCACGTTAGTTGAGCTCATAAAAGTTGGTGCAGTGGACAATTACGTTGAAGTATCAACAATCGAATTGGCTAAGATGTTATATAAATCTCAGCAATCTGCTTCTAAACACCTTCTGGACCTTGAGGCTGCTGGTTACGTTGATCTTATTAGGGTGCAAGGAAGAAACCGCGTAAAGATTACTAGCAAAGGTCTAGACTGTCTAATGAACCTATACTCTTCTCTTAAACGCCTTTTTGAAAAGGAAGATCAAATACATAGGATAACTGGTGAAGTTTTCACAGGACTAGGCGAAGGCGCCTATTACATGTCTCTAAGAGGGTACCGGCGACAATTCGTAAAACATTTGGGTTTCGACCCATATCCCGGGACATTGAACATACGGCTAGAAACAGAGGCCGAAAGAAGAGTGAAACGAGATTTGATTAGATACCCTGGCGTAAAAATTGATGGGTTTGAAGATAGCCAGCGAACGTACGGATGGGTAAAATGCTACCCTGCTAGAATAAATTGTGAGATTGATGGCGCGATTGTGCTACTGGAGAGGACTCATTACGACGAATCAGTAATGGAGGTAGTTGCCCCAATTAATATTAGGGCGAAACTCAATCTTAAGGACGGGGATAAGATAACAGTCGAAGTAAGTACTTTCAGAAAGAAACTTTAGAATTCATCAATGTCTTTTGAGTTCTTTATTATGTTTGAGCTTTTTAAATTTGGAAGAAACGTTTCAAACCTTATAACTTCTATTTCTAGCCCTTTCTCCTTAGCTTCTTTCTTTAGCTTCTCAGCATCATGTTTTTGGTCATAGCCCAGAGCAATGATGTTAGGCTTCACCTTTTCAACCATGTTAAACATGTTTGTCTCGTTACCCAAAATAGCAATGTCTACACATTTAAGCGCCTCAACCAAGTTAGCTCTTTTCTCTTCAATGTTCAACGGCGAGTGACCTTTCATCTTTTTCACTGTGCTATCTCTCGCGATAGAAACTATCAAGACATCACCCAGTTTTTTTGCTGATGAAAGTGTGAATATATGACCTGGATGTATAATGTCAAATACTCCCCCAGCCATGATCACTACTATATTTTTCCTCCCAGTATCTGTTAAACTCCATTCGTCGCTATTCATCGATATTAGGCCTAGTTCGAACATGTGTTCACAAACTTCATCTATGTATGTAGGACTAACAGCTAGTTGTTCAGCGATGCTCTCCGTGTTTGAACGCTTCTCAATAATACTGTTGCAAAACAATGTCTTCAGAATACTTTTCATGTATTGTTCCACAGGCTCTGAAGACATCTCGAGATGACCCTCTTCATATTCACTATTTTAACGGTTAGTTTCCTAATCCCAAATATCGTCAAATTTCTTTTCAGAAAGGAATCTAAGCGCGTCTAGAAGCCCCTCTGCATAACCTATGCTTAGAACCGCAAGTTCATCTCTTCCATGGTTTAGGAATCTTTCCGAATCAGACATGTAACACTCTACGTTTTCGAAGATTGTTGCGTATCTCTCTTTCTCAGATTCGTTACAAAGCGAAACTGCTCTACTTAGCGCTTTCACTCCTTTCTTCACGTATCGCCTCACCATTTTTTCTGCTAACCTCTGCACTCTTGCAGAATTATCTCTTATCTCTTCCTTATTGATTCTTAATAGCGTTTTAATCGCATCAACTTCAGTAAAATGAAGCTTTCCAGGAACGATAATTGTATGCGGCGGCTCACCGAAATCAACGCCTTCCATAGACGCTATTCTACCACCTTTAACCTCTTGATCTCTGAATCCAATTCTCGAAGCCACAATTATGAATGTGTCTTGGTCAAATAGTTGCAGGCCCAGTTCACTCTCAGTCTCCAGTAGCTCCTTAACCACTCTTGAAGGGTCAAAGAAGAAACCTGTTGCAAAATCATATTCTAAAAGAACTAAAGTGTGCAGCCCTCGCTCAAGATTTTCAAATACAGTGTTGTAAACAGTCGTGTGGGGAGTCGCATTGCTCCTAGTGAATGTTACTGTCTTTCCCAATCTGTAGACATGTAGTCCAGTCTCACCAGGCATAGCTGAGAAAATGGAAGCGTTATGAATCACCGAAGTATGGACTCCTTCACTTATTGCCCTAATTCTAAGGTCCATATGAGTCGTGGCTACCATAGGGTCGCCATAGGCCAACAGAACAATATTCAAACGTTTAGATTCGTCAATTAACTCTTTGCCATCTTCTATGAAATCACGGCTAGCAACGGTAACATTCAAACCGGTAACCGATTCTAAACTGCTTTTCAAATCTATACTAGCAGGACTTGTGTAAACTTCCAAATACAACTTATCAGCACTCTTCATCCGTTCTAACCCTTCAAGTGACAAACTAGATGCACCGGAAAAACCAAGTCCTACAAACACTAAGCTGGCCATCTCAACATATCACCGTAATGTCTCCACACCATGATTGGGACAAGGCTGACTTTAAACATAAATACAACTAAAAAATGGAGACCTAAACGAGGGCCTGTGGCTCAGCCAGGCAGAGCGGCTGGCTCTTAACCAGTAAGCCGTGGGTTCAAATCCCACCAGGCCCGCTTACAGTATCAAGCGAATACCACTATTCTAGGGTGATTCAAGTCCAACTGTTTTGGAGATTAACTGGCTAAACGTCCCCACAATAAATCATGTTAGTCTAGATAAGCTACTTACAGAACACTTATGTGATGGTTAATGTTCAGAAAGTGTATACTGGAAATTGATCTGCCGAAATTCATTGCTGATTATCTGCAATAGGCCTCTGTTGTCTAAATCAAGTCAGTATTTTTGATTAAGCAATTCTCTTGGCTTGCGCCCATAAAGAATAGATTGATAGTATCTGTGAATAAACAAACAAAATAGTGCTTATCAATTTTGGATAAAAACCTGGAATGTCCAAAAATTCAAACCATATAATAAGAAATTGTTGAGGCCAGTCTAAGCCCAGCCGTCTGACGTACTTGTTCGCACCGAACTTCATTTATCCTAGTTAACCTGTTTTAATGACAGGCTTTCTAAGACACCGTTAGTCTTCGGTTGCTACCCATTCCTCAGCTGGCTTTAAGCTTGCTCCCAGCCTCAATTACTTTATGTACTTCCTTTCTTAAAAACAATTCGGTAAACTTGGCTAGCGATATTGAGGGTGATCGGTACCGACACTTTGAGTTAGACATTGGGAATCTGTTAAAAAAACTATGTGAAAACGCCGATACGGATGTTGGGCTGAGACTACGGGCGCTTGGTGAGAGACTGATAAGTCTTTACCATAAAAGACTAGTGAAAATAAATCATTCTGTAATGGAGTTGATCTGTGCAAAATCTCTAATTGCAAGAGATTATGAAGTTGACGTTGAGCACTATCTTGGTGCTAACCTGACATGTGATGTATATGCGGTGAAGGGTAATGGGGTGCTGATAGTTGAAGTTGAGACAGGTTACACGCCACCTAATCACGCCCTAGATCCGTATATGTACAATAAAGCAAGAATTGGCAGCAAAATCGCCAGATACAGCTCTCACTCGAATAAATTTGCCTTAGCAACCCCTAACTACAATATTCTCCACATTCCAAGCGTATTCAGTAAACCCCCTCGTTTTAGAACCGACAACGAGGTTGAAGAAATCAAGCGACTGTGTGATGACTATTATGAACAACCACCGATTACAACGAAGCAGATAAGAGAATCAATACTCCAAACCGTTCACATATTGGATATTGATAACGGTCTAGAAAAAGAAATAGACCCCGAGATTTATCAAAACCTTATTTCAAATGTGGAAAACCCAAATTTAATTGCTGGGAACGAATCTAAAACTCAAGACATGTCAACGAACTGAGAAACAACAATGAACTTACATAGCATCTTCTGTCGTTCCAGTTAGAATAAATTACCCGAGACGAGAGTAAAGATATAAAAGGTAGTTTGAAAATCAATACATTAATGCAACTCAATAAGATTCTCGTGGCAGTAGACGGCTCATCAACAGCTGATAAAGGTCTAGAATATGCAGTAGATCTCGCGAAGAAGTATAAATCCAGCTTAACCATTATTCATGTCATAAATCTGCCTTCAATTCCCTACTCTATTCCTGGTAACGCATTCAACCAACCTATACCTTCCACTGAAGAACTCAAAACCCGCCTCAAAAGTGAGGGGGACGAGGTGCTCTTGAAGAGAAAGGAACAACTGCTGAAGAAGAATGTGCAATCAAATACATTGCTTGTCTTTGGAGATCCTGCTGAAGAGATCCTTAAAGTTTCAGATGAGTATGACATAATCGTGATGGGCAGTAGAGGACAGGGCCGACTACAATCATTACTTCTAGGCAGCGTATCAAACAAAGTTATCCACTACTCCACGAAACCAGTCCTTCTCATAAAGCCCTAAGTAACCACTATTTTCCTAATACATCATTGCTCTCATGATCTATTATATTCATTTGACTAACTTGGCAACCTTTTTCATTGTAATCTCTAGATTAGACTAAAGATACGTGTTTGCCATGAAAAGATGTTATTCACACTTGTTCTTTGTAAAGAGTTATACTAATGAACGTCACGCAGTTGAATATGCTGAGGGGAAAATGAAGAATGGCTAAAGACCCTATTTGTGGAATGTTTGTTCATGAGGGACCTGATGCACTTCAGGCTACAGTGCGTGGCACGACATACTATTTCTGCAGCAAGGGCTGTATGGATACCTTTCTAAAACCTGAAATCGAAGTTAGGAATTTGAAGCGCATGACTGCCCTGAGCTTTATCCTTGGTATTCCGCTGATACTATTAAGCATGGCGGACACAATAGGCATCGAAGCGATCGTTACCCCACTTCCCAGTTTTGTAAAGCCAGAATTCTTGTTCTTTCTTCTGGCAACTCCAGTGCAATTCATCGCGGGAAGAAGGTTCTACGTTGGCTTTCTTCACGCGATTAAATCTCGTTCAGCAAATATGGATACTCTGATCGCTATTGGAACAACATCTGCATGGGGGTATAGCACTCTAGTCACCTTTATTCCGGAAATTGTGCCTTCAAATGCTAGAGAGGTCTACTTTGAAACCTCTGCCCTTATCATAGGATTCATACTCCTAGGGAAATTGCTAGAACATTCGATGAAGAGAAGAGCGAGTGACGCTGTGAGAAAGTTGTTAGATCTCCAACCCAAAATGGCCAGAGTGATTCGTGATGGAAAGGAGATGGAAATACCTGTGGAAGAGGTGAGTATTGATGAAACCGTTGTAGTTAGACCGGGCGGGAAGATTCCTGTCGATGGTATCGTAATAGATGGCTATTCAAGTGTGGATGAGAAGATGATTACTGGAGAGAGCATCCCTGCTGAAAAGAAGGTAGGTGATGAAGTGATAGGTGCGACGATCAACAAGAGCGGTATGCTTAAAATCAGAGCCACGAATGTTGGATCTGATACGACGCTCTCGCAGATAGTGAAGATGGTCGAAGAAGCATCTGCAGCAAGAGCTCCTGTAGAGAGATTAGCCGACAGAGTCTCAGGATACTTTGTGACTGTAGTTGTCTCCATAGCTTTAGTAGCATTTGCAACATGGTTCTTCATAGCTGGTAACTTTGTCCAAGGCTTTACTGCTTTCATATCGGTTCTAATAATTGCATGTCCATGCGCACTAGGACTAGCTACTCCTGCAGCAATAATCGTAGGGACTGGTAAGGGTGCGGAGAATGGAATCTTGATAAAAGGTGGTGAATATCTGGAGAAAACTTACAAACTTCAAACTATAGTATTTGACAAGACCGGGACGTTAACAAAGGGTGTCCCATCGGTAACCAATGTAGTACCCCTCATAAACTCCACTGAAAACGATGTTGTGAGATTCGCAGCTATAGCCGAAAAAGGATCAGAACACCCCGTTGGAGAAGCAATAGTGAGAAGAGCAGAAGAATTAGGTCTCGATATATCTGATCCAACTAACTTTGAAGCGTTACCGGGCCAAGGGGTGAAAGCAAAATACAACAAGACCGTGATTCTACTTGGAAACAGAAGATTCATGCATGAAAACAACGTGACTATTGAATCTCAGGAAGAAATGCTCCAAAAGATGGAAAGTGAAGGGAAGACCGCTATGATTCTAGCTCTTGACGGAAACCTATTTGGCTTGATTGCGGTGGCTGATACGATAAAGGAGACCGCGAAGGAAACTGTCGACGATTTGCGAGGTATGGGTCTAAAAGTAGTGATGCTTACTGGCGACAATCAGAGGACTGCCAAAGCAATCGCAGGACAACTTGGTATTGACAAAGTCATTTCTGAAGTCCTCCCTGGCGAAAAGGCATCGATAATAAGGGATTTACAAGGCGAAGGTGAGATAGTGGCTATGGTCGGAGATGGGATAAATGATGCTCCTGCTCTCGCGCAAGCAGACGTAGGAATAGCTCTTGGAAGTGGAACTGATATTGCTATTGAAACCGGGGGAATAGTGCTGATAAAAGACGATGTCCGTGATGTAGTTAATTCAATTAAGCTCAGTAAGAAGACAATGCAAAAGATCAAGCAGAATCTATTTTGGGCTTTTGCGTACAACGCGGCCTTCATACCAATAGCTGCTTCTGGATTGTTGAGCCCCGTGTTCGCGGCCATCGCGATGGCGATGAGTTCAGTGAGCGTAATCACAAACTCTTTAACTCTAAAGCGATTTAAACTAAAAAAGAGGTGAGAGTTTATGCTTCTCTGGAAATTCTTCGAGACTTTTGGTAGGAAGTCAGCTGAGTGCATATATCTACATGAATGTTGTGATGGCAGTCGAGCTAATGAAATACGTTTTTCTGAAAAGTTACTTGACGATTTGTAAACAGCAATGGCTGATGGCTTCGGTGGCAACGTTTCTATATATGACGTGTGAATAAGTGAGCCAATGACAAGTTTAAGAATATTTTATTTGAGATATTGTGTTTCCGAGAGTGGCGTGATATGATTATTGCAAGAATGCATCCTTATTACATGAATAGCTATTGAATCAAGTTCTTGCGGCACAATGAGGAATGTAATGGATCTAATTCATCAAACAGCTCATTATTATTGAGACCGGTTGGGGTTGAGAATAGAATATGGTGAATCCATTGGATTTGGTTTCCTTTGTAACTGGTTTGTCTAGCCAAACAAGACCTTTCTTTGTTCACTTCGAATGCACTTACAGATGTAATATGCGTTGCGGATTCTGCAATATTTGGCAAAGCAACCCGTATCCCTTTGAAGCATCTACAGCCACTTTCATTGATAGGTTGACTGAATGTTGGGTTATTGGATGTCGATTAGTTAGCTTCACAGGGGGGGAGCCGCTTTTGAGAAACGATATTGGAGACTTGGTCAAACACTGCAAGAACCTTGGTTTCTACACAGGATTGGTGACTAACGGATCTTTTCTCCATAAGCATCTAAAGGATTTGCAGGGTTTGGATTATTTGGCGGTATCCTTCTCCTACGATGAGGTGGCTTTCAACACATCAAAAGGCACTGAGACATTTAGAAAAGTAAAATCTAACATATTGAATGCTCAAAACGCCGGGTTGAATCCACACCTTTTCTGCACACTTGATCATCTTAATTATCCGCATCTTGAGGAAACAGTTGAGTTCGCTGAAAAACACGGCTTAGAGCTGCATGTCAACCCGGTTTCTGAGATTCCACGTGAAAATGTGAACGAGGTTGAATGGAGCGAAATTAGAGCAGGTAATTTGATGGTCAATATTAGGAAACTATATCCTAAAGTGAAATTTAGCAACTTCTTTCTATTAAGGAAGAAGGGTTACACTATTAATGACTACGTTGGACGGTGTAAAGCTGCCCAGACAACGATTGCACTGAAGCCTGATGGAACAATATCTCTTCCCTGCCTACTGCAAACCGTTGCTAGTTCAGGCGCTACTCCTCTTAAAGAATTCTGGATATCTGATGAAGCGAAACACATCAGAGAAAGTTGTGGAAGATATCCGTTCTGCGAGAAGTGCGACGTTATTTGCATGTATGAAGCTTCTCTGATAGGCCATCCTGCACAAATATTGCGATGGCTTTATGAGATGTGATTCATACGGTTGATCTCGTTCTGAATATTGGCTACACCACGGAGTCCTCCCTAGTAATCATCGTTGTTTCTGAAACACGGTGAATACTACTGCGATCATGAATGGAGTGAGATGAGTTTAGGCTTTGCCATTCCATTCATTGTTTATCTTCGATGCTTGGCGGTTGGTGTGCATCAATCAAGGGTGTGAATTGTTCGGTCGCCAAAATTAGTCACAGATTTGTCATCGGGGGTGTCGGGTTGCTCATTTGTCATGAGATAGTGCAGACCATGAGTGAATTCATTAGGTATGGCCTTAAACCTTAGAATCTTGCTAATAATTCTGAAAGAGTAAACTCAAAGGATCGTTAATGTGAAATTAGGTTACACAAAAGGTAAATATTAGATTGTCCCTATATTATCACAAGAAGTTGTTACAATGGAAGATAGAAAAGAACGATGTTTGACCACGAACCAAGGTGCTCCGGTCACCGATAACCAGAATTCTTTGACCATAGGTGAACGCGGCCCAGTATTACTGCAAGACGTGCATCTTATTGAAAAAATAGCTCATTTTGATAGGGAGCGTATCCCTGAAAGGGTTGTTCACGCTAAAGGAGCTGGAGCACACGGCTACTTTCAGGTTTACAAAAGCATGGCGTATCACACCACTGCAAGATTTCTCCAGGATCCTACATCTAGGACTCCTGTGTTCGTACGGTTCTCAACAGTCACAGGAGGACGCGGTTCCGCTGACACTGTAAGGGATCCTCGGGGCTTCGCAGTCAAGTTCTATACTGGCGAAGGCAACTATGACCTTGTTGGGAACAACCTACCAGTGTTTTTCATCAGGGATGCTATCAAGTTCCCTGACATGGTTCATGCATTCAAGGGTGCGCCTGACAACAATATCCCATCGGCATCTTCTGCTCACAATAGATTTTGGGATTTCATATCATTGACCCCAGAATCAACCCACATGATAACATGGCTTTTTTCAGACAGAGGAACACCTAGAAGTTACCGAATGATGGAGGGTTTTGGCGTCAATACATACGTATGGGTGAACACAGATGGAAAGGCTGTGTATGTGAAATACCATTGGAAACCTAAATTGGGTGTACAGAACATTGATCGTCAAGAAGCAACTAGGCTAGCTGGTGTCGACCCCGATTATCTTACTCGTGATCTATGGGAGACGATCGCCAAGGGTGAAGTGGTTGAATACGAGCTAAATGTTCAACACATGGATATTGATGAGGAGTTGAAACAAGACTTCGATCCACTTGACGCAACAAAGACTTGGCCTGAACATAAATTTCCACTTATACCAGTGGGCCGAATGACGCTAAACCGTAATCCTGCAAACTTCTTCACAGAAGTGGAGCAGGCTGCTTTTTGTCCTGCTAGCATTGTTCCAGGTATTGAATTCTCCGAAGACAAATTGCTCCAAGGTCGAACATTCTCCTACTCTGATACTCAACGCTATCGGTTGGGATCTAACTTCCTCCAACTTCAAACTAACCGCCCGTTTGTAGCGGTAGATAACAATCAACGCGATGGAGTAATGCAGATTGGTTCATTCAGCGGTCCAGTCAATTACGAACCTAATAGTCTGGCCGGTGGAACTCCAAAAGAGGCTACTACTTCTGGAAAGCCATACGCTCGTCAGATTGAAGGTAAATTGACTCGCCAGAAGATTAGCAAGACCAATGATTTTCAACAGGCTGGGGAAAGATATCGTTCCATGAGCAAATCGGATCGAGATAGTCTGGTGGGTAATCTTGTAGTGGATCTTATGCATATTGACAAGGAAATAAAGAAACGGATAATTCACAATTTATCTTCGGCAGACTCTCAGTTGGGTAAACTAGTATCTGAAGGTCTCAGCCTTTATTAGAAACGACAAAATCTATTTCATGGCTCTTTCTACTCGCTTCATACAATGTTTTATCTGCCAAAGAATAAGTATTACGTATACATTCCTGTGCTCATTATTATCAAGTATAATTCAATGATGATCTAGAGAACCTCAGTTTCTTTGTCTGTTGGATCGCCTCATCAGCCCGATTTGTGAATTGACTCTGTTGAGTTTTGCAGGAACGCGTAACGCGTGTTGTACTGGAGGTGGGGTAAAAGCATATTGCCTCCTTCATAGTGGAGCTTAACCGGTGGTAAGAGTATTTTGACCGACGAGATGAAGAAACAATTGAAACTTCTTATCGGTGAGTTGCACTCCGGAGTCCCTGTTAATGTACTCAAGGAGAAGTTTAAACATGTTTTGGCCGATTTATCTCCTTCTGAAATGACAGATGTTAAGAGAGATTTGGTTAAGGAAGGGTTTCCTCAAGAAGAAGTAGATAGACTATGCAAAGTTCATCTCGAAGTATTTGATGAATCTTTGAAAAAGACGCAGACACTAGCGCCACCTGGACACCCCGTAAACACTCTGATGGAAGAGCATATTATGATTCTAGAATTCGCATCCAAACTAAAGAATGCTTCGGACGCTTTGACGAAGCTTGATTTCGAGTCAAAGGGCGAGAACATGGAATTATTATTCCACGTCGAGGAACATTTCAAGGAATCTGAAAAACATTATCTAAGAGAGGAGAACGTACTTTTTCCATATCTTGAAAAACACGGGGTCAGTGGGCCTCCAAAAATAATGTGGTCTGAACACAATCAGATTAGAGCGAAGAAGAAGGAGTTATACGATATTCTTGATGCAGGTAGAAAGCTTGATTTTGGAGGGTTCAAACGAAAGATCCAATCAATATCTTCAGACACTGTAGATATGCTTTCAAACCATTTCAATAAAGAAAACAGTATTCTCTTCCCAATCGCCTTGAACATGATTAGCCCCAGTGAATGGGTCGATGTTAGAAAACAATGTGATGAAATTGGCTACTGTTGTTTCTCACCTGAAGATGCTCAAACCCCAGTTGAAGAAAAACAAAAGGCAAAAGATATGTCTATATCTTCACCAAGAGGGTTAATCAAGTTCGAGACCGGAGAATCGACAACAGAAGAGCTGGAGGCGATTCTAAACACTTTACCAGTCGATATTACCTTTGTGGACAAGGATGACAAGGTGAAATACTTTAGCGAATCAAAAGATCGTATATTCTTAAGAAACAAAGCAGTACTTGGTAGAAGTGTTCAATTGTGCCACCCTCAAGAAAGTGTTCATGTCGTAGAAAAGATTCTAGAGTCGTTCAAGAAAGGTGAGAATAATGTTGCTGAGTTCTGGATTAACATGAACAGTCGTCTAATTCACATAAGATATTTTGCTTTGAAAAACAAAGCTGGATCTTACATAGGAACATTGGAAGTTACCCAAGACGTCACTAATATTAAGAAGATAGAAGGCGAAAAGCGTCTGCTAAGCTGGAAATAGACTTCCAGTATTAATTTCAATGAACTAATTATTTGATTCTTACTGTTAAATCTACATCAAAAAACATGGAAACTAAAAAATAATTAGTATAATTATTACTTCTGCAACATTACTTCTTACTTTAGGTACTTTAAAGGTTCCTTGTCAAACTCTGTCTTACAATATGGGGAGCAGAAGTAGTAATTTTTACCATTAACTTCGCTCTTGTGCTTCGCGTTATTAACGTCTACATCCATATTGCATATAGGATCTTTAGATTTTTTGTTTCCGAGCAATTTATCAGTCAATACTTTGTGGTACTTCTACAAGATTAACTTAACGCTTTACGATTTGCAAACATTAACAATACACTTGTGCGTTTCGTAAGTCTACTCTTTAATTACCTTATCATCGCGTTAGTCGATTCTAAACTTGATTTGGATGAGTCTTTTGCATTCATGGGGTTACTTATTGTTCAGAGCGATTCTAAGTATCTCTTTAGCTCCCAGTCTGTGACTTGTATTCTGTACTCGTCCCATTCGGCTTTCTTTGCACTCAAGTACTCGTCGTACGTATGTTTTCCAAGTGTTTCTTTGACTAATTCGCTGTTTTCTAATGTTGTTATTGCTTCTGTGAGGGATCCTGGAAGTGTCTCAATATACAATTTCTTTAGCTTATCATCATCAAATTCGTATAGATCCTCTTCTACGGGATGTGGTGGCTTCATTTTTCTCTTTATTCCATCTAGGCCTGCTGTTAGCATAACTGCGAAAGCCAGGTAAGGGTTGCAGCTTGGGTCTGGGCATCTTAACTCTATTCTTGTCGCTTTGTCTCTACCTGGAGAACAAGCAGGTACCCTGATGAGGGCGGATCTGTTCTTTCGGGCCCATGATATGTATACTGGTGCCTCGTATCCTGGGACTAGTCTCTTGTATGAGTTTACAATAGGTGCTAGGATACCAATTATTTCTTTTATGTGTGTTAGTTGGCCTGCGATGAAGCTTTTTGCAATCTCTGATAATCTGTACTCATCTTCGCTATCATAGAACATATTCTTACCGTCTTTGCTAAACAAGCTTTGATGTACGTGCATACCCGACCCATTTGTTCCAAAGACTGGTTTTGGCATGAATGTTGCGTAAAGATTGTTTTGGTGTGCTATTGCTTTGACTGTATGTTTGAGTGTCATCGCATTGTCAGCGGTTTTCAGTGCGCCTCCATATCTGAAGTCGATCTCATGTTGCCCAAACGCCACTTCATGATGTCCCATTTCAACAATTAGACCAAACTCCCCAAGAGCCTTGATGATGCTTTCTCTAACATTTGACGCCATATCTTTGGGTGAGAAATCAAAGTAGGACCCGACGTCGTGTGGAACTGGTGTCAAATTGTGGCCATCGCTGGGCCTGAAGAGGAAGAATTCTAGTTCTGGTCCGGTGTTGTAATGGTAACCCATGTCAGATGCTTTTTTCAAAGCTCTTTTCAGTATTTGGCGTGGGTCTCCTTCAAAAGGTACTCCATCTGGGGTGTAAACATCGCAGATGATTCTTGCTACTTCTTTCTCCCATGGAATTATGGCGTATGTGGAAGGGTCAGGGAGTAGGTACATGTCTGATTCACATATCCGTGCGAATCCTTTGATTGAAGAGCCATCAAACCATGTTCCGCTGTTAAGTGAGTCTTCAAGCTGGGTAGCGGAGATAGTTGTTGATTTAAGACCTCCGTGAATGTCTGTGAATTGGAGATTTATGAATGATATTCCACGGGTTTTTACATCCTGCAATATTTTCTTTTTTAAATCCTCTGTCAATCTTGCCACTAAGACTACCTTTCCATAGACATATATATAGATTACCCTAATATAACTGAACAAATGTCCATAAATATATAAACAGTGGATATAAATATACAGCAACTTTTTTACCAACCCTACTTCTCGCATCAACCATTTGGTGAATCTTCAGGTAGAATTTCTTGATCATCCACGCATTCCGCATCCAGTTGCCTAAGTTCAAGACCCTGATGCCATAAAAGTCTCCAGCCACTAATATCCACTCACCAGTTTTCACTCCTTAGAGATTCATATCGATTCATTCATTCACTCCCACATCTTGATTTAGGCAAAAGCCTCAAGCCCCTACACTAGCTTTGAAATCGCTTTCACAAACCCATTCAATCTAAACGGATGGGTAAACAGAAAATGAACATATTTAGCAAACCTAATGAATGCAATCTGGAATATGAAGCGAGCACCTTCCTTACCCGGATTCATATTCCAAATATCGGCGCCCAATCACAGATCAGATACAGAAGTATCTCGCATCTCCTCACCAACGAATCATTGTACTCAATCCAATTCATCAAATCAACATATCATATGCTTCACTTTCTCAAGTGACCCAGACCTGAAATTCCAATCCCACACCACAGTAAATATAACGAATAAAATCTTAAAAACAATACTAAGTTATCAAACACCACATGATTCTGTGATGATTAATAACCAACTTGATCTTTGATTCTTATCCTGAGCTTTGCTCGATCAGTTCTAATATCTGCTCTATACCCCATGCTTGCAAAAATCTCCTCAAGAAGTATCTTGACAAACTCCTTAGACTCTTCTGAGGCGAGAATGAGGGTGAATTCGGTTTTCGAATCAACATTCATCCTGAATAAGTTGCAGACTTCTAGACGCTCCATGAGCAGTCTTGGATTTATAATTTTGCTCTTGAGTTGCTCAGCGTGAGCCCTCGCAACTTCTCTGCATTCATTCCAGAATTTCTCCTTCATAGGGGAACTCTCTATCAGACTTAGGAAAAGGAGCCAGTGGCTAACATCTAGGATAACATGTTCGCCGGAGAGAAGCATATCCATGTAGGTGTAAATCTTCTTTTGAAGTGAAACCTCTGCAATACTCTTATGTTCATGATAGAACCGAAGTGCACGTCTTATTATTTCGCTTTGAGAAAGCCCTGCTTCCTTCGTTTCCTTCTCTAGCAGATCAGCTGACTCTTTGTCAAGAGCTGCAGTGATTCTTATCGGAACACTCAACTGAGAATCCTACAGTTTGTGGGTGAGCTTTTAGTCTTCTCAGGTGTCCTAATACATTTGCTCAATATATCACGTGTTAGATTGTTAATTAGTCAGTCTTAATATGCTTTCTAAACGTGTGATTGATAGACCCAGAATCACTTCAGCTTCCACAGTGACAATTCATTACTGAGATTTTGAAATATGTGGCTTATATTAATCCAAGTTTTGTATATTAATCAAGAATGTTTTTTACATTAATTACTATTATTTCTTGGTTCGATTATCTTAGTTTAATTGAGATTTGTACTGTTAAGATTCTTGATAATTAATAATTGTTATGAAAAGTTCTCAAATACCTTTTTAAATGTTCAGATAAGTGTGTTTTATATGAACAAACGTATAGTTAGTCTGTCGAAGCTTCTCATAGAGAAGCGGTATAAGTTACTGTTGGGTATTCTGGTCACGAGTATGGTTATGACCGTGGGGCGAGCGTTCGCAGATCCCTCAGGCGCAGCTATACTGGCCAACGACCCTGTGGCGAAGATAAGTCTCGCAACAAATATGGCGTGGACTTTAGCGATGGGTTCGCTCGTCTGGTTTATGCAATTAGGCTTCGCCTTTCTCGGTGCAGGCCTGCTGAGGACTAAAAATCAGGTGAACTACTGGTCTAAGAGCTACATAGATTTCTCCATAGGAGTTGTTGTATTCGCCTTACTCGGCTTTGGGCTGATGTTTGGCGGCTCAGGGGCTTCTTTTCCAGCCGGTATTGATGCAAAAGGGAACATCGCTTACATTCCTATTCCAGGTATATCTGAAGGTAATTCTCTAATAGGTTACAGCGGGTTCGGACTGGCTGGCGCTGCGTACGATCCACTTACATTGACATTCTTCTTCTTCCAAGCTGTCTTCGCAGCCACAAGTGCAACAATCGTTGCTGGAATGATGGCTGAGCGGATGAAGTTCCAGGCCTACTTGCTTTACACTGTTCTGATCAATATCTTGATCTACCCTGTTTACGGTCACTGGATTTGGGGGGGAGGATGGCTTGCAACGCTACCGTTCGGAGTTGGAGCTAAGGACTTCGCAGGCTCGGGTGCGGTGCACGCCGTAGGCGGATTTGCAGGTCTTGCAGGTGCTCTCCTACTCGGAGCTAGGATTGGGAAGTTCAACAAAGACGGCACGGCTAACGCAATGCCTGTGCACAACATTGCCTATGTTTTCGCTGGTACTTTCATACTCTTCTTCGGTTGGTTTGGATTCAACCCCGGAAGCACGCTTGGAACGATAGATTTCAGAACGGCGACAGTAGCTGTGACCACATACCTCGCTGGTGGAGCAGGCGCAACAATAATGGTCTACTGGACGTATCTTGAGCGAAAGAACTGGAAGGGTAAAGTTAGCGACCCTGTAGCGATATCGACTGGTGCTTTAGGCGGGCTTGTGTCTATCACTGCGGCATCTGCTTACGTGCCTCCGTGGGCTGCTATAATCATAGGTATGATCGGAGGGCCTTTAGCAGTGTACGCTAACTTCTTCGTTGAAAGGAAGCTGAAGATAGATGACCCTGTCGGAGCCTTTGGAGTTCATGGCGCCTGCGGTCTCTTCGGGCTACTGTCTGTAGGGATCTTTTCTGATGGAACATACGGAGGCGTCAAGGGTATACTGCTGTTCGGCGCAGACGGTGTTGGACAGTTAATTGCTCAGCTTATTGATATCGCTGTAGTCGCAGGCTTCTCATTCGGAATGGGTCTGCTCATCTTCGGCTTCATAAAAATGACTGTCGGACTTAGAGTACCCGTGAATGTAGAGCTCGAGGGCGTGGATAAGCACGAGCACGGCTACATAGTATACCCTGAAACACAGCTCATACGCGCTGAGACTGAGGCAACGCTCGAGCTGGAAAAGGAAGCTATGTCGAAAGAGGCTGGCAAAGCTCTTCTCTCCAACTCTAAAAAGCGGACTGAAAGTTAGGGAATGAGCCGTTTGAAACTGGAGTAGATAGAGAAATATGGTAGCTCAATCACTCCAGTTCCTATCTTTTCTAGTCTTTCTAGGAACATATATCATGATTATGTCTAACAGGGTTCATAGAACGATAGCTGGGATTATCGGAGCCACCATTACAGGTCTTCTGATCTTTCCAGCTGATCAGAGTCTGAACCTCGTATTCAGATATGTGAGCTGGGAAACTCTTGGGCTTCTCTTTGGAATGTTCATCTTAGTCATGGCTCTTACTGAGAGTGGTTTCTTCAGATGGCTTGGACTTATGGTGCTTGAGAAGACACATTACAACAGCAAGTATGTCTTTCTCGTATTTCCAGTAGTAGCTGCTCTTCTATCTATGTATCTTGACAGCATCACTGTGATGCTCTTCATGGCGAGCCTAACAATGGAGGTGGCAGCCACTCTCAGGTTTAACCCTACTGCGATCCTAATAGCTGAGATAGCTGCTGCTAACATAGGTGGAAGCGCAACTTTGGCTGGAGATCCTCCGAATATCATTATAGGCACTTACTTTGGGTATAATTTTATGGACTTCCTAGTCAACACAGGAGTAATAGCTCTGCTGGTATTACCTGTGGTCTTGGGCTTCTTCTACTTAGTATCTAGAAAAAGCCTACCGACCAAAGCTGTTGGAGCATCATTCCAAGACCCAGTGTTTGACCGTAGCACGGCTGTGAAGGATCTGTGGCTGTTCAAGATAAGTGTGTTTGACTTAGCTCTAGCCGTAGTTTTGTTGACTTTCCATTCCTATCTGCAGATATCTATTGCGGTAGTGGGGCTATTGGTTGGGCTTGTAATTCTAGTCGCTGGAGGAAGTCCTTTGAAGAAGACTCCTCAGTTTATTGAAAAGATGGATTGGAGCACTATAATATTCTTCGGCTCACTCTTCGTAGTTGTTGGAGGTATGGATTACACTGGTGTGATTGAGATGTTGGCGAAAGGAATCGCAAGTATAGGCGGTGGAAGCCATTTAACTCTAGTCGTCTTGATACTCTGGCTCTCAGCAGGTGCGTCAAGTCTCATAGATAACGTGCCGTTCGCAGCTGCTATGACTCCGATGATTAAGGTTGTAGCGCAGACTGCGCATGTTACTCAAAACCCTTTAACTTGGTCTCTCGCATTAGGAACGGATATCGGTGGGATAGCTACTCCAATCGGAGCATCTGCAAACATAGTTGGGCTATCAGTCGCAGAGAAGCACCAGCACCACATAAGCTGGTTCCAATACTGTAAACTCGCCATACCAGCCAGCTTAATAGCTTTAAGCTTATCGCAACTACTCTTGATACTCAGGTACCTTCTGTAATTTACATCATCTGAATGCTCTGTGGATGTCTCCTAGTCTTCAGAATGAAGTTGAGAAACTCTACTCAAAGGCGAAAAGGGTTGCACGTTTGTTCGACGTAAACTGATTCAAGAGCGAGTTTAATTATCCATTTTGAACTTTGGTCATTACACCTAAATGATTTCTCGAGCTGCTCTGTATTTGAAGGTGAGCCATATCTTCTCCGAATTCATTGTAAATATCATCTGGTAGCCTCAATGCATGATTCTCAAAGACTAGGTTGTCAAAGGTCTTTATAAATTGAGTATTTATGGGGCGAAAAGTTTGCTCTCGTTGTCTACTGTCATTTGTTCAATAATTTCTCCTAGTTTCTTTGTGGTGGTTTCGTCTTTTAGTATTCTCGCAGTCAAAGCTAGAAATGATGTTTGCTTTAGTATAAGCTCTTTACCAAAGCTTCTGAATAGTTTTAAATCGTTTAATCCTTTTTCAGTCGTGACGTATTTTCTAGTTATTTTCTCAGGTACGTAGATCTCTGACAGTCTGTTGTTTTTCACGAGTTCTTTCAATATGAAGTATATTGAACCTGGGCTGGGCTTCCACACTTCATTTGTCAAGGAGGTAATTCGTTGGGACACTTCGTTTCCGCTGATCGGATTGTGTGTTGCCATTTCTAGTATGAATATCTTGAGTAGTCCTCGGGGGGCGCTTACAATTTCAGATGATTTCATATTTGAGAATCACTTTTGGCGATGAGTCAACAGCTTGTGCAGACAAGGTCAGGGCAGCCGCCTGCATATTCATCGGATGCGCCGACAAACTCAGTTTGATCGCTCATTTCCTTGCTACTTGATCCACCTAGGTGCAGAACTTGGTTTGACTTGCTTCCGTATCTGAAGACGGTGATTCCTTTACACTTGTTCTTATATGCTAATTTAAACACGTCTCTAACGTCGTCCATTGACGCGTCAAATGGCAGGTTAACGGTTTTAGATACTCCATTATCCACATATTTTTGACATGCGGCTTGCATTTTAACGTGCCATTCTGGTGAAATATCCATTGCTGTGGCAAATATTTTCTTTATATCACTTGGCACGCTATCTATTTTTTGCACAGATCCTTTCTTGGCGATTTCCACCATCAGGTCTTGGCTGTAGAAACCTCTTTCTTTAGCTATTTTTTCAAATAATGGGTTAACTTCAAAAAGACTTGTGCCTTCAAGTACGTTTCGTGTGAATGAAACTGCGAAAATAGGTTCTATTCCACTTGAGCATCCAGCGATTATCGATATTGAGCCTGTGGGAGCTATTGTTGTAGTGGTTGCGTTTCTCATATGTGTATATCCTCTGGTCTTCCAGGTGCTTTCTTCAAAGTTCGGAAACGACCCTCTACTCATGCCAATTTCAATAGATTTGATGTGTGACTCATCTGATATGAACTTCATTATGTTCTCAGCTAATATCAATGCCTCGTTTGAGTCGTATGGAATGTTCATCTGAATTAGCATTTCAGCGAATCCCATTACTCCCAGGCCGATTTTTCTATTGTTAAGTGTCATTTCTTTTATCTGGTTCAAAGGATATTTATTGACATCAATTATATTGTCTAGAAAGTGCACTGAATCCCTAACAACATCTCTTAATCTATCCCAATCAATAGTGTCATTTTTCACAAAATGGGCTAGATTGATGGATCCGAGATTGCATGATTCATACGGTAGAAGCGGTTGTTCCCCGCATGGGTTTGTACTCTCCATATAACCGATTTTAGGCGTAGGGTTAAACCTGTTAACTTCGTCGATGAATACTATTCCTGGATCCCCTGTAGACCAAGCCATTGTTACCATGAGATTGAAAATATCGTTTGCGAGGACGTTTCTAACAGTTTTTCCTGATCTTGGATTTATCAAGTCGTAGTGCTCACCTTTCTCAACGTTTTTCATAAAATCATCTGTTACTGCTACAGAGATGTTGAAATTAGTCAGGGCATCTTCATTGGACTTTGCTCTAATGAATTCAATGATATCTGGGTGTTTTACATCTAGTACTGCCATGTTTGCTCCTCTTCTTCTGCCGCCTTGTTTTATTACATTCGAAGCCGCATCAAATACTTTCATGAATGAAACTGGTCCTGAGGCTGTTCCATGTGTCGACCTTACCAAGTCTCCTTTCGGTCGGACTTGAGAAAAGGAGAATCCGGTTCCACCACCCGATTGATGGATCAGAGCCATCTGTTTCAATGTCTCAAAAATATCTTTAATCGCATCTCCAACAGGTAGTACAAAACATGCTGAAAGCTGACCCATATGTGTTCCAGCATTCATCAAAGTTGGGGAATTAGGCATAAAGTCAAGATTAGCCATGTTATTGTAGAATTTCTCTTCAGTTTCTGATATTTTTCCATGGTCATACTTTGAATCACTGGCTGCGACTACTTTGGCGATTCTTCTAAACATCTGACCTGGTGTTTCCACAACATTTCCAAGATCATCTTTTACAAGGTATCTTTTCTCCAGTACTCTTGCGGCGTTTATTGTTAATTTCAAATCATCTTCTACGCCAAAAAACCTTTTTGCCTCGCGAATCTCGCTTCGTTGTTTTCGATAGATAATGTAAGACTTGGCTGCTTTGCTAAAACCCTCTTCGATTAATACCAATTCAACCTTATCTTGAACATCCTCAACGGATGGGCAGTCTCCATTAATCTCATTTTCTAATTTGTTAATAACTAGTGAACTGAGTCTTTCCGCCTCCTTCTCTTTTCCTTCATATACACTGGAAATTGCTTTGTAGATAGCTTCTGTGATCTTCTTTGGTTCAAAACTAACTATTTGTCCATCTCTTTTCTTAACGGTTCTAATGCGCGATGTCATATGTTTTCATCTATGGCGTTCAAAGTTATTTAAAGTAAATTGATAAATTCTTGTTAAACGTCGAGACTATACTCTAAAAACCGTTGAAAAAAAAATAGGGTGGTGAGGGTTTTTTACTTGCCGATTCTGAAGACTGTTGTTCCGCACTTAGGACATGTGCCCTTTGTAGCGGGTCTTCCATTCTTCAAGGTTACGACCTTCGCGTTCTTTACTTCCCTCTTTGCTCTGCATTTTACACAATATGCTTCAGTCAACTTTTAAACACCTATGTCTCCTTAAGCACATGCCTATACTCTTCGTAGTATATAAGTACTCACAAATTTTGTGCCTATTTTCAAAATAATTTATGCCTAACACTCAGCTTGGCTTGCGGGCTTCCTGAATCTGTTCGTTGCTACTTCTATTCATTGAAATCTCAAAGGCTCAAGCCTGCTGGCCTCAGTCAAGACATTGAACATGGTGAGCGTCGAAAGCCTGCGACAAGGCTACCATCTAGCCTGACATGAAGCGCTCGCCTTAAACAATGAGGCCTTCATAATCTTGTGTTCACGATGTTCGTATCATGTTCACGAAGTTCGTTTAGCGTTCACGTTGTTCATGTGGGGTTCGCGTTGTTCGCGGAGATCATATTTTTTTCTGGTTTTTTTCCTTTTCCTCTATGATCTGGCTGTTTTCATAGAGTAAACAGGCTGGTCTTAACAGCTTTGGAAAATGTGAGATCTTGTTTTATTTTGGGTTTACATGAACCTTATCTATCATGATGCTGTTTCTTTCTCTGCGACGCGAACGCAAAGAAGACTCCTGCGAACGTTGAGGGTTGTAGCTCATGAATAGATTACTCTGCTAGATGCTTACTCACTACTGGATCAACACTGCCTATCTAGAAAGGGTTATTGTTAAGTTATCATCAATTTCATGCATAACTAACCCGCTTACATCTGTCTATAAATTAATGCCTCTTTACTTAATTCAGATAGGCGTTAATTGAGGTTAAATGCGGACTTCAGGAAGGCCTACGTAAGAGTATTGCAAGCTTCCTGAATGAGGTAGGGTAAAGCTCAAGGTGCGATACCACTCTGAGACCCACTTCCCGCGTCAGCGAGGTGAAATCCTCTAATCTACCTACAAGTAGGCACGACCTTCCCAGATACCTACGCATAGATATGAGGAGCTGCCTAGCCAAAAACGTGAGGAGTTATCTAAGCATAGAAGCAGGAGCTACCTACTGTTACCTGCGCGTGGATACAAAAGATTTGTGGCTAGTATCTTCAATTAAGACCAGCCTTAAAAAAGAAAGAAGACGCTCTACCCAACATTCGTGAACTGGCATCACACTACGTGCGAGTAGACTTATCACGCTACGTTTAAGATTCGTATGTCAGTTTGGCAATAGACGTAGCCATCTAGGTGAGTCTACGGTCAACTTACGAGAGCTTGCTGAGCGTATCTCGGAGACTCGACGGTAGCTTGACGGTGAGGTATCGATAGCTTCACGACAAAGTTACGATGAGCTATACGGTGAGGATACGGTAAGGTTACGGAGGGCTGTCGGAGAGGTGACGGTAAAAAAGGGGATCTTCAACTTTTTCGGGTCGTCGCCCTGCGTTTGGGAAGGCGTTTCCTCGACGATCCCGAGTGAAGATGCGACGTGTTTTTGCCGGCGAAATTATTTGTCCCTATTTATTTTATGAAATATTTTTTTTATTTTTTATTTTATTTTATTTTTTATTTTTTTTGAAATTTTGTGGATTCGTTTTCGATTGCTTTGATGATCTG
>Ga0214473_10001876_pt1 | contig 26783 bp, 21 predicted proteins | sample RVTome_7_FD_203509 | JGI IMG/M metagenome (GOLD analysis project Ga0214473, IMG submission 203509) | Soil microbial communities from uranium-contaminated site in the Upper Colorado River Basin, Wyoming, United States - RVT98D197 | ecosystem: Environmental > Terrestrial > Soil > Contaminated >...
CAGTGTCCAAGCTCTGGCGCCGACGACTTCGTCGCAAATCCGCACGCAGCGGGCACAAAGGATACATTTGTTCATATCCTGCTGAACGAAGGGATGGCGCTGGTCGATTACGTAATGATTCATCTCACCGCCTTCGAAGCGGGAGGGGTCGACATCGTATTCGGTACATAAATCTCTTAAATCGCAATTGTTTTGCTTAACGCAGCCGCACTCCAGGCAACGGGCAGCTTCGGCCTGGGCTTGTTCTTCGCTAAAACCTTGCTCGACCTCGCTGAAATCCCGGCGTTCGCTTGGCTTTAACCCCGGCATCTTAACTTTTTCCAAGCGGGGCTCGTCCTCGAAATCGCTTTCGCTTATTCCTACTTTTTCGGCGCTGAAAGGTTTTGGCGGCAGGCTGATTTCCTGGCCGGAAAAGTACTGGTCGATGGCGATAGCGGCCCGGCGGCCGGCCGCTATGGTTTGAATAGCGGTTTTCGGGCCGGTTACGGCATCGCCACCGGAGAAAACCCCTTTTATATTAGTCTCCATTGTCTCTTCGTTAATGGAGATCGTCGACTTAGGAGTGGTTTCTACGCCGGTTTTTTCAGCGTCAATTGTTTGGCCGATAGAGGGAATAACCATGTCAACGTCGATTTGGAACTCGCTTCCCTTGATCGGTTCGGGCCTTCTCCGGCCTGATTCATCGGGCTCGCCAAGTCCCATTTTGACACACTCAATAGCAACTATTTTGCCGTTCTCTTCGATAATCCTCGTCGGATTTGTTAGTAATTGAAGTTTTACTCCTTCGCGTTCCGCTTCCTCGATTTCGATGTTGTGTGCCGGCATTTCATTTCGTGAGCGCCTGTAAATTAAGATTACCTCTTCGGCTCCAAGTCTTACGCAAGAGCGGGCCGAATCTATGCCGCTGTTACCGCCACCGACAACAGCTACCCGGCGGCCGACTTTCGGTTTTTCTCCGAGACCTATCCTTCGCAAGAAATCGACTCCGCCGAAAACGCCTTCAATCTCCTCGCCTTCCACCCGCAACTTAGCTGATTTTTGAGCCCCGATGCCCAGAAAGACAGCGTCATATTCTTTTTGGAGCGATTCCAGAGTGAAATCCTTGCCAATCTTCTTATTTGTCTCAATTTCGACGCCAAGGTCCGTGACCGTAGAAATTTCCATATCAAGCAAATCCTTCGGCAGGCGGTAAGCCGGAATGCCGTATCGTAACATGCCGCCGGGCTTCGGCAGGGCTTCAAAAACTTTTACTTTGTGGCCATTTATGGCCGAATAATATGCGCAGGTTAAGCCGGCCGGACCACCACCAATAACCGCAATATTTTTACCGGTAGCCGGGGCTATTTCCGGACGGTAACGGTTTTCGCTGAACAGATCGTAGTCGCCCACAAAACGTTTGAGCCAGCAGATTCCGACTCGCTCATCAACCAGGTTACGGCGGCAAGCCTTCTCGCAAGGCCTGGTACAGACCCGGCCGATTATTGACGGGAAAGGATTGGTTTCCTTGATGAGTTTAGCGGCTTCGTGATAGCGGCCTTGGCTGATTAAGCCGATATAACCCTGGGCATCGGTACCGGCCGGACAAGCCTTTACGCAAGGAGCCAGGCAGTCGGCCCAGTGGTTGGATATAAGTAATTCCAGAGAGAGTTTTCTTAGCTCCTTAATAGCCTCGGTTGAAGTACTCACCTTCATGCCGTCGGCGATTTCGGCGGCACAGGCTACCAGCGGACCGCGAGCTCCCTCAACTTCTACCAGGCAAACCCGGCAGGAGCCGAAAGGTTTCAGTCGCGGGTCGTGACAAAGCGTGGGAATGTCGATTCCGTTTTCACGGGCGACATCCAGTATCGTTTGGCCTTTGGCCGCTTCGATTTGGCGGCCGTCGATTTCCATGTTTATAGTATTTTGTTCCAACTTCTCTTTCGTAATCGTCATTTTTCAGAACCTTAATCATACCAAATTTTCACGAATTTGAAGATAGGTTTAATCTTTCGAGAATTGAACTATCAAAGGGCCTACTATATACTACAATTAGTGGTTAATCGGTCAGTCGCTTGCTTTTGCAATAACAATCAAAATAGCAAAGAAAGCACTTTTCTGCAATATCTTTTCCACAGCAAGCGAAGGCCCGCATGCATCTTACCTTCTTAACTGCTGGTTTTTGGCTTGCAGTTATTATATTATGTAGTAGATGTTGGGTAAGGTGCCTGAAGGTTTTAAGTTCACAGGATAAAGAGATTGATTCGCAGACAAAGGAACAGCAGTAATGCTTTGTATGTAATGGCAGGAATTGTTTTTCTGGTATTTATTATGTCAGTTAAAGCCTATCTGTTACTAAAACCTCAAACAACCCCTAAAAAAATAAAAAAAGTCCTAGACGCACAAAAAAGTGAATCGAAAGCTCCTTTAAAAGCTCCCAAGGGAACGGGAGTAAGAGGAATTGTGCTAAGTGATAAGGGTAAGCCGATAAAGAACGCCGTTGTTTCCGTTTATACAAAGCCAGGCAGTGATATTAAGTCGGTAAAAAGACCTGGAGGCGCTTCAACAAATTTACCTGGTCTTGCAGGTGGTGGAACGCCGGGAAATATCTTGCGGGGCCCTTCTGATTTTCAATCTGCACCCACGAATTCAAATGGTCAATACATTGTTGATTTACCTTCAGGAACTTTTTACATGATCGCCCGCTTCCGGCAAAACAACCGTCAAAATATCGGCCCGTTAAGCAAGGGTGACTTATACTCTTTAACAAGCAATGAGGCGGTGAAAACAAAAGGGAAAGGTTATAAAAAGCTTAATTTCAAACTAAAGGTATTTACCGGCTTGACTTCTCTATTTAATTTCCCCCAAACAACATCAAGAACCGTTATAAAAGGAATTATTGTTGATGAAAAAAACAAGCCGCTAAAAAATGCGGTAGTTTTGGCTTATAAGCAACGGGATGTTAGAGGTAGACCTGACTATGCTTCAGACTGGACGGGAGCTGACGGAAAGTTTGTCGTTTACCTGCCTCAAGGCGGCAGATATTATTTAACAGGAAGAGTCAAGATTATTGGTCCGCCCCAGGAGGGAGAGCTTTTCGGCGTTTATCGCGGGGGGGATGACCACTCTGTATTTGTCGAAGATAACAAATTTACTGAGAATATTACGATGGCGCTACAACCGTTCACACCGAAGATTATAGAAAGACTCGGATTATCCAATGACGCACCCGGCAAATCCTACTATCAGGAGAACAAAAAAGCGCTTGAAACTCAAGAGGATAAATGAAAATTCCCAAAAAGACACTAAAGATAATTAGCATGATACTAGCCATTTGGGTTGGACTGGCAATTATTTTAACCTTGGAAGAGAATGTAATTAACTATTTTACCAAACGGAAAAAAATTACATCAAACCGTAATAGGAAAATCAAGAAAACATCCTCAGCCTCATCCCGCATATCTACCGGAAGTCCTTGGCAATCATCCGCTCTTTATATGAGCGGCGTACCTGAAGATAAGGTTTTAAGTAAAGACACTGTATGGAAAGGCAAAGTTGTTATAGAGGGAGACGTACTTGTTGCTAAGGGAACCAAGCTTACTATTATGCCGGGCACTCAAATAAAAATCAAAAAAAGAGATGATACAATGATTGGGCCCGTTTTTATAGATCCCAGAAATGAAATAACGGTTCGTGGAACCATAATTGCCAAAGGCACAAAGAAAAAACCGGTTGTTTTTAAATATGAGGAAACGGGCCGTGGAAAGAGAAGAAAATGGGCGGGTATAATATTTGATGCCCCTGAAACAAAGTCAACACTCAGTTATGTTGAAGTGCACGGTGCCGATATCGGCATTACAGTTATTAACTCTTCACCAGTGATTCAAAATTCCGTATTCAAAGAAAATAATTTAGCAATTGTTATCCAAGAGGGCGCTAAACCAGTTATTCGTAAAAATTTAATTGCCGATGGAAAAGAAGGTATCTTAAGCTGGGGCAAAAATACTAATCCGGAAATAACATCAAACAAAATCACAAATATGGAAGAAAGAGCTATTGTCTCTGCGTTCGGTGCGAATCCAAAAATTTCCGAAAATAAAATTAAGAAAATTAGCGGAAAATATCCCGTTACCAAATTACAATCACCATTAGATTTAAGTAAATACGATATTTATAGGGGCGATTATTCTAAATTTATGAATAGCATTAAGCCTGCTTCGTCAGAGAAGAGTATTATTAAAGACATCGTTTACACCAGCGACATGGTCTGGAAAGGCGATATTATCGTGGACGGCGTGGTCAGGGTAACTCCTGGAGCTACATTAACTATTAAGCCGGGAACGCGTGTCGCTTTTAAACCGCTTGATAAGAATAAAGATGGAATCGGTGAGCGTGAGATTGTTGTACTTGGGAAACTTGTCGCGAAAGGAACAAAAGAACAGCCTATTATCTTTACTTCCGCTTCTTCTAATCCCGCCCCTGGTGACTGGGGAGCGATTAATGTTTATGTGAGCGATGAGGACAATGTTGTTTCCAACGCCTTAGTCGAATATGGTACAAGAGCAATTCATACCCACTTTTCTAACCTGACTATTAAAAACGTTGTTACCAGATTTAACAACCGCGGAATATTTTTTCAGGAATCTAAAGTAAAGGTTTTAGGAAATAAAATTGTCCAAAACCGCGGTGGCGTCCTCTTCCGCTATTCCACAGTTACCTTTGAGGATAATGAAGTAGTCGGTAACCGTATCGGCCTTTCTTTTTTAAGAGCAACCGTAAATGCCCGGAATAATTTAATTGCCGGAAACGGCATGATCGGCTTCGATAGCCGGGAATCGAAAGGTGAACTATCCTTTAATAGGGTTATCGGCAACAGGCGTGGCGGCGCCTTGAGGGAATCAAGCCATAAAATAAGTAATAATCAGTTTAGCGATAATTTTTTTGAAGGTTTTATTGCTGATGTTTCAGAGACTACTTTGCAAAATAATACGATTTCAAATAACGGAGGTTACGGGGTATCCGTAAAAAATTCTAAAGTTACTTTAAATAAAAATAATATTTATACAAATCTAAAATTTGCCGTTAATATAGAAGGAAGAGAAGAGGTTAGCGCACCCGACAACTGGTGGGGCACAACTAATGAGAAAGAAATCTCCAGTCTTATTTACGATGGGTATGACGAGGAAGGGTTGTTTAAAGTCAACTTTAAACCTTTTGCCTGGAAAAAGTGGTGACAATGAAGAACTCATTTAAAAAACATGTAACTATATTATTAATAATTTCATTAATTTTCGGTTTCAATTTTTTATCTACACCTTTACCCGCTCAAGCGTGTCTCGGCAGAACATTGATCATGGGAGTTGCCGGAGACTCGCAGGAATTGTTGATACTTTCAAAAACAATTGAAATATTTGTCGTTGAGAGAACCGCGACAATCATTCGCCTCAAAAAATTTGAAAATCTTCAAGCAGCACGAGTAGCGCTCAAGAAAAAAAAGATAGATATGTATATCGGATACTCTGGTTTGGAAAAAGCCTCCAACGATCCTAAATTAGTTGCTCAGCTAGTAGCAAGAGAAATGAAAAAGAAACATGGTAAAAAGAAAAAGAAGGATAGCCGCTCTTTTACAGATAAAGTTTTTGATTTTATTAAATTTCCTGTTAAAGCGCCCGGCATAATATCCGGATGGTTAAGCAACGTTGATGATTGGGTCAAAGGAAACATAAAGAGCAAATTAGCTAAAAACAAAACCAAGAAAACTGTTAAAAATAAAAATAATAAAAAACTTGTTAAGGTTAGAAAGAAAGGAAACAGAAGCGGTAAAGATATGGAGATGGATGACCCCGCAGACCCATTGGTATTCCTTGATGATTTCGGTTACGAAAGCGCGGAAGCCAAAGTGAAATACGAGAATATTAAGGGAGTTAAGTCTCTTAATCCGGCTCCTGTCAGCAGAAGAACGATTATTAGCGGTTATCCGCTAATACCAAGGTTGGTTAAGAAGCTAAAAGGCAGATTTACCAACGAAGCAATCAAAGCGATGAAATTTAATGTAGAGAACGGTGAACCCTTAAAAGATGTTGTAAGAAATTTTCTCAAACAGGAAACGTTGATTTAGGTGATAGGGTTGACTCGAAGGTTAGTGTTATTATCAACACTTATATCATTATTACTTTTTAGCAGTAGTTGTATCTCTAAAGACAAAAACACGCCTAAGAATTTAGCTCCTAAGACTATTCAGAAAGATACCACGTGGTCGGGGAAAGTGATTATCGATGGCCTACTAACAATAAAAAGCGGTGTTACTTTGTATATTAAGCCCGGAACAATCATTAAGTTTACAAAAAGAAATAAAAAAGGTGACGATACCAAGGGCAGCAGAATCTATTCAAGAGGACGAATCATTGCTAAAGGCACCAAGAATAAACCTATCTTATTTACCTCAAACGCAAGAAAAAAAGGAAAGGGTGATTGGGGAGAAATAAAAATAGAATACAATCAAGGGGGCAGTCTCTTCGAATATGTAATCGTTGAGAATGGCTTCTGGGGATTACATGCCCATTTCACACGATTGACAGTTAAGAAATCAATGTTCAGAAACAATACCGGCGGTCTTAGGTTTAGGAGCGGTCCTGTTTATTTAAAAGATAATTTATTTACGAAAAACTACATCGGTGTGCGTTTTTTAATTGGTAATCCAAAAATTGAGTATAACAATATGATAAATAACAGAACCGGCCTTTTTTTAACCCAACAATCCGAAACTTCAAATATACGATTCAATAACATATCAAATAATCTTGAATACGATTTACAATTAGGCTGGATGCAAGAAGAAGACGTTTACATTCCTCAAAATTGGTGGGGAACAACAGATTTGTCGAAGATTAGAAAAAAAACTTTCGATAAGGATAAAGACAGCGATATAGGAAAGGTTTTTTTTGAGCCAGTATTAAATAAACGAGTCAAAGTTTACGAATGGAAACCTAAATAATGAGTACCGCAGAAACCGATATAAAAGCTAAGCAGGAATGCGAAGTTCACGGTAAAGGTAAAAAAGCCGCCAACAGAGCTCTTCTTCTATTATTAGCTATTTCTTTTTTGATTATTGCCTGGCGGGTGTGGGTTTACGGCCCAACGAACCCTCTAGTTACAGCCAAAGTATCCTTGGGTAACTACCCCCTTCTTCTTCTAAGCGAGTTATGGGATTTAGTATTCGGCAGAGCCGGAATAGTTCCTCACTTTCAGGATATCATGTGGTACTTTCTAGCGGGAGTTCTGATAGCCGGTTTTATCCGTACATTTAAATTAGCTATTAAACTTCGTAATTTACTTAATAGATTTGGATTTGCAAGTATTATAATTGCTTCTATTGTCGGTATTGTAACGCCTTTATGCGCTTGCGGCATGTTAACTGTCGTTATTACTCTTTTAGTTGGCGGTGTTCCGCTTTCTGTGGCAATGGCGCTTCTCATATCCTCGCCCCTAATGAGTCCTTCTACTTTTTTATTAACCATGGCGGAATTAGGGCCTCAGTGGACAGCAATAAGGGCAATTGCTGCTTTATCTATGGGTATTTTTGCCGGCACTGTGACCCATTTACTTAGAAATAAAGGTTTTGGTCAAGTTAATACTTTGTTTATTGAAGGCGCTGTTCCTGAAGGAGATTTTCATGATCCGAACTATCCTGATGAACGGCTAAGATGTTCTTGCAAAGAAAGCTATGGTAACCGGATAGCCGCCAAGACGAACAATTTATTTGTGATTTACTGGGCAAAATCGTTTGATGTATTGCTGATGATTGGCAAGTATGTGCTTGTCGGAATTGTTATCGGAGCTCTTGTTCAAAGGTATCTGCCTATCAGTTGGATCAATAAGTTGTTTGGACGCGACGATCCGTTTAACATAATTTGGATTACCCTTGGAACAATACCTTTATTCCTGCATCAAATAGGTATTGCATCTATACTCGTCAATATAAAAAACAGTCTTAACGGAACACTTGATGGCGGAGCGGCGCTGGCTTTTATGATCGGCGGGCCTGTAACCGCCATACCCTGCATGGTAATGCTGGGGTCGATGTTTAAAAAAAGGGTTTTAGCATTATATTTATTTATCGCTATAGTTGGTACAATTTCAATTGCCTTTTTATTCCGCTTTTTTGTCTTCGTTCCATACGTTGATACCGATAACCCTTTAATAAGAGGCACTCATTCTATTTCCGGAGGAAACTCTTCCGTAATCACTAAGCAAGATAAAAGCATCAAAGTAGTAATGGATCCCGACGGCAAAAGTATGATTGCCGTCTATGATAATGAAGACTATCTAACAAGAGTTGTTTTTGATTCTGGATTCGATAGATTCCTAAACCCTTCAAGTGGAAGCATAGATAACAGCCAGTATATTAGAAACACCGCTGATTGGCTTGGAGAATATGGTATCTCAGCAAAACAAAAAAATATACTTGTTTATAATACATTCCACAGTTACGGTCTTGACGGAAAGAAATTTGAGAAAAACATCAAAGCTTCGCTTAAAGCCGAGAATTACGAGGTTGATTTTTATGATAGAAAAGAATTACCTAGTCTTAATGAAATTATTGTAAATAATTATGGACAACTTTGGATAATAACCGGAGAATCAAGTTCAATCCCCTATTTTTCAAACTCAGAACTTAAAACAATCAAAAAATTTACTGACGATGGAGGCGGCTTGCTTATTGCTGCCGAACCGGTTAACGGTAAACAAATAAAATGGAATACGGCTGCCAATCAATTAGCTACCCGCTATGGAGCCCGGTTTTCACGCTCAGTTAAACATGATAAAGAATTGCACGTTGCAACCATGTATCATTTCTTTGGTCAAATATCGAGCACTCTTGGAAAGATATATAAATTGTTTTAATGTAGTAGAAACAACATTTAGGAGGCATAAGTGACTATTGTTTTTAAGGCCAAGGATTCACTCGTAAGTATAAATACTCAAAAAGAAACTATATGGCGAAGCGATAAAGACCGTGTAAATATTATTAATCTCAAAGAAAACGAAGAAATCAAACCGCACATTCATGACGGTAATCACATCTGGGTTGTAATATCAGGTAAAGGCAATTTTTTATCAAAAGGCTCCGGCCGTTTGATAAAGACAGGGACTGTTATTATTGCTCCTGCAGGTGAAGAGCATGGTGTGACATGCACAACAGAAGAAGGCTTAACTATTGTGTCTATAAGCGTAAATTAAAATGGGCAAAAAAATAGCCAGAAATCCGGACGTAGTCTGGCGTGAAGAATCAGAGATAAGAGATAAAATACTCGAGGCTCTTGAGAAGGGCGAAGATGATTCTCAGGCAAGCGAACAAGGGACTGTTACCCTTATTATTTCAGGCACAATTTATCAGCTTAACTTATTAGGCGGTGAAATTTGGAAACTATCCGACGGTAGTTTAACCGTAGAAGGTATTGCCGACTCCCTGAGCTCTATATTTGATGTAGAGAAAGAAGTTCTTTTAGAAGATGTTAAAGAATTCGTTGACGATCTCCTTGCCAAAGGATGGTTGGTATATAAGGATTCATAATGAACAGGGAAATAAGTGCTGTTTCACATTATATAAAGCCGGAGAAAAGCATAACTACTGCTCCCATCCTAGTCAATTGGGCCTTAACCAACAGATGTAATTTCAGTTGCTCTTACTGCTATTCCCGCCTGGAAAAAAGTGAGGAGCTCTCGACATCACATGCTCGAAAAATAATTAAAATATTGGTTGAGAATAAGGTTTTATTTCTAAATCTGGGAGGAGGCGAGCCCCTCCTAAAGAAAGACCTGTTTGAACTGGTTTCATTTGCCAAAGAGTCAGGACTTAACGTGACCATGAACTCAAACGGTTATCTGCTGAACAATAGTGTTGCTCATAAGATTAAAAACGCCGGCTTTAATGGTATCGGTATTAGCATAGACAGCCACAAAGCAAAAATTCATGACGAATTAAGAAAAACGTCGGGAAGCCATCGGCGTGCTATTGAAGCAATAAGATTTCTAAAAAAGGCCGGCGTGAAAGTTTATATTTCATCGGTTGTGTGCCGAGCCAATTTTAAAGAGTTTGAAGAATTAGTAAGCTTTGCCAAGAAGCAGGGAGTTGAGCGGCTAAACATGCACAACTACAAGTGTAGCGGCATGGGTTTTGCAAATAAAGATAATTTGGATTTAACCCCGGATGAATGGGGCGAGTTTTACCAACGGGCCTTAGATATACGGAGTAACTCCACTGGAATAATCGTTGCTTTAGATGATCCGATCTTAGCTTTGCTTAAACAGGCTAAAGATAGCCCATTTGAAAATGGGATTGATAATGCTTTAGTTAAGGGAAGCATTTGCGGCAAACTGACGCTTTATCTGCGGGCAAATGCCGATGTTACACCCTGTGGTTTCATTCCTATAAGTATCGGCAATTTACTCAAAGACGATTTAAAGGAATTGTGGACAACCTCCCCTGTTCTTCAGTCAATGCGAAATAAAACACCAAAAGGTAAGTGCCGCAAATGCAAGCAATATGAAGATTGTTGGGGCGGCTGTACGGCTAGAGCCTATGCTCTAAGGGGCGATTTTAATGCTCCTGATCCGCATTGCTGGTATAACCCGAACGGCTCTAACAAAAAGGAGGATAATAAATGAGTCTTTTTAAACAAAAATTGTGGTTTATTCTAATTGTAATAGTTGTTTTAATCCTTGCAGGCTGCACTAATAAGTCGAAAAATCCGGTTTATCAAGGCAAACCGGTTAAAATCGGTTTTCAGGTTTGTAACAGCAAAGAAGAAACCCGGGCGAGATTCAAGCCCCTAATTGCTTATTTATCTCGAGAGATAGGCAGAAAATTCGAACTTGAGCTTATAGATACTCACGACATGGATGCGGTAGCAGGACTGGAAAATCTGGATTTCTTCCATACAAATTCGCTTGCTTATGTTGTTCTTAACCGCAATCACGGTGCGCAAATAATGGTCGGAGAAAAAAGAGGCAAGGACGGTGCTCTTACCACGGGAGGCATTGTAGTTCGCAAGGATAGTAAAATCAAAACCCTGAAAGACTTAAAAGGCAAGTCTATGATATTCGGACCAATGCTGGCACCTTCTGCGTATATGGCTCAATATAATTTAATGATGGATGCCGGTCTTGACCCCGAGCTGGATCTTTCTTTTTATACTATACCTGACGGTTCTTTTAAGCATGAAAAAGTAGCGTACGGTCTTTTCTTTGACAAATTTGATGCTGCATCGATGCCCATGATTGATTTTGAATTAATGATCAAAGAAGCAAAATTAAAAAGGAGTGACTTTAGGGTTATTGCTGAAAGTAAAAAGTTTCCTTATTGTAATTTTTCCGCTGGTCAGGGAACTGATGAAGAACTCATAGCTCAGGTTAAGGAAGCTTTATTAAAATTAGATAAAAACACCACCGTAGAAGTCGGCGGTGAGACAGTTAAAGTTCTAAAAGCGGCAAGCATTGACGGGTATCAGAACATTACCGACGAGGACTTCGATATCATTAGAAAAATGGCAAAAAGAGCCGACATGCCTCCATATCAGACTTATGGCGGTCCACCGGATGAACATTAATACAGACCAGAGGTTGAAGTATTGCATATACAAGAATTAATAATTGACCGTTTTGATAAAACTGTGCTTTTAACGATTATGTTAGTGATTGCTGTTATGATATTTATGCTCATAACACGTAATGAATCATCTCTAGAAAAAATGCTTAATAAAGTTGCCGAAGACAGCCGTTCATTAAAAAATACTTACGTTGAATCCCCTGTAGTCGTCAAACATTTATCCGGGGTAAGAAAATTAATCAGCACTCACCGGGATGAACTGGCATTTAACCGGCTTAAAAAACTTGCTGCCGTCCATCCTACCAGCGCAGAAGCACATAGATGGCTGGCCGATCTTTACGCCGCAAGACAAAAACTTTCATTGGCAGTAAACGAGTATATGCTGGCAGTTGAGCTTAATCCTGATTATTTAGACAATCACACCAAGGATTTTATCGGTAAAAAAATCAAGGTTATTGTAAATGAAAGTTTAGCTGAGAACAAAAAAAAGCTTATTTTTTCCCCGGGAGATAAGGAAGCAGGAAAAGCAGTTAAAACCGCTTATTATATGTTGCGTAAAATAGCAGGAGCTTGCGAATGACAATGTCGTCCATTGTAAAGAAAATAAAAACAAGCGCAATAATTCTGCCGATACTTTGCGGTACGGTAATAGGTGTCTTCGGTGTTCTAATTACCCACCTGGGAAATCCGGCAATCGGCTTTTGCATATCATGCTCGATGGAAAACATGGCTGGTTTTTTGGGTTTACACGGCAATATCCGCATGCAATACATGCGTCCTGAAGTGGCCGGCTTTGTGCTCGGGGCTTTCATTTTATCTTTGACTTCTAAGGAATTCAAATCAAAAGGCGGCTCTGCGGCTATAATTTACTTTATTTCCGGAATCTTTTTAATTATCGGAGCAGCTGTCTTTATAGGGTGCCCGATAAAGTTAGTCTTTCGGTTGGCAGCCGGAGATATGACAGCTATAGCCGGAGTTTTCGGACTTATTGGCGGAATCCTTTTCGGAGTAGCCTTCCTAAGAAACGGTCATTATTTTGGCGAATCTCATCCTTCAGGCAAATTAAACGGACTTGTTGTCCCATTTTTTATGGTTACCTTGCTGGCATTACTATTTACTAAACCTAGCTTTGTTAATATCAGCATTAAAGGCTCCGGTGCATCATATGCTCCTCCTTTAATCGCGTTAGCTTTCGGCTTGATTATCGGCGGTTTGTCCCAACGCTCACGTTTTTGTGTGACAGGCGCTGTTAGAAACTTTGTAGTAGCCAGAGACTTTACCCTTGCTTGGGGATTAGTATTTATGTTTGTCTCAGCTATGATAACTAGTTTAGCGCTCGGAATGTACCAATTCGGTATTCATGGACAACCAAGTTCCAACCCGGATTACACTTGGAGTTTCCTGGGAATGGCTTTAGTCGGTTTCGGCTCCGTCATTATCGGCGGATGTCCTTACCGCCAGCTTATTAAAGCCGGTGAAGGTAATATCGATTCCGCCGCAGCAGTATTTGGAATGCTTATTGGTGGAGCAATAGTGGTAAACTGGGGTTTAGCCGCTAAAGCAGCAGGAACACCTTTTAACGGCAAAATCGCTGTCCTTCTCGGATTTGTTTTCTTTTTAGTAGTCGGATTGGCCAGCCGGGTTCGGGCAAAGGATCTTTAAATAGAATGATTTATTTTGACAACGCGGCTACGTCATTTCCAAAACCGGAATCAGTTTACCGGGCCGTCGATAACACTTTACGAAATATCGGAGCTAGCCCGGGAAGAAGTGGACACACAATGACCTTGGAGGCTGAACGTATTGTCTTTAATGTCCGTGAGCTGATAGCCGGATTGTTTAATATATCTGATTCATCAAGGGTAATATTTACCAATAACGCCACCTCGGCCCTTAACCTTGGAATAAAGGGTGTCTTAAGCGATGGCGACCATGTTATTACTTCAACTACGGAACATAATTCTGTAACGAGGCCTTTAAAATCGCTTGAGAGAAAAGGCGTTGAAATATCCAAAGTCAAATGCCCGGATGAAGGGAAAATTGATCCTAAAGATGTTGCAAGTCAAATTAAAGGAAATACCAAATTAATTGTAATTACCCATGCTTCTAATGTTATAGGAACCGTATTACCGCTTAATGAAATAGGAAATATCGCCCGCAAAAATAATATTATTTTTATGGTAGATGCTTCTCAAACGGCTGGTTGTTTTCCTATTGATGTCCAATCGATGAACATAGACCTCTTGGTCTGCTCCGGACATAAGTCTCTTCTCGGGCCTCAGGGAACCGGAGTGCTATATGTCCGAGAAGGAATCGACCTTAAAACTTTATGCGAAGGCGGAACGGGAAGCGATTCGGAAAAAGACACCCAACCACGATTTTTACCGGATCGCTATGAAAGTGGAACTTTAAATACGCCGGGAATTGCCGGTCTTGGAGCAGCAATTGAATATATTCAAGATACCGGAATAAAAAAAATCAGAGAACATGAAAAAAAATTAACCAAGCTAATTATAGAAGAATTAAGTAAAATTGACGGAACTATTATTTACGGAACGACTGATATTGAGAAACGTGCCCCGATTGTTTCGTTTAATATTGAGGGATTTGACGCAGCAAATATAGCTACTATCTTAAGTGAAGATTTTGATATCATGACCAGAGTGGGACTTCATTGTTCCCCCGATGCCCATAAGACAATTGGAACGTTTCCTTCTGGCACGCTAAGGTTTAGTTTTAATTATTTTAACACAGAGGACGAAATACATGCTGGCGTTAGAGCGATTAAAGAAATTATTAACTCAAAGTGTTAAGTCGGATGCCTATTGCTTAATTGTTTTTAAGACAACTTACGAAACACTAAGAGCAGAAAAACTTTTTAAAAAAAACAACACAAAATGCAAGATTATTATAAAGCCCCGCGTAATAAGCTCAAGTTGCAATTTAGCAATAATAATCGACCCGGATTTTCTCGATCAAGCACTAGAAATATTTAAAACAAATTTATTAAAACCGTTAAACCTTTTCAGAATTATTGACGATAATATTATAGAGATCGATTTTAAAGCAATTGAAAAGAATTGGAGGGATGATGAAAAATAAAAAAATTAAGTATTTCAAGCCAAAAATAACAGGTAGTACCACTATTCATCCTTGCTAGATTAATTACTCATCAGTATATTTTCTTACTTTATTTTTTTTGTAATTCTCTTGGGGGTTACGGGAAAATCCCGGTGGGGGGTTAGGCCTTCTTTTCTTTTCAATTTCTGCGAATGTGTCAGGTGAGAAAGGTTTTAGGATTATTTTGATATTCTTAACAATTTTATTGTTGGGAAGCTCTAGAAAGTTGTCTATTGATTGCTCATAAAACCCGAAAGGCTCATCAAGCGCAGGGGGCCTCATTATACTAACACGGCCGATTATCTGGTATCTTCCTCCTTTGAGCACGTTTATTTTAAATTTACCGTCTTTTTTCGTCCAAAGAGATGCAAAATCCGGTCTGTCTCTTATCTCTTCTTTTTGATAAGCTAAGGCTATGGCATTTTTTAACGGTCTTCCGTTTTGGTCAACTATTATACCCTCGATGCCTGTCTTGCTTTTTACTTGCGGAAAAACAAAATCAGTTCCTTTGCCGTCATAAATTCGTAAAGTAAAATCCAGGTCCTCCCATTCATTTTTTAGGATATCGACAGGATTTGAGCTTACTGAGAACATGTCTCCTTTTTCTAGAACGCCGACAATTTTCCCTTTTGTTTTCTTTCTGGCCATTAAGTAATACTTTCCGGGTTTAAGTTTTAATTCATAGTAGCCGTCGTCTTTTGTGGGCTTTGATAAATTCTTGTTGGGAAATTGGACAATTTCAACCGGACTTTTGTACGCTTTGACGTAAGCTCCTTTTATAGGGTCGCCGTTCCTATCCTTGAGTATGCCTTCGACTCCTGTGCCTTGTTTTTTTGCACAGCCTAAAAAGACAATAAAGAGAAGTGAAATAAAAACCAAAATTGCGATCTTATTTTTCATACCATCCCTTTAATCCACTTATATCTTCAGCCTTACTCTTTTATGGTTTTGACCTCTTCTATTATAACCTTTCGGATTGGACGAGAATAGAGAGCGAACATTTACCAACGTAGTAAATACAATTATTTACAGATTTGACAGACTTACCTAAGCGCCACTATCATTTGTAGTAGATTAGGCGAGGAAAATAATGAATCCGCTCATCAGTAGGTTTAGACCCACAGAAAAAGGACTCAGCCAAATATTAGGCGAATTAGAAGCAGACATTATGGAAATAATCTGGGCAAAAGAGGAAAGCGTAAGTGTCCGAGACGTCCTAAGCGAGCTTCGAAAAACCCGTGAAATAGCTTACACAACAGTGATGACAGTCATGTCCCGTCTAAACAAAAAAGGTCTGATCGTCTGTAATAAATTTCACAAAGGGCAAGCATTTATCTACTCCTCTGTTTTTAGTAAGGAAGAATTTACAAAAAATACCGTTAAGAGTGTTCTTAAAGGTTTGCTCTCAAGTTTTTCGGATATCGCCGTGACGCAATTTGTAAACGAACTTGCCAATGACCAAAAGAGCCTTAAGCAGTTGCAAAAGCTTATTAAAGAAAGACTCGGAAATGAAAAGCAAGCTTAAAGATAACCTTTTGAAAATCACTTTAATCTCAATAATATTTCTGGTTTTAGTATATCTTTTCGCCAGACCAATTATTGTCCTTCTAAATCTCTGTGGTTATTTTGAATCTTACTGCCGTTTTTTTCTAAGCGTATTATATAATTACATTATCTACTGGTTACTACTTTGCGGCTTTGCTTATGCTACTGCAAAGATATCGATTGGTTTCATCAGAAGGAGACGTTACCTCAATGAGTTTTTGCTCTATAAGGGTAGTAACGCAAAATTAGATAAAATCCTTGCCTATTGCAAAGAGGAATTTAAGATTTTTTTTACCCCTACCCGCAAGCAAGTAGCTTTTTCTACCGGCTTAAGAAAAAAAGCGATATACCTTAGTTTAGGCACTATAGAACAATTGAGCGACCATGAACTAGAGGCTCTTGTTTATCATGAATTAAGCCATTTGTTAAATAACGATATCTATATCCTATCGCTCATGATGTATATTTGCGATTTGTTCTTTTATCTACCCGTAATTAAATTCTTTTTCAACAACCTAGAGTCCAAAAAGGAATATTTTGCCGACAATTTTGCAGCTACAAAACTTGGCAATAAAGAGAGCGTAATAAATGCACTTTTAAGAGTTTCAAAACTAAAACTTGAAGAAAATTATCTGCCTGCTGCTTTCAGTAATGGTAAGACAGATGTTATTAATAGAATAAAACGGCTTCAGGGAAAGGAAATTAGACGTCATTTAAGCAAGCCGGCAATAGCTATTACACTTACGGTTATGATGACTTTTAGTATTTTAACTGTTAACGCAAAAGCAGCAACCGATTCAGGAAGATTTTGCCGGGCGCATAATATTTCCTGTTTACATTAATCGTTAGATTTTTTTATTTACAAATACTACAAAGTGTAGAAGGAGAGCGCACATGAAAGAGAAAGAGCATCACCAGCCTGCTAAAAGAGATCAGTTTTTAAAAAACCAAAAGAAGAGTTATAAGAGAGAAATAATTATCAGTATTGTTGTTGTAGTTGCTTTGATGACTTTGATGGCTGTTTCTAAATTAGAAAAAAACGCACGTAACTCCAACCGTGTAAATCTTGGCACTCAAGATTATTTCTGGAATATTAAGATGAAAAAAGCAAATTCTAAAGTTTCCGGCGGCAGGCTTAGCTTCGATCTGGCTAAAGTTAAGAAAAACAAAATAGTCTACTTTAGTTATCCCAAAAATCAGATTGATATCGGGGCTGAAAAGCAAGCGCTACCGATGTTAGCCTATATCGAGCCGGATGGCGAGCTGATTACGGCAGTGAGTATGTGTGAACCTTGTAAATCATCAAAATTCCATATCGAACCTGATGAAACCTTAACTTGCGATACTTGTAACACGAAGTACGATATTCAAACTCTGGAAGGCATAAAGGGACAATGTGTGGATTACCCACCTGACGAAGTAAACTATAAAATAACTAGTGGCAAGGTCCTCATCGATGAGGCTGAAATAATTAATTGGAAGACAAGACTATAGATTCTAGCTGTAGAGGCTGAGAACAATAAATCTATATACAATAGCTCTAGGTAACTTAATACGTAGGAAAGGAAAATCTTTTTCTTTAGTCGTAGGCATAATTATAGGCATAACTGCTACAGTAGGCTTGTTATTGATAACACAAGCCATGAAGCTGGATTTACAAAATAAGCTCAGTAGGTTCGGCACAAATATAATCATCAGTCCTAAAAAAGACGAATTACCACTGACATACGGATCAGTAACCTTACCTGGCCTAAAAATCAAAAGTAAGAATTTTATCGACGAGTCCCATATTGAGCGTTTAAAAACCCTGAAAGACATAGGTGTTTTATCTCCAAAAGTTATCGGTAGAGTGATTATTAATACCGGGATTCCCCACTCCACCGTTCTTGTGGGCGTAAGCTTTAGGAATGAAACTGCTTTAAAAAGTTGGTGGACTGTTAACGGTAAGACACCGTCTTCTGCTAAGGAAGCTCTTGTAGGCTCTTCTGTGGCTTCTAAACTAAAATTAAAAGCCGGTAGCTCAACCTATATAAGCGGTAGCTTATACAAAATTAGTGCCGTACTAAAAGAAACCGGCGCCTCGGATGATAATGCGGTTTTTGTATCCCTTTCTGAAGCTCAAAAAATTCTAGGTTTGAAAAATAAGATATCGTTGGTTGAAACAAGAACCGCCAATAGCAATTTCTCAGCTAAAAAACTTGCTGAAAAAATATCAGCCAAGTTTTCCTCTATCGAGGCTTCGGCCTTAGAAGAAGCTTTGAGGGCCCAAAAGGAAAATGTTGAATTTTTTAGCTGGTTTTCGCTAATTTCGTCAGCAATTATTCTTTTATTCTCAGCGCTTATCGTTTTCATAACTCTGATGGCGAGTATTAATGAACGAGTAAGAGAAATCGGCATTTTCCGGGCAATAGGATTTAGAAAGAAACATATAATCAAAATCATCCTGGTGGAAGCAATTATCATAAGCTTCACCGGCGGCTTAATGGGTGCTTTGCTTGGCTATATTTTTGCGAGGACTTCATTGCCTTTCTTTGTCAAAGGCTTGAGGTACGTACCGTTTAGTCCATGGATATTATTATCAGCCGTACTTTTGGCAATTTTCCTTAGTTGCATTGCAAGTTTCTTACCTGCCAGGAAAGCATCCAAATTAGATCCGGCCGAGGCCTTGAGATTTATATGAAATAGCGAATAATAGGCAGTTCAAAAATGGGTTTAATACTAATAGCAATTAATAATATAAAACGCAGAAAATCGAAAGCAATAATTTTAGCAGTCGGTTTATTTATGGCAGTTTTAACAACCGTTACTTTATTCACCATAATGGTTGCTATGAGAGAAAATATCGATGCTCAACTTGATGAATTCGGAACCAATCTCCTCATTACGCCTAAATATAAAGAGACGCCGCTTAGTTATGCGGGCATTAACGTCTCTTCAGTTGATAGCCAACCGGTCAAAGACCTTAACGCAAACGATATTTCTTTGATGAGAACAATTCCAAATAGCCGAAATCTAAACATTATCTCCCCTAAGTTGGTCGGCCCGGTAAAGATCGAGCGCCAAACAGCTCTTATCGTCGGCGTTCAGTTTGTTAACGAACTTCGGATAAAAACCTGGTGGCAATACACCGGCAAACAACCAAAAGGAAAAAAAGAAGCTGTTGCCAATCCTAGAGATCTTGTAAAAAAAAGAGCGGTTGCCGGCACCAACTATAGGTCAAATGAAGTGATTGCAGGACATTTGCTCGCTAAAAAATTCAATTTGAAGCCGGGTGTTAAAATTAGACTCAATAACTCGGTATTTGACGTTGCTTCAATTTTAAAACCAACCGGTTCCTCAGATGATAACGTACTCTTTATGAACCTACGCCAGGCTCAAAAAATACTTAATAAGCCGGGTCAAATAAGTTTTATTGAAGCAAATGCCTATTGTCTAGATTGCCCGCTGCCTAAATTGGTTAAGCAGTTAAGCAAAAAGTTGCCTCATGCCAAGGTTTTCGGACTTAGGACATCATTAGCCCAAAAAGAACAAACACTTGCCATGTTCACTGCTTTTTCAATAGTTTCCTCGATAGTGATGTTAATAGTTGCCGCCGTACTAGTTTTTGTAACTATGGCCGCTTCAGTAAAAGAAAGAACCAGGGAGATTGGAATTTTTAGGGCGGTTGGCTTTCGTAAAAAACATATTATCACGATAATTATGACAGAAATCGCCTTAATTAGTATTGGCGGTGGATTAACCGGCTACTATACCGGCTTCCTCACTTCAAGAGCACTTGTACCGGTTTTAGCCCCCCAAGCTAAGGGTTTCTATTTTAACCCGAATAACATAAATCTGGTTGTTTTAAGCATAGCAGTGCTGGCTGCATTTTTAATAGGCACTTTGGCCGCGCTCTTGCCAGCCGTTAAAGCAGCAAATGAGGACCCGGTAAGGGCACTGAGGTTCACATAGAAGGGGAATATGTCATTCGTAAAATTAGATAATCTTTCAAAAACTTATCCGTTCTCCGGAGGTTATATTCAAGCTTTGAAAAAAGCCTGTTTAGCTGTCAAAAAAAGCGAGTTTATTGCTATCATGGGCCCTTCCGGTTCAGGAAAGAGCACCTTGCTTTCTATATTGGGAGCTATGAACCCACCTACTGCAGGCACCCTTGAAATCGATGGTATCAACGTTTATTCTTTAGGCCAAGAACGGCTAGCTGATTTTAGAAAGGAATATCTCGGCTTTGTCTTTCAACAGCTGCAGCTTATTCCCTATCTGACAGCGGTAGAAAATACAATGCTCCCACTTGTTGTAAAACGCACTGTAGACAAAAAAGGCCTGGCCCTTGAGGCTTTGGCTAAAGTCGGCCTTAAAGATAAAGCCGGCCGCTTACCGAACCAACTGTCAGGCGGAGAGCAAGCTAAAGTTGCTATTGCCAGAGCAATAGTTAATAGTGCAGACTTAATACTTGCTGATGAGCCTACCGGCAATCTAGACTCCGAAAACTCAAAGAATATTATGAATGTTTTTCAAAAGCTAAAAAAAGAAGGCCATACTATAGTAATGGTTACCCACAACCCTGAAGATGCCTCTTATACAGACCGGATAGTTAACATTAAAGACGGCCTAGTTAGTGGCAATGCATGATGGCTCGGCAAAGTTAAAATCACCTTTTAAGGAATAAGTAATTCCCCGGCACCCGCCTGCACATTCCTTAACCGCAGAGCAAATTTGGCATTCTTGCGGTATTTGCTCGATTGCCTGCTTTACCTTAAGACGTTTCTTAGAAGCCCAAATTTCCTTTAGAGTGTTCTGTTTTAGATTGCCAAGCTTTAAAGGCAGCGAAAGGCATGGATAGACATTAGCTGACGAATCGATGAAAGCAACTGAATTTGCCGCTTGGCATCCCTGAAAAAGCATCTTTGTCTCTTTATTATTCGTATTCAAAAGTCTCCACAAGGACGGATCATATACATCAAGAGCAATCTGCTCATTTAATAAATCATTATTTTCCCCTATAAGACCGGCCAATTTCTTTTTTAGAGAAGAACTTAGGATCAGGTCTTGTATTTCCGAGGCTCTTTTGCCTGCTAGATTAGCATTGGGCAAAATTATTTTTTTTATCCCGTTTTTCAAACAAAAATTAAAAGCAGCTGGCAGGTCTCTGTAATTTTTTTCCGTTACTGTAAATTGAAAAGCTACCCCAATTTTTAACTTTTTAAGTAGATTAGCAATGTTTGATCCATTTAATAAATTTATATCTTCGATTTGCAAAATGAAGGTTTCAATATTTTTGTTTAAAAAATCGGTTTTTATTTCAATTGGATAATTGAAATCATGAATTAAGGATATTTTAGTTTCTTTCTTCAACAAAGAAATTAGGTCGTGAAATGCAGAAGAAGAAAATACCTCCCATCCGCTAATCGAAAGAAGTAATACCCTGTTTATCAACAATTCATTAACAATCTTATGGAGTAAAGATTTTTTTTGGGTGGAAAAATTTGAAATTTCATCGATATCAAAATGACTTAAATCCCAATTAATACGGATTGGGACACTAAAAGAAGAGGCTTTTTCAATCATTATTTAAAACTTTTGGTGTAAGGTAAGGATTAGAATCGCCTAGCAAGGATGGATGCTTGTACTTCCTGTTACCTTTGGCTTGAAATACTTTATCTTTTTGCTGCTCATACCTTTCTCCTTTTCGAGCCTCTAATACCATTTTACTGCTTAAACCCGTTTTTATCAATAATTAGTCAAAACCTGAGAATTGAAATATCAAAGAGCCTGCTATATACTACAATTAGTGGTTAATCGGTCAGTTGCTTGCTTTTGCAATAACAAACAAAATAGCAAAGAAAGCACTTTTCTGCAATATCTTCTCCACAGCAAGCGAAGGCCCGTAATAAATTCAAGAAATTACTTAAAAAAACCGATAATTACAGTAGGAGCTTAGGCTTCCTACATTGGTGATGTGACTATAAAAAATGGCAGCTAAAAAAGGCTTTGGCTTAGGTATTATTTATACGTGCTTAATTGTCGCTACTCTTAGCGTAGCTTTTATTTTTGCTGTTTTACCTCAACTTATAAGCGGCGGCCAATTCGACGGGTTCGTTCACCCAAGCGGTTTCTCTCAAGAGCCTGATTCATGCGCCAGTTGCCACCGCGCCCATACGGGAACAATGGAGAAACTCACTGCTTGCAACGGCTGCCATAGCTATCCTCCGGGGAATGACCAAGGAAACTATAAAGGTTCCAAAACTCATCAAATCCACGTCGGGACGTATAATTTTACTTGTTCGACTTGCCATTACGATTTGAGTAATCATAACGGCAGCGGAGTCACATCGGCCATCGATTGGGACGATAATATCGGCAACGAATTTGACAGAAGTAAAGTTGATATAGATTTCGACACTTCTATTAATCCGCTGGGCAGCGACGCTGATAGCGGCTCGAACAGACAGTGCGCCAACCTTTATTGTCACGGCCAGTCAGGTTCGGTAAACAACGTTAATTTTTCGCTGCTGGGAGGAACCAACCAATCAGGCAACGTGCCTACTTGGGATAACGGTGCTCTTGAAGACTACTCAAGCACCAAGCAAACCGGAGCCTGCGGAACTTGCCACGATACGTTTAAGAATAACACCGGAGAAGGATACCCGAACTGGGGAACGGCAAACGATTGGAGCTCCTCGCCGGCCACAGTTTTCGACGTCACCCCCCTTACCAGCCTTGGTACCGTCCTGAATGACTCGCATTTACCTCACTTGGATGATACCGGCGGCCCCAAAGCCCTTTGTACTTCTTGCCACAAAGCACCACCAACGGTTAACGTCACACCACCAGAACCCCGCACGCACGTCAATTACCTGTTCGATGTCGAAGGCGAAGGAGGCTCGGCTTGTATTTCTTGCCATGGTCATGATGCCGGATATGAATATGAGTCCGGAAAATTCAGTGCGGGAAAAGGTTCTTTCCAGAGCCACTCTACGCACACCGAAAATGACAGCGATGATTTGAGGGGGCCGAATATTCAATGTAGCGCTTGCCACAACACCAACTCCTTTCCGAAATTCAGAACCAAGGCCAATCCCGATGCCGCCGTATCCCTTAGCGAAACCGATATTTGTAGCGATTGTCATAGTTCGGGCGGCGCTTATGACGGAATAGCGGACATTTTCTTCGGAGCCAAAGCCAACTGGCAGCCGGGTATTTACAATACCGACGGCAGCTTGCAGGACGGGAAGGAACAATGGTGCGTAACTTGCCATGATACCGGCACTTCCAATATCTTAAGACAAGCGCCGGATATCGGCGGCGATGCCACTACGTTCGGTTACTTCAAGAATGGTCATGGTCTCGATCCGGCTCAGCAATTTGACGAAGATGCTCTTGACGATGCCGGCGGAAATACCGGAGCCGACCGGCTGTGTACCGATTGCCACAACTCAACAACGCCTCACCTTAACGGAGGCGAAGATATCGATTTAACCGGTCAAAGAATTAAATCAATAGTTAACCTGAATCCGGTAACTCTTTCGGGAGAAGTATCGCAGGTTTGCGAAGCTTGCCACAATACGACTGCCGGCTCTCCGGCTCAAAATCAAGTTTTAAACCACCAGGAAACCGGGCCCATAGGAAACAACTGTAACCAGTGCCATGAGGTTCACGGGCAAAACAAAGGCCCGGCTAGCCGCAACTTGAAACTTATCAAGCCAAAGGTTAAGGATAAGGATGAGGTTGAGCGTGATGTCAAATTCTTAAGGACGAGCGGGGCTAACTCTTACGCTGATGCCGACGACACCTATGACGGCATTTGCGAGGTTTGCCATACGAACACCAACTACCACCGCAACGACGGTACTGCTGATAAAACTCATAACCCCGCCACCAAGTGTATCGATTGCCATACTCATCCCAACCGCTTCTTGCACGGCGGCGGCGAAGGCACCGGTTGCATAAGCTGTCACGGACATGATGAAGGGTACGAATATGAGTCCGGAAAATTCAGCGAGGGAACCGGAAGCTATGTAGCCCACTCGACTCATACTGAGAATGACGCTGATGATGCCAGAGGGCCTAACATTCAATGCAGTGTATGCCATAATACCAATGCTTTTCCGTATTTTAGGACTAAGGATAATCCTGATGCCAAGGTAAGCTTAGCCGCTACCGATGTTTGTAACGATTGCCATAGTTCGGGCGGCGCTTTTGACGGAATCGATGACAATACTATAGGGGCCAAGAAGAACTGGTCCAGCAATTCACCGAACGATACACCAAGCTCAAGCGTAAGTAAGATATATAACGACAACGGCACCCTAAAGAGTGGTAAAAACAAATGGTGTGCCGGCTGCCATGACTCGGCCGCCTCGGTTATCGATAGCATTTCTGCTCCCAATGTTTCGGGTGATAACAGTACTTTCGGCTATTACAAGACCGGTCATAAAGTCGCTTGCTCTAGTTGCCATGACTCGACAAAGAAACATATCGATGCTGATGCAAGAACTTACCAGTTCAGCAGTATCGACCAGTCTTCAGATATTTATACTGGCGCTTACAGATTGAAATATACGATGAATATTCCTTTAAATGCTGAAGATGGAATAAATAAAGAAAACTATGATCTATGCTTTAAGTGCCATATCTATGATGAAGTTTTTAGTGAAGACGCGACTAATACCAATTTCCGGGATGATTTTGATAACCCGCCTAAAAACCGGCACAGGGAAAACCATTTAATAATGAACGTGGCTGACTTTTGGCTTAATGACTTACCGCTTTCTCCTTGGGATTACTGGAATAAGTATTGGAATTCCTGGGATTCGGATTGGAATTTGACAGCAGACTCAAGAATGAGCTGTCCGACTTGCCATAACGCTCACGGCTCAAAATCTCCTGCCATGATAAGAAGTGGTGAACTAATAAGTACTCCAGGGACGCAAGATAAAGTACCCGCTCTTAACTTTAAATGGTACAAGCAAGACGGGGTGACTGAGACTAAAACTTTCTCCGAGAGTTACTGGGGAGAAATGGCGGCTATGCCTAACAATGTCCAAAGCAATAAAGTCTGTGATACTTGCCACGGCAATACCTCGCCCATGAAATATTATCGTTCACCAAGCACCGGCTTTGATAAGTTCAGCTGTATGGGCTGTCATTCTACTGCCCAGGGAGAAAACGGTGAGAGAAAGGCCATCGATCAGAATGCACATCTATTTGAAAACGGGGCGATTCATCCATTCGCAAGCGATAAAGATTGTTTGAATTGCCATGATATGAGCTTTCATTTAGATAACGATTCAAATACAATACCTGATCCTCAAGTCTTACTTAAGAATACAGAAGGAAATGATCCTATAACTTATGACGGAACAAGCGGTTCTTTAACGACCTTCTGTATAATTTGTCACGGTCAAGACGTGGGCACTCCTTATGATCTTGATGCTACAGCTCCTTACCAACCGGATGTTCTAACAAGTAGTAAAGGTAAGGGAAGTTTTGCCAGCCATTCAACTCATACTGAAGCTCAAATCGAAGGTGACAGCGATAGCGCAAGAGGACCCCGGATTCCAGGCATTCCCGGCAGCGGTATTTATTGCAGCAATTGTCATGACACAAATAACATCCCGTACTTTAAGCAAGGGTCTGGAACGGACAGTAACGGAAACGGGAAAATCGATTTAGAAGAAACTGGCGTATGCAATGAATGTCACTCGCCGGATGGTGCTTTTGACGGTGTAAACGAACAGTACTATGGAGCTAAAACTAACTGGAAACAAGGGATCTATGAAAGTGATGAAGTAACTTTAAAGACAGATAAGCAAAAATGGTGCGCGGGCTGTCATGACGGTGAGCCCTCTAAGGTAAGCGACATTCTTGCGCCGAACGTTGCGGGAGATAACGCCGAGTGGGGCTATTATGTTTCCGGCCATAAGCTCTTTTGCTCTAAGTGCCATAATCTTTCGACATCTCATATAGACGGCAATGCTAGAACTTTTAGCGCTTCTTCAAATAACTACCAGGCAGGCTACAGGCTGAAGTTCGGGTTAAGGAATACTTATGGCGGTCAATATGATAACTTGCCTTATTATTATACGGATAGAGCCTGTTTTGCGTGTCATGATTACGACGATGTCCTTGGCGATCAAACAAATTTTAAAAACGAATTAACAGGCAATTGGCAGGACCTGAGGTATGGCCCGGCGACAAATGCTTCTACGGGTGCATCAAACGGCAACCCGGGCGGTCATGGACATTTTGGAGGAACAACCGGAAATACTGCCGGATCGGGCGGTGGCTGGGACTCTGATTGGGACGGCAATCAAGATACGGATTTTATCGATTGTCAGGCATGTCATAATGTCCATGGTTCAAAGTCCCCCCGGATGATAAGGGGCGGTGAGTTAATAAGTACTTACGGTACTAATGATAAAGAGCCTGGCCTTGATTTTAAGTGGTATAAAGAGGACGGTGTTACACCAACCAATAAATTAAGTGAAAGCCGCTGGGCTTATATGTCCCAGATAAGAGGTCCATCAAACACTAC
>Ga0214473_10001877_pt1 | contig 26780 bp, 20 predicted proteins | sample RVTome_7_FD_203509 | JGI IMG/M metagenome (GOLD analysis project Ga0214473, IMG submission 203509) | Soil microbial communities from uranium-contaminated site in the Upper Colorado River Basin, Wyoming, United States - RVT98D197 | ecosystem: Environmental > Terrestrial > Soil > Contaminated >...
GGACGATCGGCTCCTGGCCGGCCAGCACCGCCATGATGTCGGCTACCATGTTCACGAAGGTGTGCTCGTAGCCGAGCACGTGCGCGTCAGGCCACCACGCGCCGGCGTACGGGTGGTCGCCGGCCGCCGTGCACATGATTCTCCGCCAGCCGGCCGTCCGCTTGGGCTCGCGGTTGTCAAAGTACCACAGAACGTTCATGTCCTCGAACGCGAAGCGTAGGGCGCCCAGCGCGCCGTTGACTTCGATCTGGTTGTTGTTCTGGTGCCCGGTCGCAACGCGCGTGGCCTCGAAGCTTCCAATGGCCCCGCCGGTGAATCGGGCCAGGAACAGCACCGCATCGTCCACGTCGGCCTTGCCCACGGACTTCTTGGGGCGCGTGATGACGCCGACCCCGCTCTTGCCCGGCGCGGCTGGCAGAGGCCGCTCCGTGATGAACGTGTCGGCGATGGCGCCCGTGACCTCGACGATTTCCTGACCGGTGATGAAGCGGGCCATGTCGATGATGTGCGCGTTCAGGTCGCCATGCGCACCGGACCCGGCGTACTTCTTCTGATAGCGCCAGCTCAGCGGCGTCTCGGGGCCACCCCAACTCTGGAGGTAAGACGCGCGCACGTGATAGATGCGCCCGATGAGACCTTCCCGCACGAGGCGGTACGCCAGCGCGACCGCCGGACAGCGCCGGTAGTTGTACCAAACGAACGTCTTGGATCGTTTCGTCCGCACGGCCGCGTTGCGCATGGTGCGGGCTTCGCGGAGCGTGGCGGCGAGGGGCTTTTCGCAGGCGACGTGCTTGCCGCCCGAAAGCGCTGCCAGGGCCTGCTCGCCGTGCATGTAATTCGGAGTGCTGACGTCCACCAAGTGGATTTCGGGATCGCGCACGACCTCCTTCCACGACGTGCTGTACTTCTTCCACCCCCAGCGGGCCGCGAATGGTGCCAGCGAGATGAGATCCAGTCCGGCAATCGTGTGCATCACCGGCTGAATCGGGAGGTTAAAGAAGCGGCTCGCCTTGAGGTAGGCGTTGCTGTGTGCCCGTCCCATAAATTTCTGACCGATCAGCGCGACGTTGCAAACATCCGCCATAGAGCACCCTCGCAGAACGCGCCTCGGAACCGTCGGGCGGGGATGATATAGAAGACCGCGCGGGCTGTCGACCCGCGGCGGCTGAAATCCAGACACGGTGATCTCGAAACAGGGTCCCGCGTCATCGGCGCACGACACCGATCGACGCCGTGAGCGGTTGCGAGAGATGGAGAATGACGATCAGCCTTCGGCGACGAATCCGCCGGTGTCGGAATCCGCAGGGGTATCGGGCGAATGTCGCAGGGTGGGTTTGGACGTCAGCCGGCCGGTCTGAAGCTTGTCCATCAGCAGGACCCAGGTCTCGCGCTGATGTCGCAGGATGCGCAATGCGTCGTCCACCGCCGGCACATCGCGCTTCATATTGGCGTCCACCAGACGCCGGAAGATGAAGTCGTACAGCGCCGCCATCCGGTTGGCGAGGGGCGGGTTCACGTCCCGCCGCAGGCCGCTGCTGAGTTCCAGCACGATCTTCTGGGCGCGGTCCAGGCCGTTGAACATGGCCTCCATGTCGCCGGCTTCGAGGCCCGCGCGGCCCTGCGTCGCGAAGCGGATGGCGCCGTCCAGCAGCATCAGGTGCAACTGCTCCTGGCTGGCGGTCATGACCGCATTCTTGAGGTACTCGTGCGAGACGTCCCGGCGGGTGCTCATGCTGGCAGTATCGGTCCGGTTGGGCGCGCCCCTTAGAAAGCGCCCTTGCGTCGGCGGCACTGTTCAGGGGCTGGCGCGCGGCGGCGGCCCGCAGGAACGCGCGGGCTCACGCCACTCTCGAATCGGGCTCGCTAGCGCCTGATCCAAAACGTGCCACCCTAGGTCCCGCCGGACGGGAACAGCGACGCGAAGTTGGTCAGCACGGACTGCTGCGCCTGGAGCTGGGCGAGGGCCTGCTCCATCGCCTGGAACTCCCGCAGCATGCGCTGGCGCTTGCGGTCCAGCAGCTCGTTGAGCTGCGTGACGCGGTCGCCGAGCATCTTCTTCTGGTCCCCCAGCGCGTCGTCCCGGCGTTTGAGCACACCGTCGGACTCGGTCAGCCGCTTCAGCGTTTCCTTGAGCTGCGGGGCCAGGCCGGTTTCGGCCGCGGTGAAGAAGCGCGTCACCTCCTCGGGATCGGCGTCGTAGACTTCGCGGAATTTCTCCTCGTCCAAACTGAGCCGACCGTCGGCGAGCTTGACGCCCAGTTGCGAGAGCCGCTTGAGCGTACCTTTGGCACCCGGCACGGCACTGGCGAACGAGCGCAGCAGCCGGCTTTCGACGGTGTTCAAAGCGGAGTCGCCCAGTAGAATCCCCGCCGTCTCGGTGTCCGGGTTATAGCTGCTCAGCTCGTCGATGCGTCCCATGACGGCGTTGTAGTCGTCCACCAGGCCCTTCATCGTGGACAACATGCGTTCGTAGTCGCGGTCGACGGTCACGGTCACCGGCTTGTCGTCCACGCTCGTCAGGTTGATGGTGAGTCCTTCGACGACGTTGGTGAGCGTATTGCTCGAACTCGTCACCAGAATCCCGCCCTCGACGCTGTCGCCGAGCAGGACGCGCGCATCCTGGGCGCGCGTGAGCGTGCTGAGGTCAAGGTCGGTTCCCTCGGCGTCAAAGACCAACTCGCCGGCCCGGCCGGTCGCGCGCGAGGCGACGCTCAAGCGGTAGGGGGCCTGTACCGACCCGTCGTTAATGACTTTCGCCGTCGCGAGCGTGGTCTTGTTGATTCGATTGACGACCTCGGTCAGCCCGTCGCCCTTTTCGATCTTGACCGCGAACTCGTACGAGCCGTCGATCTTGCCATCCACAGCCGTATTGAGCAGGTTGAGATCGCGGGCGGTCACCCCGCCGTCCTCGCTGACCTTCGGCGCCAGTTTCCCGCCCGCCTTATCGATGAGCACGAGGCCGTCGCCGGTGTCGTTGATCCGGGCTTCCACATCGATTTTAAGGTCGTTGATGGCGTCGATGACGTCCCCGAGCGTTTTGGCGCCGGCCTCGACCAGGTTGACCGTCTTGTAGACCCCTTTGGAGTTCGTGATCTTGAAGCTGCCGAGCGCCGCGCCCTTGCCGTTGTTCAGGTCGGCCAGGCGCGTCGTTTCCGAGATGTACCGGCGTTCGAGATCGGCCCCGCGCAGGCGCGCCCCGCTGCCGGCGATGCCGGTGGCCTCGGCGAACTTGCCCTCCACGTCACTGATCTTGATGGGGTCGTTGGGGTTCTTGGCGTTGGTGATCAGCAGACGCGTACCGGTCGCGTCGTACCCCGCCTCAATCCCCAGGTTGAACTGCTTGGCGGCCGCGTTGATCCGCTCGACCGCGTCCCGCAACGTCTCCGCGCTCTTGAGGTCCACGTCGGCATTGGCGCCATTGGCCTCGATATGGATAACGCCGCCGGCGACGCCCTGCCCGCCACTCAGCGTCTTGAGCAGCACCGTGTCCATGCCGCTGATGATGCGCTGACCGACGATCGGACCGGCGTTGGGGTCGTAATCGCCCGGCGTGAACCCCAGATCGTACAGCGCCTTGGACTTGGACCCGTCCTTCGTGGCCAGGATTGTGACCGGGAACGACCCCTTGCCGTTATCCTTGATCGACAGCCGCGTGCCGCTCGCGTCAATCGACGCCTCGATGACGAACTTGCCGCCGTTGACCGCGTTCCCGTCGCCATAGTTGATCGCGGCGACGACGTCGGCGAGCGAGTCCACGCGCAGAATCTGGCGTCCATCGATCTTGGTCTTGTCGGTGTCGCCAACGATCCCGAGGTCGCGGGCCGCATGCCCCTTCACGTCTTCGATGACCAGGTTCTTGTCGGTCGCTTTCGTGTTATCGGTCACGATCAAGCGGCTGCCGGCCAGCACGACCGACACCTTTTTGACCTTCTCCTCGATCGTTTTCTTCACGTCGCCGATCGTCTGCGCTTGGCTCAGATCGACCTCGGTGGCCTTTCCGTCGCGGGTCGTGATGCGGATCGTGCCGAGGTCGACCCCCTGCCCGTGATTGAGCCTCCCGAGCTTGGTCGTGTCCTTGAGGATGTCGCTCAGATCGACCGTGACGTTGACCGCGGCGTTCGTGGATTGGATCGTAAAGTCGCCGCCCGCGACGGCCCGCCGCACGCCGAGACCGTCGTTCAGGGCCGCCATCGGCGTGGTGTCGGCCAGGTAGAAGACCTTGGTTCCAACGAGCTCCGGCCCGCCGGTGTTGTTGTTGGATCCGAAGCCCAAGTCGGCGGCGGTGTGCGTGTCGCCCTGCTCGCGCACACGGATACCGTTGTTTCCGCCGCTGGTATCCACAAGCGCCAGCGACTCGCCGCGCAGCTCCGCGCGGATGTCGACGTCGGCGGCGTTGATGAGGTCGACGACGTCGCCGACCGTCTGGGCCTCGCGGATGTTGATGACGGCCTCTTTGCCCTTGCCGTCAGTGAGCTTGAAGGAGCCGCGCTGCACGCCCGTGAAGCCGTTGAGCTCCTCGAGCGCCGTCTGGCGATTGACGCGCGCCTTGGCCGATTCGACGGTGAGCGTACCCGCGGAGAGCGCCGCGTCGCGCGTGGTGAAACCGCGGCTGACGGCCTGCTGGGTCGTCGCCAGCGCCCGCACGATGAAGCTGTGCGCGCCGGGCTGCGCCGTCTCGCCCGCGGTGGCGCCCAGCACATCCGGGTTCGATGACGTGGCCTTGACCGCGTTAAAGAGGCTCGGCTTGGTCATCGTTTCGACGCGCGACAGCAGGGCCGTGAGCCGCGCAGAAATGTCCATAAACGCCGCGCGTTGCGCGTCGATGTTGCGCATGCGGACCAGGATCTGGTCGCGCGGGCGGGCGTCGATCGCGATGAGCTGGTCCACCAGCGTGGCGTAATCGAGCCCGGAAAACAGGCCCACGCCAGAACTTATTCTGCTCACGGTATGCCTCCTGGGCGGCGCGCCCTCGCGGCCGGCGCGCAGTCCGTCGTATCCACCGCGACTATCGGTCCACTGGGGGGCAATCTGGATTCCACCGCTCAGGCAGCTCGCGACACGCGATGGCGCGTCTGATAATCGCGACTCAAAGAAGCGGCCCGCCGAAGAGCGTTCGACGGGCCGCATTCGTTGACGCTGCGGATCGACTCTGGCGTTGGCGACTACCTGCGCCGCAGCAGGACCAAGCCACCGAGCACGAGCACGCTCAACGCCGCCGGCTCCGGCGTAATCACGAAGGCCAGGTCGAGCGTCTCGTGCGTGATGGGGTCCTTCAGCTCCTGCCACTTGGGGTCAGGGAAATCACCCCAGACGGCGTCATCGCGGAAGTGCTGAATCGACGTCTTCCAGCCCCACTCGGCGGGGGCGGTGACGGTGGCGGAGACGTCCAGCCAGTAGATCGTGCCCAGCTTTTGAACGAACGGGTTGGGGATGTTCACGAAGTTGTACTGGTAGAAGAGGTTGTGGTCGGGCCTGTTCCATTGCCCGGTGTTCGGGTCGTACCAGCCCTGCGGTCCCGTCCCGTACTGGCGCTCCTTCCACTGGCCGGGCACGAAATCGCGCTCCCACAGCAGGTTGCGCGGCTTGCTCGGCGGACCCGGGTCGTCGTCATGGATGCTCAAGTGGAACTTCAGAATCTGACCGGGGCGATCCTCCTTCCAGGAGCCCCAGAAGTGGATGTCGGTGACGGGTCCGGTTTCCGTGCACTCCCAGTCGTCCGCCAACACCTTCGGAAACGTGGCCTTGACGTCCCAGCCCGCGGGGTTGGGCAATTGCGGAAAGTGCATCTTGTACGGTTCGCCGGGGTTCCAATCGGCGAGCACCGGCGCCACCACCAATCCCAATGCTGCGATCAGTCCAAACGCTCTCATCTAATCCTCCTCCTTCTGTTGTTGTGGACCAGACCCGCGCCGGCCGCCTCCGCCCGCGGGCGTTGCGGCCGCCGTGGCCCTCGTCCTGCTTCCGATAGCGGGCACCCGCACGGTGCCCCGCGCGACCGGCTGAAAAGAGTTGTCCGACGCCTAAGTCGGTCCGCAGCGCCGCGGTCGCGCAAACACTCTCTCCGCGCCCTCCTCCGTTCCTGGACGGGGCTAGGCGCGCTCACGTAACCGCAGTACAGACTCCTAGCTCTTTTTGTAAACAAACCACGATAATATGTTAACGCGCGGGCGCTGGCGATGCAAGCGCATTTCGGGGTTTTTTTGGTCTGTACCGCTCCCGCCGGCCGCCGACCCCCTGCGTCGCGGCCCGGTCATGCCGCCCGGGGCGGGCCCGGGCGCCCGTCGGCGAACCGTTTTGCCGTTTGACGGCCCGGCGGCTGGAGATGAGAATCCCGGGCAGTTTGGCGCGCGACGCGCGTGGCCGCGGTGGAGGCTTCGCCGCGCGGCAGCGCTGGCCGGTGGAAACATCTTCGAAGCGCCAGTAGAACGGACCCTCACGAGACCGGTATCGTCAGGCAACGAGGCGGTGGACATGAGTGGCAAGGTTGCGATCGTCGGAGCCGGGTACACGCCGCTGCGGGCGGTCAGCCCCGAAGCGTCGTTTCGCGAGCTGATCTTCGAGGCCGCGGTCCGGGCGTACGAGGACGCCGGCATCACGCCGCGCGATATCGACGCGGTGGTCTCCATCGCCGAGGATTACCACGACGGCACGTGCATCATGGATGAATACACGCCCGACCAGCTCGGCGCCGTGCAGAAGCCGGTGCACACGGTCACCGGCGACGGGCTCCAGGGGCTGGCGGTCGCGGCGATGCTGCTCCAGACCGGGGCGTTCAACGTGGTCGTGCTGGAGGGGCACTCCAAGGCGTCGAATCTGCGGCATCCGGCCCACGTCGAAGCGATGGCCCTCGACCCCACGTACGTGCGGCCGCACGGCTGGCACCCGGTCTTCGTGGCGGGCCTCGAGATGCAGCGCTTTCTGCACGACGCGGGCGTGACCGCGGCGCAGACGGCACGCGTGGCGGCCAAAAACAAACGCAACGCGCTGCGGAACCCGCTGGCGGCTTACCCGGCGCAGGTTTCGGCGGAGCAGGTGCGTGCGTCGCGTCCGCTGGCGGCGCCGCTGACGGAGATGGAAACGGCCCCGCCCGCCGACGGTGCGTTCGTGTTCGTGCTGGCGTCGGAAGGCGCGGTGTCGCGCTGCAAGGGCCCGCCGGTCTTCGTGGACGGCATCGCCTGGATTTCGGACACGTGCAACCTGTTTACGCGGGACTGGGGCCGGGCGGTCTACGCCGAAAAGGCCGCTCGGCAGGCGTACGAGCTGGCCGGGATTCGCGATCCGCAGCGCGACCTGAGCTTCGCCGAGGTGGACGACACCTACGCCTACAAGGAATTGCAGCATCTGGAGGCGCTCGGCCTGGCCCCACGCGGCCAGAGCGGGCGCCTGCTGGAGCAGGGCGTGTTTGACGCGGGTGGCCGGCTGCCCGTGAACGTCTCGGGCGGCTGCCTGGGGTGCGGGTACCTGCACGATGCTTCGCCGCTGCGCGGCGTGCTGGAGGCGGTCCTGCAACTGCGCGGGCACGCCGGCGAGCGACAAGTGCCAGATGCGCGGCGCGGTTTGGTTTCTTCGTGGCGTGGGATCCCGACGGCGACCGGCGGCGTCGCGGTTCTCAGCCGGAGGTAATACGGAATGGGCAAGGTGGCGGTACTCGGTGCGGGCCTGACCAAGTTCATGCGCCGTAGCCTCGAGACGGGGCGCGAACTGTGCTGGGAGGCCGCTTCCGCGGCGCTGCGCGAGGCGGACCTCTCGCTGGCCGACATCGACTGCGTCGTGATGGCAACCGCGCCCGACGCCTTCGACGGCGTGCACATGAAGGGTGAGTACCTGCTCGACGGCGCGGGCGCCAAGGGTAAACCCTACGTGCGCGTCTATGTCGGCGGCGGATCGGGCGTGTTCGCGCCGATCGCCGGCTGGTATCACCTGGCCAGCGGCGCGTTCCGTACGTGCCTGGTGGTGGCCGAAGAGAAGATGTCGCCGACCCAGCCGCATCCCCAGGGTGCCTTCAATGCCATTTATGACCAGTTCACCGAACGGCCCCTGGGCGTGAACCTGCTCTGGATTTTCTCGCTGGAGCAGATGCGCTACATGCACACCTACAACATTCCCCTGGAACTGATCGCCCGCGTGGCCGTCAAGAACAAACGCAACGCCAAAGATCATCCGGCCTGCCAGCTCGGCGGAGAATTTACCGTCGAGGAGGTGCTGGGCGCGGAGGTCATGTCCTATCCAGTGACGCGGCTGATGGTCAGCCCGGTCACGGACGGCGCGGCGGCCATCGTATTGGCCAACGAGGAGTTTGCCAAGAAGAAAGGGAAGAACCATGTCTGGGTAGAAGGTGTAGGCTGGAACCTGGATACATCCTATTGGACCAACCGCGATCTGGCCTATCCCGAATATGTAGAGAAGGCCGCTACGATGGCCTACAAAATGGCTGGCATCACCAAGCCGCGCGAGGAGATTCACGTCGTCGAGCCGTACGATCCATTTGCGTACAAGGAGCTGCACCACTTGGAGGGGCTCCAACTGGCCGACAAGGGCCAGGCCCCGCGGCTCCTGGAAAAGGGCTACTGGGATCGCGACACGACGACCGGCATTCCGGCCACGCCGTCGGGCGGCCTGCTCGGCGTCGGCAATCCCATTGCGGCCGCCGGCCTGATGAAAGTGGCCGAAATCTTCTGGCAGCTTCAGGGTAAGGCCGGGGCGCGGCAGATTCGGCGTAATGCGAAGCGCGGCCTGGCGCAGGCCTGGGGCGATTTGATGCAGGTCGGCACCGTCGTGATTCTGGGTGTTTAGAGGGACGAAGACCATGAGTACCGCATTGCGTGGCACGCCGCTGCGTGAGGAAGACATCCGTACGGGCAAGGCGCTAACGACGGAGTGGCACGGGAAGATCGACTACACCTTCGACGCGGGTGCCGCGATCGGGCAGTTCCTGCACGGCCTAAAAGACGGCAAGCTGCTGGGACGCAAATGTCACGCCTGTGGGCGCACCATGATTCCGCCGCGCATGTTCTGCGAGCGGTGCTTCCGGCGCTCCGACGAATGGGTCGAGCTGAAGGACAGCGGGCGCGTCAATACATTCTCCGTTTCGTTCGTGAACTGGGACGCCTCACGGCGCCAGACGCCGCAGGTGCCGGCGGTCATCGAAATCGACGGCGCCAGCCAAGGCATGGGTATCTTGCATCTGCTTGGCGAAGTCGGTAATTCCTTGGCGGAGGTCTTGGAGCACGTAAAAGTTGGGATGCCCGTGCAAGCGGTATGGAAGCCCGCCGAGCAGCGGGAGGGCAGCATTACGGATATTCTCTACTTTCGGCCGGCCGCAACGAAGAGGTAGCCCGCATGCGCGAATACGTAGTGAAGAATACAGAACTCAAGAGCGTTCCCGGCGACTGGGGGGTCTGGCACCGGTACACCTATGGCGTGGCCGGCGAGCGGTTCTTCCGTGAGGTCAAAGACCACGGACGGCTCGTGGCGTCTGTTTGCCCACAGTGCCGACACGCCGTGCTGCCGCCGAGTCTGTACTGCGAAGACTGCTTCGCGGAGATGACCGAGTACCAGCCGGTCGGGGACGTGGGCACCGTGCACAGCTTCACCGTGCTCCGCGAGTCGCTCGAAGAGACCGCGCTGCCCGAGCCGGTAGTCGCCGCGCTCGTACAGTTCGAGGGCGTGAAAGGCGGCTTTCTGGGTGCGCTGAAGGGAGTCGCGCCGGAGCAAGTGCGGATTGGGATGCGCGTCAAGGCCGTGTGGAAGCCGCCCGGCCAGCGGCAAGGCGCGCTGAGCGACCTGTCTCATTTCTCTCCCGCCTGACGACAAGTGCGCGCCGCCCTAGCGGCCGCGCGAGAAGCCTATGCCCGACGTCGTCCGTACCCGCTTCGCGCCCTCGCCCACCGGTTACCTGCACATCGGCGGGGCCCGCACGGCGCTCTTCAACTACCTGCTGGCCCGGCGCCTGGGCGGCAAGTTTGTCCTCCGCATCGAGGACACGGATCAGACCCGCAACATCGAGGCCGCCGACGCGAAGCTGCTGGAAGACCTCCGCTGGCTCGGATTGCACTGGGACGAGGGTCCTGAGATCGGCGGCGAGTTTGGCCCTTACTACCAGTCCCAGCGCCGGCACTACTACGCCGAACACGCCCAGCGCCTGCTCGACAGCGGCCACGCGTATTACGCGCTGGAAACGCGCGAGGAACTGGAGGCCATGCGCCGCGAGGCGCAGCGCCGCGGCGAGGAGCGCGGCTTCCGCTATCGCCGGCCGAGTCCGTTTCCGTCGCAGGCCGAGGCGAATCAGGCCCGCGCGGAGGGCCGCCCCGTCGTGATCCGCTTCATGATGCCCGAGCGGGACTTCGTGGTGCACGACCAGATTCTCGGGGACGTGTCCGTGGCGGCCAGCGAGCTGAGCGATTTCGTGATCCTCAAGGCCGACGGCTGGCCGACGTATCACTTCGCCGTCGTCGTCGATGACGAGCGGATGGGCGTCACGCACGTCCTGCGCGGTCAGGAGCACCTGCTCAACACCGTCAATCACCTGGCCCTCCAGGAGGTCTTCGGCTACCGCACGCCGGTCTACGCCCACCTGCCCATCATCTTCAACATGGACGGCACGAAGATGAGCAAGCGTGAGAAGGACCGGGCCGTGCGCGCCGCCGTCGAGGCCGCGCCGGCCGCGGGCCGGCTTGACGAGGCGCGGGCCGTCGAACTGGCCGGCTGCGATGCGCAGACATTTTCCGTGTGGCGCGCGGGCCAGGGTCAGCTCGAAAGTGACGGCCTCGAGGCCCTGGCCCACGCCCTGGGCGTGGCGCCGCCGGAAATCCAGATTCACGACTTCCGGGTCAGCGGCTACCGGCCGGAGGTGCTCGTCAATTTCATCGCGCTGTTGGGTTGGTCGCCGGGCGGCGACCGCGAGAAGATGACGCTCGATGAGATGTGCGGGCTGTTCAGCCTGGAGCGGATCGGCAAGGCCAACGCCCGTTTTGACCGGGAGAAGCTACTGAGCTTCAACACCGCGGCGCTGGCGGCGGCCAGCCCGCAGCGCAAACTCGCCGGCCTGCGCGACTACCTGAGTGTTAACCCGCCGGGCCCGCTCACGCCGCTCGACGACGCGACGCTGACGCGCCTGATCGAGATGTGCCCGGGCTTGCGGACGTTCCGCGATATCGAGCGGAAGTGCGCCGCCCTGTTCGTGCCGGATGAAAACATCCAGTATGACCCGGACGCGGTTAAGCAATGGCTGCTGAAGGGCAGCGGCGCGGGCGTCCAGGTGCTCCAGATCATGCGGGCCGCGCTGGCCGCGCTTCCGGATTGGTCCCCCGCGGCCCTTGAGCAGCTCATCCGTGGCCACGCCGAGTCCCAGTCGTTGGCCCTCGGCAAAGTGGCCCAGCCGCTGCGCATCGCCGTCACGGGCGGCACCGTCAGTCCGCCGATCTTCGAAACGCTCGCCCTGCTCGGCCGGGAGCGCACGCTCGTGCGCGTCCGGCGGGTGCTCGCTCATCTGGGGTCGCCCCGGCCGCCTCCGCTCGTATAATGGTTGCCCATCCGACGGAGCGTCCAATCGTGTCGCCAAACGCCCCACGGGATGTGCGTACCACGGCGCCGAGATCGACCGTTTTCTTTGCGTGGGTGCTGCTGTTCACGCCGCTCGCTGGCTGCCAGCACGTCCTCGTGGGCCATTGGCGTTTGGTCGAGGTCGTGCCCAGCAAGCAGGTCTTCAGCCTCGACGACGCGACATTCAACCGCGACGGAACGTACGCGGCCACCACTACTCTCGAAGGCAAGACCACGCAGGACTCCGGAACGTATCGCTTCAATGGCTACAAGCTCATTCTGCACCCGCAGGCCGGCGGACGCCGGACTTACAACGCCGTGCTCAAGCTGGGGCGCCTGGAAATCACGTCCGGCCAGCGCAAAGTCGTGCTGCAAAGGGGCTCGTGAGATGGCCGCCGAGACCGGTCCGCCTCGTGTTCGCCGCCGCGTGACGTACTTCGGCCGCGTGCAGGGAGTATTCTTCCGCGCGACGGCGGCGGAATTGGCGTCCGGCTTCGGCGTTGTGGGGTACGTGCGCAACGCTCCGGACGGGACGGTCGAGCTGGAGACGGAAGGCGCCGCGGACCAGGTAGACGCCTTCCTCCAAGCCGTCGCCCGGCATTTTCGTCAGAATATCACCCGCGCGCAAATCGAAGAGCGCCCGATTCGGCACGACGAAACGCGCTTCCAGGTGCGCTACTGAGCGACGCGGACGGCCCGCACCCCGAAACCCGAACCCCTGATCTACGGCTCCGGCGGCGTCTCGATATTCGATTCTTGCCGTTCGACCTCACGCGCTGGGTGCGTCTTGCGGAACGCGTCCATTCCGGCCGGCTCGGGAAATGCTTTCGCCACGTCGAAGTTCCACGCCTGGCACTCGCGGCGAAACCACTCGCGCAGGTCATCGTACACCCGCTGCTTGAGCCCCGGCGGCGCGACGCGCCAGAGCCGCGATTTGTGCAAGGTGACCAGCGAGTTGATCGCCGGCACGGCGAACCAGTTGCGGAACACGTCCACCTGGTAGTCCTCGAAGCGGCGCAGCCGCAGGCGCGGGCCGGTGAAGTCGCGCTTCTCCTCCATGTACCTGGCGTGAAACTCAAGGGCCTTGCTCACGAGCCGGTTGTAGCTCGCGAAGTTCTCGTTAGCCAGCTCGTTGCAGGCGGTATGCAACAGGTCGGAAATGAGGCGTTCCGTCTCGCGTGGGCCCGCAATAGTGCTGTACATGCTGTTGATGACGAAGTCGCCGAGCGCCTGCGTGTAGCTGGGCTCTGGCGTGCCATCCGGCCGCGTGTAGTAGTGCCTACGCAGGTACTCGTAGTAATGCTCAGCCTCGGCCAGCCGGTCATTGAACCAGAGCATGCGGATGGCTTCGGACAGAAAGTTGATGTGCCCGGTACGGAACGTCGCGCCGGCGCCGCTGGCGTTGCCGGGGTCCGGGTCAATCATCGGCGCGTACCTGATGAACGCCCGGTGCATGGGCTCCACGAAGTCCAGGTCCGGCGAGAAGTTGATGTAGGACTTGTGGATGTCCACCCGGTTCGGCTCAAACGTCAGGCGATTGCGACTGAACAGGTTGCGCAGGCTGAAGAAGAGGATGCGCGCGGTGTTCGTCTTGTCGTTCTGGAACGAGCTGAGCGTCTCGCCGCCCTGGATGAGGCCTTCGGTCACCCAGTAGAGGCTCTGGGAATCGACCACCCGCCAGTCCAGCGGACCAAAGTGCTCAATCAACATCAGCATCCGCGCCGGCTGGAGCTGGTAGACTTCCGTCAGGACCTTGCGCTGGAGAAACCGAACCAGCGCCTGCCCGGCGGGGCGGCCCTCGCGCAGGCCGAGGATTTCGCCGAGCCGCACCACCGCCAGATCATCGGGGTGGCGCCCCGCCGGAAGAGTGATCGCGTCGCGCAGCGCCGGTGCGTCCAGGAGCTGCCGGTAGCGGGCGAAGAAGGTTTGCGCCAGGCGACCGTCGTACCAGTAGGAGTCTTCGTCCAGCCGCTCGTCCGTGATCGTGACGCCAATCTCCCGCAGTTGCGCCAGCATGTCGCGCGTTCTAGGAAACTGTTGGTATAGCTCGCTGAGGGACTTGGGGGCGTCCTCAATGGACTGGATGTATTCCCAGGCCGCCCTCTTGCGGAGGGCAGCAGGGGTGAGACCCGCTTCGGTCGGCGTCTCACGGGGGATGCTCTTGAGCCGCTCTTCGAGCGGGGTGGTCGTGCGGAAAGGGGTACCCTCCTGCTGCTGACGCTCGCGGCGCTGCTCCTCCTGCTGCTGCGCGATGACGCGGGCCGTCTCGAGCAGCGGGTCGTCGGTGGCGTCGAAGGCCACCGGCTTGAATTCCTCGCCTGGCTGGAATGTTTCCAGCCCCGTCGGATTCGGCCCCAGCACCAGGTGCATGCGCCAGGCCCAGTTGCGCTTGTAGTCCCAGTGAAAGTCGTCGAGCGTCTCCCCCATCTTGTTATTGAACGTCCACGCGAGCTGCTTGTAGAGATTCACCGCGCGGGGGTTGTAGCGCAGCCCCTCGTCGCGAAGCAGCTTGATGCCGTTGTACACCCAGTTCCAGCGCTCCTCGGCCGTGTACGTCGTAACGGAGATGTTCCAGGCCATATTCCAGGACTGGAATTCCCAGACCGAGGGGAAGCGCGGCTGGAGCTTGCAAATCCACGACGCGAGCTGCATCGCATCGTAGTAGCGCCCCTGCTCCTTGTAGGATTCCGCGCGAATGAACGCCATATTGACGATCAAACTGCGAAACGCGCCGAACGCTTGAATCGCGAAGGCATACTCCGGCGGGGCGTTCTCCAGCACGTCCGTGCTGCCGTACATGTTGAGCGCTTTGCGGCCGGCGTTGAGCGGCGCGATCAGTTGCGACGCCCCGAACACGAGCGCCGCACAGAGCACGAGGGCGACGAGCTGGATCAGCTTCGGACGCAGCATCTTTCGAACTCGTTGAGCCGTCCGATGCGGCGGGCGGACCGCCGGAACGACTACACGACCACCTCCGCGATCTCGCGCGCGCGGAACACGAGCCAGCCCGGCAGCAGCAGTACCAGGCCGCCATATATGAGTGTATGCGCGAGCGCCTTCCCCAGCAGCGGAAAGGAGACATACTGACCGTCGATCAGTTGGCTGGCCCCGTCGTAAACCGCAAAGTTGGGAAAAGCGAACTTCATCAGCGGTACGAGCACAAAGCGGATCGCCGGCCCGTAGCGGCCGTAGGGGTCGGCTTTTTCCGTCCAGTACTGGAGGTTGGCGCCGATGGATTCCAGCCAGAACGGCATGCCCAGGCAGACCGCATAAAACGTGAACGCGCACAGACACGCGACGGGAAACGAGACAAATACGCCGAAGAACAGACCGACCGCGCTCAGGAACGCCAACCGGGCCAGAATCATGAGCAACGTCTTGACATAGTTCTCCTCGAACGTTCCGACGTTGTAGAGAATCTGGAGCCAGTCGTCCTCCTCCAAGTGGATCTCCAGCGACTCACTGGGCGGCAAGGGATTGCTCACCACCAGCAGGGCGCGCCCGTTCTTGATTACGGGCTGGCCGCGCACCAGGAACTGGTGCAGATACGCGCTGCGCTCGCGGACTTGGAACCACGCACTCAGCTGCGCGCCCGTGTCGGGGTCGGCAAACGCCAAGGCAATCGGCACCATCTCATCCAGCTTGAGGTTGATGCCCCGGGCGCGATAGCGCACCTGGATGGCCGCCTCGGCGGTGCGCGGCGGGATCAGGTGCTCAAAGAGGTACGCTCGCGCTTCCCCGGGCCGCAGCGTCTTCCACTCGCTCTCCAGCGCGCGGAGGCGCTCCGCGACCGCATATTCCGATCCGCGGGCAAAGAGCTGACCCTGCTTCTCCTGGGAGGCGACCCACTCCCGGGCCTGCTGCTCCAGCTCGGGCGGCCGCACCGGCGTCGCCGCCACGCGGGCCTGCCACACCACGTCGCGGAGCGTGATCTTGTCGCGCTCAAACGCGACCGGCCGCGCTTTGATGAAGCGGGCAAAGCCATAGATCGCGGTGCCGCACAGGGCGACCAGCAGGAGCATCAGCACGTTAATGCCCAGCCACTTGCCGGCCAGAATCTGGAAGCGCGACACCGGCTTGGTCACCACGAGGTGAATCGTGCAGCTCTTGATCTCACCGGTGAGCGTGGCACACGACAGGAAAACGCACGACAACCCCAGCAGTAGGCTTACGGCCCCCAGCGAATACGACAGAAACGTTTGCAGCCGGCCCGCGACCGTCTCGTCCCCGCGCAGCGTGAACGGCAGCCGCAGCATCATGAAGACCAGCACGATGACGAAGACGAGGACCATGCGCATCCGCACGCCCTCCCAGAACGCCAGGCGTGCGATCGCCAGAATGTTCCTCATCGTTCGTTCCGATGGTTCTCATCGGCCGTAAGCTCATCCAAGACGGCGCGGTCTACGTCGGCGGCCGGGCGCACCGCCGGGGCGGCCGCTTCCGCTTGGGGCGCGGACGGAACGGTCGCCAGCCGCGTCAAGTCGCTAAGCACCTCGACATCAACCGCGGCCGGAGCGGGGACGGCGAGCGGCTCGACCGGCCGAGGCGCTGCGACGGGCTCGGCCTTTACGAGGGCTTCGAGCACCGCGCGACCCTGTTCCTTTTCACCCAGGAAATCGGCGATCTCGCCCGCCGCCGCCGAACCGGCCGTCTCGACCCGCTGCGCGTGGGCTTCCTGCACGATGCGCAGGAACAGGCTTTCGAGGCGGTCGCGCGGCGTGCTGACCATCACGCTCTTGCCTTCCCGCTCCCGCACCAGCTCCTGAATCGCCGCCACCGTTTCCGGGCGCAGCCGCTCACAGAGGATTTGGATCATGTCACGGTGGGCGAGGACGTCTTCCATCCGGCCCGTAACTTGCGCCCGACCGCCGTACAAGATGGTCATCCGATCGCAGACTTCCTCCACGTCGGCCAGCAAGTGGCTCGACAGGAGGATGGTCTTCTTGTAGTGCCGACCGAGGCGCACGATGACGTCCTTGACAAGCTTAGCGCCGATGGGGTCGAGCCCGCTGGTCGGCTCGTCGAGGATGAGCAGATCGGGATCGTTGATGAGCGCTTGTGCCAGCCCGATCCGCCGGGCCATGCCCTTGGAGTACTCCCCGACCGGTCGCCGCGCGGCGGAGCGCAGCCCCACCATCTCCAGCAACCCCTCGGTGCGGCGGCGCCGTTCCCGCCGCTGCACGTGGAACAGCGTCCCGTAGTAATCCAGCGTCTCGCGCGCGTTGAGGAAGCGGTACAGGTACGATTCTTCCGGCAGGTACCCGATGCGGGCCTTGATGCGGACATCGTCCGGCGGCCGGCCGAAGACGGACACCCGGCCGCGTGTCGGGTGCAGCAGCCCGAGGGTGAGCTTGATCGTGGTACTCTTGCCCGAGCCGTTGGGTCCCAGCAGGCCGAAGATTTCGCCCGGCTGAATCTCCAGATCGAGGTTGTTGACCGCCTTCACGCGGGCGCGCCGCCAGAAATCCTTGAACACCTTGGTCAGGCCGACGGTCGCGATGACGGGTTGGGGGTTCACAAAGGTCCTAAACGAAGGCCCGGCTCACGGCTGGGCCGCAGATGCGGGTGTGGACATTTGCTTCAGCAGACGCTCCCGCTCTGCTTCGATGGCGCGGTTCGGGTCACGATTCACGAGAATCTCAATCACATCGCTGTCGGGCACCCAGAACAACTCGTTGTCCTTGTTGTCCAGAACGTCCCGCCGCATCTGGGCCCACAGGCTCACCAGCGTGGCCTGGGGATAGCGGCGGTATTGCTCGAGCCAGTAGCGGAATTCCTGGTACTCGCGGCTGATCTGCTCGCGGACCGTGCTGGCATCCGCGCGGGCCTCGCGGAGCTTGACGGCCACTTCGCCCTGCGCGTCCGCCAGGAGCGTGTCGATCTCGGCCCGCATTGGCTCCAGTCGCCCAGGGTCGCGATCCGTGAGCTGCGCTGCGCCGTACGCGCGGATCTGCTCCAGCAACACGCGGTGCTGCGCGCCGGCCGCCTGGTTGAGAATCTCCGTGGCCCGCTGGCGGGCCGCGTGTTCCTGCTGCTTGCGCTCGTTCTCCGCGTTGGTCACCTCGACGAACGCGGCGGCGACCTGCGGCGGCACGATCGTGCGCGGGTTGACCTTGACCGCGCGGACGCCGACGTGCAGCCGGTCCAGCTCGTCCTGGAGCCGGCGCCGCACGCGGTCGGCGATGATGTCGATCTTCGTGCGGGTGACCTCCTCGACTTTGCGGTAGGCGACCTCGCGGACAATCGCGCTTTCGAGCAGGCGCTGGAGCAGCGGCTCCAGGTCGGCCGGCCGCTCGCCCACGTGCGTGACGAACTGCGCCGCGTCGTCAATCTGGTACTCCACCTGCCACAGCCCATGCGAGAGGTTCTTGTCGCCGGTCAGCAGCGCGCCGTCCACCCCCGGCCGCAGCGCGCTGGTCGGCGGGCGCAGCGTCGCAATGTCCGTCTTCTTGGCGATGTCGTCGGGGAACCGGCGGAACAGGAAGCTGTCGATCTCCAACTGTTCCAGGTTCCCCGAGATGCGGATTTTCTCGTCGAACGGGTCCGGCAGCGCCCACCAGATCCAGCCCTGGCTGAACACCGGCGTGTCGGTGGCCTTGTTGGTGACCAGCCGCCCGAGGCGGGCAATGACGCCCTGCTCGCCGGGCTGGATGCGAAACACCCCGCTGCTCAGATACAGCACCACCAGCACGATCATGACCAGCCGCAGGACGGCGAAGCTCGAGCGCAGCGCGCTGACCAGCGACTGCTGGGCCAGGTCCGGCTGCACCTCCGGCGGGCCCTGGCTGGGCGAGGGCGGCGTGAGGGGCGACGTAGACCCGGGGCGTTCCATCGGCTCAGTCTCCCGCGTCCGCCGCGGCTGGGCGCGTGGTCGGCGTCAGCGGTGCGACAAACGGTTTGAAGAGTTCCGAGTTGTTGTCCAGGAAGATCGTGCTCCGCTGCCGCAGCGACGTCCGCAACGCATCCAGCCAGCGCAGCCATTCGAAAAACTCCGCGTCCGCGGTGGCGATTTGCTTTAGAATGCGCTCGCTGGCCTGAAAGCCCTTCGACCGCTCCTCCTGGGCCTGGTGCTCGGCAAACGCCAGAATCTGCTGTTTGGCACCCTCGGCCTCCGCGGTGATGGTTTGCGCGACGGCCTTGCCCTCCTCGCGATACCGCGCCGCTTCCTTCTGCCGCTCGGCGATCATCTGCTGGAAGACGCTTTGCGTCGTCTCCTCGGGCAGCGAGATGCGGCGCACCGCCACTTTTTCCAGGTGGATACCGAAGTCCGCCCGGATGCCCTCCGCCAGCGAGCGGCCCGGCCGCCCCTCTTCGGCCTGCGTGCCGTTGAGCAGGTCGTCCTCCAGCCGATCGAAGCCCGTCGTCACCATCTCTTCGTTCAGGTTGATGAACGAGGACAGGTCCGCGTTGCCAAACACCGCGGCGCGGCGCTGGGCGATGCGGGCCCGCAACTGCTCTTCGGCCTTCGGGATGGTCTCGACCCGCTTGAAGAAGAGATCGGGGTCTTCGATGCGCCAGACGGCGTAGTTGCCGACGATGATGTTGCGGCCGTCGCGGGTCTTGACCTCGGCTTCGAGCGTATCCAGCGTGCGGAGGCGCTGGTCGTACTTCTTGATGGTCTCGATCGGCCAGGGCCAGCGCGGATACAGCCCGGGCTCCTGGATGATCGCCGCGACCTTCCCCAGCCGCACCTTGACCGCCACCTCCGAGAACCGCACCTGGAACGTTAGGGCGTAGACCAGCAGCACGACGACGACCACGCTGGCCGTCAGCAGCGTAGGTAAAGGAATCCGCCTCATCTGCGCTCCTCAGCGACGCGCGGCCGCAGCACTGCGCCGCACCCGCTCGCTACGGGTTCCGCCGGGTCTCCAGGGCCTGAATGTCGGACCGCGCCTGCTCCTCGGCCATGAACCGCACCCGCACCGTACGGCCCCGCGGGTCAAACGCGAGGAAGAACTTGCGCGAATCCTGGATGCCTTGCACGAGCACGTCGAGGTACTTGCGAATCTTGTAGGTGCGCGGGGCCGCGTGATACGCCCCACGCTCTCCCAGCACGCGGGCCACCTCCGAAGCCGCGCCCATCTCGATGGACCAGCGGTCGGCCTGGGCCGCCGCCAGCATCGCCGCGGCCTCCCCCTGCAAATCGGGCAGCAATTGCTCGATGCGCCCATTCCAGAAATCCAGCGCCACGCGGGCGGCGGCGCGGTCGCGCAGCGCCGCGACCCCCGCTTCGCCCAGCTCGCGCTGCGCCTCCGCCACGATCGGCGCGAGCGCTTCATCGCGCTCGCGCTCGGCCGCGGCCAGCGCCTGCTCGGCCTGGGTCACGCGGGCGGCGGCGACCGCCTGGTCGGCCACGTTCTGGCCCAGCCCCAGCTCGAAGTCGCTGTCAACCTGCTTGCGCTCCTCCTCGGCCTGTACGAGCCGCCACTGGGCTTCCGCCACCCGCCGGAACTGCGGCTCCAGCGGTGCCAGGCGTTCCTCGAACTGCTTGACCCGTGCCGCGTTCAGCGTGGACAAAACCTGTTCGCTGCGGTCCAACCGGGTCGTGTTGGGACCCAGGTTCTCGATCGCCCGCGTCAGGCTCCGCGCTGTCTCGCGGTCCCCTGCCACCGCGGACAGAATCTGATTCTCCCTGACCCGCGCCTCGCGAATCGAGGCGATCTTCTCCTGCTCGGCGGTGACGACCTTGCGGAACTCCTTCGAAACGTTCGGCTCCGGGTGCACGTTCTGCACGCCGACGTACACGATGTCCAGCCCCAGGTGCAGCGCGTCGGCACGCTGGCGGATGCGCTCCTGAATCTCGGCCCCCGCCGTCCCGTACTTCTTGCCCAGCAGGGTGAAGATGTCCCTGGCCGCGGTGTAGCGGACGACCTCTTCCCACGCGATGTCGCGCATGGTGTCGTGCGGATTGGCGAGCTGTTGCGTGAAGGCCGCCAATCCGTCCTCGCGAATCTTGTATTGAATCGCGACGTCCGTGCGCACCATGTTCACCGGCAACGCCTGCTCGGCGCGGCGCGGTTCGGGCTCCAGCGGCGACCGCAGCGGCGCGGCGCGCTGGCGCTCCTCAGCGCCCGGCGGCACCGGCACCAGGAAATCAAAGTGCGGCTGGCCCAGATGCTGCTCGTCGCTCCACAGCGCCACGGTCGTCCCCTCGTCGGCCTTGGGCTCGGCGTCGAACTGCTTAAAGCCAACGATGAGCTGATGGAGCTGGCCGGTGTTGTACTTGCGGGCCACGTCGATCGGCCACGGCAGCTTCCAGTAAAAGCCGGATACGTAAGGCGCGTGGGCGTTGAGCTGGCGGCCGAAGCGTTCGATGAGGGCACTTTCCCCGGGCTGCACCACCAGCACGCACGTCAGCAGCCACAAGATCACCAGCCCGACCCCCATCAGCGGCACGAACGTCCGCTGGAGCAACTGGTAGAACCACGTCTGTGTGACCTCAAAGCCAAATTGGTAGTTGATCGCCTCGGCGATCGTGGAGGCAATGCCGCCCGGCTCGGCGATCAGCGCCAGCAGCCGGCTGTCGAAGCAGGCGCGCGGCTCCACGGCGCGCGTCCGTGGGCGATACGCGTCCAGGATGAAATTGGCCAGCGTCTCGGCGGCCAGCAGGAACATCACGACCGGAATCGCGTACGCCAGGGCGCGCTCCGCAGTCGCGACCTCCGTATACAGGTACACCCCCAGGCAGCCGATCAGCAGCAGCGCGCCGAGCGCGTTGCCGAGCACGTACGAGCCGCAGGCCCGCAGAAGCTGCCACTCGCGCACCCGGCCCATCCCGGAGGTGAAGCGCGCGAACAAAAAGAGCACGAGCATCACCACCGCCAGGACGATCATGGCGATGGGCAGGTTCGTGAGGGTCGGATACCCCTGCGTCGCGGCGTGCCGGACGGCGTACCACAAGTACAGGCCCATCCCGACCAGGTACACGGCGCTCAGCAGGCCGAACGTCGGGATCAGGTAGCGTTGCATCCAGTTCAGCCGGGCCTGGGCGACACGAAAACCCAGGCCGCCGCCGCCCTCTTCGTCGAAGATCGCCTCCCCGCCGCCGGTCGCCTGCCGCTCCCGCCGCAGTTCCTCCAGATCGAGCGCCTCCAGCGCCACCAGCTCGCGCTGCCGGAAAACCAGCAGGCACACGAACCAGATCGGCACGCCCCCCGCGATGTACCACGCCAGGCTGAGCAGCCCGAGCGATCCGGAGACTTGCGCAAGCGCCAGCACGCCCGCGAACACTACGAGCTGGAGCAGTAGCCCGTACAGACTCACCCGGCGACTGCGCGTGTGCTGCGTTTCAGTCACGAATCACCTCGTGCGAACCGCGCGCCGCCGCCGGGCGCGAACCAGCCCGGTCGGCGGCCGTATGCGTGCTTGTCTGGTCGCCCCGCGCGGAACATAATGGCCGCACCGGCCAGCGACCGTCGCCGGTCCGCCGACCACGCAGCGCCCGCGGAATCACATGTTTCACAAGCTCCTGGCCATCGCGGCCAACACCTTCATCGAAACCGTCCGGCAGCCGATCTACGGCGTGCTGCTGTGGGTGACGGCGTTCTGGATCGGTTTCGTCAGCCCCAGCATGGCGGCGTTCACGCTCGCCGCCGGCAACGACAAGAAGGTCATGATCGACGTCAGCCTGGCGACGCTGATGCTGTACGGCCTGCTGGCGAGTGTCTTCAGCGCCGCCGGGGTCATCACGCGCGAAATCGAAAGCCATACGGTTCTGACCGTGGTGTCCAAACCGGTCAGCCGCTCGAGTTTTCTGGTCGGCAAGTACCTCGGCGTGACCGCCGCGGTGCTGGTGGGCTACTACTTCCTCTCGCTCGTGCTGTTCATGACGGTGCGCCACGGCACGATGGAGACGGCGAGCGACCGATTCGACCAGCCGGTGCTCGTCTTCGGCGTTTGTGCCGTAGCCATCAGCGTGGTGGCCGCCACGTTTGGGAACTACGTGTACGGCTGGCACTTCGTCGCCGCGCTGACGGCATGGGTCGTGCCGCTCGGCACGCTGGCGCTGTTGCTGGTACTCTTCTTCAACCCCCAGTGGAAGCTGCAAAGCCCGGCGACGGATTTCGGCAATTTGCAACTGCTCTACGCGGCTGCAAGTGCTTTTTGCGGCGTCCTGATTCTCGCGGCCTTCGCCGTCGCCCTGGCCACGCGCTTCAGCCAGGTCGTCGCGCTGACGCTGTGCGCGGGCATCTTCGTGTTGGGGCTGCACTCGGACTACCTGTTCGGTCGCGCGGTGGCGCAGGGACCGCTCTTCCGCCTGCTGTACGCCAGCGTCCCGAACTTTCAGTTCTTTTGGCTCGGCGACCCGCTCACCCAGGAAATCCTGGTCCCGGGCCGACAGGTCGCATACGCGGCCGGATACGCCGGCCTGTACGCCCTGGCGGTGCTCGCGTTCGGGACGGCGCTCTTCCAGACGCGCGAAGTGAGCTAGGCGCGCCGCGACCCGTCCGATTGCTCGGTGGCGGAAGCCGCGCCGGTCCCCATCGCTCTGTCGCAGCCGCTCGACCATTACACCGGTTGCAGCGCCACCCGGCCCGTCGGCCGCGGGGCCGGCGCTTTCCGGGCAGCAGGCACGTGGGACTCGATGTGCTCGCCGAAACGCACCATGCGGGCACTGTTCAGGACGACAATGGCGGATGAGAGCGTGTGCAGCGCCGCGGCCAGCATCGGACCGACCAGTCCGTAAATGATGGCGATCTCGGCCACCAGGATGAACGAGATCCCAAAGAGCAGGTTTTGCCAGATGACCTTGGTCGTCTCGCGCGACAGGCGCACCAGGAACGGCAGCCGGCGCAAGTCGCTGCTCATCAGCGCCACGCTCGCGCTGTTCATCGCCACGTCGCTGCCCGCGGCGCCCATGGCGATGCCCAGGTTCCCGGCGGCCAGCGCCGGGGCGTCGTTGACGCCGTCGCCGACCACGGCCACCGTGTGCCCCTTGGCCTTCAGCGCGCTGACCAGCTCCAGCTTGTCCTGCGGCAACACCTCGGCCTGCACGTCGGTACAGCCCATCTCCTTGGCGACGCGGTGGGCCACGGACCAGCGGTCGCCCGTGACCATGATGAGTTGCCGGATGCCGAGCGCGCGGAGTTCCTCGAGCGCCTGGCTCGCCTCGGGCCGCGTGCGATCCTCCAGGCCAATCCAGCCGAGGCAGCGGCCGTTGTGGGCCACGTACAGCGTGCTGAGCCCCTCCGGCTCGCGATACTTCTCGTCCTCGAGCCCGCTCAGATCCACGCCTTGCTGGGCCACCCACGCGCGCCGGCCGACAAACACGCGCTGCCCCGCCACCGACCCGGCTACACCCTTGCCCGACACTTCCTCGAACTGCGTGGCCTCATCCAGCGGCACGCGGGCCTTCTCCGCGACCGCCGCGATCGCCCGCGCCACCGGGTGCTGGCTCAGCCGCTCCAGCGACGCCGACGCACGCAGCAGCGCGGCGGCGTCCACGCCCGGCGCCGGCATCAACCGCGTGACGGCGAGTTCGCCGGTCGTCAGCGTCCCGGTCTTGTCGAGCACGATCGCCGTCAGCTTGCGCGCCCATTCGAGGTTGCCCACGTCCTTGATGTAAATGCCCAGCCGCGCGGCCGCCGAAAGGGCTGCGACGACGGCAGTGGGCGTCGCCAGAATCAGCGCACACGGGCACGCGATCACCAGCAGCGAGATCGTGATCGTCATGTCCTTCGTGAAAAACCACACCACACCGGCCAGCATCAGCGTTACCGGCGTGTACCACGAGGCGTACTGGTCGATCATGCGCATGAGCGGGATCTTGGTGCGCTCGGCGTCGAGGATCAGTTCCTGCACGCGGCCTAGCGTCGTATCCGCGCCGACCTTGGTCACGCGTATCTGGAGCGCCCCGGTCACATTGCTCGTCCCGCCAAACACGTCGTCGCCGACCGCTTTCTCCGCTGGCAGCGATTCGCCCGTGATGTTGGCCTCGTTGATCGTGGAATGCCCCGCCATGATCTGCCCGTCGGCGGGGATGTTGTCGCCCGGACGCACCAGCACGATGTCGTTGGGCCGCAGGGCGTGCGCCTCGACCTCTTCCTCCGTACCGTCGGGAAGCTGACGGCGGGCCTTGGTCGGCGTCAGCCGCATCAGCCCCTCGATCGCGGCCCGCGCCCCCAGCGCCGTCCGTGTCTCGATCAGGTTGCTCAGCAACAGGAAGAACGCGACGACACCGGCGGTCTGGTACTCGGCCATCGCCATCGCCGCCAGGATCGCCAGCGCCACCAGCTCATCCATGTGCAGGTGGCCGCTGAACAGGCACTTCAGGGCGTGATACCACAGCGGCGTCGCCAGCAGCAGCGCGCCCACCCCCGCCAGCAGGCCCGCATATTCATTGCGCAGCCATTCGCGCCCCGGCCCCTGGTCGCCGGCGAAGAGCCACTCGGCGATGAAGGACATCAGGATGAGCACGCCGCCGAGCAGCGTCGCCACCAGTTTGGCGGTCGCTCGGCCGGTCTCGGTCTTCAGGTAATCGTGCGCCATGCCTCACCAACGGCGGTCGGAGAAGTGGCACCTGCGCCTCGCCAGCCGCAGGCACCCGACGCGATCCCCCGCGCGCATGGTCGGGGCTGAACGGTCGGCAAGGTGTGAAACTGTAAGCACTAACCGCTCGTTGTCAATCGGGGCCAGCCGGCTGCGGCGACCTGTTGCCGCTACTCAGTACGCTAGCGGCGCCACGTGGTTCGGGGGTTTTTGTCGCCGAAGTGGGGTGGGCAGCTCGCCGACCGGGACTGGCGAAGACTCGTCCCAACCAGAGTCGCGCATTGTGGGAGATGCCCCCAGGCCGCCCCAGTGATCCGCCGGCCAGGGCTACTTCTTCTGTTCTGCCGGGGCGGCAGCGGCTTCCGCGGTCGCGGCTTCCGCTTTGGCGGCCGCCTTCTTCTTGCCGGCCTTGGCCTTGTAGTTGGCGACCTTCGGCAGACTCAGCGGACTCATGCCCTCGTGGAAGCGCTCCTGCGCGGTCAGCTTGGTCACCCGCTCGGCGCGTGTCAGCACGTTGCGGTGCCTTGCCAGCGTACCCTTGCTACGCAGCGAACGGTCGATCGACATCCCGTCTCTCCAGCAACGGCGCTGCTCACGCCCGGATGACCCGCCGCAACTGTACCGGCGCGGCCGCCGCCGCCGCGGGCCATAACGTCAAGAACCCAGCATGATAGCGAGCGATCTTGGCCCCGACAACCCCGTCCACTCGCCGCCCGAGGCCCGATAGCTACAATCGCGTGTGGGGCACGGTTATCGAAGCCAACCTCGTTGACCGACATGGTACTATAAAGGCTGCCTGCATGCCCTGCGGCGTAGCAGAAGCCGTACGACGTGCCGACCGCTGACGCAAGTCGCCCCGCCGGCGCGGGACGCCTCGCGTCAACGGTCCCGAACAAGGGACCTGCTCATGCCTAACCCCCAACTTCTCGAAGCGTGCCAGGAGCGCACCGGCTACCGCTTTCGGAACCTCGCCCTCCTCAAGGCCGCGATGACCCATTCGTCGTCCGCGGACACCCGTCAGAACAGCAACGAGCGGCTGGAGTTCCTCGGCGACGCCGTGCTCGGGCTGGTCGTCTGCCACGCCCTCTACGAACGCCTGCCCGAAGCCATGGAGGGCGACATGACGAAGATCAAGTCGGCGGTGGTCTCGCGGCGGGCTTGCGCCCGCGCCGCCGACGAACTGCGGCTGAGCGAGGTGCTCAAATGCGGCCAGGGCATCGACGGCGGCGAGCACCTGCCGCGCTCGCTGGCCGCCGCCGCCCTCGAAGCCCTCATCGCCGCGGTGTACCTGGATGGCGGTTTCGAGGCGGCGCGGGACTTCATCTTGCGCCACATGGCGAACGAGTTGGACCGGGCGACCGAATCGGAGCACCAGTTCAACTACAAATCGCAGCTTCAGCAGTACGCCCAGCGCGAGCTGGGTCTGACGCCGAGCTACACGGTGCTGGACGAGCAGGGGCCCGATCACTCCAAGTGCTTCGAGGTGGCCGTCTCGATTGGCCACCGCCACTTCCCCAGCGCCTGGGGCCCGAACAAAAAAGAAGCGGAGCAAAAAGCCGCTTGGCACGCGCTGAAGGCCCTCGGCCAGCTCCAAGAACAAGCCCACCCCGACGGGGTGGCGTAGGGTCCGTACCGATTGGCCCCTCGGGCCGCTCGCGGTGCGCGCGTAGCCGCTCCCTTGCTGCTGCTCGTTCAACTGCCACTGTTTCCACACCGCCCGGCAGAGCTCGCCGGCGCTCGCGCAGCATAAC
>Ga0214473_10001878_pt1 | contig 26775 bp, 20 predicted proteins | sample RVTome_7_FD_203509 | JGI IMG/M metagenome (GOLD analysis project Ga0214473, IMG submission 203509) | Soil microbial communities from uranium-contaminated site in the Upper Colorado River Basin, Wyoming, United States - RVT98D197 | ecosystem: Environmental > Terrestrial > Soil > Contaminated >...
GCTGATAGCGCGAGAGTCTATGGCTCCAGTCAATTCATTTGACAGATCCTGCAAAGGCTTTAACGAGGGCGGCGAGGACGGTTTTTCCGTTCTTCTCCTTTTCCATAATATCAAAACCCCTCCTGGTCAGCGATTTTTCGTCCCGCGTGAGCTGTCACTTCTCAAACCCATTCAAATAACATCCAGAGGGCTCTTGCCACGTAAGAACATATTTTTCGCCGTTCAGCGACCGGTCATTTGCATCAGATTTTCCGGGTATCTAGCCCCTTGCACGGTGATCTTTGATGCGGCGCTTTCGATGTCACGAAGGTCGTCCGACATAAGTTCGATTGCAACTGCTCCAATGTTCTCGTCGAGGCGCTCCAGCTTCCGGGTGCCCGGGATTGGAATAATCCACGGCTTCTGGGCAAGCAGCCAAGCGAGCGCGATCTGAGCAGGTGTCGCCTTCTTCCGTTCTGCGATCTTGGCAAGCAGATCGACCAAGGCCCGATTCGCTTTCCGAGCCTCCGGCGTAAAGCGAGGAACGATGTTGCGGAAGTCGGAACTGTCGAACGTGGTGTTTTCGTTAATCTTTCCCGTGAGGAAGCCCTTACCCAGAGGACTAAATGGAACAAAGCCGATTCCGAGTTCTTCGAGGGTCGGCAGCACTTCCGCTTCAGGGCTTCTCCACCACAGCGAGTATTCGCTCTGGACCGCGGTGACCCGCTGGACTGCGTGCGCGCGACGGATCGTCTGTGCTCCTGCTTCAGAAAGGCCGAAGTGCTTAACCTTACCTTCCTGAATGAGGTCCTTCACCGCTCCCGCCACGTCTTCGATCGGCACTTCCGGGTCAACACGGTGTTGATAGAACAGATCGATGGCATCGACCTTGAGTCGCTTGAGCGAGGCCTCGGCGACCTGCTTGATGTGCTCTGGCCGACTGTCCAGGCCCACCCACTGCGGTCCGCCGTTGGGATCGAGTTTGAACCCGAACTTCGTGGCTATTACCACTTGCCCACGGAAAGGAGAGAGACCTTCGCCCATGAGCTCTTCGTTCGTGAACGGACCGTAGACTTCTGCGGTGTCGAAGAATGTTACGCCGCGTTCTACGGCTGACCGAAGCAGTGAGATCATCTCCTGCTTGTCTCCAGCCGGACCGTAACCAAAGCTCATTCCCATGCAGCCGAGCCCGATAGCCGAAACTTCCAGATTGTTGTTTCCCAATTTGCGCTTCTGCATTATTTACCTGCCTCCTTGTACTTGAATTTAGAAATATCATACTCCAATCCATGCAATGCCAGGTAGACCAATCCTGCTCATTTCTTGCCTAATCGTCTGAAATTTTCGATGGGATCGAGGGAGAGGGGATTTCTTGAATAAACTATGTTAAATTTCTTTCGAACCTAAAGTTTCATGCCCAAGGGGCACCTGGTTCTATTTTCTTTCTAAACCCGAAGAGGATGGTGCAATGATCCGGAAGGCAAAAATCAGCGACGTAAAAGATATTCAGCGGTTGATCAAGCTCTATTCTGAGCGGGGAGAGATGCTTCCCCGCTCGCTCAGCGAGCTCTTTGACAATATCCGGGATTTTTTCGTTTTTGTTCGAGATCACAGGGTCGTCGGGATCTGCGCCCTCCATATCTGCTGGGAAGATCTGGCGGAAATAAGGTCCTTGGCAGTGGAAAAAAGGCTCCGGCAAAAGGGAATTGGAGCGAAACTGGTAGAGGTTTGTCTGCAAGAAGCGGAATCCTTAGGCGCCGAAAGGGTTTTTGCCCTGACTTATCAACCCGAATTTTTCCGGAAGCTGGGGTTCAAGCGGGTGGATAAGAATGTCCTCCCCCAGAAAATCTGGGGCGACTGTTTGAAATGCGTCAAATTTCCGGACTGCGACGAAGTCGCTTTGGTTTATGAAAAAGGGTAGGGGGCAACCACTACCGGCCTAAGTAAGCTTTTTTTACAATTTCGCCCTGCATCAAATCTTCGGTTTTTCCCTGTAGAGCGATTGATCCTGTTTCCAACACATATCCTCGATGAGCAAGCTTAAGAGCGAGACGTGCATTTTGCTCGACCAAGAGGATGGTTGTCCCATTTTGATTTATGTTAAGAATGACTCGACCGATCTCTCGGACCATGAGGGGAGAAAGCCCCAAGGAAGGTTCATCCAACAGGAGCAACTTCGGTCTGCCCATCAATGCACGGGCAATAGAGAGCATCTGTTGCTCTCCCCCGCTCAATGTTCTCGCAAGCTGCCGTTTCCTCTCTTTCAGCCTCGGAAAGTATTCAAAAATCGATTCCAAATCCTTATCGATGGTTCCCTTATCCCTTCTTAAGAAAGAACCGAGCCTGAGATTTTTTAGTACAGACATGTAAGGGAAGAGGGCTCTCCCTTGGGGGGAATGACCAATGCCCACCTTTACGATTTCTTGTGGTGACACTCGATCAATTCTCTTGTCCCGAAACCGGACCTCCCCCGAGAAAGCATTCTTCAGCCCGGATATTGTTCTTAAGGTCGTGGTTTTGCCTGCTCCATTGCTTCCGAGAAGGGTTACGATTTCCCCTTCTGCCACATCCAAGGAAATCCCTTTCAGTGCTTCCGCGCCACCATATCGGACAACGACATCACTCATTTCAAGCAACATCTTGTTCAGCCCCGAGATAAGCTTCGATGACGGCTTCGTTTTCAACAACAGCCTTTGGGGAGCCTTCGGCGATTTTCTTGCCAAAATTAAGCACCGCAATCCGGTCACAAAGCCCGAGCACAGCTTTTAGATTATGTTCAATGACAATACAGGTTATTCCCTTTTGTGCTCTCAGTGCCCTGATCATATCTAACATGATTTCAACTTCCTCAACATTCATGCCGGTAACAGGTTCATCCAGAAGCAGAAGTTGTGGTTGTGTGGCCAGGGCAACTGCAAGGGAAAGCAGTCGCTGTCTGCCGTGGGGAAGATTAATCGCTATCTCATCGGAATATTCTGACAACCTAACGAACTCCAGCAAGTCGAAAGCTTTTTTCATTAAGATTTCTTCGTGATTTCGGTACCCCGAGGTTTTCAAGAATATGCTCGCAAAGCTAATCAGTGATTGCTGGTGGTAACCGACAAGCACATTCTGAAGTACGGTAAAACCCATGAAAAGTAGGTTCTCTTGAAAAACCCGCCCGATTCCCTGCTGTGACCGTGTGTGGGACGGCAGATCGGTGATATCCTTTCCGTTGAAAGTGATGTCTCCCTGGCTCGGACGCAGAGTTCCGCCGATCATGTTGAGTACCGTGGACTTCCCTGCACCATTGGGGCCGATGAGCCCGAAGATTTCACCCCGGTCCACTTTCATATCAAGCTCCATCACCGCAGCCAATCCGCCAAAGTACTTGGTCAATCTTCTGATTATCAGAAAACTCACAACAGCTCTCTCCTACGCCTTAGGTTTTGCGGCAGCCTTGGACTTCGGGGCGAAAGAACGGAGTCTCCTCAGGCCAACCCGCTTAGGTATGGTAACAAGCCCATCCGGTGAAAGCATCACAATTACAATTGCGATCGCACCGATGATCATGGGCTGATATTCCTCTACCGGCCGAGTGAACTCTGAAATCAAGGATAGAACCACCGCCCCCACGATAGGCCCTTCAAACCTCATTTTCCCGCCCACCACCGTATAAACCAATAAATAGATGGTAGTCATAATGCCAAATGAAGCGCCCTCCAATGCGCTTAATGCCTGCTCAGAGTGAGCCAATAGAGCGCCACCAATGCCAGCAAAGAAACAGGCTGCGCTGAAATTGATGACTTTGTACTTCAAGACATTGATCCCGACAGCCCCAGCCATCCTGTCCGTCTCGCGAATCGCTAACCAGGTGAAGCCGAGCCTTGATTTTTCTAAGCAGTAAAGGATGTAAAGCGAGGCACAAACGACTGTTAGTGTCAGATAGTAGTACTCATTGGATCCACCGAAATCCACCTGACCTAAAATTGGAATAGATAGCGACCCCGCCCCCGGGAAACCGATAAGACCGTCTGTTCCCCCTGTAAGATCACTCCAGTTAAAAGCGAGCAGCCGGAGGCTCTCCGATGTCACGACCGTCAATATCACAAAATAGATCCCCTTGACGCGCATAAACGGATAACCCAATAAAAGAGCCGTCAGACCTGCCAAGAATCCGCCTGCTGGCAAAGTGAGTGCGAAAGGTAGATTGGCTTTCAGAGTCATCAGTGCTGAGGTATAGGCACCCAGGCACATAAACCCCACGTGGCCCAGAGAGAACTCCCCCACAAGGTATACAGTTCGCAAACTGGCCGCCATGAGAACGGAGATAAGAATTCTTGTGAGTGCAGAGGTCCAATAGATGTTGGACAGGGCCAGCGGAGACACAATCGCGAGAATGACTGCCAGAGCCCATCCCAGAGAAATACCTAAGGATGATCTATTCTGCATGCCCAAAAAACCCTTGCGGTTTGATCACCAGGACCACAATGACTAATATTAAGGGTCCCATAGATGCCCACGCAGCCCCAAAAAGAATGGGTACCAAACCATCGATAAGCCCCAGAACCATCCCCGCGATGAAAGCTCCTGGCAGGCTACCCATCCCACCCAGGACAATAATGGTCATTCCTTTGACTAATGGGACAAGGCCCATATAGGGGCTTAACGTGAACAACGATCCGGCCAGGGTTCCTCCCGCAGCAGCGAGAGCGCAGCCAATCCCCATGGATAAGGCGGACATCCTGTGCGGGCCAATTCCCTGAAGGATTGCGCCCTCGGGGTTCTGGGCGCTGGCCACCATGGCTTCTCCGTATCTGGTCAAATTGAGAAAGAGGTAAAGAACCAAGCTTAATACCACCGCTCCGGCAACGGCGACAATCCTGTCCTTAGGCACCACACTGCCCAGGATATGAAACGGGCCTTGAGCCAGCAGGGGAATATTCCGCTGGTAGAGACCGAACATGACCACGGAGCCGCTCTGAAGAATCAGGGTAAGCCCCGTGGCGGCAACCACTGCAGAAGACCAATCCACTTTCAAACGACGGAATAGAAAGCGTTCCAGAACCAAACCAACCCCAGCCATAACCAACATGCTCAAAGCCGTCGCCGTCAGCAAGGGCAGCCCGAGTGAGGCAGTCAGATAGTAAACGACATATGCCCCCAGCATATAGATTTCGCCGTGGGCGAATTGCATGATATGCATGATACCGAAGATGAGAGTCAGACCGAGGGCCATTAGGACATAGATCCATCCTAAGGCAAGTCCGTTCATCACCCCCTGCCAGATTGCTTCAATGGGTAGATCCAAACAAAACTCCCAACTAATAAAGTAAACGTCAATCCAGGTTGTTATTCAACTGCGGGCATTTTGAAGCCTATAAACTCTATCTTACCGTTCATCAGCCTGGTCATGGGGATTGGCCTGACCAGCACCCGGTTCACACCAAAACTCTTGGCGCCACCCATGTGGGCCGGTCCCCAGCACGTTTGGAAACTCCCGGGAGCAGTCATGGAGTCGAAGGCAGCCATTACCTTCTCCGGTTTCACACTGTTGGCCTTCTTTAGCGCCTGGACGAAAACTTCCGCCTCGCTCCAGGTTATGGGGGCATCCTCAAAATAAGGCTCCTTGAATTTCTTTTGCCATCGGTCCATACTTTCTTTCATCGAGGGCGTGGCCTTTGTGAAATCCATACCGTTGGTAATGACATCATGGGACCCTTCTGGCCCAACGATCGATAGGAAAATTCCGGGCGCAAGAGGTGAATCTGAGATGAAAACGCCTTTAAAACCTAATTGACGTGCGGTTCTGAGTTGAAAACCCGCTTGGGCGCTGTTCATGGCCTGAATGACATCCGGCTTGGTAGCCAGAGCCTTGGTATAGTAAGGTATAAAGTCTTCAACGCCAAGCTTCCATATTTCATGGCCGAGAACGGTCAACCCCTTCTCTTCGGCCAGTTTCTTTGCCTTTTCGATAGGGAGACCCACATCCGGCACAACAAGGAATAATTTCTTGGCTTCAGGGTAAGTTTTCCTTAGAAAATCATAATCCATCTCCCAATTTGCATTAGAGGTTGAAATCAATCTCACAGCATAAGGTTTCTTTGGGCTTATGTCCCCGGGAACACCAGGCGCGTCGATCCATGTAATGACATGGAGAGCCTTCGCCTTACTACTGACCTGGTAGATGGCAGCAGCTTCCGGAGGCGATATGGAACCAAAGACAAACTGGGCCCCATCCTTGTGTATCAGTTTCTTCGCTGCTGTGGCGGCAACCGTGGGATCAATTTTGCTGTCCTCGGCGATCAGTTGGATCTTATAGGTGTCGCCTCCGATGGCAAGGCCTCCCTCTTCATTGACCTTGTCAAAGTAAAGTTCCACCGCCCTGGTCAATCCAACCCCCACAATGCTGATCGGCCCTGATAGGGGCATGATCATTCCAACCTTGAGGGTCTTCGCCGCCCCTTGGCTCACACCAGGGTTACCCATAACGAATGCAGCCCACAGTAGTACCACTATCCCAAACACGCACCAAACCTTCCTTTTTCCTTCCATCTTAGTCTCCTCCTTGTTTGACCGGAATGTGCCCCGCAAGCCCCGCCTTGTAGGTGGGGTCAAGGGGCATAATATGAAACGAAATTACCTTGCCGGGAAGCCCCGGCCTGCGGCCGAGGAGCTTCACAATGTGAATGGTTTGCCTCACTTGCTGCTAAAAACTTTTTTACCCCCACCCTCGCCCTCCCCCCCTCGGAGGGGGAGGGCGAGGGTGGGGGGAGAGATCTGTGATCAAACCAGTCCCGCGTCGTAGACGGTTTTGCCTCCGACAATTGTCATCAGAACAGGAATATCGGTGATGTGATGAGGATCGATTGCCAAAATGTCTTCGCCAAGAACGCAAAAGTCAGCGAACTTCCCCACTTCAATGGAGCCCTTAACTTTTTCCATTTGGTCTTGCCAAGCTCCATTAATCGTGTACATACGAATTGCTTCTTCCACGCTGATCCGTTGTTCGGGACCGCTGATTCTCCCTGAACCTTTCGCTTCCCTCAGAATGGCGGATTGAACTCCTTGTCTCCAGTTAGGATAGGTAACCGGCGTGTCGGAACTTCCAGCCACATGAACTCCGGTCTCGATGAGCATTTTCAGGGGCCACTGCCTTGCAGATCGGTCTTTGCCAACCAGGGAGTCCATATAATCCGAGATCGTCCACTTGATTCCAGGCTGCACGTTGACACCGATATTATAGGCAGCCATGCGTTTTGCGGTTTGGCCTGATATAAAATCGCCATGGACGATGTAATGGCGGGGATCCCCTCCAGGCTTTTCTTTCATTGCCTTGATAAAGCCATCTATGGTCGCGTCCACCGCCCTGTCGCCGGTGGTGTGGACCGCTACCTGAGCCCCATGTTTGTGGGCATAAACAATCATGTCTATTAATGCGTTATGTTTGTCCTCCTCCGTTTCCCCGGGAACACAAAGAAACCCATGGCCTCCATCCCTGTACTCCTCGCTCATCCAGGCCGTCTTCGTCGGTGGTATTCCGTCGGCAAAGACCTTCACTCCGGGAATCTGGAGCCATTCATCGTTCCAAATTTCAGGAACCTTGTAACGAGCCAAGCCTTCTCTCAAGTCATTGAAACTCAAAGCACCGTATTCCCCAAAAAGGAGCAGGATCGTAATCCTGGCCGTTGCTTTTTCTTCCTTGCAAAGCTCCTTATAAATGTCAACGCACTCGGCCCCCATTAGCCCTCCCGCATACTCATCCCCCCCGGGGCCAAGAGCAGCATCCGTATAACTTGTTATTCCCTCCGCATTGAGGCACTTCATCGCAGAAAGAATGGCTTCCCTCTTTTCCTTTTTTGTGTAACTGGGGACAACTTTGCTCACCAATGCCTGGGCAGACAGTTCTTTGAATATGCCTGTCAACTCTCCTGTATTTGGATCCCTCTGGACCTCGCCTCCGGGTGGGGTGCGAGTATCTTTTGTTAACCCGGCCAACTTAATGGCATTGCTGTTGGTTAGAAGGGTATGGCCGGAGAAGTCCGTGAAAAACACAGGATTATTCGGGGACACCCTATCTATGTCCCACCTCGTTGGGAACCTGTTTAGGTTTCCTTTGCATTCCTCCAAATATCCTGGATCCCATCCGAACCCCCGTATCCATTCCCCCGGTTTCGATTCCGAGACCTTTTTCCCGAGTGACTCTGAAATATCACGGATCGATTTTACGGTCGGGTAACGAAGATCAAGGGCCAAAGGAGGCATTGTTCCTCCAAGAGAAACACCATGCATATGTGAATCATTGATTCCCGGAAGAATGGGTTTCCCCTGAATATCCAAAACCTTTGTGTCCTGAGCAATGAACTCCTTCATTTCTGTATCTTTGCCGACCGCCACAATTCTGCCATCCTTAACAGCCACAGCTTGTCTAATGCTGAAGTGCTTGTCCACCGTGATGACTTTTCCATTCATGATCACTAAATCAGCCGTCCTTTGCCCCATAAGAACCTCCTAAGAAATTCAGATTTCTGTTTCTGATAATGAACGGAGTCCCCCTTAGAGCGGCGGGGGCTGCCACCCGCCCAAGGCTGTCTCGATATGCTGAGCAACGGCCAATGCCACATCCTCGCGCCAGGGACGGGCCACGATCTGCACACCAATAGGTAAGCCTTCAGGCGAAGTGCCGGCGCGAACAACCGCCGCGGGCCACCCGGTCAGATTATAGGTAAAGCAGTAACTAAAGCCGAGGTCTTTATCTTTTTCCAATATGAAACCGTGAGGTTGAGCCGGAAAAGCTACCACGGGGCAGATAATCACATCATACTTCTCAATGAAGTGAGTCATTGTACCGCAGAAGTTATCCCATTTCGATATCAAAGAGCCGAAACCTGCAGGGGTCAATGCCTCGGAGGCACGTTGCGCTTCTTGAAAACGTTTCAGATAGCTATCTATCTCAGTGGTTCCCGCCATTCTAAGCGCCGTTTCCACTCCGGCGCCGCCGTCCGCCGAGGCAAGGCCCCACCAGATATCGTACGTCTGTTCGATCCCTTCGGGTCGAGCTTCCTCCACACTCATGACCACGTCGGATAGGACTTTGACAGCCTTTTTCACCACCTCTGTCGTTTCCGGTGTAGGCGATAGAATGCCATTGTCCGTGTAGAAAGCAATACGGAGACTCTTGAGAGCCACTTGACCGGGATCCCCGAGAGTCATTGGAATCAAAACAGGATCACGCCCGTCCTCCCCGGAAATAACCCGGAGGGCCAAAATCAAGTCTTCGACAGATCTTGATAACGGGCCAACATGCCATAAGCGATTCATTAGTCCGGCAACAGGGGGAAAGTGCCCCGTTCTGGATACTCGGCCCGAGGTTGGCTTAATGCCTGCAATCCCGCAGAAGTGGGCCGGGATCCGAATGCTTCCACCACAATCACTTCCAAGTCCAAGGGGTGAACCTCCTGCTGCGATAATGGCAGCCTCGCCACCACTGCTGCCGCCAGGACTACATAACAGGTCATAGGGATTGTTCGTGCGTCCGTAGACCAGATTGTCAGTCTCAGGGGCGAGAGCCAATTCGGGGACATTCGTTTTACCTAACAGGATGGCCCCTGCAGAACGCATACGGGCGACGACGGTTGCGTCTTGCTTCGGCACATAGGCAGCCCGTCCTTGGGTCCCTGCGGTGGTGATTACCCCCGCCGTATCCAAGGTATCTTTTATTGTCATGGGAACGCCATGAAGCGGTCCGAGAAGGTCTCCATGAGCAACGGCGAGATCGGCTTTGCGAGCCTGCTTACAAGCTTCGTCCGCCACCTCTTGAACGACTGCGTTGAGTTGAGGATTTACAGCTCGAATACGCGCCAGATATGCATTCACCACATCTTCCGAGGATACGTGACGGGACCGAATCGCCTTCGCCAGTGCTGTTGCAGATGAGTGAATTATCTTATCCATGAGTCATTTCTCCTGACAAAGCCTTCAGAACGTCCTCGGTCGTCGCAACCCATCCGAACGATGCTTCCACGTTCCATAAGGTCGCCTCATGAGTGATCGACGGGCCAGCATGGTTGGTTGCATCCGAGACGATAATTGGCCAGTAGTCGAGGAAATAGGCGTCTCGCAGGGTCGACTCAACGCATATGTTGGTAGTCACTCCGGTAAATATCAAATACTCTATCCGGGAGGCCTTCAGGATTTCGTCGAGTTCTGTTCCCCTGAAGCCGCTGTAGCACGATTTTTCGACGATCACATCTGCCAGAACTGGAGTCAGTTCATCGACGATCTTCGTATCCCAGACACTGTTGATGAGCGATTTGCTCTTACGTGCGGGGTCCCTCATCATGGTCAAGTAGACAACTTTGACCGCCGCTGTTCGCGCTGCTGCTGCAAGACTCTTTGTCCTCTCGATGAGCGCCCCAGTGATGCTCGGCCCGAGGGGACTGGATTTTTCTCCCCTACCTGCGAAGGCGTTCTGCATGTCCACGATGACAAGAGCCGTTTTTGCCAGATCAATTTCTATCTGCTCCGGCCGGGCCTTAATTTTTGCGAGCCTTTTGGCAGCTTCCGTACTGTTCATCTTAGCCTCCCCTTGTCCTGCCTCTTGTGTGCTTTACTTCACCAAATCTTTTTCGTTCTCTTTCAAGAGACCTAAGAAAATATCCACGGCCTTTTCAAAATATGTTTTTGTTGTCGTTAACGGTGGCATGAATCTGAAAACATTGCCGTAGCGGCCACAAATGAAATTCAGAACACCTTTGTTTCGGAGCGCTATCATCATCCCAAAGGATTTGTCATGATTAATGGGCCCTTTTGTCTCTTTGTTCTTTACCAATTCTACAGAGAGCATAAATCCTTTGCCCCTGACCTCGCCTATCACAGGACTGGTTTTGGCCGCTTTCTTGAATTTATTCTTTATCTCTTCCCCTACCGCCTCCGCTCGCTTTATCAGTTCATCCTTCGGATCGGTCATGATCTCAATATTGGTTGAAGCTACGGCACAGGAGAGGGCATTCCCAGGGAAAGTCGCAGGTTGGGATCCAACTTCCAGCTTGGACTGGTAATCCGCTTTCACAGTTACCCCGGTCAGAGGCTGGTCTCCTCCCACTCCTTTCCCCCATACGAGGATGTCCGGCTCCACTCCCCAATGTTCGATAGCCCACATCTTCCCGGACCTTCCGAATCCGGCCTGGATCTCATCGAGAATGAGGAGAGCTCCGGATTTATTACAAGCTTCTCTAATAATTGGAAAAAATTCTTTCGGAGGATCGACATAGCCACCTTCACCCTGGATGGGTTCGACAATGACACAGGCAGGTTCTGTAATCCCTGTGTAGGGTGTATTCAGGACATAGTCAACATATTTCGCGCAGGCAACGCCGCAATCCGGGTACTTTAGATTGACAAAACAACGATAACAATATCCATAAGGGAGATGATAGACCTCCGGCATAAAAGGTTTGTACCCCATCCGATAATGATAGGAAGTCGTCAAAGCCAATGATCCGTGGTAAACTCCTGCAAAACCTCCCTGGAAACCAATGATCTCAGTTTTTTTGGTAATCATTTTTGCGTATTTGATTGCAATTTCAATCGCCGCACTTCCACTCGTGGCAAAACAGGTAAAACAATTTCCCTTCAGTCCTTCGGGCATGATCTTGGATAATTTTTTTGCCAATTCCATCCTTTGCGGATTAACCATATCTAAAGCATGCATTAGTTTCTCTGACTGTCTTTTGATCGTTTCTACAACCTTGGGATGTGTATGTCCTGTATTATTGGCACCCAAACCCCCTGTCATATCGAGAAAGATGTTTCCGTCAGGGTCTTTCACGGTTGCACCCAACGCCTCATCCCATACAAGTGGGAGGTACATTCCGCCCACACGCGTAGGTGTCTCATATTTCGCTGCCTCGTCCCAGATTTTTTGCCCTTTGGGACCGGGAACCCTGTCCGTTAAAATTCTTGGTGCCTCCGGATAAGATAATTTCTCCAGTTCCTTTTCACTGATCATATCTGGCATCCTCCTTCATCATCCGATTCGAGTCCATTTCCATGACCCTTGCGTGTTTAGGTTCAAATCCTTTCTTGTTCTCCTCAAAATTCTATGGGCGTCCATTCTTCTCCTTGGGATTCCGCGACGGGTTTGCAGACCAACCTGCCCAAGTGAACATTTAGGCCTTTCATCAAAACCGGGTCCCTCTTCATTGCCTCCTGATACCCTAAGTCGGCAATTTTCAAGGCGTAAGGGAGCGTGGCATTTGTTAAAGCAAACGTAGAAGTTCTTGCAACAGCTCCCGGCATATTGGACACGCAGTAGTGAATGACCCCGTCCACAACAAAGGTGGGATTCTCATGCGTCGTTGGTGAACAGGTTTCAATGCATCCTCCCTGGTCCACCGCTACATCGACAATGATCGATCCGCTCCTCATTTTAGAAAATATCTCCCGTCTTACCAATTTAGGCGCCGTGGCACCTGTGACAAGGACCGCTCCGATCACCAAATCTGCTTCCTTCAACATCTTCTCAATGCTGTAACGATTTGACATCACGAGATGAACCCTTCCGCCAAAAACATCGTCGAGGTAACGAAGTCTGTTTAGATCAATATCAAGAATGGAAACGGATGCTCCCGTTCCTACAGCCATCTTCGCAGCATTCGTCCCCACCGTTCCTCCACCCAGAATGGCAACCCTGCCCGGCTCGACCCCTGGTACCCCACCCAACAGTACACCACTCCCTCCATGGTCTTTATGAAGTAGGGATGCACCGATGTGTACGGACATCCTGCCTGCAATTTCGCTCATGGGGGTCAATAAGGGCAAGGTTTTGTCTTCTGATTGGATCGTCTCATAGGCGATTCCAACAATCTTTGCTTCCAATAAAGCCTTGGTAAGGTCCGGCGAAGGGGCAAGGTGGAGGTATGTAAATAGGATTTGTCCCTCTTTCAGTAAAGAATATTCCAAGGGGAGAGGTTCTTTCACTTTCAAAATCATCTCTCCCCTTCGAAAAACTTCTAAATCTGAATTGACGATTTCTGCACCCGAAGAGAGAAACTCTTTATTTGAGATCCCGCTCCCTATCCCTGCTCCTTTTTCAATTAAGACCTCATGGCCTGCTTGCACAAGGGTGTTAACCCCTGAAGGGACGATAGCCACTCGATTTTCACCATTTTTTTTCTCTTTGGGTACTCCTATGATCATTCTTCACCCTAAAATTAGTCTTTCATCTTCTTTTTGGAAATGCTGCAAATGATTTGCCAGAAGGTGGGGGGGGGCGCGCTTTTATTTATTGGTATAGTTATTTCAGGTGGTTAGAAAAGAGGATCGTGTTTTATGCGGAGGAAGATGGGGTATAAAATACCCATTCAATCCAAACAGCCGAGGACGTTTGATCTATGATTTAAGGTCATTGAGCCCAATAGCAGCGGGGCTGTCATATACCTTTAAAATGGAGCGAAATTGGGGTAATTCATACCCACTTCATCGGAACTTCCCTGCCTCGCTTCGTGATATGTGATAGTACTTGTTTAAATCCTCAGCATTAATATTTCCCCTCTAACAAAGATCCACCTATTCATACTTCGTAACGGTCAAGATTTTCGCATAAGATGCCATAGTGAAGTTAATGATTTTTCCTGTCTCTGTATCGAGCCCAAAGAGTTTTCCAAAAGACCTCATCAACTTGTAGTTGGTCATCACCACGCCCTGGCAGGGCACCACTTTTTCCCACCAGGAAATGAGATAGATATCATCAGCAATCTTGAAATAATCCATATGTTCCGTGTCGGCAAGCCCCTTCTCAGGACCCGCGAGGCAGTGCCATGTATACCGGTGGTCGTTAAGGTAGATATGCTCATATCTGTGCTGGCTGCTGTATGTGTACAGGACCCTTTTTCCGACCAGGTCAGTGGTCCTCTCGTGAAGTGCTATGGGCTTACCCGGGGATGGAGGGTTAATCGCTGCGTGGAGGAACTCCTGTTTTACCCTATAGGTACTCTTAGCCTCTTGAACCAGGGTCCCAATGAGAAAAGTTGCTCTCATCGTGTTCAGGTCGAGGGCAATATTCACAGATTGTTCAGGCTGACTCTGCTTGATAAAATCGATGAAGTAGATGCCCGGGCCTACGAGGATTGCTTCATAGCTTTCCCCGTCTGTTGCACCTATCTGGGGACCATCAAGCACCTCCCAGGTGAGGGAACTCACATCATAGAACATATACTTAACAACCCCATTGTCCTTCTCTAAATAGAATGTCAGCTCTTTACCTGCAAGTTCTGCAGACGGCTCAGGTTTATATTCGTTAAAACCTGGTTCAAGGCTTCCGATAGGGAGCCAATATTCTGCATTATCCAATCCACCGGTTTCCATAAACTTCATCTCCCTTGTGGCTTCACAAAAGATCGCGTTACTTCCTTATCGAAATTCTTTGGCAGAAATGCTGAAGCGCTTCATTAATTTTCGAAAATTTCCCCTGTCCATCTGAGCTTTTACTGCGGCTTTAGAAACATTTCCCTTACAGAGGCTTAAAAGTCCTTTGACATAATGTTTACTGAGGGCTGTTACCGCTTCCTTCTTAATCTCTTTGAAGGCCCGATTGAAAAACTCCGTCTCATTCTTCACATTTTTGATTTCTTCCGGGAGATCCTCGAGAGTAATGGTCTCACCTTCTTTGAAGTTCATTATTTTTTCCATTGTGTTTTTCAATTCACGGACATTTCCCGGCCAGGGGTAGTTCATCATCTTGTTGAGCACTTCTTCGCTGGTCCGTGTAACTCGTTTATTGAACCTTATGTTGAATTCTTTTAGAAAGTGATTAACGAGGAGCGGAATGTCGTGAAGCCTTTTTCTGAGTGGAGGAATGTGAAGGGAAATAACATTCAAACGGTAGTAGAGGTCTTCTCTGAACCTTCCCTGGCCTACTTCGGCCTTCAAATTTTTATTCGTTGCTGTAAGGATGCGGATGTTTGTCTTTAAAATCTTAGTATCCCCTACCTTCGAAAATTCCCTCTCTTGAATGACCCGAAGAAGTTTTCTTTGTAGGGGAAAAGGGAGTTCGCCAATTTCATCGAAAAAGAGAGTCCCTCCGTCTGCAACCTCAAGATACCCTTTCTTATGGTAATAAGCGCCCGTAAAGGCCCCCTTGATGTGGCCAAAAATTTCGCTCTCCAGTATGGTTTCAGTCAATCCGCCGCAGTCAATGACAATAAAAGGGGCGTTCTGTCTGACTCCCGAGAAGTGGATAGCCCTTGCAATCAATTCCTTTCCGGTGCCGCTTTCACCTGTAATTGTGACGGTGCTGTCCGTATTGGATAAGGTCTGAACCTGGTGCAGAATACTCTTAACGGCCTCGTCCTCGGAAATAATGGCTGAAAGAGGGAATCTCTGAGATAGCTTCTCTCGCAGCAACCGATTCTCAAACAGGAGTTCCTTTTGCTGGAGGGCCCTCTTTACGATCAGATCTATCTCATCAATGTTATAGGGCTTGGTCACGTAGTCGAAAGCCCCCTTCTTCATTGCTTCGACAGCCGATTTGACGGTTCCATATCCCGTCAAAATGATGACAGGAAGATCAGGAGCAATCTTTTTACTAAATTCCAATAGGCCAATCCCATCCATCTCCGGCATGATTAAATCTGCGATCATGACATCGTAAGATTCTGTTTTGAGAAGGTTCTGGGCTGCTTTGGGATCAGAGGCTCCAATGGTTTGATAGCCCATCATTTTCAAGGTTCGTCCAAGAGCTTCTAAAGCTCTGGCTTCATCATCGACCAAGAGAATCTTTGTCATTTCGAATTATCCTTCTTGGGGTTTGGGGTCTTCAGGGATTGGAAGTGTGATTTTGACGTGGGTCCCTTGACCCGGCATGCTCTTTACTTCTATATTTCCACCATGCTCTTTGATAATCCCATAGCTGATTGATAATCCTAAACCCGTTCCAATCCCCAACCCCTTTGTGGTAAAAAAGGGGTCGAAGATTTTGTCCAAATCCTTTGCATCGATTCCCATCCCGGTGTCTAAACATTCGATAGCGACCCAGCCCCGGGATTTTTCTGGTCTCGGGTTGTTGACCAATGCAGTTCTAAGTTCTAATTTTCCCCCTTTCGGCATGGATTGAATGGAGTTGAGTAAGATATTCAGGAAAACCTGTTGAAGGTGGTTCGAATCAGCATAGACGAAGGGTAGGCGGTCAGCATATTTTCCAAGAAATTTCACCGATTGTGAGACGAATTGGGATTTTAGAAGGGAGACAGTCTTTTGAAGGATGTCGCTAACACTTATTAAGCTTTTCTTCATCTCTTCTTCTCTGGAAAAATTGAGAAGACCTCGAATGGTTCCCATCATTCCAACGATTTCTTCCTCAATCAGCATTAGATCGATTTTGACTTCGGAGCTGAGCGAGGGGTTCCTTAGAAGAATTTGAACATAGTTTGAAATGACCCCGAGAGGATTATTGATTTCGTGTGCCATCCCTGCGGCCATTCTCCCAAGGGCCATCAGGCGGTCTAACTGGCTGATTTTCTTATATGCAGACTCAAATTCCTGTTTTCTCTTCTTTAATTCGTTTGCCATTTTATTAATGGAAAGGGCGATCAGGCCAATTTCATCTTTCCGTCTTACTTCGATGTGATGATCTAAGATCCCCTTTCCAATGATCTTGGTTCCTTCGACCAGTTTTTCCATCTGTTGAAGGGATTTTGAGAAAGAAGAAACAAAACTCATCAGAGGGAGGTACACCCCATTAGGTTGATATTTGTTCAAGGAGGGAATATCCTTCTCTTTACTTGCGGGGATCGTTTTTTTAGGAACTCTACCTATCCTTTTGGGTAAAAGGATAACTAAACTCCAACCGGTCGTTTTAAGAAAGGTATACAGGAGATATCTTTTCCCTGAGGTCAACTCGATCTCATTGACTTGAGTCTCAGTTGGAAAGCCTTCTTGCTGAGAGGATCTTTTAAAAATCCCATTTCGCCATTTTAATTCCTTCCACTTTCCTTCAACCCATATGCCATCTTCCCTTAGACTATCCATGCCCGCTTCTGAAGAGATGATCAAATTGCCATGAGGCGATATGATAAAGCCGTAGCCCTTTCCTGTTGTTTTGAGAACTTGGCCCAAAGGCTCTATGATCTTCCCCAGGTTCACATCAATTCCAATCACCCCAACGAAACCGGAAGAATTCCAAACCGGGGAGGAACAAGTGACCATCCATGTTTTCATGAGGGGGCAGTGATAAGGTTCGGTCCATTTAACTTTCTTTTTGGGATTATGTTTTTCATCGGCGATAAAAAAGAAACTGTGTTGAGTTGGATCGAAGCCTTCGGGAAGGATGGAAAAATCTAACTGAGGATATCCTCTCGTCACTCCCCTTTTACTGATGATATAGATGAAGAGGATATAAGGGTTGTTTTCCACTAAAGCTCGGAAGATTAAGTCCATGTATCCTGATGTCTTGATAAAATTCTTATCCTTAGGAGAGAGATTGGCGATATTGGCGGCAAAAACACACGAATTTCTGCTCCCTTCAGGGGTTACATAGTAACCCTTAGGGTGAGAGGAATCATGACTTCTTCCCCAAAAGGAACTTTCAACCGTTCCTCTTCCATTTTGAAAAATAGTTTCAGCAACGTTTCTCACCATCAGGACATTCTTTTTAATCCCTTCTATGTCCCATTGGATTCTTTCCACTTCTTTGAGGATTTTTTGAAAAGTCATTTGATCTTTAATCATCGGCCTTCAAATAGGGGACGGCCCCGGATAATCAGTCTTCTCCTAAGAGAATTCTCAAGACCGTGTTGGCTTGATGGTGAGCGGCGATTCCTACACGGGGAGCCATCAGACCTGTGCCGGGCTGCGCAGCCGTCTTCTGATCTCCCACAATGAATATTTTCCGAGTAAAGCGAAGGGTCTTGATTTCGTTGTTATCTCCGTAACCCGCCACCCCTGATGCAGCAACCATGTAGGCATCCGGCAATTTCTCCGAGACCACATTAATCAGCATCGCTTTCTGATCGGCCCGGTCAAAGGCCTCCACGACAACCATCGCCTCTTTGAAAATCTCTTCCACATTATTCCGGTCTAATTTCTCGTGATGGATTAATAGTTTTACATAAGGATTGATTTTTAGGAGATTTTCTTTAAGAGCTTCCACTTTGGGCAGTCCAATCTGGTGGTAGAAGTATTGCTGTCTGTTCAGATTGGAAGGTTCCACGACATCGAAATCGACCAGGATGAGCTTTCCTATTCCGACCCGGGTCAGCGCGATAGCAATCGAAGATCCAAGGCCACCCAGGCCGGCAATCCCAACAACGGAGGATTTGATCTTCTGGTGCACTCCCGGAGTATGTCTCGCCACCATGAGGCATTCGAACTCCTCCTGGGAAGGGACTTCCCCTTTTTTAATGAAGACAATCTCGTCTCCCTGGTTCACGGATTGATCTGCCGCAACCTGAAAACCATTGTAGATCATCACATCGGCGGCGGGCCTATACCGACTCCTGAGCTGAAAGATCGTAGAATTGCGCGGAATGACAACTTCTTTCTCATTGATTCGAATTCGAATCTCCTGTGATTCCGTTTCTTTCATGGAGACCAGATTAATCGAATAAGATAAGCTTGTCAACCGGCGCCTGAAAATCGCATAGCTCCCCTCACCCTCTCCCTCTCCCCAGTGGGGAGAGGGTGGGGTGAGGGGGCATAGCGCATAGCGTAACTACAGATAACAAAGACAATTCAGTTGGTTCGAAGGGTTGACTTTAAGGACAAGTTGATGTTATGAATTTACGATTTTTCCCCGTTCTAAGGATGGTTTTAAAGGACTTTTAGGATTCGAAGATTGATGAGGGAGGTTTCTATTAGATGGGTAAAACAAGAATCGGGATATTGGGCACCGGATCTTTTCTTCCGGAAAAGGTGCTTTCCAATACGGATCTGGAGAAAATTATTGATACCAATGATGAATGGATTTTCAAAAGAACCGGGATCAAGGAAAGAAGAATCGCCGAGCCGAATGTGAATGCCTCGGACCTTGCAAAGGAGGCTTCGTTAAGGGCCCTGGAGATGGCAGGGTTATCCGCGGGGGATCTGGACCTGATCGTGATGACGACGATGACTCCCGACACCTGTTGCCCTGCGGGAGCCAACTGGCTGGAGGCAAAATTGGGAGCAGAGAAAGCGGTCTCTTTCGATGTCACAGCAGCCTGCAGCGGGTTTATTTTTGGTCTTTCCGTTGCGGAGCAATACCTCAAGGCAGGAACATTTAAAACAGCCCTGGTTGCTTCAGTTGAAATTATGAGCCGCACACTCGATTGGACGGACCGGGAGAGCTGTATCCTCTGGGGAGACGGATCGGGTGCCGCTGTTCTCAGAGGATTTGACGGTCCTTCGGAGAACCAGTCTTCTCTCAATCGAGGAGAGGGATTCAGTGAAATTCTTTCCACTCATATCCACACAGACGGCGCAAATGGGGAAAACCTCCTTCTCCCTGGAGGCGGATCGAAAACGACCCCGATCTCTTATGAAAGTGTCGATAAGAAGCTCCATACGCTGAGGATGATCAAGGCGAACGAATCAGTACGGGTTGCGGTGAGGCGGTTCGCAGAAGCGGCCGAGGAGGCGGTATCGACAAACGGCATTCATCTCTCCGATGTGAAGTGGGTGATTCCCCATCAGGCAAATATTCGGATACTCCAACAGGTGGCAAGGCGGCTCGGCATCCCCTTTGAAAAGGTGTATCTTACGATTGAGAAATACGGGAATATTTCTTCTGCTACCATTCCCATCGCACTGGATGAGGCTGTTCGAAACGGGTCGATACAGAAAGACGATTTTATTGTCCTCACAGCATTCGGGGGAGGTCTGACCTGGGCAAGCAGCCTGATCCGCTGGTAAGGTTTCAGCAATTTGCAATATACCAATAAAATGGGTTAGAGTCCGCCGTTCTGGTATTTTTTAACCAGGCATATAAATCCTTTAATTTCCACTAATTAATAAAGAATATTAAAGTTATTAATTAAGTCTTGAAGAAAAAAGACTTGACAGAATAGTTTAAATTTTGATATTTAAGAGCGAAACTATTTTGAGGAAAAGAATACGTTGCACCGAAACGAGTCAAGGGAGTTGTCGTGGATAAAGAATCTTTTACTATTCTTATCTTTGGTCAAAAAACCTCCAAGATTCGGCATCTAAGAATCCCCAACAAGACCCTTAAGATCGTACTTTACCTCATTGGGTTTGCAATTCTTTCGACCACCTTTTTTTTCTGCGACTATATTCAAGTCAAAAAAAGAGCCATCGAACTGAGCCGATTGCGTCAGGAGACCCAAGTCCAGAAATCCCAAATTCACTTTTTTTCTGCCCGCATTGAGGACCTGGAAAAGCAGTTGTCTAAATTAAAAGAATTCGACAAGAAGATTCGGATCCTTGCCAATCTGGAGAAGGGACCAGAGTCCATCCCGTTCATGGGAATGGGAGGGCCGTCTCCCTCCGATTACCGGGAGAGATTAAAGGAGCAGAAGGATGAGAAGGGCTTGGTTCAGCAGATGAGAAGCGACGTTGACCGCCTCAACTCTGAAGCCGATTCAAGGGAAATGAGCCTCTCCGAGATTGAGAGGCTTCTGGTAAACAAGAAGGAGATGTTAGTGCATACGCCTTCGATCTGGCCAACCCTTGGATGGGTTACATCAGACTTCGGGTTCCGGAACAATCCTTTCACCGGATTAACGCAAATGCACGAAGGACTTGATATCTCGAATCGCCAGGGGACCGAGGTCTGTGCTCCTGCGGATGGCATTGTGTCGGACATCGGGAATGATTGGGCGCATGGAAAGATAGTTATTCTTTCTCACGGGTTCGGTATAACAACCCGATATAGTCATTTGGACAAGACTTTTACAAAGGTTGGGCAGAGAGTAAAACGGGGAGAAAAGATTGCCGAGATCGGAAGCACCGGAAAGTCCACAGGGCCTCATCTCCATTACGAGGTCAGGCTCAACGGGATCCCGGTCAATCCGATGAGGTATATCTTGAATTAGTAATCAAGCCGATTCTGGGAGTTCAAAATTCGAAATCCGAATATCGAAATCCGAAACAAATCCGAATCTCAGAATGATCGAATAACTTAAACGAAAAGCTCTTAATGTTTCAGATTTTGAAAATTGGAAATTGTTTCGAATTTCGGATTTCGTGCTTAGGATTTGCAGCTTGGATGATAAGCCCACTGGAGAATACCCTGGTCGGGCTTTTTTATTGGTTGAAACGGTATGTTATACATAATATAATTTAGGGTGGTTTCGTAAAAAGTCTGGAATACGTTTTCCCGTCATTCCGGCCCCGGTTTTCACCGGGGTAAACTCCGGCCGGTCGGAGCGACCCTTTGCGTAGACCCGCATCGGGAATCCAGTGTTTTTAAGGAATTACGAATTCTCTGGACTCCGGATTTCACCGGAGTGACGACTATTTAAGAAATCACTAATTTATTGAGTTTCAGTTTTAAAAAGAAGAGGCATTCGATGATTGGAAATCTCATTAAAAAGATCGTGGGCAGCAAGAACGAAAGAGAGTTAAAGCGGATCCAACCTCTCGTTCAACAAGTCAATGAGCTTGAGGCTAAAGTCAGTCCGTTAAGCGATGATCAGCTCCGGGCGAAAACCTCCGAGTTTAAGGAGCGTATCGATCAAGGAGCCTCGTTGGAGGATGTCCTGCCGGAGGCCTTTGCCACTGTCCGCGAAACAGCAAAGAGGGCCCTTGGAGAGCGTCATTATGACGTCCAACTGATCGGCGGCATTGTGCTTCATGAGGGCAGGATTTCCGAGATGGCAACCGGGGAAGGAAAGACGCTGGTTTCGACTCTGCCAGCCTATCTGAACGCCCTTACGGGCCAGGGTGTCCATATTATAACGGTCAATGACTATCTGGCAAAAAGGGATAGTGAATGGATGGGTTCGATCTACCGGTTTCTGGGTCTTTCCGTCGGAGTTATTCTCCATGAGTTGAACGATCGGCAGCGTAAAGAAGCCTATGCCTGCGATATCACGTATGGGACCAACAATGAATTCGGGTTCGATTATCTCCGGGACAATATGAAGTTTGCCATTGAAGACTACGTCCAACGAGAACTGAACTACGGCATCGTTGACGAAGTGGACAGTATCCTTATCGACGAAGCCCGGACCCCCCTGATCATTTCCGGGCCCGCGGAGGAATCGACAGACAAATACTACAAGATCAATCGCGTGATCCCCCAGTTGATTCGGGAGAAGGATTATCAAATAGAGGAGAAGAGCCATGCTGCTTTCCTTACGGAAGAGGGGGTGGCTCATACGGAGAAACTGCTCCATGTGGAAAACCTCTACGACCCCAGAAACATTGAAATCCTCCATCATGTCAATCAGGCCTTGAAGGCTTACACCCTTTTCAAGAGGGACGTGGATTATGTGGTCAAAGACGGGGAAGTTATTATCGTTGATGAGTTCACCGGGAGACTGATGCCAGGCAGGAGATGGAGTGACGGGCTCCATCAGGCAGTGGAAGCGAAAGAGAATGTGCGAATCGAAAACGAGAACCAGACCCTAGCTACGATCACCTTTCAGAATTATTTCCGGATGTATAAGAAGTTGGCCGGAATGACAGGAACAGCCGACACGGAAGCTGCTGAATTCAGAAAAACCTACAACTTAGATGTGGTCGTCATTCCCACCAATATGGCTCTGATTCGGACCAACTATCCGGATGTGATTTACAAAACGGAAGACGAGAAGTTCCGGGCAGCCGTCCAGGAGATTGAAGAACTGAACCGGACGGGGAGGCCGGTCCTTGTCGGAACGATTTCAATCGAAAAGTCCGAAAAATTGGCCAACCTCCTGAAGAGAAGAGGGGTCCCCCACAATGTCCTGAACGCCAAACATCATGAAAGGGAGGCTGAGATCATTGCTCAGGCCGGAAGGGTCGCGGCAGTGACCATCTCGACAAACATGGCGGGTCGGGGTACGGATATTCTATTGGGCGGAAACCCTAAATTTTTGGCTAAAAGCCTGGTGGACGAGAATGCGGACGCGGAAGCCAATCAAAAGGCTTTTGAGAAAGCCCTAACGATTGTTCAAAAGGAGAAGGAAAAGGTTGTGCAGTTGGGAGGTCTGCACGTTCTGGGGACCGAAAGGCATGAGGCCCGGCGGATTGACAACCAATTAAGAGGAAGGGCCGGAAGGCAGGGAGATCCGGGGTCGTCGCGCTTCTATCTCTCTCTGGAGGATGATCTTTTGAGAATATTTGGCGCCGAGAGAATCTCAGGCATCATGGACCGGCTGGGAATGGAAGAGGATCAGCCCATCGAACATAAACTGGTGACGAATGCCATTGAAAGGGCCCAACGGAATCTCGAAGGCCGTAACTTTGAAATCAGGAAGAACCTTCTCGAATACGATAACGTCATGAATCAACAGCGGGAAGTGATCTATTCACAGCGAAGAGATGTTCTCTCCAGCGCGGATCTGAAGGATTCGATCATCGAGTTGATCGAGGAACAAGCGGAGGGAATGGTTGATCTTTATGCGGATGAGAAGACCCATCCGGAAGATTGGGATCTGAAAGGGCTGCAAGACAGCATCTATCAGCAGTTCTCCTTTCGATGGGCCATTCCGCGCCGGGAAGAAGATGGTCTGAACCGGGATCGCCTGGAAGAGATGGTGATTGAAAAAACGAAGGAGTTATACCAGAAGAAAGAGGCGGAATTCGGAGAAGCCACGCTCCGTTACTTAGAGAAGGTCATGATGCTTCAAGCCGTGGACCACCACTGGAAAGACCACCTTCTTGCGATCGATCAGCTCAAGGAAGGAATCGGGTTAAGAGGGTATGGCCAGAGGGATCCTCGCATTGAGTATCAGAAGGAAGCCTATCAGATGTTTCTTGAAATGCTGGACCGGATAAAAAAGGATACGCTTGAGAAACTCTTCGCTGTTCAGGTGGCGAAAGAGCAGGAAGTGAAAGAGATGAAGGTTGAACGGAAGCAGAACTTCGTCTTAACCCGGGGAGAAGGTGCGGGTTACAGCGGGGGTGGAGAGACAGAAAGCGGAAAAGGGGTAACGGTCCGGCGGGATGGAAAGAAAGTGGGCCGAAATGACCCCTGTCCGTGCGGAAGCGGGAAGAAATACAAGAAATGCTGTTTACTAAAGGAAACTGAAGCAGGAGCCTAATATTTCCGTGAGGCGTCAGGCGTAAGTGGTGAGATATGGACAACAAAGCGCCTTACCCATTGCCCCTAAGCAGCTGTGAAAAAATTGAATTTCTGCCGTCACCCCGGTGAAAACCGGGGTCCAGGCAGTTCGTAAGATCCTGAAAACACTGGATTCTGGCTTTCGCCGGAATGACGTGGAAAGGTACTAAATCGATTTTTTCACACCTTCTAACGCCTTACGATTCTGGGAGGAAGAGGGTGCAGAATGAAGCCGCTCGATTTTAAGGTGAATGGTTTTCTTTTTTCAGGTATTTCGGCGGGAATAAAAAAAGATGGAAAAAGGGACCTGGGCCTGATTTACTCCGAAGTACCTGCCCGGGTGGCCGGACTCTTCACAACCAATGCCGTCAAGGCAGCTCCGGTCCGGATCGACATGGAACGGATCAAGGGGGGTTTTTGCCGGGCCTTGATCGTGAATAGCGGGAATGCAAATGCCTGTACGGGAAGGCAGGGACTTCGCGATGCCCAAAGAATGTCCTACCATGTGGCAAAAGGGTTGGGCATTGATGAGAAACGGGTCCTTGTCTCTTCCACGGGTGTCATCGGGACGCCCATGCCCATGGAGAAGGTTGAGGAGGGCATTCCCAATTTGATTGAAAGACTTTCTCGGGATGGCTGGATGGAAACAGTGGAAGCCATCATGACAACTGATACCTTTCCGAAAGTTGAAGTGTCCACCTGCCGCATCAAAGACAAGCCCGTAAAATTGTGCGGGATGGTGAAAGGAGCGGGGATGATGCGACCCAACATGGCAACGATGCTCTCCTTCCTTGTCACCGATGCAGGCATCAAGACTTCGCTTCTTCAAGGAATGTTGAAGGAGGCGGCTGAGACTTCTTTTAATCGAATCACAATTGATGGAGAGACCAGTACGAATGACACCGTTCTGATCCTTGCCAATGGAAAAGCAGGGCATTCTCTTTTGGATCGGATGGACCGCGATGGAAAGATCTTTCAATCGATGCTTTCAAAGGTATGTGAAGGGTTGGCAAAAGCGGTGGTGAAGGATGGAGAAGGAGCAACCAAATTCATAGAAATTTTTGTAAAAGGGGCACGAGATCATGAGGATGCAAAAAAAGCAGCCTACGCCATTGCCCACTCTCCGCTGGTGAAAACGGCCTTCTTCGGACAGGATGCCAACTGGGGGAGGATTCTTTGTGCTCTGGGTCATTCGGGCGCCCGAATTAATCCTGACCGGATCGATCTCTTTTTTGACAAAGTCCCCATTGTAAAGAGAGGAATGGGAACAGGCCCCCTCCTGGAGGAACGGGCCAGCCAGGTCATCAAGAAAAAAGCATTCAAAGTGATAGTCGAACTCCATCAGGGGAAAAGCCAGTTTTCCGTTTACACAACAGATCTCTCCATCGATTATGTAAAAATCAACGCCTCCTACCGAACTTAAAAGAAGACAAGGAGATGAGGGGATAGGGTGATGGGGGGAACCCCTTTTATTGACCATGATCTTTCAGGCATTGTCCCACAGGAATTATCGTCTCTTTTTTACCGGGCAAAGTATTTCGTTGATCGGGACCTGGATGCAGCTGGTTGCCGTGAGCTGGTTGACATACCGCTTGACCTCCTCGGCTTTGCTGTTGGGCATTGTCGGGTTTGCGAGCCGAATTCCCACTTTTGCCCTTGCACCCTTTGCCGGAGTATTGGCAGACCGATGGAACCGCCATCGTATTCTGGTGATTACCCAGGCGCTTTCGATGATTCAAGCGATGATCCTGGCCATTCTTGTTTTGACAGGCAGCGTCGCTGTCTGGCATGTAGTCATCTTAAGCCTTTCCCTTGGTTTTATTAATACCCTGGATATCCCGGCACGCCAATCCTTTATAGCAGACATGGTTGAAAACAGAGAGGATCTGGGAAATGCCATCGCCCTAAATTCATCGATTGTAAATGGGGCCCGTTTAGTTGGACCCTCCATTGCTGGACTGCTGGTTGCAACCCTGGGCGAAGGAATATGTTTTCTCCTGAACGGTCTAAGTTTTATTGCTGTCATTGGGGCTTTGATAGCCATAAAAATCACTCCTCAAAAAAGGGATTTTCAAAGATCCCATTTTCTCAAAAGATTGAAAGAAGGGTTTTCCTATGCTTTTGGTTTTAAACCGATCAGATACCTGTTGTTCCTTCTTGCCCTGGTCAGTTTGATGGGAATGCCATATACCGTGCTGATGCCTATTTTTGCTGAAAAGATTTTAGGAGGAGGGCCTCAATCTCTCGGCTTCCTTCTCGGGGCAGCGGGTGTGGGTGCATTGGTAGGTTCCCTTTATCTTGCTTCCCGGAAAAGTGTGTTGGGATTAGGCAAGGTTATCGTGGTCTCGGCAATCATTTTTGGGACCGGACTCGTTGCATTTTCCCTCTCGCGCCTTTTTTGGCTTTCTTTGGTCTTTATGTTGTTCACCGGCTGTGGAATGATGGTTCAAATGGCGGCAACCAACACTATCTTACAGACCCTGACCGATGAAGATAAACGAGGGCGGATCATGAGCTTTTACACGATGGCCTTTATGGGCATGGCTCCGTTTGGTAGCCTGTTAGCAGGGAGCCTGGCCGACCTGGTTGGGGCCCCTGATACGGTCATGATC
>Ga0214473_10001879_pt1 | contig 26761 bp, 64 predicted proteins | sample RVTome_7_FD_203509 | JGI IMG/M metagenome (GOLD analysis project Ga0214473, IMG submission 203509) | Soil microbial communities from uranium-contaminated site in the Upper Colorado River Basin, Wyoming, United States - RVT98D197 | ecosystem: Environmental > Terrestrial > Soil > Contaminated >...
AAATACAACTAATCCTATCACCATGCCATATAGCATTGAGTACATTTTTTTATATCTAGCCTCTTTAATGGTTGGTATTAGAAATTTCAATACAATAACAATTAGTGATAAAAAGGCTATTGATTGCATAATTAAATTATATAGTATATAATATTTCATTTGTTTAGCTGATTTTTATCTGTCCATATCACTAATATCATCATCTGGATACTCTGGTAATTCTTCTGTTGTGTTATACTCTGTATTTATAACTTTATCAAGAAGTTTTTTGAATTTCTTTTTCTTTTTTCTTGGTAGATATTGCCATCCAACTCTTATCTGTTTTTTCTGCTTTTTCATTGGTTATGTTTATTTTCATGGTTTAGTTGTTTACTTGTTTACTTATTGCTCTCATTTTAACTGCTATTTCAAATGTCGGGTTATCTAGTAACATCGCTAATATTTCTCCTGCAATAAATATATGTTCATTGCTATTGAAACCATGTTTTTGTAGATCATCTATTGTCCTTGCCATAGATTGTTGCTTGTCTAGTCCATCACATATTGAATCTAGTGTGGTATGGTATACTATTTTGTATACATCTTGAAAGTAGGCTGGTAGGCTCATTTGGTTGTATTGGTTAAAAATGTTTTTATCTGGTTGAATACATTCCATCTTACGTTTCCTTGATCAGTGCCTTCGGTGAACTCATCCGGGTTATTCCAAAAGTCTGCGTCCCACTCCTGGATTGTGCGCAGGTAACAACCTAGTTGCACGTAGTTGAGTCCGTTTGATGTATTTAAGTAACCCCGAGCAATGTATTTGTATCCATTGGGAATGATTATATCGCCAAGTTCGCATCTATAGCCAAGTTTGCATCCATCGCCAAGTTCGCATCTATAGCCAAGTTCGCATCCATCGCCAAGTTTGCATCCATTGCCAAGTTCGCATCCATTGCCAAGTTTGCATCCATTGCCGATTACAATATACCTTTTTTCTAACTCGGTCTTTATGTCGGATAGTTGCTCGTACTGGAACTCAATACGGTTACTGTTTTCGTCTTTAAGATAAATGTTTTTCATTGTTTTGTAATTAATTGGTATATTTGTCTGGTTAAGTTAATATCGTAATTAGCATCATGTAGTTTTGCTTCATCAACCACAATACCCATTTGTTTAGCGACGGTATGTAGTTTAAAGTTTTCCATTGCAGGTCGCTCATGTTTAAGCCGCTCGGTCGCTAACACCATTACATCAATGGACGAGCTCCAGAACCAGGACCCGAAATATTTATCGTTCATCTGGGTGAAGAAGGCCCGCAGGAAGTTATTATCGAAGCTTGCATTGTTGTAGCCGACCATGAAGTATTTATCCTTTGGATTGAATTTATTACAGTGCTTTCCGAGTAACTCAAGTAACTTACTATGGACGATTTCCATTGGTGGGTATAGCATTATTTGTGCAGCTGTTACATTACCTATTGTCATTGCTTCGGGTTCAATGATAGCATCCTTGTATGGACTGACTAAATAATTGAACTCGTCTTTAATGGTGCCGTCAACCTCGATCATTCCGCTGATCTGGTGTATCCCGTTTTTCCAAAAGCGAACTCCTGTAGTTTCAACGTCAAAGTAGAATAGCTTCATTGTTCTGTTTTTGGTGTTTGAACTATTAGTGTTTTGCATCCGCAGTTTGGACAAGGCTCGAATGATGCTATCATACCCTTTTTTATAGTTATCTTTTTATGTATTTTGCAGTTGCCACAATAAATTAGTGGTTGATACACTTCACCTTTTGCTGGTGTGTTATATATTTTAACTTTATTGTCGTCCATAATTAAAAAATTGATGTATCTGGTTTGAGTATCTCTGAATAACTGTAGTATTTTCCGTTGTATGTCTTTCGGCGCTTGGAGTAAATACCAATGTTGTTTACTGTTATGTGTTCACTGACGAAGCACTCAAATGCTGACTCATATTGAGCGACTAGTTTTTCATTTAGGTCAAATACATAAACTGGCTTTGATGTATCTTTTGCTGAGTTCATTTATGATACTTTTCCGACTTTATTATAGCTATACCTTGGTTGTATTTAGTAATCATGTCTATATCTAGACTTTCTTTGTATTGATATCTTACTGCATACCTTACAAATAACATGACTTTATCTCGTGGTATTTCTACAGACTGAACACCTGGTTTGCTAAGTAATGTAAGTATGTCTTTGCTATTCATTTTCTATTATTATATCGTAGTCTTCTGGTTTTTCATTTGCCATAGCAAAAGCATCTTTAACTGCTATTACATTAACTTCAATGTCGCTATTTTCTGGATCATTGAGTAATTCTTTGAGTTCTTCTCTAGTAAATATCTCAGCATTGTCTATACCTTCTCGCCATTCATAATAGTCTCCACCTTCATTGCAAAGAAACTCTAAGTCGTTATCTGGATTTATGACAAAGAACTTGTCTAGGTCATCTGTTTTGAATCCTCTTTTTATTTTAGTCATATTGTTAGCTTTTCAATTATATATGTAAATACTGCAAGTGAATATAGTATTGTCGCTATTGGTAATGCACTTGTTTCAAATATACCAGTAATAGCAAAACAAATACCTGATATTATTGATAATAGTTTAACTATATGGCAAAACCCTCGGAATGTCTTCATGAAATAGTAGCGATTGTTTGGTATTTGTATTGTCTTCTTGAAATACCTTTAGCGTTTATTTCATTATGCCACTGTATTTTTGCTGTTGCTAAATCTGCTTTATGTACTTCATTTGGAAGTAGTTCGTAATTTTTTCTTGGAGCTTCTGTAGGTTCTTTTTTGGGTGCCATAGTCAGTTAAGTTTAAATGAACGGTTTACGAACATACAGGCTTTGTTCCAATCACGCTGGAATGATAACCTTAAATTAAAATGTATTACTCCTATTTGTAGATAGGGTATTGCTTCGGATACTTTCATTTTACCTAATGGAGTTCCTTTTTTCATAGTGGTTTATTTTTTGGTTAATTGATCTAGTTTGTGTTCAAATTCTTTTTGAACCTTGATAAATTGTAGTCTATATAGATTCTTTTCTGATTCAGTGACATACCATCTATCTAGTATCACTTCAAATAAAAAGCAACAATATAGCATATTTAATTCTTGTTTATTTGGTGTTTGCTGTTTCTTTTTCATTGTATAGTTCTATATTTATACTTGCTTTATTTTCTAGCATCCATAAGTAACACCGCCTGTAGAATTCACTTGCTTTTTCTCCTTTTGGTTTGTGTTTGTACTGTTGTGCTTCAATGCAGTCTTTAATGTATGGGTTTTTAATAACTACGTCACCGTACCAACATTTCTTTTTTATATACATTAATCCATGTATAGCACCAGTGAATTCAGTTATTCCTTCGGTTGTGTTCTCGAATGTATTCTGAAATAGAATACAACCAGGTCCTTCATAGCCACTATAACTCCAAGTATCACCTACATAGTGTTTGATTATTATTTTTATTTTATGTCTCATTTTTTATTGCAATATATGAACTAATCCTTTAATTTTTATAGACTAGAGGTTTTTGCACCTAAGTATTGGTAATGAACCGACAAGAGGCGGTGTGTAGCCAATACGAATTAGCTTTAGTTCATTTCTCCATAACGGGCTACAGTATTGCGGCTATAGTAAACTTGCTAGTCCAACTACTACTATTTTCTATGTTTTTGTTTATAGTAATTTTTGCGCTTTTGATATCTTTGAGCCTCTTTATTATTAAACATTAACCCAAATATATCTGGATATTCTTTTAGTGTTGAGGATTCCTCAAGGTATTTTACTTTAGACTCATCCATCTGTTTACTATTGATTGAGTCTAAATTCAGATCTAGTTTCATTTGGCTCTGGGATTTCTTCGTTTTCTGGTTGTTCATTTGTATTAAAATTTAAACCTAGTCTATATACCTGTATTTCGTTTAGGTCTTCAATAGTAAATGAAGAGTTTTTTCGTAATCTCTTTTTAAAAGCTGATTCAGTAACATTTAACCCTTGTTGTATTTTATAGATGTTATCTATTTCAGTTCCTATTTTTTCTGAAGCCATTAATACTAATGTATTATAGTTTACCTTGGTATGGTTTTTAACAAGAAACTTTTGTCTCTTTGCATTAACCTCATAGTATACAAGGTATATGAATTGATTTATCGTAGTGGTTTCCATTTGTGTTTTATGTATTTAGAAAGTTGCTCTTGTGTTAAATCTTGTATTGGTTCAATATACTTGTATTTTGACTCAGTAAAAAACTCATCACGACCTTGGATTAACTGGTTGAATACTGACTCATATTCGGTTTGGTCAATTAGTACCTGGTTATTTACTATTGAGTTATATAGTAATTGAATATCTCCCTTAATTGACTTTAGTTGCTCGTTAAATCCAAATAGTATATCACCCCTAAAAGACAGTCCATCTGGCGATATAGTTAATTGCTCAAATTTATCTTCTGTTTTTAAGCACGTATATATAGTGCTGATTTTGTTTTTATAATACAATGGAAACACTATTTCATTAACTACGATTGGCTCATCTTCAGTAAATAGCTTTTGTGTTTTTTCTTTTTTCATAGTTGTATCATTGTGTTTGTTTTTTATTTATAAACCACCTGGTAAATCATTTCCATCTTTGATAAAACTGTCTCCTAGATTAGCTTTTTCTTCATTACTAAAAGCTAACTCAGCAAGTGATATAGATTCATCATCTATTATTTCAGTAGTGGCACCCTTTATGCGGTTTATCTTCTGTTTTTTCTTTTTTGTAAATATAATAAGATCTGTTATGTCAATACTATTGTAATTATAGGTCGTAAATGATCTTGTTTTAGTATATTCATGGCTAAAATCTATCCATGTATTTGGTAACTTAAAAAATACATACTTTATTCCAGCTACTATACAAGTTTCTTTAATATCTTTAGCTATTGCTATTATTTTTTCTTTAAATTCTAGTGTTTCGTATGTATAAGGGTCTATTAAGCAAAGCTCTAATTGATTTTGTAGTTTGATATGGCGTTTTCTGACTTCATCAAGGTATGGTAATATATTCTCTAAATCATTTATGTATTTTGCAACTTTAAATGATGCTCGAACTACTTGGATATATTCTTCTGTATTCAAAGGGCAACATCTCTTTTTCCAGCTGATATTTGAAAATCTATTGTAAACTCTGAAAAATCTTTGCAATAATACACCTTCATACCTAGTTTTTGTGCTAGAAATATCTCAATACGGCTACCTCGCGAGTCTTCCCATCCATCTAAAACAAATACACAACTACATAATGTAAGGTGTCTTATGTCCGACTTCATAAAATCTCTCCAGATTTCATCTTGAGTTGATTGAGATATATCATCTAGTTTTGAAGCCCATTTTTGATATAGTTCTTTGTTTATTTCGTGTGGATTAACTACAATGTACCCCTGTTTTTCAAGCTCTTTTTGAGCAAGGTCAAACTTGTCAAAATTTCCATTCTGTAGTCCTGAAATAGGACCTGATATATATGCTATTTTTTTGTCCATTTATGTAAAAAGATTTCTGGTATGGCGTAGTTGTTTTCTAGTTTATTGCAACTTATAAGATAAAACTTACATTTATATCTTTGATTTATTACATATTTTTTATTGTCATAGATATTAACTACTTTGTTAACTCCGGATGATAAAGCCATCATTGAATCATAGTATTTTACACCTACAGATATAAACTGATCTGATGTAGCTTCAACAATAACTTGTTGACCTTTTTTGAATTTAGATTTTTTCATAGTTAGTTTTCTTCCATCATCCGCTGAACTACCTTATCTTGTGTAAATTCTATACACGATTCTGCAAGATCATCTAAACATTCACGCTCTATTGAGCCGAGTAATGTCCTGGCGCATATCTCTAGGTCCTCGTTACCTTGTAACTTTGCGGACTCTATAATATGCTCAATTAGTATTTTTATTCGTTTCATAGTACTAATATATGGCTATTTATTTAATTACGGTGTTAATAACTCATTGACTTATTAACAGCGCAAATAAAGATATCCACAAACATATTAACATTAACTGGCGTCCTTTTTATATGACTCATACATATCTTCCATTATAGCATCTATTTTACTTTGATGCTCTTTTATTAAATACCTGAGGTCCTCTTCGGATTGAACTCCATGATTTAGTATGTTTGTTAATGTCTGAATGCAACCTTCATGGTAGTCTATTGAATGTGAACTCATTGAAATTTCTGTTTTAGTTTATTGTATTTGTCTATTAGCTGTTGTGTCTTTTGTGTATTATCTTTTGTATCACCTGCGATATCTGGATGACACTGCATTAATTGCTTGTGGAACTCTGTATTAAGCGACTTGAGGTCGGTGCAGTATTCCATACCTTCACGCTTGTAACTTTTCCATTTGCTTGGTTCTGCTGGTGGATACTTCTTTAGTATATCTTCTGGTATATATCCGTCAAACTTAAAACCTAATCCGTCAAACAAACTTGACCATTCTTCAAATGAACCCCGACCTTTTGAGTCATCATAAGTCTTATATTTTCCGAAGTTAATAGCCATTACTTTATCTGCTTTGTTTGTTTAGTTTCAATTACTTTGAATGTATCACCTAAGGCGCGTAGGTGTTTACAGTGTCTATGAATTATCCACCCTGGACAACTACATGACCAGATACCTGTCTTTTTGTGCTGAGCAACTACATAAAGCCGATTGCTTGACTCGCTTTTTATCTCAAAGCGATTCTTGTATTGGCTGTTTTCAGGAAGGAATGCTAATCCTTTTTCATCTGGTTTTTTTACTACTAATTGATTCATATGTCTAGTATTATTTGTTTATGTTTTCCACCTTCATCAACTGCTCTTGTTTTTGGCTTTGGTAATGGCTCAATCTCGTCTAGGAAATCAAATGATGGGTTATCTAATGTCTGCTTTATCTCTTTTTGTGCTATGTTCCAGACTTTTTTACTCATCTCGGAACCAACGAATTTACGTCCAGCTTTAATACAAGCTCGTGCAGTGGTACCAGTGCCCATAAATGGGTCGTACCAGATGTCACCTTCGCGTCCAAACTTTTCAATGAACTTGCGTGGTAGGTTCAGGGGAAACACCGCTTTGTGGTCTTTTGCATGGATGTTTTTCGTGGTTTTTATCTCTATCACGTTCGTCCAGTTCGCTAGCGAGTCAACGTCCTCAAAGGCTTTATACAATGGATTCTGGTTGCTTAAGCACCATATATACTCCCATCTAGAGGAGCATACTCTGGAATTGGTCGCTTGAGACCCATGGGATTTACGCCAAATGAATTTCTCCTTTATTTTGTACCTATAATGGTACATAAGGCAGTCTAAAGCGATACGATTATTGGCTAGTTCCTGTATGTTAAAAAAGACGTGCTGTTTTGTAATCCGCAATAGTTCGTCTATTATTTGCACCAACCATTGTAGGTACTCCACCTGGGACTTATCATCACTATAGTCACCATACTTAGCGAACGCCTCTTGAGCGACATTATATGGTGGACTTGTAAATACATAGTCAACTTCATGGTCTTTCATTCTGGACATAGTGACTTCGCATTTCTCAAAGTATACCTTGTTGATTATAAATGATGTTTCTCGTTCGGTTATTTTTTCTTGCTCGGATGGTAATAGTATATCATCCACGCTAGCCTTACGCTCCTTTTTGGATGCTTTTGTTTGACCTGAACGATGAACTGTTGATCTTGACTTTGGTGGTATCTCGTATGAAATAACTTCATAACAAGTCTCGCATATTTCTGTCTTAAATGTATCTGACTTAAACATAGGTTTCCTGTCTTCGGGAGAACACTCACAACGGTTGACTATTTTTCTTTCGCTCATATCGGTATATTTACCTGCGTAGGCAGACTAGTAAATGAAATGTACTGTTTCTTGTTTATTGATACTATCTTGTATTCGTCTTTTTCTTTTAACTCCAATTGACTAGACACCATTGAATAGAACCATGATTTAGTGTCTTTTTCCTGGTTGTCAACGTATAGTGTTTCGATTACTTTCTTTTCTTTGTATTTCTTACTGTAATAACTCTTAATCAAATCAATTGATACATCTACAAGCCAGATGTTTTTTTGACCTGGTGGCGCATCTGGTATTTCACCGCTGTAGGTTGTCACTACTTCAATCACTAGCAATATACTTTACGAGTAATTACCCTTAATCGGACTGGTTTTAGTCGCTCAAGTCGGACTAGTTTACCACCCTCAAAATACATTACTTGCTTTAGAGGTATAGGATTAATGTATCTATTTTTTAGCGACTTCGCAGTCCCTTTTTGTATAGTGATCCTATTGTAGGATTTTATCACCCTGAAGTCCTTGTATTTTTTTAAGGCTTTGGTGATCTTGGCTGTTAGTGTGTCCATGGTGCTGTATGTTCAAATTTGTGCATACGAACCTTGTGATAACCCATAAAATTGATTAGGTAATCAATCTTTCCCCACGACCCATTTCCAAGATCGTTTTTCTTTGGTTGTTTATTTCCAGTTAATATCTGGATTTCACTTAGATTAGTCACCACTTTACAGTCGTGTTTTTTTGCTAGTGAACGCAATACGCTTATCTCAGTGTACTTTGATTTGTTGCTCATTTGGTTTATTGATTGTTTATTGAGTAGGTTGTATTTAATCCAGGTAATAGATTTCTATTTTCATTAGCTACAAGGTACATCTTACCGTCAACTTCGCTAGTTAGATATCCTTTAGTGCCAACTATATCGTAATGAAGTATGGTATCTTCTGATTTACACTCAAAGTCCTTGCTTTTGAAAAAATCTATCACTTGTTTTGAATGAGACTTCTTTACAAACATACAATCCCAATAGTAAAATATACATTGATCAACCTCAGTTCGACACTTGCGCATCATCTGATCTATTGAACTGCAAATGTTCATGTATATTTGCTTAGTTGGTTGCTCTTTTATTTCCCAGTCAACAACTCTACCATTTTCGTAGGATTCAATTTCTTTACGAGTGGCTAGTGAACCTAATGCCTTAAGCCGAACTCCTTTTAGTGCTTTTTCGGTGTAGTCGGTAAATGTTTCATTCAGGAAGTCATCTGTATCTTGTGATATAACACCATCCATTAATCCTTGTTTCCAATATGCCTTAGTAATATCTACTTTGGTGATTATATCATCTGATTTAGGTATATTAAACATATCTAGAAAAAATATCCTTGAGTCTGGCAACTGTATATTGTTCAACTCTATGTATTTCATAGCATCCTTGCGAACTTTGTTAATAAGTGATAGTATCCTGTCATCCATCTTTCCTTCCTGATTAAATATCAATGAGTAGTTTTTGTATTTTATCTTTCTCGTGTATGTAGTTCGTTCATATATAAATGACTGCTTTGTATCCTTTGCTCGTTGAAATTCCTCTTGAAAATACTCTATTAAGTAGTATCTATTTTTTCTCATATTTTTTCTCTAGTAATTGCGCTATTAAATAGGCGTTGTCATTAATGAATTTACCTGTATCTTTTTGACTATACCATTTATCTTTATCTTTCAGTGAATCAACTATTTTATCAAGTAAATAAAACACTCTTTTATATATATCATCATTGTCTAGCGCTGATTCAGGCAACCAAGTACAGAAATCAATCACGTCTCCATATCTATCAAATATATCTGTTTGATTGAATGGCGCACTAGGGTCATTCTTACCTGTTATATAGTCGTCCAATCCTTTCATTTGTCTTTTTGTTCTGGCGCTTTTATTAGCTGGTATATAATAAATACCCAAGCTATAAATAAAACTAAACCAATTACTTGATATGTATTCATGTTTTTATCCGTCACTGACGGATTATATGCCTATTCTGTCAATATCTTCACCAATTACTTTGAATAATAGCGAATATGCTTTCTCATCATCTTCATTAATCTCGTCAAGTTCACTCATATTTCCAGTCTCAACTGCAGCTATGTTTTGTTGTATTGTATGATTAAGCTTTTTTTGTATCCCATCACGAATACGTCTATACTTTTTCATTTCTGCTCGAGTGGCTGTTGTTTTTTCTTTTTTTATGCGCTCATTCCAATACTTAAGTGCCTGCTCCGAATGACTACCCATCTTTTTTAAGATCAATAATGTAGCATCTTCACCTCGTTTCCAAGCTGATTTTATTGTCTTTGTGTTTACCTTATATATCTTAAATCCGTCATCCACGTAGAAATTAAAATCTTTACCTTGTAGCCGTTTGAGTTTGTTTTTAGCTCGTGCTATACTGATCGTTTTATAGTCTGGTTTTTTTAACTCGGTTTCAATCTTCTTTTTGCCTTTGTCATCCTGAAAAGGCAACTGTTGTTCAAGTGCTCTTTTCTTATCTCGTATTTTTTTATTATCTTTTTCTAGTAAACGAATTCTGTTTTTTTGTATATCTATTCTTTCTTTTGTTCCTTTAGACGTTTTAACCTTTTGTCTTATTTCTGCATTTAGGTCTGTTACTGGAGATAGTGATTGTGCCTTAGCGCGTCTCCTAAAATATACGTCCCTAGATTTCTTTATTTCATTTATTGGTTTTTGTGCCATAGTTGGTTAGCAGCCACTATTTGTTTCTTTTTCTTTAGGGACTAATGAATTACAACAAGTACAAATGTATCTTAGTTCATTTGGTTTAATCTCACCAACAGTTTGTCTTTGAATAGTACCACATTTACAATATGGACAATATTCAACTCGTTCATTGTCTGGTAAACCTACTTTCATTGTATTTTATTTATTAGTTAATTTGGTCTAGTGGCAGGACTTGAACCTGCGACCTCTCGATTAGCATCGAGCGCTCTAACCATTGAGCTACATTAGACACAATCCGTTAAAGCAACTAAACGGACCCCACGAACAGACTACGCTTTCTTCGCTTTTAACTCGTAAAAGTCAAAAATCTTGTAGTCGAACCCGTTTTTAGAGCGAACTATACCTGTGCAAACAACTCTACGAGCAACTCCAGCTTTTTGCTTTTGAAAGTAACTCACAACAACTGCATCAGCATTGATTTGTTTCTTTCCACCATCTGTAACAAATGAAGCTGCAGGAACCATAGTTCCAACCTTGTCACCCATTCCAGGAATTTCTTCCCATCCGAGAAACACCACGCGCTTTTCTTCACCTGGTTCCATTTCGAGGTAGGCGGAATCTTTCTCACCAACTTCTGCGTCTTGAAGCGCTTTTGCTGCATCTTCGATTGAAATGTTCACTGGACTTACAACCAATTGGTTGTCTGCTTGTCCATTTTTTTGCACCGCTTTGGATGCTTCTTTTTCGGCTGTTTTTACCATTTGTTTTTTGCGTAGCTCGCCAGCGTTAATTGATATATATATGAATTGTACCTCTGAAAGGTCTATTTAATTAAACTCGCTCAAGAACTTCATAAACTAATCTCCATTGAGGACCCCAAAATGATTTAAAATCAGCTAGGTCAATATAGTCTTCAATTTTAACATCTTTACCTTCTATTTTTATTGATCTTTTTAATTTTATATCAAATACAACATCTCTTGTATTCATCTTGATTGAAACAAAATAATCTCCAAATAAGAACTCGCACAACTTCTTTGCTTGAGCTATTTGGAACCCACTAACGTAGTATCTTTTTGGTAGTTTTTCTTCAGCCATAGTTTATATTGATTGAATGGTTAATGATTTAGTGAATCGTATCTTGTTAATGTATGTTACATAACTTATTGAATAACTACTACAATTAGATACTATCATCTTTACTAATGTAGTTGATTTTTTACTCATATCAAATTGGTATATCTGGTTACTTTTATATGTATCCTTTGTATTGGCTTTTTCATTTGTATTGGTTTAGTCGGTGAAATCCATTGATTGCAAGTCTGTCGTAGCTGGTGTTTCTTCGCTGAAATCAATCGACTTCAGTTGCTCACCTAATTCAGCTTGTTCCTCAAGCTTACGTTTGTGTTGTTTCATGTGCTTACCTGTAGCGCCTTCAGGTATATATACAATGTCGTCTTCGTTAATATCCAATACAATTGGCTGTTCATCAGCTGGTTTACCTAATGGGCGACCGCTTGGTTGACTGGTCTCTATCCAGTTTAACTTGGACGACTTGAGGTGTTTTTCTGCGAAGACTGTCTCCAATTGAATAAACTTGTATATTAAATCCGCGCTGTATATATTGTATTCGCCATCATTCTGTAGTGAATGCAATGCTAGCTTGGCAACCTGTAGTATCCTGGTGTAAACGTAGCTACGTTGGTCTAACTGCAGGAATACAACCTTTTTGTGTTCGATTATATTGCTTAGGTGACTCGTCCGTTGTAACGCTAGGTGATTAATGTTGTTAATGCCATTGAAATCAAACTCGTAGTTTGTGCCTATACGTATTGACTCGTCCAACACGAGCAATATAAGGTCTCGTTCATCGGCTTGAATGGTACGTGTTTTGTAGTCTGGTACTTGTGCAACTACTGAACATTGTTCAATTTCCGTTGCTTGTGTTGTGTCTTGATTCATACGCTTTTTTTTTAGTACGAAAAGCAAGTGCAAAAAATAAGTGTGAATAAATGAATAACTGAATAACAACGTATGTATATTTGTCTTGTTTGTTTGTTGATCGTGCAAACGTCATACATATATATATGTATCAATTTGCGTTTATATTGTATCCGTTCAACCATGTAACAAATGTACGTTCATTAAATGGAACAACCAAACGAATAAATGACTATTTATTAACAATGTACTGAAGTTATTAACAAACAAAGTGTATAATGGCTATACGAAAAAGACCAACACAAGACACACCACCAGTCGAACAACCTAAAAATGAACCTGAAATAAAAGGATCTAAGGAAGTTAAAGTTGAAGCCGATAAAGTTGTTGATGAAAAGGTTAGAATTGATTTCATGAGTGAGTCTTTCTCACAAGACCATGCAAGTAAAAAAACCAAAGAGAATACCGATATACCGAAGTCATCTATTCCATTAGATAAAAAGGTAGGTGAAATTCGAGAAGACATTAAGAAAGCCGAGGAGTCTCGTGGTGGTGACAAGTTCACATTTAAAGATATACTTCAGATAGCGACATTCCTTATAAATGCCTTTGATGGTGGATTAGGTATACTATTGAACTTTATCGCTAAGGACAACCGTGTATCTGTTTATTGTTTGCCTGCGGAAACAAAAAGGCAGTTATCGGAGCAATTAGCGTTGATACTGATTAAATACCAGGTTAAATTCAAGATTGAATTTATGTTCCTTATTACACTTATAATTGCTTATATAGGTCCTGTTGGTGGTGCATTGAAACACCGTAAAAATGTAGCTGATGGCACTGGAGGTCCTGCACAAGGTAAAGGACGACCACCAAAAGAGAAACCACCAGGTGCATCTGAATCAACTACACTAGTTACACCACCAGATAAACCAGTAGATACACCAACTGGAAATACAGTTGAAATACCTATTGAAGAAAAAGCTAATACATTTAGAAGTAGACCACCACGTAGAAATAGCCGTAAAAAAGCAACACTATGACTATAATTCGTAAGCCAGACCCAAAGCGGATTACTGTTATTGAAAAGAGGCCTTTGTTTAAGCCTGAGCGAGGCAATGTCTGTAATGGATATATGGGAGTAAATAAGACTGGTAAGTCTTCTGAAGAAAGAGAATTTGCAGAAGCTTGGCGAGCAGCAAGGATACCAAACTTGATTAGTCCTGTACAATACCAGGTGGTTGGATATGACCCCCAGAACGTATTCGGGCCTCAAGTAGATGAGTCTGGTAAGGTTATTAAACCAGGTTTAATTGATATATATATTGAGTTAGACGACCCAGATTGGGCGCTTCGTTTGTGCGAGCTACGAAACACATTGGTGATACTGGATGAATTCAAAGACCTTCTCGAACAGACCAATTACAGAGCGCCAAAGGGACTCGGTCGCTTTTTCACTCAGTATTGGTATAACAACGTAGATATCCTATGGTCAATACACAATCCATTAAAGGCACCATCAGCGGCTGTTGGATATACTACACATTGGTATATATTTCTCATGTTTGCCAGTGAGGGATCCTTTAAAAAGACAATGCCGAACTATTCATTAGTTAAGCTTGCATCCAACCAGGTTAATGAGTATGTTCGTAAACATACACGAGGTAAGCACAAACTAGACCCCGAATACAATGGACAGGGTTTTCCTCATATCATTGTTAATACTGAAAAACAGACATTGCAAGCTATAAACATGGAAAAGGAAGTAAGTAGTGAAATCAGAGACGCAATACCATTAATACAAAAACAAATAAATGGACTTCAACGAACTACAAAGTGAACTAGATACTGAATACAAACAGCGAAAGCTCGCTGAACTAAAAACACTAACTGGAATTAAAAAGTCTATTAGTGGTGCTATTGGTAGTTATATTAATAAGGTGATAATGAATAAGAAATATCAGTATATAATTGGTATTGTATTAGCGTATATATTGGTTTCTGGATTGTATTTTGTATTTAGTCATTTAGTCAGTTGGTTCACTGTTGTTGTAGTTACTCTTTGTTTATTAGTCATTTACTGGGATAATCTCAAGTGGATTACGCTCAAGATAAAAACATGGATTATGTATCATTATATTGGATACAAAATATATACATTAAAACAATATATTTGTGGCATCTTCAAAAGTAAAAAATAAAACAATACCTCGTTTAGACAAAAAACAGTCTATTCAATGTATTGAATCATCTATAATAGATATACCCTTGCCAGTAAAAAATGAATTTACTGAGCAAGTAAAAAGAGATATTGCTAGTCTAAAGGATGGTAAGTGTCTAGTGTTTGCTGTTGGAAATGAAAAGACATTAAGAGAATGGCAGCAATGTATATCTAGTATATGTTCAAATTATAGCCGCAAGCTTGGTGATACAGTAAAATACACGGTTAGGGTAATAGATAAATCAATAGGTGTTTGGCGAATCAAATAAAAACAAATAAACAATGGAAAACGAACAAGAGGACAATTCAGTAGAATCCGTCTTTAAGCAAGGCGAAGAAACATTACAAGAACAAATTGCTATTAAAGCAATAGGTTTAGTTAATCCATTATTAAAAGGATGCAACGAGGAAATTTCCACATATCTAGGAGACAACGAGAAAGTAATCTTGTTGCGAAAGATTAATAAAGATAGCCCTGTAGGCATCTTTGTATTGGATGCTAAAGGTAACTTTGAAATAAAAGGTGGCGAGAAATTTGTATTCACTGGAGATAAAGCAGTTTTGTTGAAATACTATACTGCCGAGGAGTTTGTTGAGTTACTCCTGACTGGGCGACTAAAGGAGCTAACGGAGAAACTATTGAAGTAGTCCGTTTATTTAGTTACTCAGTTATTCATTTATTTTGTTTTTCATTTATTAAACAGTGCCATAATCAGGTGCTGTTTTTTTTTACTCCCTTTTAATATATACATACATTTGTAATGTATTGCGCTAGTTATGTACAAGCGCAGAAAATATTAAGAGACATAAACGAAACTAAAACACTAAACACAATGCCAGAAGTAAAAGTTTACACGATTCAGCAACTCATGGAGATTGCTGCAACAGGGGGTTGTGCTCCTGCTGTTGATGAAAATGGAGCAGCTGCTTGCGCAGATCAAACAAAAACTGCTCTTGTCGATCCAAGTAAGTTTAAAAAGGTTCACACCCGTAGAGCGCGTTTTAGCGTTCAAAACAAATCACGAGATAAAGATTTGTGGTTTGGAATGGGTGAATCTATGCAAGAGCCTGGTTTGTCGTTACGTTACCCAGGTTCAATTTTTGTACCAGACGAAGGAGTAAATGACGGCAATTTTTACGTTGGAGGTCTTGGTATAGCACTCGGAGCAGGTGCTCAGGCACTAGCACTTCAGTTATTCCAGCAATGGAATAAACAGTCAGTTATTACTGCAATTACTCTTGTAAGGGTTGCAGAGTCAGACCCTATTATGGCAAACAATCTGTATTATGAAACATTAGCTGCACTTAACGGAAAATGCGAAGCTTCACAAGTTGGACCTGAATGTAACAGTTGTGCAGGTACTACAGCATCTAACTTGATTACTGCAAGATTCCCTGTAGGTCTTGCTGGTGCAGATGATAAAAACGCTTGGGGTATCAGAATCCCAAAACAAGTAGACCCAGAAGTAACTGCAACGATCTACACAATTGATGTAGATTATGCTTTTGTAGTTGGGTCCTATGGATACGTTGAAGCAACTGGTTCTACTTGCGGTTAATAAATTCAACTAAAGGAAACCATTATGGTAATAAGCAGAAAGGGGCTCGCTAATAACGAGCCCCTCGAGCTTATCAAATTAGCGTTTATTCTCAACAAGGAGAAACTAAAAACGGAATTTGCTAAGTTAAAAACAAAGGTCGAATTAGAAGGTGATATTAAGTTACTTTCGGATTTAGCTACGTCAAAGCTTGATGTTAGTGGTCGGATTAAGAATGGAACCGAAGTGATTGTATTTAATACAATGGATGTATTAAATGGAATTAAATACAGTCCTGAAGAAAGGCTTGCAGTAATCAATAACAAAGATCTATTTGTTCCATGAGTAATACAAAAGCATTTATAATGGTAGCTACGATATTAGCTGTAATTGCTTTTGTTGTTTTTGGATATCGGGAGATAAAGAAAAACGAGAAGCGCAGTTTTGGTGATACTAGTAAAACCACCAGTAATTCAGATTCAGCAAAAGAGCCATATGAGTATTCATTCAAGGAAATAATCAACTCAATCATTAATTAATACTGGCGAGTCACGCAAAAACACAATGAAATGGTATTATGTAGTAACAATAGTAGTTGTATCAGCAGCAGTTGGTACTCTTCTCGGATATCAAGGATATTCAATGAAACATGGCTGTACAGTTGACAAAGCAACTGGAAAGTCCACTTGCACCAAGTAAAACACAAGCAAACAAACGCCGCAGGCGTGCCTTCGGCATAAAACCAAACAACATGGGACCTAAAACAACAACCGTACTAGTTATAGTTGCAATAATTGTAGCTGTATCTGCACTTGCAGGATCTATTGGAATTGGAGTTAATCTTGGTGCATTTAAAGCGGAAGGTAGAATCGGCAAATAAAGTAAATCAACTATGAAAAAAGCACTTCCATTTCTAGCAATAATAGCGTCTATCGTAGTCGTTTTGGCTGCGATATACGCTTTTGTTAAGAAGCCAAAAATCGTACTTGATGCGAATGGCTTTCCGCTCAATCCAAAAGAAGGTGATACATTCACTAAGGATGGCAAAGTTTATACATTTACTAGTGGTGTTTGGCTAGTTGAACAAGGTCCCCCAGGTGGAGGTCCTGGTGGTGAACCTGAAGGTAAATCTGGACAAAGACAAAAAGGAATCGTTAACGGTCTTATTGCAGAAATAAAATCAGCTCAACAAAGTGGTGATGTATCAAATCAAACGGCTGCTTGTAATAAACTAGCTGCCTTATGCGCTAATGATAATAGTCAATGGTGTTGGGATTGGTATGATAAGGTTTGTGGAGGATCTGCAGCTAAAGGTCAAAATTGCCCAGACTGGAGCTATGAAAAAACTATGCCACTAGTTCCAATTGGAGCAGTGCCACCAATAAATATATCGTTCCAGACAAAGCGCAAGTGTGAACCGTGTATAAGATTCCGGGGCTATGTATATTTATTGATTAGCAGCCAAGGTCATATATGCGAATACAAGCGACAATAAACTATGGCATCAGACCGAATAATAGCCTGGAATAATACAGCTAACTATAAAGATTGGAAATTATCTGACTTTGTAGCTTGGCATCGAGGATTGGTAAAGCAATTTGGTAATCAGAAAGATTCAAAAGGTAATCTCCTGAGTGATAAATATTGGGTTGTATTTTGGATTGCATCAGAAGGTACATTTCATCCTAAGTTAACTTTATTAGTAAGCGCGCCCAGTCAATATAGCGATGAAATAAAGTATTTACAAGGGTACCCGATCATTTATAACATTTCGGGAGCGAAATCTGCAGTTGAACTACAAACAGTAAACCCTATTGACGTATTGATTAATGCTGTAGAGACTACATTTGGAGGTATAAATGATATATTGGATGGATTTAATACAACCACGAAGATACTTAAGTACGCAATTCCAGTTGTTGTTGGAGCTATTGTAGTTGTATTTATCATCTATATATATAAAAGATTTGCATCATGACCGAAAAGAGATTATTAATTACGCTTATTGTATTAGTTGTTGTATTGGGTTCGTTACTCGGATACAAATACTGGTATAAACTAAAGCTAGACAAAATGACTCCATTTGACTATGTAAAACAGAAAGGAGCCACAAAAACAACTACACCAAATGCTGGAGACAGATACGACTATGGTGATTATGGTTTTTACTCAAACAACCGAGCTACTCAGTTTTCAACAGCAAAAAAGGGTTCATATACAAAGGTGTCTATAAAATGGGATGATGGAACAGAAACAAGTTTGAGTGATATTTTTAAATGAATGAAAAAAGGGTTATATATACAGTATTAATTATAGTTGCTGTAATTAGTATCATTTATTTGTTGCTTAAAGACAAGATTGACAGAATGGTAAAAAAGAACATACTCAACGTGAACACGAATACGCCAGATAAAGAACCGCTATTATTTAATGAAAAAGTCAAAGTTAACCATGACGAGTTTATTCAAGGTGTTCGTGATTTAGCAATAGACCTAGACATAAATCCAAATGCACTTATGTATTGGATGGACTTTGAGTCCGCAGGCACCTTCAGTCCTTCAATACAAAACCCATACACGAAGGCAACTGGGTTGATTCAATTTATGCCATCAACAGCAATTTCATTAGGTACTACAATAGCCGACCTTGCAAAGATGACTAATGTGGAGCAACTCAAGTATGTACGAAAGTATTTTAGTAACTGGATACAAATAAAAGGTAAATTGAAAAATTGGTTAGATGTGTATTTAACTATTTTCTATCCAGCTGCAATTGGAAAGCCAGATACTTGGGCGCTACCTGCAGGAGTAACACCACAAAATCCAGCATTTGATTATGTAGTTAAAGATGGAATTATTACCGTTGGAGAGATTCGAGCATTTTTTCAAAATAGAATAAAAACAAATGTTCCGACTATGTACTGGAAGTACTTCGGAATGTAAACTAAAATACAATGGTATACCAATTCAACGACATAGTAGGCTTAATATCCTACACTGTACTCAATTATAAACCAGCATTAATCTCAAGAATGAATACACTTGGATATAGTGTACCATTCAGTATTACCAACGAAGCACTACGCGATCAACTAGTTGGTATTCTTCGTAAAGAAGGTCTCGATAAGATTCGGGATATACTCCACATTAAGGTTGATAAATCAATTACAATCCAAAGTGATGTTGATAAAATATCAACTAAATTTGGAGCAGACCCAACTTCAAAGAAATGGTATGAGTATATTGGAGATTGGATTTTACCAGGGTCGGGAACTACTGGTGATACTATCACTACAACAAGTTCAAGTAAACCAGCGATTTCACCAATTATTGTTGTAGTTGTATCGTTGGTTGGAATTATAGCTTTAGTTTATGCTTATCGAATGAAGTAACAAATAAAATACAAAACAAATGGATAAAAAATATTTAGTAATAGGTATAGTTGTAATAATTGCAGCTGTAGTAATACTTGGGTCTACAGCTAAAGCAACAACAACAACTACAACAACCCAAGGTGGTGGAACTACTTCACATGGAGGTATTCTTGAGTTTCTTGAAGATTGGTTCGGTAAATAACAATATAAAACAAAAGACAATGCCTACACCAATAGAACAAATAACTGCATTAGAAGATAAAATAGTAATAGCCACAGCAAGGAAAAGTGATATAGATTCAGGAATGATTGCAATTCAGAATTCTATATCAGGTCCAGATACTGGTTGTATGGATGGAGATGGTGTGGCTCCAATGAGTAAGCCTTGGGAGCCAAATACACCAACTCCGAATTATATAGGGCCTAATTATAAGCTTTGTACGTCTTATTGGAAGACAATGGATTTATGGAGCGCTGAATTAAAACAAATAAATTCAGATTTAATAACTTGGCAAAGTCAAATAGATACATTAAAGCAAGACCCGACTGTAATATCTTACTATTCAAATCAAAAACTAAAAAGAGCACTTATTGTAGTTGCTGTAATTGTAGTTATAGCGGCTGGAGTTTATTGGTTTTTACATAAAAAAGGATTGATTAAGTTTTAATATGAAGTACATTTTCTACCCAATAATAATAGCTGTAGTTATAGTTGCTATATACATTTATGTATTAGTATCTATATCAAAGATCTACTTCAAGTTTGACTTAGCTGGAATTAGTTTGGGTGAAATAACTGATCAATCTAAAGTAAATCTGAAGATTAACTCATATATTGAAAACCTAAACAAATTTAGGATTACGTTTTCAGATTTATTTGTACAGTTATACTATAAAAATGAATTAATTGCCTCTAGTATAAAAAAAGACATTAACAAGTATACCATTCCACTAAAAGGGACTTTATCATTCAAGGAGGACCTGCAGTTGTTCGTGAATAATACTACAGTGAAACTAATCACTGACATAGCAACAAAACAACCAGTGTCTATTGACTATATCGTAAATGTAAAAATATTCGGAATAAAAATACCACCAATAAAAGATAACTTTCCTGTTTAATGAGTAAATATAAAGTCATAAAACAAGTTTCATTTGGCAGTTACACTATCAAAGATAAAGATGGGTATGATGCTCAACTTCAGGATTATGCACCTAAAATAGGAGACATTATTGAAGGCGAACCAACATCAGGTACACTAATTGGAGTTGCTGTATTAGGTATTCCATTTGAAATAAAAACAAATGGAGATCAATCAACAACAGGTCAGATATCAATACAGACAATACCATTAGACTACCTTGAAGTATATGTTGAACCAGTTAATGATGAGCCGCCAGGCCCAAACAACCCAAATACACCAACTGGAATGCCAGGTACAATGCAAATAGGGACTAGGGTTACTATTATAGTTATTGTTGTTATAGTAGTGGCTGCTGTTATAACATTAGGAATACTTAAATACAAAAAAATACTATGAAGAAAACCTTAATCACTAGCGTAATCGTTATTGCTGTAGTAATAGCTGCAATTTGGGCATTCAAGTACTTTAACCCAGGCGTTTACATGAAATACAAATGTAACCAGGAAGGAGACAACTCGCGCAAGTTCTATGGTGATAACTGGCAAGCACGTGGTGCTGTTTGTGAAGGATTATACATACCATTTGGTATTAAGCTTAGTGGCAAAAATAAGGCTAATGTACTCGCTAAGATGGGCGAATTGTACACTAATGACAATAGCACTAAAAACAACATGAAAAAATTAGCTGAAGATGCAGCTAATTTAATATAAACAACAACCGTAGTACTATAATACTACATAAAACAACAAACACAATGGCGTTTACTTATTTCCCTAAAAAGACAGAGCAAGCCCAATTTAATTTTGGAATAGCCAAAGTAGATGGGTCAAATGCACAGTCGCCAATTTTCTTTGCTGAAGAAGATGGCTACTTAAGAGTAGTTACAAATAGCGACCCACCTGAAGTACTCTGGCTATTATCAGAAACTGGAGAACGTATTCATGTAGGCGTTTATGCAGCGCCACCCCCACCGTAATCTACCTTCGGTATAAACAGCCCATTTGTTTTAGACATAGTTCCGTCATAGGAACAATGGGCTCAAAAATGATTAATTTATTTACTATGGCTAAAAAGAAAAAGACAATGGCATCGCCACAAGCTGAATCAGTAGTTGAATCAGATAAGTCAGTAAAGTCAACCCGTGGCGTTGCCACTACAAAACAAAAGGTGTATTACACCATAAAAAAGACTGGTGGTTTTGAGGACAAACATCTAGTTGAATCTAAAGATGGATTTGAGCCTAATACAATACAATGTATTGAGTATGGCGGACTCGACCCAGATAAAAAATACAGGTGGATAACAGAATCCCAACTAAATGGCTGATACAACAAGTGTTACATACGAGTTATCCAATTCAAAAGACACTACTACATTTGGGCCTAGTTTCTGGATTGCATTCCACGACTTAGCTAAGCGCGTTCCTTGTGATGGATGCAGAGAACACGCAGAGTCATTTATGGTTTTCTTTCATGACTTAGTTAACGTCCGAAAAGGGGTACCAATCTATAACAAAGATAACTACAACAAGTGGATAAAACGAATTAGTGAACTTGCCGAGGAAAAAAAGAAGCGTACAGATAGAGCAATACTTGGATTTGTTGCAGTAGTTGTTATTGCTATATTGGTAGTTACATTAATCAAAACAACCAAATGAGTTCACAACCAAGTCTACTTCAAAAAGCAGACGACACTCAAGTATTACTTCCACCCAATGAAGAACAAGTCCAAGTAGTTAGAGACCGTTCAGTGTTTGGCTTAGGTAAATATTGGGCATATTTTAAGAATAATACTAAAGAACTTATTGGAGGTCCTGGTGCTGGTGGTGGTATACAGAAATATGGTCAAGTATTTGCTACTGAACCACAAGTTCGAGCACCTAATGAAGCATTATTATTAGCTGGAGTTCAAAATACTAATGGAGTATCTGTACTTGAAGGCTCAGCAATTCAAGTTGATACTGCAGGAATCTATCAACTAAATTGGGTGATAAACATTACAAACCAACCTAACTAACTATGATACAAACAACTGAATTTGCTATATTTGTTAATGGCAATGAAGTACCAAATACAAGGTTTTCTCAAACAATTCCAGATGGAGTTACTAGGAATCAAGATCAACTAGTTGGAAATGCTACCATTGTAATTAATCCAGAAGATATAGTTACACTTGTAAATGTTGGAGCGACTCCAGTAGTTGTCAATGCTAATAATGGAGCTCTTATTGCAAGTATAAATGTTAATAAGGTAGGATAATAATAAACTAAATGAGTTCACAACCAAGTTTACTTCAAAAAGCTGATGATGGGCAAGTATTACTACCGCCCAATGAAGAGCAGGTGCAGGTAGTGAGAGATAAATCCATTTTTAGCTTAGGTAAATTCTGGGCTTATTTTAAAGACGGAACTAAGGAATTAATTGGGGGTCCTGGCGCCTCTGGATTAACTACATCAGATATATATCCAGCTTTTGCTGGTGGAGGTCAAACAAACGCTACTCCATTAATAGCATACAAGTGCCTAATTATTGATGTTCCTAATGAAGGTGATAGTGTAAAGTTAGCGCCACTAACATACGACCCTATTTCAAAAGTAGGTTCAAGTCAAATAGTTCAAAATAGAGCTGATAGCGACAATGCTATAGATATATTTCCAACAGAAGGAGATGATCTTGGCAATGGAGTTGATATGCCATTTTCATTAGCTAGTGGTAATGACTTTGTAGTTAATTGTTATTTACCTGGAATAGGTGTACACTAAATAAAACAAACATGAAAAAAACATTCATTGGATTATTATTTATTGGATTAAGTATTAGTTGTCATTCACAAGGTACAACACCAAATCTAAATAAAGTATTAAAAGCCGGTAATGATGGAGGTGGAAAACAAATAAAAAACATTTCTACAGCTACAGTAACTGGAGATGTTTTAGTTGTAGGTGCTAATAACTTTACTGGAAGTACTACTTTAAAAAGTACTGGAACACTTAAATTTCTTGCAGGTACAACTGGAAGTCTTTTCTCATACAAAAGAAACTCTACAGATAGCGCCTATATAAAATTTGATAATTCATCTTCATATACAAGGGGTTCATTATCATCTGTTTCTAATTTTGGTAGCGCTTCTATATTATCAAATAGAGGTATTTACACAACAATAGGAGCGATTGGAACAGGAGGTACCGCTTCATCATTTTATATAGATTCAGCACAAGCTACATTATCAACAAACTTTCCTACATTTGTAGGTATTACTTATACATCTGATTTCTCTACTAACTATACATCACGAAGTTTGGTGGATAGTGCATTTGTAGGAACAGTAGTTAATGGGCTATGGAAGAAAACAGGAAATGATATTTACAATGGCAATTCGGGTGATGTTCAGATAGGAGCAGACTTAAAAATGTTAGATAATGATAAGTCTATCCTATTTAGAAATCATACTTTAACATCTACTTTTGATAAAGTTATAAGTATACCTATTGATAACACTATTTTAATAGGTGATGTGAATAATAATGGTGTAGCTATCCTTCCTGAAAAAGAATTTAAGGGTAAATCAGGGTTAGGTAATTACTATCTCCGCTTTGCATCTGTAGATTCCAACAATACAGTCAATATAAGTAGTGGTAATGCCCTTGAAACGAGATTTTATACAGGTGGCATGAGTTCAGACTATGCACTATCGCTTGTTAATGGAGGTAATGCATTTCTGAAAAAGAAACTTTTAATAGGTTCCTTAGGAGGATCTGTTATGGGAGGAGAGATTGATATAGCTGACGAACAAATTGATGCAGGTAGTGGCACGGCAGGGATTGGACTAGCTTCATATAGAAATTCAGATGTGTGGGGAAGTTATGTTTATGGTGTAAGATATAGAGGCAGTTTTTCTTCACCTGCTACAGTCCAAACAGGTGATGTATTAATGGAGTTTGGATGTCTTGGATGGGACGGAACAAATGCTTTGGGAGGAGGAGAACTAATGTGGACTGCAGAAGGGACTGTATCAACAGGGATAATTCCATCAAGAGTAGAACTTTTAGTAACAAATACTTCAGGAACCACTACTCCTGGGATTAAAATTGGTAGTGATTTATCACTTGAAACTTTTGGTAAAGTTGGAATAAAAACTACTATTCCAGATTCAACACTTACTATAACAGGTGGTATTCATTCAACAGGTGGAGCAAATTTTGGAGGAGATTTGAAATATAATTTTATACATGGTGTTGGCTCAGCAGATGCACAAACTACTTATACATTAACTGGCACTCAAAATGTTTATTATAAGATAGCTCCAAGTTTTACTGTAACAGAATCAGATGGACTTACACTAGCTGGTGATTCAATTATAATAGCAACAGCAGGTGATTATCAAGTCTCTATTTGGGTTGGTGCAGGGACATCTATTTCAGCTGAAAATTTACGGATATTATTATATGTAAATGATATAGATGCTTCATCTAACCTTGGTAGATTTATTTTTAATAGTGCAGGCGTTGGTTTAGATAAATACTGGACGCGAAGTTATATGTGGTATAAAACTTTATCTGCTAATGATAGAGTTAGTTTTTATATTGCTAATATCTCATCATCCAATACTATTACAGTAGCAGACTTTAAAATTTACATTGAAAAGAAACCCGAATAAATAAAAATAAATACTATGACAAAGAAACCAATTGTAGGCCTATTAACAGCTATCGCCCATGGAGTGCCAACACTAATTGATATTATTAAGCCATTAATTAAAAAGAAACCAATTCCAGCTAATGAGCTACAATCAAAACCAATAGCTGAATTGGTTAGTATTATTCAAGACCACCAAACAAAAGATAACGACCCTTGGTATGCTTGGATATTAAAACGAGCAGTAACATTAGCTACTGTTTATGTTATTGTCTATCTAGCAAAAAAGATGGGTGTTACATATCAAGATATAATCAACCTATTTGGTTTAATTGGTTAACTTATGGAGCAATATACACAGATAGGTTTTCTAATAACAGCCCTACTAGCTGTATCAGGTTGTTTATGGTGGCTAGTAAAGAAGGTTATTTATATAACAACTGATTGTATCAAAGAAAATACACAGGCGCTTTCTGAATTAAAGAGCGCCATAAGTAATAGCATCCAAGCAACAAACGAGTTAAAACAAACAATAAACAATAAACTATGAAAAAAATTAAACAACAAAAGTTTGCAACTTGGTTTTATGGAAGGAAGTATCTAACCAGACATTTAACTAGTGAGTGTGGCACTACTGCCGATCAAATAAAAGATAAGACAAACAAACAGTTGCGCAATATGCTTCATGTTTGTAGAAATCCAATCAATTAATAAACAACTAAAACAAATCAACTATGTGGCTGCAAGACAACATTTTTGAGTTTAATACCTTAGATGGTAAAAAACTCAACGTAAAAGAAATCACCAAGTCAAACTTGGTGGTAAACGAGAAAAAAACAGAAGTTACACTTGAGCAATTATTCAAGGGTAATGTAAAAGAAAAATCCAATTCATCATTGAAAGGGTTCTCCATATTGGAGTTTGTTAATGAAAAAGGTGAGATTGAGATCAATGGCAATGTATTTACCATTTCATTCATAAATGGAGAAACGCCATTTAGGTTGAAGTCATTCCGTCCATCCCAAATCCAACGAAGCGACAAAAAGCTTAATGACGAAGAAAAAGCAACCTTTGGTAAATTAATTACCGCCGAAGGCGCATCTGATACCACCACAAAAGAGGACGTAGCGGTAGCAGCCACATCGGACTCAACTTCAGCTAAAGTTGATCCGCCAATTGGTGGTGAAACTAAGGCTGAAGTAGTGGTGCCAAAAGGTCCTGAGTTGTTTAATCCGGAAAACTACACCGAGGACAAAGATGAGTTAATCAAAGATGGTTTCATTGAGTATAAACCAAATCCAGAAAGCGAATCCGCAGGCAACTTCAGGGTTCTT
>Ga0214473_10001880_pt1 | contig 26751 bp, 17 predicted proteins | sample RVTome_7_FD_203509 | JGI IMG/M metagenome (GOLD analysis project Ga0214473, IMG submission 203509) | Soil microbial communities from uranium-contaminated site in the Upper Colorado River Basin, Wyoming, United States - RVT98D197 | ecosystem: Environmental > Terrestrial > Soil > Contaminated >...
AAACTCGTGGACATGTTTGACTCCTATCCTAAGTCCTTCCAAAACCTTTGGATAGATCAACATGTCCATTCTTCTCAACTCAAAAGTACGCAAAAACCGGATGAGCCCCTTTTTTTCATTCCACAGATCCCTGACCATCCTTTTCCTTTTTGCCCTCGAACGTCTTGGGGCAAAAAGGAAAGGGTGGCCATCGCGGACAACGGACGTATCCAGCAGCGTCCGTGGAGTGTGAGCAAGAAAAATGACAGGCGAGTCACGAGGGCGGACCAAACAGCATCTGGACTCGGCGGCCTCGCCGGCGTCTCAAACCACAGACGGGATTACGCCTGGCATGTTCTTGCCACACGCAGTAGCTGCGGTCGAACGAGAACCCACATTCGATACACCTTTGGTTGCGGCCGAAGGCCGCGCCAAGTTCATCTGCGGTTTCATTGTCTTCGTACCACTACCTGTTCAAATTTTGCTTTCTCGCAGAGATTTACGGAGGCATGCATCATATAGTTACTGGAACCCAAAGAGTTATATCTCGCGCAGAGACGCAGAGCCCGCCCTGAGCGAAGTCGAACGGGGACACTGGGTGTGAAAGACCATTGTTGTCATCCCATCTCTGCGCCTCCGCGTCTCTGCGCGAAACAGTTTTTGGTTGCGGCCGAGCGAAGCGAAGCCGCGCTGGGAAGAAGTCAAGATGCCGTCGGGACAAAGACGCCTTGCGGCGTCACTACGAGCGCGAGCGGGCGCGCGAAACAGAGCCAATTCGGGCGGGGCCTTGGGATTGCGGATTGTTGATTGCGGAGTGCGGATTGAAAAGGCAGGCAGCAGGGATCAGATTGACAGATTCCTTCTCCGTGTCCTCGGTGCTCTCTGTGGTTGAAGAAGACAAGGATCCGGGGTCGGGGATCAGGCTGGTTCCTACGTTCCTACCTTCTTACCCTCCTACCTTCCGCCGTGCGCGGTCGGGGACGTGGCGGATGGACTGGGACGGTCGTGTCGGGTAAGATGGGTGGGATGAGTGGCCGTGTGGCTGAGGAATTGTTATGGCGATAGATGAACAGGGTGGCAGGGAAGCGGGGATGGGCGGGGCCGATTCTGCGTCGCCGCGGATTTTGGTGGCGGACGACCAGTTGGGCGTGCTGAAGGCACTGCGCCTGCTGCTCAAGGGCGAGGGCTACCAGATCGAGACGGTCGGCTCGGCGGAGGCGGTCATCGAGGCGATCCGGCGGCAGGACGTGGACGTGGTCCTGATGGACATGAACTACATGCGGGGCAACACGTCGGGCCGGGAGGGGCTGGATGTGCTGGGGCAGATTCAGCAGATCGACGGCACGCTGCCGGTGGTGGTGATGACGGCCTGGAGCAGCGTGGAGCTGGCCGTGGAGGCGATGCAACGGGGGGCCCGCGACTTCGTGACCAAGCCGTGGAAGAACGAGCGGCTGCTCGCCACCTTGCGAACGCAGGTGGAGCTGGGCCGGGCCTTGCGAAAGGGACGACAGCTCGAGCAAGAAAACACCCTGCTGCGAAGCGAAGCGCAGCCGCTGCTGATCGCCGAGGCCCGTGCGATGCGTCCGGTGCTCGAAGCCATCGCGCGGATCGGACCTTCCCAGGCGAACGTGTTGATCACGGGGGAAAACGGCGCGGGTAAAGGGATCGTCGCCCAAGCCCTGCACGCCGCCTCGACCCGGAAGGACAAATCCCTGGTGACCGTCAATACCGCGAGCATCCCGGACAGCCTCTTCGAGAGCGAGTTGTTCGGCCACGTCGCCGGAGCGTTCACCGACGCTAAATCAGATCGCATTGGGCGGTTCAAGCTGGCCGACGGCGGGACACTGTTCCTCGACGAGATCGCCAGCATCCCAGCGAACCTGCAATCGAAGCTGCTGCGTGTGCTCGAAAGCGGCGAGTTCGAGCCGGTCGGGTCCTCGAAGACGCACCGCGTGGACGTGCGAATCCTGTCGGCGACGAATGCCGATCTCGGCAAGGAGATGGCGGCGGCACGGTTCAGGCAGGACCTGTTGTACCGCCTGAAAACAGTGGAGATCCGCATCCCGCCGCTGCGGGAGCGAAAGGAGGACGTCCCCCTGCTTGCGGCCTATTTCCTCAAGAGACATGTGGGCCGGTACCGCAAGGAGCTTGCCGGCCTCGACCCGGCGGCGATGCAAGTGCTCCTCGATTACTCATGGCCGGGCAACGTGCGCGAGCTCGACCACACCATCGAGCGGGCGGTCCTGATGGCTCACGGCGGCACCGTGCAGGCCAGCGACCTGGGTCTGGAGCCCAGGCCCCAGAGCGGCGCGAAGATCGATGACATGACCCTGGAACAGGTCGAGCAGATGATGATCCAGAATGCATTAGCGCGTTCCCAAGGCGACATCAGCAAGGCCGCGGAGGCCCTGGGGCTGAGCCGGGGGGCGTTGTACCGACGCCTGGGAAAGTATGGGATCGGATAAGGGAATTGCGATTTATGATTTGCGATTTGAGATTTCGAGCCCGTGAGTGACGGCTCTAATCCCAACAATCGTAAATCGTAAATTGCAGATCGTAAGTCATGAAGTACGAACATCGCATCCTGACCCTTGGCCTGCTGGCTGGACTGGCGGGTTCCACGACGTCCTTCTTCCTGCTGTGGGATTCGAGCTACGCCGTGCGGACGCAAGTGACATTGGGCGTGCTGATCACGATTGTCTGGGTGGGGGTCGCATTTACCATCCAGAGCAAGGTCGTCTTTCCGCTGCGGACGCTGTCCAATCTGCTCGGGGCGCTGCGGGAGGGGGACTATTCACTGCGGGCCCGGGGCGCCCGGCTCAACGACGCACTGGGCGAGGTCGTCTGGGAGGTCAATGCGCTGGCGGACTCGCTCCGCGAGCAGCGTCTTGGCGCGCTGGAGGCGACCGCCCTGCTCCGCAAGGTCCTTGCGGAGATCGATGTCGCGATGTTCGGCTTCGACAGCCGTCAGCGGCTCCAATTGGTCAATGACAGCGGCAAGCGTTTGCTCGGCAGGACCGATGAAGAGCTGCTCGGCTGCCGGGCGAGCGAGCTGGGTCTGGCCGAGTGCTTAGAAGGCGAGACGCCTCGCGTGCTCGACATCGCATTGCCGGGCGGCTTCGGACGATGGGAGCTGCGCCGGGGCGACTATCGTGAAAAGGGCGTGTCGCACCAACTCGTGTTCCTCTCCGACCTGACTCGCACGCTACACGAAGAGGAGCGGCGGGCCTGGACGCAACTGATCCGGACCGTCCGCCACGAGGTGAACAACTCCCTGACGCCGATCCAGTCGGTCGCCGACAGCCTGCGGGCGATCGTCGCCCGGCGGCCGCTGCCGAAGGATTTGGAGGAGGATTTGAAGGGCGGGCTGGAACTGATCGCCGAGCGGTCCGAGGCTCTCGCCCGGTTCATTGGCGCCTACTCCCGGCTGACGCACCTGCCCCAGCCAACCTTCGCCCAGGTGGACGTGGCCGATCTGCTGCGCCGAGCGGCGGAGCTTGAGACGCGAATGGAGGTGACGGTCGAGGGGGGCCCGCCGGTACGGGTCCGGGCCGACCGTGACCAATTGGAGCAACTGCTGATCAACGTGATTTCCAACGCCGTCGAGGCAAGCCAGCAGTCCCACCCCGCCGGAGACGGCCGAGTCTGCATCGGCTGGCGAATCGATGGCAGCGAGCTTGAGGTCTGTGTGGATGACGACGGCCCCGGCCTGGCCGGCGACACAAACGCCTTCGTGCCGTTCTACACGACAAAGCAGCACGGCTCCGGGATCGGCCTGGCCCTGAGCCGCCAGATCGCCGAAGCTCACAACGGCTCGCTCACCCTGGCCAACCACCCCAATCCCCCCGGCTGCCGAGCGACGCTACGGCTGCCACTGGGTAGTTGATGGCTGATCGTCACTCTGTCTCCCAGACGGATCGATGCAGCTACGGTTGGATACGTCCCAAGTTCTTGAGTTTTGGGTGGCAGCGGCAAGCGCAGCTTGCCGATGGTTTGCCCATTCGCCATCGGCAAAGCCTTCGGCCTTGCCGCTGCCAACCAGTTGAGCAGCTTGCGTCGGGTCCATCTCAAGGATGTGGGACGTTGCCCTACGGTTTGTGCTTTCGCCGCCCTCGTGCGACTAGAGTGTTCGTCCTCATGGCTTGGAGAAAACCGGAGGGATTCAGGATGAGAATGTCCCTGTATTTGCCGAGGTCGAGCAGGTGAGTGTCTCCCGACACGATGGCGTCGGCCATCGCCTCGACGGCACATTCGAGCACACGGTCGTCGTCTGGATCGGCGATGACCTTATGGATGCTTGCGGAGGGGTTGACGACCTCGCACAGGCTGCCCAGTTCCTCGACAATGCTCATGACCTGTCGAGGCGAGAGACCGAACTTCGGCCGTTTGAGCACCCCTCGCACCTCATCGAGAATGGCCGGCGAGAGCGAGCAATCGATAACCCCGGCGATGATCAGCTCCACGACCTCGCGCGGGGCCCCGCCAAACAAGAAAGCGGAGATCAGAACATTCGTGTCAAGGACCACACGCGGTCGTTTCATCGCCTGCCAACCTTGCCTCTACGTTGGGCCTGAATCTCCACTTCAACGTCCTTGTCGCACAGGTCTCCACGCACGGCGCAAGCCTCTCCCAAGGCGAAAATCTGATTCCACCGTTTTCTGCGCTCGATATACAGGCGAGCCGCCTCCCGAACCAGCTCCGAGCGAGAGCGACGCTCCTTCCTGGCCAGCCGGTCAATATCCGCCAGAAGGTTCTCTTGAAACGAGATGTTTACCGTAGTTGCCACACATTGACCCTTTCACAAACAACTCCCAGTATATATACAAGGTTTGTATGTGTCAAGTGCGGTGGTGACAGTTGATCGTTGCTTGCTGTCAGCCCTTAAAGCAGGGCACACGCGAGCCCACCATTTGCGGACGCTCAGCTCCCGATGTTCGTGCGGTGCAGTGCTCGCGCTCGGCGGCGAATCTCGTTGGCGCTCCGATCAAAGAGGCCGCAGATTTCGCCGGCCTTCTCAAAGGCCAGCTTGATGAGCTTCTGATGGTCGGGACCCGTGAGTGTCGGATGATCCTTTTGCCAGTCGAGGATTCGTTGTCGTCTCATGGCGAACTCCTCCGGCGACCTGGCCTTGCTCTTCAAGAACTCCTCCCAAGGTTGATCCCGTTTCTCTTCCGCGTTGCACAACGCACAAGAGAGCACGCGGTTTCCTATCCCATTGGCTCCACCAGCCGATGCGGGCACAAGATGGTCGATGTGGGCTTCCTTGCTTCCTCGTCGCATTTGTCGGCCACAATAGGCGCAGCAATCCTGGAAATGGCTCCAGATGATCTTCTCCTCTTCTGAACTGGGACTTGGGTCGACAATTTCTGACAACCCTCGGCGGATCATGTTCTTAACATACGCTGGTGTAGCTGCTGGCATCGTCGGTTTGTCTCCAAGTCCTTTCTTATGCTTGACACGGTATGATCGAGACTGTTAGTCGCTGTATTGCCGGATCAGTCATGATTGGGTATTCTATCGGGATAGAGATGGGCCATCAACGTTTGGCGTGAGGGCACGATCAGGAGTGACAAATGGGAATGCTGGCACGAGTCGTCGGGTATGGCGTTCGAGTATCTGTGAAAGGCCCCGGCTTGACCGGCGTAGCGGCAGTTACGCTCTTGTTGTCACTGGCGAGTCAGGAAATCGCTGCGGTGGAGCGGTCACGCTCGTTTCGCATGGGGTTCACGGCGTTCCCGCATGACATCAGCATCGAGGCGGTCGAGCAGACGCGACGGTTCGTTCGTGATAATGCGGACCTCATCGCGCACCACATCGAGGGCGTGCCCTGGGCCGAGGCGCTGCGGGATGAGCCGTTTCCGAAGGAACTCGTGAGCGAGCACGAGTCCAAGCGGTCGATGAAGCCGCCGGGGGCGAAGGTGTACTTAGCCGTGTCACCGGGTCGCGGCGATCTCAAGCTGCCCGACAAGGGCGCCACGCCGCTGCCGCCCGAGCTTCGCGGCAAGCCCTATGACGATCCGGCCGTCAAGAAAGCCTTTCTGACCTATTGCCGCCGCTGTATCGACTTCTTCAAGCCCGATTACCTGGCCATCGGCATCGAGGTGAACGAAATCTTCAGCGCCGGCACCGGCAAGTGGCGTGCCTATGTCGAACTCCATCGCTACGTCTATGGCGAGCTCAAGAAGGAGCATCCGGGTCTGCCGATCTTCGCCTCGTTCACGCTGCACAACATGATCAAGGATCGTGGGCCGACGCCGGCCGCGTGGGAAGAATTGATGCCGTTCAACGATTTCGTCGCGGTCAGTTACTATCCCTTCCTGGCGGGCGAGCCGGCCGACAAGGCATTCGCCTGGCTGACCGAGAAGTTCGACCGTTTCGACAAGCCCTACGCCATGGTCGAGACCAACGAGACCGGCGACCGGCTCGTCCTGCCGCAGAGCAAGATCGTGATTGACGGCACGCCCGCGAAGCAGGCGGCCTACGTGCGAACGCTTCTGGACCTGGCCGAGCAGCGCCGCTTTGTGTTCGTCGTGCTGTTCATCCACCGCGATTACGATGCACTTTGGGATAAGATCAAGGCGACCGCGCCGGAACTCTTCATCGCCTGGCGTGATTGCGGGCTTGTCGATGAGCAGGGCAACGCCCGCCCCGCTCATGCCGTGTGGCGTGAATACTTCGAGCGGCCTCTTGGCGATGAGGTGAGGAAGTGATGAACGATGCTGGAAATCGTCCGCATGGGGGAAAGCCCATCCTACTCTCCGCATTCGGGTCTCTCTGGCTCTGCTGGTGTGCGGGCACAAGTCTGGCAGCAGATGCGGCGTCACTGTCCGAGCAGGCCAAAGCGTGGCAGGCGGCGGTGCTTGAGGCACAGGTGGAAATGGCGTCCCTCGACCGGAACAGCGAGGCGTTCGCGGCTGCGACGGAGGCGTTCTCGATAAGGGGCGAACGGGAGTTCCCCGTGCCGTGGGATTGGTGTCTGCAGGATGCGGGGTCGGACTTAGGTCCATGGTTGTCAGCCTCCACGATGGAGACGGTGGCAGGGCAAGCGACGGCTAAGGCACTGGCCGAGCTTGGAGCGGCCGCTCGCGATTTGCGCAGTGAGCTCGACAAGCTCGTAAGCCAGTCCTCGCCCGTTGAGCCGCGGCGGTGGCTCGATCTCTACTGCCGCGCCGCCGAGCTGCGCCGTGAGAGTCGGTTGCGGAACCTGCGCCAACAGTATCCGCGATGGATTTTCACGAGGCACTGCATCCTGGGCGGCTCGCACTATGCTTATACGGAGGGCCAGTCCGACGCCCAGCATGAACGGCATTTCGAGCCGGGGGCAGTGCTGTGTCGGCTCAATCTCGAAGGCAACCAGGTCCGCGTGCACACGCTTATCGAGGATTCCGACGGCGTCATCCGAGACCCGGATGTCTCGTGGGACGGCCGGCGCGTGCTCTTTGCCTGGAAGAAATCCGACCGCGAGGATGATTATCACCTGTATGAAATGAGCGTCGCGGACGGCTCGGTGAAACAGTTGACCTCGGGACTCGGCTTCGCAGATTACGAGGGCGTCTATCTGCCCAATGACGACATCGTGTTCAACTCGACCCGCTGCGTTCAGACGGTGGACTGCTGGTGGACGGAGGTCAGCAACCTGTACACTTGCAGTGGTGAGGGCGCGCAAGGCCAAAGCCTGCCCCCGCGCCAGGCGGGGGATGACCTCGCCACGGGGCGCCATCTTCGCCGGCTGACCTTCGACCAGGTGCACGACAACTATCCGACGGTGATGCCGGACGGCCGGATCGTCTATACCCGGTGGGAATACCAGGATCGCGGCCAACTCTTCGTCCAGGGCCTGTTCCAGATGAACCCCGACGGCACGGGCCAGACCGAGTTCTACGCCAACAACTCGTGGTTCCCCACCTCGCTGCTGCACGCTCGCGGCATCCCAGGCACGCAGAAGGTGGTCGCCATCTTCTCGGGCCACCACACGCGTCAAACGGGCAAGCTGGGGATCGTGGACCCTGCCCGGGGCCGGCAGGAGAACGCCGGCACGCGGTTGATCGCACCGGTCCGTGACGCGCCCGCCGAGCGCATCGACGCTTACGGACAGGATGGCGAGTTGTTCCAGTACCCCTATCCGCTCTGCGAGTCGGAATTCGTGGTGGCCTGCGCGCCCTTGGGCTGGTCGCGCTCGCCCACGCTGTTCAAGCTGTACTGGATCGCGGCGGATGGTCGCCGGGAGTTGCTGGCCGCTGATCCGGACCTCTCCTGCGGCCAGCCTGTGCCTCTGGCGGCGCGACCGCGTCCGCTTGTTCGGCCCAATCTGGCGGACTATCACAAGACCAGCGGCACTTGCTATCTGCAGGATATCTACACAGGCCCAGGGCTGGCCGGCATTGCCCGTGGCACAGTGAAGAAACTCCGCGTGATTGGACTCGACTACCGCGCTGCCGGGCTCGGTTGGAACTACAATGCCGGCCCGGCCGGTGACGCCCTGGTCTGTACGCCGGTGGCCATCGGCAACGGAAGCTGGGACGTGAAGGTCGTGCTCGGCGACGCCGCCGTTCACCCCGACGGCTCCGCTTTCTTCACGTTGCCTGCGCGCACGCCTGTCTATTTCCAGGCGATCGACGCTCGCGGGTATGCGGTGCAAACGATGCGGAGCTGGGTGACCCTGCAGCCGGGCGAGAACGCCTCCTGCATCGGATGTCACGACTCGAAGAATGGCACACCGGCCGCCGATGCCCGGCCAAGCATGGCGTTCAAAGCCGGCCCGCAGGACCTGATGCCTTTTCATGGACCGCCGCGAGGCTTCAGCTTCTCGCGAGAAATTCAGCCCATCCTCGACCACCATTGCACCCACTGTCATAATGATGCACAGGAGACTGTCGCCTCGGCTGCACCATCGCCGGCAGTTCGGGGTAAGGTCGCCTTCAGCCTGTTGAGGACGCCGGTGACGGAGGGACTCTCAAAGAGGCAATGGAGCGCAAGCTATCTGGCGCTGGTTCAAGCTACGGAGCGAACGCTGGAGGACAATCGGTACCTCGCGGGCAGGACGGATGGCCTGGTGAATTGGGTCGGCGCCCAGTCGGTGCCGACGATGCTGACGCCGTACGCCGCCGGGGCGGCCCGAAGCCGGCTGATGGCTTTGTTGGTGGATGGCCACTACGACGTACAGCTCACGCCGCAAGAAATTGAGAAACTCGCCTGCTGGATCGACCTCCAAGTACCCTTCTGCGGCGACTACGAGGAGGCAAACCAATGGAACGACGAAGAAAGACAGAAGTACAGGCACTTCCTCGAAAAACGCCGGCGCATGGAAGAACGGGAGCGACGTAACATTGCCGAGTGGTCGAGCGCGCAGACCGCGGGCCTGACGGCGTATTCTGGCGATGAAGATAAGAAGGTAGGAAGGGAAGAAGGTAAGAACTCACCTCCTACCTTCCTCTCACCGTCGGCGCTTGTTGCAGATGGCACAGGCAGCGAGCTCTACGTCATCGCAGCCACCGGACGCCAAGTCCTCGTTGTGGATCGGACGGCTTCCACCGTTCGGCGGAGAATCCCCCTGCCCGACGCGCCGTCGGGTATTGTGATCTCTCCGGACAGCAAGAGTCTTTACGTCACGGGGGGTCTGCCGCAAGGCGTTGTCCTGGTCATCGATCCCCGGACTGGCGTCATACGTGCCAGGATTCCCGCCGGCTACAGCCCGACTGCGCCGGTACTCAGCGCGGATGGGAACACGCTCTTCGTGTGTGACCGGTACCGCTCGCGGCTGCTGGCCATCGACCTGGCGGCACGGAAGATCAAAGGCGAGTTGCCCGTCGGTCGGGAACCCGTCGCAGCAGCGCACACGCCGGATGGGCGATTCATGCTGGTCGCGAGCCTCCTGCCCGCCGGACCAGCTACGAGTCCGGTCGTCGCCGCTGAGGTCGTCGCCGTCAGTACCGCCGATTTGAAGGTCGCGGCCCGCATTGCTTTACCCAACGGCAGCACTTCCGTCCGCGGCATCTGCGTGTCTCCGGACGGCCGCTATGCGTACGTCGTCCATACGCTGGCCCATTATCAGCTTCCCACTACGCAAGTGGATCGGGGTTGGATGAACACCAGTGCGCTGAGCGTTATCGACGTCGCGACCCTGCGCCGGCTCAACACCGTGCTACTCGACGACGTGGACCAGGGCACCGCCAACCCGTGGGACGTGGTCTGCACCAGTGACGGCCAATGGCTGTGCGTCAGTCATTCGGGCACGCACGAAGTGAGCATCATCGACCGCCCGGGGCTGCATCGAAAGCTCGGGACGGACTCGCGGGACGTGTCGAGCGACCTTTCGTTCCTCGGCGACTTGCGCCGGCGCGTCCGGCTGGCAGGCAAGGGACCGCGAGGCATCGCGGTCGCGGGACATACTCTCTACGCGGCCGAGTACTTCTCTGATTCTCTGGCCACCGTTGAACTTGCGGCGGGAGCCAAGGGCCCCGTCGGATCGATCCCGCTGGGGCCGACGCCGCAACTGACTGAAGTGCGCCGGGGCGAAACACTCTTCCATGATGCGGACCTGTGCTTTCAGCGATGGCAAAGCTGTGCCAGTTGCCACCCGGATGCGCGAGCGGACGGCCTGAACTGGGACCTCCTCAACGACAGCTTAGGCACGCCCAAGAACACGAAGAGCATGTTGTGGGCGCATCGCACGCCGCCGGCGATGAGCCTGGGTGTTCGCGATACGGCGGAAACCGCCGTTCGTGCGGGCCTTCGCCACATCCAATTCGTGGTGCGTCCGGACGCCGACGCCGCGGCTATCGACGCCTATCTGAAATCCCTTGAGCCGCTGCCAAGCCCATACGCAGCCGGCAAGGAGCTTAGTGCCAAGGCTCAGAGTGGAAAACACGTCTACGAGAAGGCCGGCTGCCAGGAATGTCACGCGCCGCTCCTTTACACCTCTCTGAAAGCCTACGACGTAGGCACCGGAACTGGTCGGGAGGCCGGCGATGCCTTCGATACACCCACGCTGGTGGAGCTCTGGCGCACGGCCCCCTACCTCCACGACGGCCGGGCCGCCACCCTCGAAGAAGTGTTCACCAAATTCAACCCCGGCGACCGCCACGGCAAAACCTCGCCCCTCAGCACCACCGAACTCGACGAACTGATAGCGTACTTGTTATCGCTGTGAACCGCCCGGGTCCCTGGCATCTGCGCCAGTGCGTGTCCGAATCCGGGCGCGCCGGACCCAAAACCGGACATGCCAGATGATCCCGACCCGTGCGGACAGGCTGCAAATGCCTTATCGACCCACCGAGGGCCTTTCGGGGCGAACCACACTTGGCACGCTGTTTGCAACGTGGTCGGCCATGAACATATAATCAGGGAGGTCCAATGGGAACACTGTGGCAAGACATCCGATACGGCATCCGAATGCTGAGCAAGAACCCCGGCTTCACGGCTGTGGCAGTGCTCACGTTGGCGCTGGGTATCGGGGCGAATACGGCGATCTTCAGCTTGGTCGATGCACTGCTGCTAAAGTCACTACCACGGGTGAAGAACCCGCAGCAACTCGTGCTGGTGACGGACAATGGGTGGGCGTCTCTTTCCTACCCACTTTACGAGCGGTTGCGCGACGGCAATCAGTCATTGTCCGGCTTGTCCACCGCCGCCGGGATCGACAAGCGCCAGATGATTGTCATCGGCCCAGGCACGGCCGAGGCAGAGTCGGTGTGGGCGCAAGCGGTCTCAGGAGATTTCTTCGCTGTTTTGGGTGTATCTGCCGTTGTCGGGCGAACCCTGACGCCACACGATGACCGTCCGGGGGACCCCCGCGCCGTGGTTGTCATCAGTCATGGCCTTTGGCAGCGTCGCTTCAGACTAGATCCGGCGGTCGTCGGCGGGACCATCACACTGAACGATGTTCCTTTCACCATCGTTGGCGTAGCTCCACGCAGTTTTTTCGGATTCGTCGTGGGAAGCAGGCCGGATCTCTGGTGGCCCATTCAGATGATTGGCCAAGTCGATGGAGCAGACGGGGCGGAGAGGCTGTCGAGTCAAGATTGGGGATCACAGTGGCTGCACATCGTGGGGCGCCCGAAGCCACATGTGTCCAATGAGCAGGCTCGTGCCGAACTGGATGTGATCTTCAACCAGATGCGGAGCATACAAGCCGATGAACTTGGCTTGTCGGGAGAAAAACGGCAGGAGTACCTGAGCCACCGGATCGAGCTCCACGCCGGTGGAACCGGCTACAGTGATTTACGCGGTCAATTCCAGAAGCCGCTCTTCTTTCTGATGGCGATTGTCGGACTGGTGGCATTGGTCGCGTGCGCCAATCTGGCGGGACTGCTGCTGGCGCGCGGGGCGGCACGCCGGCGCGAGTTCAGCATACGCGCGGCACTCGGGGCGGGCCGGCTCTTTCTGGTTCGACAACTTGTGACGGAGAGCCTGCTCTTGGCCGGGCTCGGAGGCATCCTGGGGCTCCTCCTGGCCCAATGGGGCGTGCGGCTGTTGACCCGCTACATTCCCGGCTATGGCGAAACCATCCAACTGACGCTCACTCCCGATCTGCGGATTCTCGCCTTTACGCTCGCCGTCTCGGTCTTCACCGGGGTATTCTTTGGGCTGATCCCCGCTTGGCAGGGCAGCCGCGCCGATCTGGCAACGCCTCTCAAGAAGCAAGCCGGCAGCCTGATGGACCGCGAGTCGAGACCGTTCTGGAACAAGGCACTCGTCGTCTCGCAGATCGCCTTGTCCTGTTGTCTTCTGATCGGGGCCACGCTCTTTGTGCGAACCCTGCAGAGGCTTAAAGCACTGGACGTCGGTTTTGATCGCCGGAATCTTCTGGTGTTCCAGCTTGATCCGGGAAAGGGGTACGATGACGGCCGGCGCGCGAATCTCTATGAGGAAGTCCTGCGCCGCTTGGAGAGCCTGCCAGGGGCAGAGTCCGCCAGCATCTCAAGCCTCCGGTCACTCGGTGGTAGTGAGTGGGGCTGGGGACCGAAGAACGTGATTGTCGAGGGGTCCGGCTTGAGTGCCGAGCAAGGCATGGCCGTCCGGGGGACCGCTGTCGGGGCAAGGTATTTCGAGACGATGGGAATCCCGTTGTTGAGAGGGCGTGACTTTGGGCCGCAAGATGAACCCCTTCCGGAAGCCGGCCAGACGAACCGAGCCACGCGCCCGGTGATCATCGACCAAACCAGTGCCCACATGCTCTTTGGGGAGGAGAATCCGCTGGGAAGACTCCTGCGCGGCAGTGGCAGGGGCGTATCCTGGCCGCCGCTGGAGGTAATCGGTGTGGTCAAGGACGTGATTCACAAGGAGCTGCGCCGTGGGCCGAGGATTTCCCTCTATGGCTTGGAGACATGCCGGAGCGGCGTGATGCATTTCTTCCACGTCAGGACTCTGGGCAGTCCTCTGCCCGTGGCAGGCGGCATTCGGGAGATCGTACGGCAGGTGGACCCAAAAGTTGAGGTGACCCGTCTGCAGACGGTGGACGATCTGGTCAGCAGTCAATTACTCCGGGAGCGGGCCATGGCGCACCTTGCGAGTTTCTTCAGCCTCTCTGCCTTGGCCCTTGCCTGCCTTGGCCTGTACGGCGTCCTGTCCTACGCCGTGTCTCGGCGCACGCGCGAGATCGGCGTGCGGATGGCCCTTGGAGCGCAAAGATACAACGTGCTTTCCACGGTCATTCGACAGGGGATGACGCTGACGCTGATCGGATGTGGTTTGGGCGTGATCCTGGCGGTTGCTTTGACCCGCATCGTATCCAGCCTACTGTACGGCGTCACGCCGACGGACCCGCTGACGTTCGCCCTGACGGTCCTGCTGCTCGGCGCTGTGGCCTTCGTGTCCTGTTGGTTACCCGCCCGGCGAGCTGCGAGGATCGATCCGATGGTGGCCCTAAGGTACGAATAGGGATAAGTTGCCAGTTCACAGTTGGCGGTTGCCAGCGACGGACCGGCGACTGACAACTGGGAACTGAAAACTGGTAGGATTCGGCATGGATATACCGCGAAAATCGGCGAAACGCACGAGGATGATTCGACGGGGCCTGATCGGCACGACGGGCCTGATGGTGGTGGCCCTGGTGACAGTAGGCGTGTCCCGGTTAGAGCCGGCGGCGCCCGGGGTGGACCGGCGGACCCTGTGGCTGGACACGGTCAAGCGAGGGCCCATGCTTCGGGAGGTTCGCGGCGTCGGAACCCTCGTCTCGGAGGATATTCTGTGGATTCCCGCGGCCGTCAAGGGGCGAGTCACTCGAATCCTCGTCGAGCCGGGCAGCATCGTCGAGCCGAACACGATCCTGCTGGAGCTGAACAACCCCGAGCTGGAGCTGGAACTGCTGGACGCCAAGTCGCAGTGGAACTCGGCGCAATCGAAACTGATCTCGCAGACGGCCCAACTGGACGACCAGTTGCTGGGGATGCAGGCGGACCTGGCCCAGACGGAGGCCAATCACGAGGAGAACAAGCTCCGGGCCCAGGTGGACCAGAAGCAGTACGAGAGCGACCTGATCTCGGACCTGCAACTGACCCTCTCCAAGGCCCGCGTCACGCAGTCGGCGCAGCTTCTGGAGATCAAGCAAAAGCGTCTGGACATGTATCGTACGCGGACGATGCCCGCGCAACTGGCCGAGGCCCAGGCGGCCGTGGAGCAGGCCGAATCGCGACACAGGCTCAAGTGCAGTGAGATCGACTCCTTGAAGGTGAAAGCCGGGACTCGCGGCGTTCTGGCCCAGGTGAAGGACAAGATCGAGCCCGGCCAAGCCATCACGCCCGGCACGATCCTGGCCAAGATCACCAACCCCAGGCAGCTCAAGGCGCAACTGAAGATCCCGGAGGCCCAGGCGAGGGACGTGCGAATCGGCCTGGCGGCGGAGGTCGATACGCACCATGGAACAGTCCTGGGAAAGGTTTCCCGGATCGACCCGACTGTCATGGATGGAAACGTGACGGTGGACATCTCGCTCCGCGGCACTCTGCCGGCGGGGGCCCGGCCGGACTTGTCGGTCGTCGGCACGATCGAGATCGAGCGGCTGGAGGACGTCCTCAACGTCGGCAGGCCCGTCTATGCCTCCTCGGAGGGCGTCACGGAGCTGTTCAAGGTCGTCGAGACCGGCAAGTACGCGGTACGGACCAGGGCACAATTCGGCCGAAGCTCCGTCAGCACGATCGAGGTTCTCGATGGCCTGGTAGTGGGAGACGAGATCATACTGAGCGATATGTCCCAATGGGACGGCTGTGACAAGATCAGACTCAAGTAGTCGGTAGTTGGCAGACAAGTGTAGGGTATGCACAGCACACCCTACATTTGAGAACTGTGAACTGAAAACTGGGAACTGACGTATGGCACAATCGAACGATTCACTCATCCGCGTCGAAAACCTGCGCAAAGTCTTTGTGACGGAAGAGGTGGAGACGCACGCCCTGGCCGGGATTCACCTGACGATCGCCCAGGGCGAGTACGTCTGCATCGCCGGGCCTTCCGGCTGCGGCAAGTCGACGCTCATGGCCATCCTCGGCCTGCTGGATTCCCCCACCGACGGCGAGTACTGGCTCAACGGTGAGCCGGTGGCGAGCCTGTCGGCCTCGCAGCGGGCCCGCATTCGCAACCGCCAGGTCGGGTTCATCTTCCAGAGCTTCAACCTGATCGGCGACCTGACCGTCTATGAGAACGTGGAGCTGCCGCTGACGTACCGGGGCATGCCCTCCTCCGAGCGAAAGCAGCGGGCACAGGAGGCGCTCGAGCGCGTGGGAATGTCCCATCGCATGAAACACTACCCGGCCCAGCTCTCCGGCGGCCAACAGCAGCGCGTGGCAGTTGCCCGCGCGGTGGTGGGGCGGCCGTCCATCCTGCTGGCCGACGAGCCCACCGGAAACCTCGACTCGAACAACGGCGAGGCGGTGATGGGCCTGCTCTCCGAGCTGCACCGCGAGGGCGCGACGATCTGCATGGTCACGCACGACCCGCGCTACGCCCGCAACGCCCAGCGCACCGTCCATCTCTTCGACGGCCGGATCGTCGAAGAGGAAGAGGCCTCGCGCAAGCAACAGGAAACCACCGAGCTCAAGCAGAGCGGATTTGATGTGGCATAACGGATGGGTAGTCGGTTGTCGGTAGTCAGTTGTCAGTAAGAGAAGAGCGGAGCTGAAACGGACTACCGACTACCAATCGGAGACCGAAGATGGGAACACTGTGGCAAGACCTCAAATATGCCCTCCGAATGTTGGCCCACACGCCGGGCTTCACGGCTGTGGCCGTGATCACGCTCGCCCTGGGCATTGGGCCAAGCACGGCGATCTTTAGCGGGGTCAATGCACTGTGGTTGAATCCCGTGCCGGCGGCGGAGCCGCATCGGCTCGTCGAGATCCGCACCTTCAACAAGGAGAAGAATGACTACTCGGACGGTGTCAGCCCCATGATCGTGCGGGAGCTACGCGCCCACCGGGAGTACTTCGCTGATCTGACCTTGATCAGATTCGCTGATCCGTCTTGGGAGAATGCCGGGTGGATCGACACTATGAGTGGAGCCGGGGTCTCCCCGAACTTCTTCTCCTACTGGAACTCAAGGCCCTGGCTTGGACGGACGTTCGTCGCAGGCGAGGGGCGGCCCGGCGATCCTCCGGTCATTGTGCTTAGCCATGAGTTCTGGAAGGACAAGTTGGGCGGCGATCCAGGCTGGATAGGCAGATCGCTTCGCATGCAGGGCCAGTTTTACACTGTCATCGGAGTGATGCAGCCTCACTTCAGATTCCCCTATTGGGCTCTTGATTTCTGGACTCCAGCCGATGATCCGCAGGTGATGTCAGCGGAGAAAGATCCCGAGGGGCGACGATTCTGGCCTACCTCTGGAATCATGGCGAGGCTTGCCCCTGGGATTTCCATAAAGCAGGCGCAGGCAATGTTGGATGTGTTGGCGCAACAGTATGAAGAGGAGCACCGCACGCAGGGCCTTGGCTACACGGTCCTTCACGCGAGACCTCTGCGGGAGGTGTTCTCCGGTGGCGACGTGCAGAAGACCATTCCTGGGTTTCTAGGGGCCATGATCTTCATCTTACTGATCGCCTGTGCGAATGTGGCCAATCTCAACCTGGCGAGGACCGAGGCTCGCCAGCATGAGTTGGCCATCCGCGGCGCCCTCGGGGCCGGACGGCTTCGACTGCTGCGTCAGTTGTCGCTGGAGAGCCTCCTGGTGGCGCTGGCCGGGGCGGTAGTCGGCATTGTTCTGACCTACTGGAGTTTGGGCCTTATGGAGGGGCTGCTTCCGCTCTCTGTGGCCCGCATGCGACCCATCGAGCTCGACTGGCAGGTGCTGGCCTACTCCTTGTTGGCTGCGGTTACGGCAGGTCTCGTATCTGTGACGGTCCCTGCGTGGTGGGGGGCGACACGACCCCTGGCAAATGCGCTCAGGCAAACCGGCGTGCAGGTAACCCCAGGCATGCTCAGAAACCTGTATCGCCGAGGCCTGGTCGTCCTTGAGGTCTCCGTGGCGATGTTGTTGCTCGTCGGTGCCGGTCTGATGATCCAGAGCGTAGTCCGTCTACTCTGGACCACCCCTGGTTTCGATCAGAGGAGGCTAGTCCATGTTCGCCTATGCCCGGCATTGGGGACGGAGAAATACCGGACAGTTGAGACCAAGAACCTCCTGGTGGCGGACATTCACGAGCGACTCTGCGCTGTGCCGGGAGTTGAGGCCGTGGGCGTACTCGTCAGGGGCACTGGACGGCGGGAGTTCGCCATCACCGGACAGGAAAAGCCAGTAGAGCTGAACGTGGGCGCATCTGGCGTTGGTGCCACTGATGCGTTGAGAGTCATGAAAGTGCCGCTGCTCCGCGGGCGGTATTTCGATGAACAAGACCTGGGTGCCAACGCGACTGCTGTCGTGGTCAACGAGACCCTGGCCCGGCGATGTTGGCCGGGGGAAGATGCGGTTGGCAAGACCATCCGCGCCACGGCCGAGGATGACCACAGGGTCTTTGAGGTCGTGGGGGTGGTGCCCGACTTCCGGGAGTGGGGCCTGACAGGCGGGATGGGGCCGACGTTCTACCAGCCACAACAGGGGGGCTTCGTGATAGCGACCTACAGTTTCTTTGTTCGAACGCGCATTCAGCCCAGCGGATTGATCAAGCCCCTCATGGCAGAAGTGAAGGCAGCGGCACCTGAACTGAGGAAACCCGACACCTGGGTTGTCAAGGATATGCTTTACGATAGCACGCGAGCGCATCGGACCTACATGTGTTACCTCGGCGTCTTCGGGGCGATTGGATTGCTGCTGGCTGGCGTGGGCGTCTATGCCATCCTGGCCTATTCCGTGGCCTCGCGCGGACGCGAGATAGGAATCCGCATGGCGTTCGGCGCTGCAGAATCCGGTGTCGTGCGCATGGTGCTGCGCCAGGGGATGTCTCTTGTGGGAATTGGGATCATCCTGGGCTTGGGCGGCGCGTGGGCACTGACACGACTCTTGCGGGGGATGCTCTACGGTGTCAGCCCGATGGACCCGCTCACATTGGCGGCGGGGGCTTTGCTGCTCAGTCTGATCGCCCTTGTGGCGTGTTACCTCCCGGCCCGGCGGGCGGCGAAGGTCGATCCGATGGTAGCGTTGAGACATGAGTGAAATGAGTGGCCAGTTCACAGTTGTCAGTTGTCAGCAATGACAGCGGGCAACCGACGTATGGCCACTGAGAACTGAGAACTGGAGACTGGGAACTGTGGCTATGATTCAACTGAAGAACCTCGAGAAATGCTACGAGACGCGGGCGGGCAAGAATTATGTCCTGCGACAGATCACTCTGAATATCGAAGAGGGGGATTTCGTGACCCTGATGGGCCCCTCGGCGGCCGGGAAGACCACGCTGCTCAATATCCTCGGCATGCTGGATGGTGATTGGGAAGGCGAGTATTACCTCTTCGATCAGGCGGTCCACGACCTCAAGCCCAAGGAGCGTATGGCCCTGAACAAGCAGTACATCGGCTTCGTGTTCCAGAATTTCAATCTGCTGGACACGCTGACGGTGTATGAGAACCTGGACGTCCCCTTGTCCTACCGGAATATCAAAGCCTCCGAGCGGGCCTCGATCGTCTGCGACACGCTCGACCGCTTCGGCATCGTGGGCAAAAAAGACCTGTTCCCCGGCCAGCTCTCCGGCGGCCAGCAGCAGTTGGTCGGCGTCGCGAGGGCGGTCATCGCCAACCCCAAGCTCCTGCTGGCCGACGAGCCCACCGGCAACCTGCACTCCAGCCAGGGCGAGGCCATCATGGACCTGTTCAAGAAGCTCAACCGCGAGGGCGCGACGATCATCCAGGTCACGCACAACGACAAATACGCCGCCTACAGCAATCGGATCATCCGGCTCAAGGACGGCTGGATGGTGAAGGAGTAGGGTGGGGCTTGCCCCACCAGAATTTGTGCTGTCAGAAGAATCGGTGGGGCAAGCCCCACCCTAGAACTGGAGTCGAGCAATGACGACCTTGTGGCAAGACGTTCGGTACGCCCTGCGGATGCTGAGAAAGTCGCCCGGATTCACGGCGATTGCTCTCGTCACCCTGGCGATCGGCATCGGGGCCAACACGATCATGTTCAGCGTGGTCAACGTGCTGATGTTTCGCCCGGTGCAGGTGAAGGACCCGGACCGGCTGATCGGCTGCCGGGTCCGCGACGGGTTGTGCTCCTACTCCGCCTACGTCGACCTGCGCGGCAACACTCCCGCGTTCAGCGACCTGATGGCTCACGGCCGCGACTTCAGCCCCGTCACGATGGTGCGGGGGGCCGTCACAAGACAGGTCAGCTCGATGCTCGTCTCGTCAAACTACTTCGCCATCCTGGGCGTCTCGCCCGCGCGAGGACGGTTCTTCGCGCCCGACGAGGAGCGGCATGACGCCGAGCCGGTGGCCGTGCTCAGCTACCGCACCTGGCAGCGGCACGGGTCCGACCCGAACATGATCGGCACGCAGGTCGCCATCAACGGCACGTTCTTCAGGATCATCGGCGTCGCGCCGCGTGGATTCACAGGCACCTCGATCATCGGGCCCGACGTCTGGCTGCCCCTGGGCACTTGCGGTCTCGTCGGCCACCTGGGCAGAGACAAGCCGGCCCGGATGGAGGCGGAGCATTGGAATTACCCCACGCTCTCTTTGGTCGGACGGCTCAAGCCCGGTCTGGACATGATCGCGGCACACGCACAACTGCAATCGCTCGTCCCGCGTCTGAGGGAGGACTACCCGCGCCATTGGAGAGAGAAATCGCAGTTCCACCTGTTTGTGCTGCCGAGACTGACGACCGACTACCTGGAAAGCGAGGTGTCGGGCGCGCCCATCGCCAGTCTGTTCCTGATGAGCATCTCCGCCGTCGTCCTGCTCATCGCCTGCCTGAACCTGGCGAACATGATCGTCGTGCAGGGGACCACGCGGCACCGCGAGATCGCCATTCGCATGGCCATCGGCGGAGGCCGCCTGCACATCATCCGCCAGTTGCTGTTCGAGTCTCTGCTGCTGGCGATGCTCGGCGGGGTCCTCGGACTGATCCTTGCTTTCTGGGGCAATCGAGTCCTGAATGCATGGGTGGACGTCCCCCACCTGGGCATCGATCTGACCGGCTCGTTCCGAATGGGCTTGGACATCCGGGTCCTCGGGGCCACGCTGGGCTTCTGCGTGATCGCCACCGTGCTGTTCGGCCTCAAGCCCGCCCTGCATCTGTCACGCCGGGACATCATTCGCGGAATATCGAATTTCGAAATTCGAAATCCGAATGTGCGGAAGGCGCGAGTGCGGCTCCCGCGGGGTCTGTCCGTGGTGACCCAGATCGCCCTGTCCGTCGTGCTCGTCGTCGGGGCGGCGCTGTTTACCCGCAGCGCCCTGCACGCCGCGGGACTCAATCCGGGCTTCAGCCTCGATGACAAACTGATCGTTCAGATCGATCCGCTGTCCGCCGGCTACGATCGTGCCCGCGGCATTCAGCTCTATGAGACTCTGGCCGAGCGACTCAGGTCCATGCCCGGGGTCCGGACCGTCGCCCTGTCCACCTCCTTCCCCTTCGGCGGGGGCGGCGAGCCCGGCCAGACCATCAAGGAATGTGTCCCGGGAGAAGAGGACAAAGAACCCGGGGCCCCGGCCCGATTCAGTCGATCCATCGGTTACTTGTCGCACAGCGTCGGCCCGGACTTCTTCGAGTCGCTGGACATCCCGCTGCTGCAGGGCCGGTCCTTCGAGCCGATCGACAGCGCCCCGGGCGCCGAGCCGGTCATGATCATCGACGAGCGGCTGGCCCGCCGGCTGCGGCCGGACGGCAGCGCCCTCGGGTGTCTGGTCAAATACGGCACGCCCGCATTCTCAAACATGTCACCGCCCTGCCGGGTGGTCGCCGTTGTGCCGGACGCGCGCGGCGGAACGGAAGACCGGGCGAACTTCCCGCAAATCTATGTGCCCCTTCGTCATGACCAATTACCCGCGTATATCCTCGTGCGTGTCACGGCGGGCGAATCCGAGACGGGCCTGCTGAACAGGATTTCCGCCCTGATCCGCAAGGTCGATCCGGGCCTGCCGGTTCTATCGGTGGCCACGCTGGCGGAGAACCGGCACAACAACCCCGACGTGTGGGCTGCGCGACTGGGCGCCCGGCTGGCCGTCGGCTTCGGCGCGATGGCCCTGTTCCTGGCCTCCCTGGGCATCTACGCGGTCAAGGGGTACATGGTCGCTTCCCGGACCTCGGAGATCGGCATCCGCAAGGCCCTCGGGGCGACGCACGGGAACGTCATGGCCATGGTCTTGCGGGAAGGCATGGTGCTGACGGCCGCGGGATTGATCGTCGGACTTCTTCTGGCCCTTGCCGCAGGGCGTCTGATCGGCAGCCTGCTCTACGGTGTCCACCCCGTCGATCCAATCAGTATCGCCGCGACTGTAGTCCTGCTCGGCGCTGCCTCGCTTCTGGCCAGCTACGTCCCCGCCCGCCGCGCCGCGCGGATCGATCCGATGGTGGCGTTGAGGTACGAATAGGTGAAAAAATGGCGAATGGTATCTACAAATGCGCGAAGATCTGCGGCGTCAGAATGAAAATCGGGGCGACGTTCCTGGCTCTGGGCCTTGCGGGTTGCTCCGATGTGAACGTGCGGCAGGAACCGAAGTTGAAGGCCCTGACGGCGAAACTGGACAAGATTGAGACCGTGCAACTCAAGGAGCAGTCGAAATCGAAGCCGGTGTCCATCGAGCAGGCGACCGAGCAATTGGCGAAAACCGTGACCGAGCCCAACGAAGCGCGGCCGACGGTGAGCCTCACGCTGGAGGAGGTCCGCGCGGCAGCGCTGGCCAACAACCTGGACCTGAAGGTGGAGCTGGTGGACCCGGCGATTGCCCGGCAGGCGGTGGATATTGAACGCGCGAAGTTCGAATCGGTTTTCTTCGGCTCAGCGCGGTACAGCAGGTCCGAACTTACTCCCGGCGGCGATCCGTTCTCCCGTCGCACGTATGAGGCTCGCGTCGAGACGCCGCTGCCGACCGGCACATTGATCGCAGCGGGCGTGCCGCTTCGCAACGACGATTCCGGCGTGTCCGAGGCCGCCGTCAGCGTCTCGGTCATCCAATCGCTGCTGCGGGGGGCGGGCACGCGGGTGAACACCCAGTCCATCCGGGTCGCCACATGCGAGAAGGGAATCGTGGACGCCGGCACGAAGCTTGCCGCGATATTCATCCTGGCCAATGTCGATGTCGCCTACTGGCAGCTCTATGCGGCCCGGAAGGAGCTGGACGTGCGGCGCGAGCAGTACAAGCTGGCCCAGGATCAACTGCGCCACGCCCGTAACAAGGTGCAGGCGGGCTCGGCGCCGAAGTTCGAGATCGTGCGGGCGGAAGCCGGCTTGTCAAGCCGCCTGGAGGATGTGATCTCGGCTGAGACGGCCGTGCGCGACCGCGAGCGCGACCTCAAGCGAATCATGAACCGTACGGATATGCCCTTGAATTCCGGGGCGGGGATTATCCCATTGACCGATCCCGATCCCAGGGGCCTGGACCTGAACACCGAGACCTTGACGGCAGAGGCCCTCGACAATCGAATGGAGATGATCCAATTGGAGTTACGCCTGGCGATCAACGATCTCGACGTAGAGCTGGCCAGGAACAATACGCTGCCACAACTGGATCTCGACTACTCCTACGCCGCCGCGGGTCAGGCGGGCACGACCGGCCGCGCCTTTGACAACATCTTCGACAGACCGGCCGAGGACCATTCGGTGGGCGTGTCCGCCGTCGTGCCGCTGGGCAACCGCGCGGCCCAGGCCCGGCTGCAGCAGGCCCGGCTCGTACGCGTCAGGAACCAGGCGGACCGCGAGAGAGTCGAGCAACTGGTGCGGCAGGACGTCTGTGAGAGCGTCGATGGACTGCAGCAGAACTGGCGGCGCATCCTGGCGGCCGAGCAAGGGGCAGTCGCCGCCTATCGCGATTATCAGGTCGAGCAGCAACAGTTCCAACTTGGCATGAGCACGAGCACCGACGTGCTGTTCGCCGCCTCGCGACTGGCCGATGCGCAGTTGCGGCGGATTCGCGCGTTCGCCGAGTACGAAGTCGCTCAAGTACGGGTGGCACGCGCCACGGGCACCCTGCTCGGCCGCGGCAACGTCCAACTGCAGCCCGCGGAGGGCAGTTGACCCCGTCAAATGATCTACTCTGCCGTCACCCACGAGCCTCAGACCTGCTCTGCGACGATTCTGTCGTGCACCCGCCCTACACAAGACTCGCATTTTCTGGTTGACCTTCCTCTCCGGCAGGAGTAGACTTTCCGGGAGAGTCGTACGTATACGTATATTCTTACCGGGGTAAAACGATGGCGTCCGGGCATGACATTGCGATGGCGTTGCGAGCCGCCTACTGGGCGATGCACCGCCGGACGCAGGCGCGCCTTGCCAGGAGAGGGGTGACGGCCGATCAATTCGTCCTCCTGGCCCTGCTGGCGGAGCAGGACGGGATCACGCAACAGGAGCTTGTCCGACGGGCTTCGTCCGATGCCAATACGGTTCGCGCCATGCTCGTGCTCCTGGAGAGCCGTGGCCTGGTGGCGCGCAAGGGACATCCCACCGACCGTCGCGCGCGCAGCGTCACTCTGACGCGCAAGGGACGGCAGACTTATGAAAGGCTGTGGGCGGACAGCGAGCCCGTGCGGCAGCGCCTGCTGGCTGCCTTTCGGCCGGAGGAAACAGATGTGCTGGTCGAGTTTCTGGACCGCATTGCCGAGGCGCTGACGCGGGTTGCGGCCGTCGGCGCCGACAGATAGAGCATGACAACTGCTGAAAGGAGAAGAATGATGAATGGTCGAAGAACGATCGTGTCACTCACAGCCGTCACGGTACTAGCGGCACTGGCACTGGGATCCACCGCGTCGGCACAACCCGCGGCTGAAGCCCCGCGATTCCGTGGTCCGCAGGGTCCGCGGGTGACTTCGCCCGAAGTTGCCGCGGACCGGCGGGTCACGTTCCGCATCCTCGCCCCAAAGGCTGAGGCCGTGCGGCTCACCGGCAGCGATATTCCGGGCATCGGCCAGGGCGCGGAAATGAAGAAGGACCCCAACGGGGTGTGGGAAGTGACGCTCGGCCCGATCGACGCCGGGGCGTATCGGTACAACTTCAACGTGGACGGCGTGTCGGTGATCGATCCCCGCAATCCGGCCACCAGCGAATCCAATACCAACACCTGGAGCCTGGTGGTGGTTCCGGGATCGGACTTCATGGATACGAAGGATGTTCCCCATGGCGCTGTCGCCGAGGTGACGTACTTCTCCAAGTCGCTGAAGCGTTTTCGCCGCATGCACGTGTACACGCCTCCGGGCTACGAATCCGGCCAGGGTAAGTACCCCATCTTCTACCTGTTGCACGGGGCGTTCGATTGTGACGATTCATGGACCTCGGTCGGCCGGGCGGGATTCATCCTGGATGATCTGATCGCCGCGGGCAAGGCCAAGCCGATGGTGGTGGTCATGCCGGCCGGTCACACGGGCCCGTTCACGTTCCGTCCGCGCGGCGATTCCTCCCAGCCGCCCGTCGATGATTTCGCGCAGGACTTCCAGAACGACATCATGCCGTATGCGGAGAACCATTACCGCGTCCATACCGACCCGCAGAATCGCGCCATCGCGGGACTGTCCATGGGCGGCGGCCAGACGTTGAATATCGCGGTCGCCAATCCGTGCAAGTTCGCCTATATCGGCGTGTATAGCTCCGGCATATTCGGCATTACCGGCGGCTTCGGCGGCGCCCCGGCGGGTCCAAGCTGGGAGGAGCAGCACAAGGAAACCCTGGACAACGCCGACCTGAAGAAGGGGATCAAGCTGTTCTGGTTCGCCACGGGCAACGAGGATTTCCTGGTCGGGACCTCCCGGGCCACCGTTGAGATGTTCAAGAAGCACGGATTTGACGTGGTCTATAAGGAAACGGACGGGGCCCACACGTGGATCAACTGGCGCAACTACCTCAACGAGTTTTCGCCGCAACTGTTCAACAAGTGATTCAATGCCACCCGGATCAAAGGAGGAACCATGGCGGCGATCTACGATCGGCGAGGCAGGAAGGACGAGAGTTGATGTTCAGAACGGTGGCGGCCTCGACGAATGAACGGTCTTGGGATCGGCGATGGTCCTTAGACAGTTGGCGTCAACATGGCGACTGCGTTCGGCCTGTATGTAGGCCTTGCGGATTTCACGACTGCTGATCAGCGCCTTGGGACCTCTGGTCAAGAGGGCCTCGACGAGAACCTTCACGCCGAATCCAAGCAGTACGGACTGTCGGCGCCATCGCCAGGGCTCGCACATGAGCCGGTACAAAAACTCAGTCCCGGTGCGCCGGAAAAGCTTCGGGGCCCTTCGGACATTGCCGGTCAGCACGTCGAGACTGCCGCCTACACCCATGCAGAACGACGCGTCGATCCTATGGAGATGCTCACCGAGCCATCGTTCCTGACGGGGCGATCCGAGGGCGACGAAGAGCATATCAGCACCGGATGCATTGATCTGTCGTATGATTTCCTCGGCGTCCGTGAAGAAACCATGGTGTCGTCCCGCAATTGACAGCTTTGGGTGTTTTGCTCGAAGCGTCTCGTATGCCTTGTCGTTTGTCTCGGGCCTGGCGCCGAGCAGAAAGACGCTCAGCCCTTCCTCTTCTGCCGTTTCCACCAGCTTGAAGAACAGGTCCACGCCGGTGACCCTCGGGATTTGCCAGCCCGTAATCCACCGGACGGCCAGCGCGACTCCGACCCCATCGCAGATGTGGATGTCGCCGTTGTGTACGATGTCCGCGAAGGCGTGGTCGTTCCGTACAAAGCAGATCTTCTCCGGGTTGATCGCGATACAAAATGTCTTGCCGCCTTGGCGGATCCTTTGGACGACCGATTCGGCGGCATGATCGTACGAACAGAAGCAGGTGATCGGAACGCCCAGAATCTCGGTCGATAGGATTGGCGATTCCATCATGACGAACCCTCTGTCATCCTTGATGCCATATACGCCGTCAACGCGTGAAACGTCCACGCCTGGGACCACCGCATGTACGGGATGCGATTGGTCAAGAGCCTGCCTTTTCTGAAGTAGAAGAATCCTCGCCCGCTATACATGTGCTGAATCATCCATCTGACGATTCGGTCCGTGAGATCGTTGTATTTCGTTCCTTCGCCCGAGAAGAAGCAGACCGCCTGGGCGGGTGAATGGATATCGATGGGATAGACGCGGTCATGGTAGTATTTCGGCGTTCCATCGTCGTGAAAGAATTGGCGCGCGTAGAATTCCACTCCCTTGCAGTAGGCATCCCGGAACTCACTGCCCAGGCCGGCGTCCAGGATGTA
>Ga0214473_10001881_pt1 | contig 26690 bp, 19 predicted proteins | sample RVTome_7_FD_203509 | JGI IMG/M metagenome (GOLD analysis project Ga0214473, IMG submission 203509) | Soil microbial communities from uranium-contaminated site in the Upper Colorado River Basin, Wyoming, United States - RVT98D197 | ecosystem: Environmental > Terrestrial > Soil > Contaminated >...
TGAAGACGTAGCGCGAGCCGTCTCCCGTGGTCACGTGATACTCCACCGAGTACGTAAGGGGGATCTCGCTGTCGATCACCGCGGCTTCGGTCTGCCCGGTCTTCAGGGCCTGCCCGAGCGCCAGTGCCAGCTCACCCGCGCGGAAGCCGTTGGTGGGCGGTTGCGGACCGGAGAAGCGGCCCTGGGAGTCGATCGTGGGATAGGCACCGTCCGGATCCAGCTCCGAGTCACCGAACATGGCCACCGCCGTCGCCGGGTCCGTGACCACCTGCCCGCTCGAGCGCGGCACCACGTTCTTGGGCGTCCGCGGCGACTCCAGCGAGGAGGAGCCCGACTCGAGCGAGTTCACGTCGAAGGCGGTCACGCTGTAGCGGTACGTGATCCCGTTCTTGACGTCATTGTCCACGAAGACGAAGGGCACACCGGAATTCTCCAGGTGGACCGTGTCGGCGTCCAGGACCACGACGGCACCGGAGACCGCGTCACGAATCCGGCTTCCGGCGGGGTACTGGATGATGTCCCCTTGGAGCTCGTATTCCACGGCGCCGCCGTACGCGCCCTCCTCCGGCACGTAGTCGGGATCCAGCTGGCCGGTGTTGTCGGTGATGGTCGTCCCCGCCTTGTCGAACTGCCCCAGCAGCTCGAAATCCCCCTGCAGGCCTTCTGCCCGGTAGATGCGGTAGCCTTCCACGTCGAACTCGCGGAAGTTCGGGTTGAAGAACGGCGATACCGGATCGTCCGCCACCTGGAAGAACGGATCGCCGGCCTGTTCGGTGGGCGTCGGCTCCCAGAGCACGGTCACCTGGCGGTCACCCGGCACGAGCGTGAACGGCGGTGAGGCCGGCGCCGAGGGCAGCAGGAACTGGTTGACGAAGATGGCGCGGCCCACCTCGGCCTGGAAGAGGAGGGAATTACCGACCACTTCCGAGGCGCTCAGATCCACCACGGCATCGTCACCCGTACCATTCACGGCCAGGGTAACCAGCCCCGCCATCCGCTCGATGTCGCGGATGGGATTGCCGAAGGCGCCGGGGAAGCGGCTGGGGATCCCGGGGCGCAGTGTGTTGCCGATCGTGTAGCCCGGAATGCTCAGCGCCGCGGCGTGCGTCATGCCCACCACGATGGTGGCTGACTGGCCCGGCTCGATGTCGAACGGACCGGACACCATGTAGAAGCGCGTATCCGCAGGCTCCTGCGCCAGGTAGCAGACCCGGTTCTGGAGCGGGTTGGCCTGGTTGCAGCTGTTGTCACCCGCGGCGGGTTGCGTATCACCCTTCAGGTAACGGAAGAGCTGCTTCACGCCGACCATGTCGGGGAAGGAGCCGCCGTTGGTGGTGTTCGTGAACATCGTGAGCCCGATCTCACGGCCGGTGGCCGGATCGACCGGGCTCCGCAGGTAGCTCACCCCCACCAGGCCAGGCGCCTGCATGAAGGGCGGTGCGTAGAGGGACGGCCGCGCGGCGTAGTTGAAGTCATCCGTCTCGAACTCGGAATGGTAGGCCACGCTCAGGTTGTACGGCAGGATGGCCGTGGAGAAGTTGTTCCCCGCGTGCGTGGTCACGTCCGGGTCCGCGCCGAAGGCCGCATACACGTTCGTGAACGTCCAGCCGCCGTCCGGCAGCTGCACGCCGAACTTGGCCTCGTTCGGAACCTGGAAGTCCGGGTCGTTGGTGACGTTCTGGAAATCGATGATGAAGAAGATCGAGTGCTCCGCTCCCGCCGGCGCGTTGAACGCCAGGGTGCGCTGCGTCACCTTCACGCCCATGGGATGGTCACGCTGCGAGATGCGGTTCGGATCCCCGTCCCAGTACTGCACCCAGGAATCCTGGGCCGAGGCGGTCTTCTGCCCCACGATCGCGGGGTTGAAGATGTCCGTGTCACTGATGAAGGCTTCCTGGGGCCAGTTGGCCAGATCGTCCGGATCCAGCGAGTTGAACACGTTGGTGAGCGGCGTGCCGTGCGGCTGCGTGCCGCGGGCGTCGAAAAAGTACGCACCCACCGTGTCACTGGCCCAGGGTCCCGCGCCGGTGCCGTTGATGGCGGCGATCTGGAGCCCCGAGTTGAACATGTACTGGTTCGTGGTCCCCGCCGGCCAGAAGCCGCCGCCGCCCGTTGGGGAGTTGAAGATATTCGTGCAGATGTTCCCCTGGTTGTCGATACCGCACTGTACCAGGTTGCCCTGCAGGACCGCCGTGGGTCCGGCGTTCAGGTTGAACGGGCTGTTGGCCCGCCGTTCCGCCGCCTTCTGCTGGGTGGTGATGGCCTGCTGGGCGAACGCATTCGCCGGGAGGGCCAGTGCCACTGCAGCGGCGACGGCCGCGGTGATCGCCGCCGTGCGACGTGTCCCGCTCATGAAAGTCTTGAACATACTCGGAAGCATCGGGTTTCTCCGTCGAAGAGTCCGTCCCGCCCCGCCGTCAACGGCGGGGCGGGCGCCCTGGAATCCCTCTTAGAAACTGATCTCGAAGCCCAGGCGCATACGGCGCCCGGATCCGATGAACGTCTGCGGACCGTTGCCCAGCAGCAGCGCTGAGCGGAAGGCCGCATCCTGCTCCTCGGCGGTGAACAGCATGTCGCCGTCCCCGAAGCGCGCCTCGGCACGCTGCAGGAGGTACAGATCCACGTCATTGGTCACGCCGGCACCGGCGTCGGACAGGCTCGTGAGGTCGATCTCGTCGCGCACCACGCCGCCACCCACGCTCTGGCGCTCGGAGAGCACCAGACGGTCGAAGGAGTCCTCCGCCACGATGTCACCGGTATGCTGGTAGATCGCGGTCCAGTTCTCGAAGTCGAACAGGTTGCGAACGTCCAGGAAGACGCTGGCGCTGTAGCCCATCAGGCTCACGCCCTTGCTGGCCTTGAGGTCGAAGTTCTTGGACCACGGCCCCACGGCCGAGCTGATCTCGTCATCCGCCAGCACGCCGCTGTTGGCGCCGCACGGCCAGCAGGTGGGCAGCGCCTCACCCACGTCCGCCAACGGCGTGTAGGGCTGACCGCTGGCAAAGCGGGCCGTGGCGAACAGCCCCAGGTTGCGGAGCACGGCGTTGTCGTGATCGCGCGGGAACTGCAGCGAGAGGTTGCCGGTGAGGTTGTGCTTCCGGTTCTCCTCGGTGGCCCGGATGGCCTGCGCCGGGTTGGGCGGTAGTCCGAGCAGCTGGTTGGCGTTGCTCTCCTGCCGCGCGAAGATGTTGGTGAACGTGAAGGGGTCCGTACCGGTGTTCTTGGCGTCCTGGTAGGAGTAGCCCGCCATGATGTCCAGGACGTTGCCGAAGCGCCGGTCCAGGCGCAGGTCGATGCCGCGGATGGAGCCGAAATCGGCATTGGTCAGCGTGTTCAGGTAGACCACCTGACCTTCCACGGTGGGATCGTCCCACGCCAGCTTGCGGACCGTGACGTCGGCCAGCTTGTCCCGGTTGTACGCGGAGACGTCCAGGACGAAGTCGGGCGCGAGCAGCTGCCGGTAGCCGAACTCGAAGGCGATCGTCTTCCCCAGCTCCAGCGGCCGGCCGAAGATGTCATTCGTGTTCGTGTTCCGGAAGCGGAAGAAGTCCACGTTCTTCCCCTGATAGTACTCGTTCAGGTCCGGGAGCTGGACGAAGTGGCCGTAGGAGAGGCGGAACGTGCTGTTCACCGTCACCGGGAAGGAAACGCCCAGGCGCGGGGAAAGCTTGCTGCGTGAAGGCGCCGCCTCGAAGGTGCTCGCGTCCTCCGGATCGAAGTAGCCGGCCGTCACCGGGAAATCCGAATTGGGATCGAAGTGGTCCCAGCGCAGACCGCCCTCCACCACGATGTCACCCAGGTCGATGCGGTCCTGGACGAAGAGGGACGCCAGCTTGGGCGTCTCCACCCACACGTCCGCGAAGCCCTGATCCTGGAGATTGGTGGAAGCGGCGGCCAGATCCACATCCAGGTACTCACCACCGAACTTGACGCGGTTCTGGCGGTTCGCCTGCCAGTCCACGGTGGCGCGGACCTGCCACTGCTTCTCGTTGTTGTAGTTGAACGCCGGCGTCACGCCCGCGGTGTTGAACGTGCCCACCGTGCCGCGCGTGATGGCATACGGGTTCATGCGGAACTCGGAGGACCCGCGCAGGTCGGTGCGGCCCTGGTCGAACGGCGTCCGCCGCCCCTCGTTCTTCAGGAAGTTGCTCACCAGCGTCTGGTCCACGGGGAAGTTGTCCTCGTTCACGAGGAACTCCATGCCGTCCATGGTGAAGCCCATGAACGTGTCGCGATGGTCCACGTCCCACTCGGGAGCGAGCGCACCACCCAGAAATTCGTCCTGGGTACGGGCAACCTTGACGTCCAGCGCCAGCGCCCGCTCGGCGCTCTGCACAAACTGGTGCGTCCAGCCCAGGATGAGCGCCCGCGAATCGAACTTCGAGCCGCTGTAGCTGGACGGGTTGAAGAGGCCGAAATTGCCCGTCGTGCGGTTCTGGTTGCGCGAGATCTTCGACGTGAGGAAGACCCTCGAGCCCTGGCCGTAGCCGTAATCCAGCTTGCCGTCGAGCGTGAACTCGTCCGACTGGGAGAGCGGGCGCTGCCCACCCTCATCGAAGCGCACGAACTCCGGCACCACCACGTCCCGGGTGTCCGTCTGCCCGAGGGACGGGGCCGAGGCGTCCTGCATGGTGATGACCGTATCCACGCCACCGATCACGTAGATCGGATAATCGTCCGTACGATTGTTCTGACAATTGCAAAAGCGCCGGCCCTCCGCCGTGGCCGCGCCGAAGAACGAGAGGTCGCCCCAGATGGGTCCACCCAGGGACAGTTCGGCCCGGTTCAGGCCGCGCGACCACTCGGACGGCATCATCTCGTCGGACTGAATCGAGAAGTTTCCGGCCCACTGCTGGCCGCCCGTGCGGGTCACGAAATTGATGATGCCCGACTGGGCGTTGCCGTACTCGGCGCTGAAGCCGCCGGTGAGCACGTCCACCTCGGAGAGCGAGTTGGTGCCGATCTGGAGGCGCGAGCTGCCCGCGTTCAGGTTGCGGATGAGCACGCCGTCCACGTAGACGGCCTCCTCACCGCTACGCCCGCCACGGATGGAGATGCCGCGGGTGGAACTCACCACGCCGGGCTGCAGGACGAGCACCTGGTTCACGTCATCCACCGGCAGGTTGTCCACGGTCTCACCGGTGACGATGTTCTTCGAGGCCACCTGGTCACGCGGCACGAGCGGCCGCGACTCACCCACGATCTCGATGCCCTGGATGGTGACCGCGCTGGGGTTCAGCTGGAAGTCGACCGTATGGGTCTGCCCCGCGAGCACACGCTCCTGGAGGACCGTCGTGGACTGGTAACCGATGAACTGCGCCTGGATGTCATGCAGGTCCGCCGGCACGTTGAGGATGAAGTAGAAGCCCTCATCGTTCGTGATGTTGCCCATCTGCGTGCCCACGATGACGACCTGCGCACCCTGGATGGGCTGCCCCGTCTGCTCGTCGGTCACTCGTCCCTGCAGCTTCCCCGTCGACTGCGCGGCCAGCGGACTGGCCAGCACCAGCAGCACGGCGAGGAACGCCCACGGACGGGCGGCCCGAAGTGAAAATCGCATACGATCCTCCGGCGGATGGAATGAATCGGGCATGGCGTTTCGTGCAATTACGCCGGAGCGCCCACCCCCGTCGTGAGGGCACTGGAGCGTGCCGGCGTTGGAGCCCGGTCGCGTCGTTCCGGGCAGGGAACGGCGCCAGGCTCGGATCTCGTTCTTGCCTGACCCAAACTTGTACAGCGCATTGAGCGATTGAGCGCAGAGTACCGCTGGTACAAATGCTTGTCAAGGATGACGTTCTGGCCCGCGCCCTCGACGGCCCTCGCGCACATCCGAAAAACGCGTGGCCGGGCAGACTTGTGACAGGGGGCACATTTTCAGCGCCGCGGCGGCACCATGCGCAGCACCCGGAGCAGGGCGGCGGCCTTCTCCAGCGTCTCGTCGAATTCCCGCGCGGGGCGGGAGTCCGCCACCAGGCCCGCCCCGGCCTGCACGTAGGCGCGGCGGCCACGGGCTACGATGGTGCGAATGGCAATGGCCGCGTCCAGGGTGGCGCCGCCGTAAGCCAGGTAACCCACCGCGCCGGCATAGGGCCCCCGACGCACCGGCTCCAGCTCGTCGATGATCTCCATGGCGCGGATCTTCGGCGCTCCCGATACGGTACCCGCCGGGAAGCAGGCACGCAGCACGTCCATGGCGCCGAGCCCCTCCCGGAGCCGCCCCTGCACCTGGGACACCATGTGGTGGACGTGGCTGTAGCGCTCGATGCGCATGAAATCGGTGACCTCCACGCTGCCGAAGCGCGCCACCCGCCCCACGTCGTTGCGCCCCAGGTCCACGAGCATGAGGTGCTCCGCGCGCTCCTTGGGGTCCGCCAGCAGCTCGGCCGCCAGCGCCGCGTCCTCCGCCTCGCTCGCGCCGCGCCGCCGGGTGCCGGCGATGGGCCGAACCGTTACCGTGTCCTCCTCGAGGCGGACCAGAGCCTCCGGGGAGGAGCCGACCAGCGCCACCCCGTCCAGCTCGAGGAAGTACAGGTAGGGGGAGGGGTTCAGCGAGCGCAGGGCCCGGTAGAGGTCGAAGGGCTCGGCCTCAAGCGGCACGTCCAGGCGCTGGCTGAGCACCACCTGGAACGCATCGCCCGCGGCGATATATTCCTGCACCCGTGCCACGGCCGTTTCGTAGGCGGCACGGGAGAACGTGCTCTCGAAGGCTTGCGGCGCGTCGGCATCCTCCTTCAGCGTGAGGGGACCGGGACCGGCGCGCTCGGCCAGCCGCGCCACCAGTGCGTCGAGGTCGGCGGCGGCGGCATCGTAGCGGCGCTCGAGTTCGGCCCGGTCGGCGTCGCGGACGTCCACCAGCGCCACGGCGTGCGCGCGGCCGTAGAGATTGTCGATGGCCAGCACGGTGTGCGTGAACACCAGCAGCGCCTCGGGCAGGTCCCGGTCATCGGGCGGCGCGTCCGGGAGGCGCTCCATGTAGCGGACCACGTCGTAGCCCAGGTAGCCCACGGCGCCGCCGATGAAGCGGGGCATGCCGGGAACGTGGACGGGACGCAGCGCGCGGAGCCGCGCGTCGAGGTCGGCCAGGGGATCGCGGCTTACTCCCTCGTCCCGCCAGCCGTCCGCCGGGCTCCACGTGGAGACGCGGCCACCGGCGTGCAGCCGCCACGCCGCACGGGGGCGGGTGCCCAGGAAGGTCCAGCGAGCCCACGTCTCGCCGCCCTCCACGGACTCGAGCAGGAAGCCGAAGGGCGGCTCGCGCAGCTTTGCGTACGCGGTGACCGCCGTATCGGCGTCGAAGAGGAAGGAGCGCCGCACGGGCACCAGGTCACCCCGGGCCGCGAGCTCCACGAAGTCGTTGCGTTCAGGAAAGAGCATAGAGGCGGCAATGTCGAGCGGATTCCAGGACGTGTCAATCATCGCGGCCGACACGGGCGGCACCTTCACCGACGTGATCGCGGTGCGGGGGGAGCGGGTGCGGGTGGCCAAGGTGCCCTCCACGCCCGACGAGCCGGCCCGGGCGGTGCTCGAGGGCGTGCGCCGCGTTCTGTCCGACGAGGGGGAGGACTACGTCCTGGTGCACGGCTCCACGGTGGCCACCAACGCGCTGCTCGAGCGTCGTGGCGCCCGGGTGGCGCTGATCACCAATCGCGGCCTGGAGGACGTGCTCGAGATCGGGCGGCAGAATCGACCCCACCTCTACGCCCTGTACGGGGAGGCGGCAGTTCCGTTGGTGGCCCCGGCAGACCGGCACGGCGTGGCCGGGCGGTTGGCGGCTGACGGCGCGGAGGTGGCCGCCCTGGACGCCGCCGAACTGGCCCGCCTGGCGGAGGCTGTGCGTGGCGTGGAGGCCGTGGCCATCTGCCTGTTGCACAGTTATGCCGACCCCGCGCACGAGCGTGCCGTGGCCGGGGCGCTCGAAGGCACCGGCCTGCCCCTCTCCCTCTCCAGCCTCCTGCTACCCGAATTCCGCGAGTACGAACGCACCGCCACCACCGTGGTGAACGCCTACGTGACGCCGCTCATGGATCGCTACCTGGCCCACCTCGAGCGCGCTGCGGGCGCCCGCCGCATCCGCATCATGGAGTCGGGCGGCGGCGCCATCCCCGTGGCTCGTGCCCGGCGCGAGGCCGCGCGCACGGTGCTCTCGGGACCGGCGGGCGGCGTGGCCGGCGCCATGGCGGCGGGCGCCGCGGCGGGCCGCACCCAGCTGCTCACCTTCGACATGGGCGGTACCTCCACGGACGTGTCGCTGTGCCCGGGCCGCCCGCTCCACACCCGCGCCTTCACCATCGCCGGGCTGCCGGTGGCGCTGCCTGTGCTGGACATCGTGACCGTGGGTGCGGGCGGCGGCTCGCTGGCCCGGGTGGACGCGGGCGGCGCGCTGCGGGTGGGACCCGCCAGCGCCGGCGCCGATCCGGGTCCGATCTGCTACGGCATGGGCGGCACCGGGGTAACCGTCACGGACGCTCACGTCTGGCTGGGGCGGCTGCCGCCGCACGTGTTCCTGGGGGGAGAACGCGTGCTCGACCGTGCCGCCGTCGAGGGGCCGCTGCGCGCCCTGGCAACGGCCGCGGGCCTCGAGCCGGACGCGGCGGCTGAGGGCGTGCTCCACGTGGCCAACGCCGCCATGGAGGGAGCCCTCCGGGTGATCAGCGTGGAGCGGGGCTTCGATCCGGGGGAGCTCTCCCTGGTGGCCTTCGGCGGGGCCGCAGGGCTGCACGCCGCCGAACTGGCCGGGCGCCTGGGGGTGCGTGAAGTGCTGGTGCCCCCGGCGCCCGGCGCGCTGTCGGCCTACGGCATGCTGGTGGCACCCATCCGGCGGGAGGTGTCACGCACGGTGCTGCGCGCGGCCGACACCGAGCCGGCCTTCGAACTCGAAGGGGTATTCGCCGAGCTCGAGGCCCAGGCGCGGGCCGCCATGATCGAGGAGGGTGCCGCACCCCACACGGTGCGCGTGCGCCGCTCGGTGGACGCTCGCTACCGCGGGCAGAGCCACGAGCTGAACGTGGCGGCACCGGACTGGCTGGCGGCGTTCCACGCCGCCCACGAGCAGCGCTACGGGTACGCCGCGCCCGGTGAGGCCGTGGAGGCGGTAACCCTGCGGGTCGAAGCCACGGTACCCGTGCCCGCCCTGGCGCCGGCACGGCTGCTCGAGGCGGCGGCGGAAGGCGCCGGCACCGAACCTGCCCGCGGGAGCGTGGTGTGTGAGGGACGCGTCCTTGAAGCGTTCTATCATCGAAGGCGGGACCTGCGTCCGGGCAGCCGGGTGCTTGGGCCCGCCGTGGTGGCGGAGTACACGGCCACCACATGGGTGCCAGCAGGTTGGGCCGCGGACGTGGATCCGTCCGGGAGTCTCATCCTCGCGCGCGTATTACCATTATAGGTTGGACGCCGAACTGTATACGCGGCGGTATGCCCGAGCACGGGCTGCCGCCCTTCGAAGGTGCATATGCTGAAGCAATGGCTCACGAGAGCGGCGCTCGCCGCCGCTCTGTTCGTACCCCACCACGCACTCCAGGCGCAGGCGCCGATCAGTCTGAAGGCGGTCCCGCGGGTGGGCTGGTTCGCGCCCCTCTCCACCCTCGAGGAGGGCATCGAGATGGGTTCCGGCCCCGCCGTGGGCGTGGCGTTGGAACTGGACTTGCCCATGCTGCCGCTGAACTTCCGCGTCAACATGGACCTGGCCCCGGACATCGCGCTGCGCAACGGCCAGGGTGACGAGGTCACCAACGGCAGCGTGCTGGCCGTGGTGGCGGACCTGGTGTTCCGGCCGGCGCCCACCATCGCGTTCGCCCGCCCTTACCTGCTCACCGGCTTCGGCATGCGGCGCTACGATTTCGGCCCGCCGACGGACCCGGAGCTGCTCGACGCGGTGACGCCACCGACCGGCAGTGACTTCACCTTCCACGCCGGCGTGGGGGTGGACGTGGGTGACGGGCCGGTGGCCCTGGTCGTGGAGCTGAGTGACTATCTCAGTTCGTGGAACGGCCCGGAGGGCAGCGCCAACACCGTGCAGAATGACCTCTTCGTGAGCCTGGGAATCCGCCTCGGCCTTTTCTGAACGTCCGCTGCCACGCCCCCTTTGCGCGGCGTGGGCTTGAGCCCCCTCCCCCGGCACAGTAGACTCAGGGGTTTGACGGGCGTCCGTCCGGTACGGGCGCCCGCTCGCTTCCCGCATCGAAACGTGGCATGAAGCCAAGCACCCCGCCCGGCGCGCCCGTGGCCGAGACCTACCGCACGCCCTACCTGGCAGCCGCGGTGGCCATGGCCGCCGTATGGGCGCTGTACGCTTTCACGCTCGCTCCCACCACATGGTTCTGGGACACGAGCGAGTACATTGCCACCGCCAACATCCTGGGCATCCCGCACCCACCGGGGAATCCGCTCTTCGTGGTGCTGGCCCGGGCGTGGAGCGTGCTGCTCTCCCCCGTCGTGGACACGGTGGCGGTGCGCATCAACCTCTTCAGCGCCACCATGGGCGCGCTGGCCCACGGCGCGTGGTTCCTCCTGGCGCACCGCATCATGTCCTACCTGTCGCCCAGCCGCACGGTGCGGTTGCTGGGCGCGGCCGCCGCGGTGCTCGTCTCCGCCGCGGCCTTCACGGTGTGGAACCAGTCCAATGTGAACGAGAAGGTCTACACGGTGAGCCTCTTCACCATGGCGCTCATCTCTTGGCTGACCTTCCGCTGGCGCGACCGGCTGGGCGAGGGGAAGGATGACAACCTGCTCCTGCTCATCGCCTACATCCTGGCCCTGTCGGTGGGCAACCATCTGATGGCCTTCCTGGTGGCGCCCGCGCTGCTGGTGTTCATCCTCATGGTGGCACCGCGCACGGTGCTCAACTGGCGGCTGTACGCGGGCGCCGTGGTGGTGGGCGTACTGGGCCTGTCGGTGCACCTCTTCCTGCCCATTCGCGCCGAACTGGATCCCCTCATCAACGAGGCGGACCCCACCTGTGAGACGATCGGCAGCGCCGTGGTGAGCGTGGTCACCATGGGCCGGGCCGGGTGTGAGGACCTGTCCGCCGCCCTCTCCAGGCAGCAGTACGACAAGCCGTCGGTCCTGGACTCCCCCGTGCAGCGGGACATGCCGCGTGACATCGGCCTGCTGGCGGCGCAGGCGGGCAACTACGTCCAGTACTTCGACTGGCAGTGGGGCCGCTCCGTGGCCGGCAACCTGTCGGCGTTCGGCGGCGCACGGCCCATGGTCACGCTGCTCTTCGTGTTCCTGGGTCTCTTCGGCGCGTACCGGAACTATCAACGGGATCGGCCCAGCTTTGCCTTCATGGCGGTGCTCTTCCTGACGTTGTCGGCGGGGCTGGTCTTCTACCTGAATTTCAAGTACGGCTTCAGCTACCCGGTGCCCGGCAGCGTGGAGATCCGGGAGGTGCGTGAGCGCGATTACTTCTTCATCGTGAGCTTCTCGGTCTGGGGGTTGTGGGCCGGCATGGGGGTGGTGGCGGCGTGGCGCTGGCTGACCGATGAACTGGCCGCCCGGGGCCTAGCACGGCCGCAGGTCCTGGCGGCGCCGGTGCTGCTCGTGGCGCTCCTTCCGCTGCTGCTCAACTGGTCCTGGGCCTCCCGCCACGGGGACACCAGCGCGCGGGACTGGGCCTACAACCTGTTGAACAGCGTGGAGCCCTACGGCGTGCTCTTCACCAACGGGGACAATGACACCTTCCCGCTGTGGTACGCCCAGGAGGTGGAGGAGGTGCGGCGGGACGTCACGGTGATCGTGATGAGCTACCTGAACACGCCCTGGTACGTGCGCCAGCTTCGTGACCTGACCACGCCGTGCGAGCCGGGTCAGGACCCGCTCGAGGATCCCACGCGCATCCTCTGCCAGCGGCCCTTCCAGCCGGAGAACGCACCGGAGCTCTACGCGCAACGCATGCTCCCGACGGATGCCCCGGGGGTGAGTCCGGAGGACATCCCGCCGGGACGGCGCGCGCCGCTCAAGACCATCCTGCCCTTTACCGACGAGCAGGTGCAGGAGCTGGCGGGCACGCCGCCCTTTTACATGGACTCGGCGCAGCCGTTCCAGGCGGGTAACATCGAAACCTTGCTTTCCCCCGGGGACGCGTACACTGGCACGGTCATCCCCTCCGACCTGTTCCTGGCGGCCATCATCCGCCAGGCCATCGGGGACCGTCCCATCTACTTTGCCATGACCACCCAGGCGCACAACGAGCTGGCGCTGCGGCCTTACCTTATCCGCCATGGGCTGGCGCTGAAGCTGCACAATGGCCCCGTTCAGACGGACACCGCCACGGGCATCGTGCCGATCCCGCAGAACAACCAGCTGGCCGGGCTGCTAGGCCCCTACATCGACCTGCCCCGCACCGAGGAACTGATGAGCGGCGTCTTCCGGCACGGCCCCGGCTTCCCGGAGGAGTGGGACCACTGGGTAGACGCCGCTTCCGAGCAGATCCCGGCGTACTATGGCTACACCCACTGGGGGATGGCGCTGGTCTACGACATGCTGGGCCGCACGGAGGACGCGGACCGGCACATGGAACTGGGGGAGCAGTTCATCCGCCTGGGTGAGCTCCGCGCCGTCGCCGGGCAGGCGCAGTAGCGCGCGTGGCAGCGCGGCAACCGGCGGCTCGGGAGGGTCCCGCCCCCCGCGCCGCCGTGGCCTACGTACTGGCCGCGGCCGCGCTCTGGAGCACCTTCGGCCTCTTTGCCAAGGTGCTCTACGCCCGCGGCTACGCACCGCTCGAATTGGCCAGCGTCCGCTCCTGGATCGGCTGGGCGGGCGTGGCCGTGGTGGCGCTGGCCACCCGCACGCCGCTCCGCATCCGCTGGGCCGAGGTCCCGTTCTTTGCCGCTTACGGCATCCTGGGCTTCGCGGCGTTCGAGACCCTCTTCTTCGCCACCCTGGAGCGCACCCAGGTGGGTGTGGCCGCGGCGCTCCTGTACACGGCGCCCGCCTTCGTGGTGGTGCTCTCGCGGCTGCTCTGGAAGGAGGCCATCCCACCCTTCCGGGTGGCTGCCCTCGCGGCGCTCCTGGTGGGCATCGGCCTGGTCACGGGCGCGGTGGGAGCGGTGGCGAGCGGCGCGGCCGTGCTGCCCACGCCGGCGCTGCTGCTTGGGCTCGGCTCCGGCCTCACCTACGCGCTCTACACCCTCTTCAGCAAGGTGGCCACCCGCCGGCACTCGCCGGTGGCGGCCGTCTTCTGGTCGTTCGCTTTCGCGGCGCTGGCGCTGGCCCTCGTGGCCGAGCCGGTGGGGCCGCTCCTGCGTGCTGGCGGGGACGTCTGGATCCTGGTGGCACTGGGCATCGTACCCACGCTGCTGCCCTACCTGTGCTACCTGCGCGCGCTGCGCACGCTTGCGGCCAGCGCGGCGGCCATGCTGGCGTCCGTGGAGCCGGTCATGGCGGCGCTGCTCGGCATGGCGGCGCTCGGCGAACGCATGGGGATACTGCGCTGGAGCGGCGTGGTGGTGGTGGCCGTGGCGGCCGGCCTGCTCGCCCGGCGCATGAGCAGGGCCGTCCCGACTAGTCCGCTTCCCGACCGGTGACGCCGAGCGTCTCCCCGGTCACACCGCGCGCCGCCTCCGAGGCCAGGAAGTAGGCCACGTCGGCCACCGCCGCGCGGCTGACGAAGCGCGCGTCCGGACCCGCCTCCTGGCGGTTCTGCGCGGTGTCCACCATGCCGGGCGCCACGGCGTTCACCCGCACCCCGCTCTCCGCCTCCTCCAGCGCCAGGGCGCGCGTCAGCGCCACCACCGCGGCCTTGGCCGCGCTGTAGGCACCCATGCGCGGCACCGCCCGCAGTCCCGCCGGCGAGGCGAAGTTCACGATGGCGCCGCGCGACTGCCGCAGCATGGGCAGGGCGCTCCGACAGACGCGCAGCACGGTGCCGGCGTTGCGCTCGAGCTCCGCGCTCCACGCGGCGGAATCCGTGTCCGCCACCGGCGCGATCACGCGCAGCCCGCCGGCCACGTTGACCACGGCGTGCAGCGCTCCGAAGTGCTCCGCGGCGGCCGCCACGGCCGCCTCCGCCCCCGCGTCGGTGGCCAGGTCGGACACCACGCCCACCACACGCCCGCCGCGCCGCTCCAGCTCGGCGGCACGCGCCAGCACGGCCTCCGAGCGGCCCACCAGCACGAGGGCGGCACCGCCCGCCAGGAACCGCTCCGCCACCGCCTGCGCCACCTGCGCCGGATCTCCGGCGCCCGTTACCAGCGCCACCTTACCGTCCATACGATGTCTCCGCTCTGCTGGGAGGGTGTGGATGTGGCGCGCCTCCAGCCCGCCCGCGGCGGCCAGCACGGCGGCCACCAGCAGGAAGGCGCCCGGCGCGGCCACGCGCGGGATGAGCAGGGTGGTGCCCACGAGCACGCCCAGCGCGATGCCCGCCACGGCGGCGGGCGCCACGCTCCGCCCGCCGGACGCCACCCCGCGGGACTGGAGCGCCGCCAGTAGCGCGCCGATCGCGTAGGCGGGGCCGGCCAGCACGAGCAGCACGGCCAGCGCCGAGGCGGGAGCGGCCAGGCGCAGCCCTGGCGCGAGCGTCCAGACCGCCGCGGCGCCCGCCGCCAGGCCGGCCGCGAGCACGGCACCCAGCCAGCGCGGCCCGCTCCACGGCGCCCCCGCCGGACCGCGCCGCGTGGGCGCGTGCGGCGGGCCCACCCAGAGCCCGGCGGCCACGCCCAGGATGCTGACCGAGAGCAGGAAGCCCGCGGCCCGCAGGAAGCCCTGCCCGGTGTAGAGTAGCAGCGCCGTGCCCGAAGCCGCCGCCACGCCCAGGCAGGCGCCGGTCACCAGCGCGGCGGCCGTGACCAGCCGCGCTCCGGGCCGGCGCCGGCTCACGGCTGGAAGCGGCCGTACCCGCCGCGGTAGAATGTGAGCGGGCTGCCGTCCCGGGCATCCGCCGCCACCACTTCGGCCACGAAGATCGTGTGGTCACCGCCGGGCAGGGCGTGCCGCACGGTACAGTCCACCCACGCCAGCGCGTCCTCCAGCACCGGGGAACCGGTGTGCTCGGGGCGCCACGCCACGCCGGCGAACTTGTCCGCCACCTCGCTCTCCGCGAAGCGGCGCGCCAGGCGCTCCTGGTTCTCCGCCAGGACGCTCACGGCAAAGGCGCCCGTGGCCTGGATGCACCCGTGGGTGTCGGACGTGCGCTCCACACACACCAGGATCAGCGGCGGCTCGAGCGACACGGACGAGAAGGCGTTTGCCGTCAGCGCGCACGCGTGCCCGGCGTGGTCCCGGGCCGCCACCACGGCCACGCCCGTGGCCCAGTGGCCGAGGACGCGACGGAATTCAGCTGGATCCAAGAGAATCTCCAGACCCCCGACGGACGGGTGAGCGCCGCATCGCTGGCGTTGCGTGGCTTCGACCGGCGATCTAGTGTTCGGGTCCGGCATGGCGTGGGAGCACGATTCGTGCGACCCACCCGCGCGACCCGATAGCATCACCGGCAAGGGAGAAGCGAGTTTGGAGCGCGCCAGACGGGCCGCGCTGGCCCTGATTGTAGTAACGCTGACCGCATGCGACAACGTGGGCTGGGGCGGGGCCGACGTGGCCATTGTACACCCGCCCCCGCGGGCCGCGGGCATGGCGGAGGATCCGGCCGGCGCGGAGCTGGCCCCGCTGCCGCAGGGGGACATCCTCTATTTCGTGGCGCGCACCGCGGACGGCGCCACCATGGTGCCGGTCGGGGAAATGGCGGGGGACACCCTGATCCCCATCGACCCGGGGGACGATCCGGCCGCCTTCGGCGCCCGCCTGGTGGCGGAGCGCCTGCGCCAGGGGACGGAGTTCGCGCTCTTCCGCCACGGCGCCCGCGTGGGCACCTTCGTGCTGGGCGGCGCCGAGGTGACCGGCACCGGGGCGTGCGCGCTACCCACCGCCCACGGCGCCCTCGAACTGACCGGGGGCGCGGACGCCTTGGGGGAATTCCTGGCCATCACACGCGCGCAGGCGCCGCAGATGCCCCGCCGGGTCCCCGAGGCCATGGAGCCCACCGGCAACATGAACCGCCTGGCCACCTACGCCGCCGAGTCCCTGCTGCGCGTTCGCGGATCACAGCTACCCGGCAACTGGCAGCTGGCCATGGCGCAACTCGCGCCCTTCCCCACCAACGGCAGCGGACCCGGCTTCGCGGCCACGCTGCTCGTCAGTGACACGCTCGGGCCGGGCCTGGACGACCAGGGCTACTCTCTCTTCTTCGTGGGTGTACCCGCGCAGCAGATGGGCTACGACACCGTCTACGCCGAGTACAACAGCTATCCGGAAAGCGGCAAGCGGGCGCCCCGCGTGCTGGACTACCTGGACTGGGACCGGGACGGGCACGTGGAACTGCTGCTGCGCGTCTACGGGGTGGACGACGCCTGGTTCGAGGCGGTGGGCCGCACGGACGACGGCGCATGGCGGCGCATCTTCCGCGACCGCTGCGAGCGCCCGGCCGGTGCGCTGCCCACCGTGGCGCCCCCTGACTCGCTGAGCGCGGACACCCTGCCGGGCAGCCGCCCGACCGGCGTCGACACGCGCCCCGTGGGTGTGCCGATCACGGGCGGCTAGCCCCGCACGCCGTGCCCCTCTAGCTTTCCCCGCTCCATCATCAACGGGCCTTCCGGAAGAACGGACCACGTGTCAGGCCGCGTCCCCCGTCGGCGCCCGCGCGCCCTCACCCTGCCGCTCATCGCCGCGCTCGTGGCCGCCTGCGGCGGCCCGGACGCGCCGCCACCGCCCGCGCCGCTCCAGGTCACCGACGACGCGGGGCGCACGGTCCGCCTGCAGGCGCCGGCCGAGCGCGTCCTGTCCCTCATCCCCGCGCAGACCGAGGCCGTGCGCATGCTGGCCGGCCCCGGGGCGCTCGTGGCGCGCACCCGCTGGGACACCGATCCGGCCCTGGCCCATCTGCCGGTCACCCAGGACGCTCTGACCCCCAGCGTGGAGTGGATCGTGGCCCAGGCCCCCGACCTGGTGATCGCCTGGGCGGACGCCGACGCGCGCAGCGTGGTGGGGCGCCTCGAGGCGGTGGGCATCCCCGTCTACGCCGCCCGGGTGGAGACGCTGGCGGAGGTGGATGCCACGCTGCGGCGACTGGGCGTCCTGCTCGGCCGCCAGGCGCGCGCCGATTCCCTGCGCGCCGCCATCGCCGCGGATCACGCGACCGTGCGGGAGGCCGTAGCGGGCCGCGCGCGGCCGACCGTCCTGTACGCGGTGGGCACGCAGCCCCCCACCGTGGCCGGCCCCGGCACCTACGTGGATGAACTCATCACACTGGCGGGCGGCCGCAACGTCTTCCACGACGCCCGGCGGCCCTGGCCGCAGGTGGGCATGGAGGCGGTGGTGGCGCGCGCCCCCGATGTGGTCCTGCTGGTGCGCGAGCGCCCGCCCGTCGATGCCGCCGCGGTGCTGGCCGGGCTGCCCGGATGGCGCTCCCTCGGGGCGGTCCGGGAGGGGCGCGTGGTGGCGCTGGACGCCGACGTGTTCAACCGGCCCGGCGTGCGCGTGGGGGAGGCGGCGCGGCTGCTGGCCGAGGCGCTCCATCCGGGGGCTATCGCGGGCGGGCCGCCGTGAGTCGCACGCTGCCCCGCCTGCTCTTCCTGCTGGCGCTGCTGCTGGCGGCGGTCGTGGCGGCGGTAGCGGCCGGCTCGGCGGGCCTCACGCCGGCCACCGTGCTGCGCGCGCTGGCGGGCGGCGCCACGGAGACGGAGCGCATCATCGTGCTGGAACTTCGCATGCCGCGCGTGGCGCTGGCCATCGTGGCGGGCGGTGGCCTGGCGCTGTCGGGGGCGGTCTTCCAGGCGCTGCTCCGCAATCCGCTGGCGGAGCCCTATATCCTGGGGGTCTCCGGCGGGGCCGCGGTGGGTGCGATAGGCGTACCCCTGGTCCTGGGCGGGGCGGCCGCCGCTCCCTGGGTCCTGCCGGTGGCGGCCCTGGTGGGCGCCCTGGGCGCGGTGGCCCTCGTCTTCCGCGTGGCGCTGCGCGTGGACCGGGCCCTGGACACCCGGGTCCTGCTCCTGGCGGGGGTGGTGGTGGGCGCATTCTTCAACGCCGTGATCATGCTGCTGCTCACGTTCACGGACACGGAGAGCTTCCGCGGCGCGATGATGTGGATGATGGGGAACCTCGGCAACGCGAGTTGGGGCGGCAGCCTGCTGCTCGCGGCGTACGTGCTGCCGGCGTCGGCCGTGCTGATGGCGCTCGCCCGGCCGCTCAACCTGCTGGCCATCGGGGAGGAGACCGCGCTCTACCTGGGCACGCGCGTGGAGCGCGTTAAGGTGGCCGCCTACGTGGTGGCCTCCCTGATTGTGGCGGCCACCGTGGCGCAGTGCGGCGTGGTGGGCTTCGTGGGACTGGTGGTGCCGCACACCGTGCGCCTGCTCTGGGGCAGCGACCACCGCTTGCTCCTGCCTGCCTCCTTCCTGGGCGGCGGCATCTTCCTGCTGCTGGCGGACACGGCGGCGCGCACTCTTGCCGGGCTGAACGAGCTGCCCGTGGGGGTGGTGACCGCGCTGGTGGGCGTGCCGCTCTTCGTGACGCTGCTGCGGAGGAGCGCGTGAGCGCCCCCGCCCTGGAGGCCAGCGGGCTGACCTTCCGTTATCCCGAGGCGGCCCACCCCGCGGTGCGGGAGCTGGACCTACGCGTGCCCGCGGGCTGCTTCTACGCCGTCCTCGGGCCCAACGGCTCGGGCAAATCAACGCTGACGCGCTTGCTGCTGGGGGCCCTGGCGCCGGAGGGCGGTGAGGTGCGCTACGCGGGCCGGGCGGTGGCCGCCTGGGAGCGGCGCGCGCTGGCCCGCCGCGTGGGGGTGGTGGCGCAGGGTGAGGAGGTGGCCTTCCCCATGACGGTGCGGGAGCTGGTGGCCATGGGCCGCTACCCGCATCTGGGGCCCTGGCGGCGCGAGGGCGCCGCGGACCGCACGGCGGTGGAGCGGGCGTTGGAGCGCTGCGAGGTCGGGGCGCTGGCGGAGCGCCCGCTCGGCACCCTGTCCGGCGGCGAGCGGCAGCGCGCCCGGCTGGCCCGGGCGCTGGCCCAGGAGCCGGAGACGCTGGTCCTGGACGAGCCCACGGCCTCGCTGGACGTGGCGCACGAGATGGCCATCTTCGAGCTGCTGGCGGGGCTGGCGCGCAACGGCGGCGCCACCGTCCTGGTGGTGACGCACAACCTCAACCTGGCGGCGCGCTACGCGGACCGGCTGCTGCTGCTCGACGAGGGCGGGATGGCGGCCGAGGGCGTGCCCGGGGCGGTGCTGACGCGGGCCACGGTGGAGCGGGTCTACGGCTGGCCGGTGGCGGTGGTGCCGCATCCAGGCCCGGGCCCGGATGCCGGCGCGCCCCAGGTCATTCCGCTGGCGCCCGACCGCTCGTCCAGGTCCAGCACGGCGTGATCGCCTTCCTGGCGCACGTTGCCGGGGCTGAGCTCGAGCGGGGCCTGGAAGAGCGGGCCGTCGAAGACGAATGTGTGGTACTCGCCGTGTTCGCCGCACGGGTCCACCTCGGGGCGGCACGCCAGCTCCTCCGCCAGCGCCACCGTCAGTTCGCAGCCCAGCCACTGCGGCCGCCCCCGCGTCAGGTCCACGCTCACCAGCCGCGTGCGGTAGCCGCGCTCCAGCAGCTCGGCCAGCAGCGCGGGGCCGTCCTCACCCCAGAGCGGCTCCTCATGCTCGAGGCCGCGGGCGGTGGTGCGCTCCTCGTACCAGGCGCGAACGTCCGCCAGGTGGATGTTGCCGAAGATGACGCCGGTGGCGCCCAGGCCGACCAGCCGGCCGAGCCCGTCCAGAAAGCGGGCCTCGAAGGTGGCCGGCCGGGTGGACAGCTGGACCAACTCCAGCCCCAGCCGCTCCGCCTGGCGGGCGATCAACTCCCGGCGCACGGCGTGGAAGCGCACCCGCTCGGAGGCGGCGTCGTAGAGGTTGAAGAGCCAGCGCACGTCCAACCCGCGCCGGACCGCCCGGTCCAGCGCCAGCATGGAATCCTTGCCGCCGCTCCAGCTCACCGCGTAGCTCATGCTCTACGAAGCACTCATCGCGCGCCTGAGGCAAGACTCTTGACCGGCGGCCCGCCCCGCGCTCAGCGCCGCTCGTCGTCTCCGGCCAGCAGCCGCTGATAGCTGGCGTAGCGCACGGGACTCACGGCACCGCCGCTCACGGCGTCCTGCACGCCGCAGTCGGGCTCGTGGGTGTGGGTGCAGGAGCGGCCGAAGCGGCAGCCGGTGGCGTGCTCCCTGAACTCCGGAAAGCAGTCGCGCAACTCCTCGGGCTCCACACCCCACAAGCCGAGCTCCCGGAGCCCGGGCGTGTCCGCCACGTAGCCGCCGCACTCCAGGGGGATGAGCAGCGCCGCCACGGTGGTGTGCTTGCCCTTGCCCACCGCCTCACTCACGTCCCCGATGCGCAGCCCCAGACCGGGCTGCACCAGGTTCAGCAGGCTGGACTTGCCCACGCCCGAAGGGCCTGTGAGCACGCTCTCCCGACCGCACAGCCGCTCCCGCAGCTCGGCCACGCCCAGCCCCGTCTTGGCGCTCGTGCGGAGCACCTCGTAGCCGGCCGCGGGATAGGGGGAGAATGGGTCGGTGGAGCGCTCGGAAGGTGAGGTCCCATCGTCGCTTACGAGTTCCGCCTTGTTGACAACGATAAGCACGGGCAGGCGGTTGGCCTCGGCCAGCACCAGGAAGCGATCGAGCATGCCGGGATGCGGCTCCGGCCGGGCCGCGGAGAAGACCACCACCACCTGGTCCACGTTGGCCACGATGACCTTGGCGCCGCGCCCGCCCGGTGCCCGGCGGGCCAGCTCGGAAGCCCGCTCACCCACCGACTCGATGACGGCCTCGGGGCCGGAGACGGCCACCTCCACGCGGTCCCCCGCCACCACCCGGTCGCCCGTGCGGCGCTCCTGTTTCAGGCGGCCGCGCAGGGAGGCGTCCATCACCCGGCCGCCCGAGAGCTCCACCACATAGACACCGCCCACCACGCTCAGCACGACCCCTGGTGAGAGGTCGGTGGCGGGTGGGCGGTCCGCTCCCCCGGCTTCCGGCAGCGGGCGGCTACGCGGCGAAGCTCTCCAGCGCGCTGCCGTGGGCGCCTTCGCGGAGGCGCTTCAGGGCACGGTCGCGGAGCTGGCGGATGCGCTCGCGCGTCACGCCGAGCATGTTGCCGATCTCCTCCAGGGTGTGCTCGCGCCCACCCTCCAGGCCGAAGTAGAGGCGCAGCACACGAGCGTCACGCGGCGAGAGCGTCTCCAGCGCGCGCTCGATGTTCTCGGCCATGAGCCGGTCCTCCACCGTCTCCTCGGGCTCATACGCCTCGTCCACGATGAAGCGCTCCACGAGCTGGCTGTCATCGCTATCCCCGATGGGCGCGTCCAGGCGGATCTCGGACGCGTTCAGCGTGGACAGGGAAGTCACGATCTCGGGCGTCAGCTTGGCGGCCTCGGCCACCTCCTGCACCGTGGGCTCCCGACGCAACTCCTGCTTCAGGCGCTCCCGCTCGCGGAAGATGCGCGCCAGGTCACTGGCCCGGTTCAGCGGCACGCGCACGGCCCGGCCCTGGTTGGCCAGGGCGGACAGGATGGCCTGCCGGATCCACCAGACGGCGTAGGAGATGAACTTCACGCCCTGCTCCGGGTCGAACTTCCGGGCGGCCGTGACCAGTCCCACGTTGCCCTCCTGGATGAGATCCACCAGGGAAACGCCGCGATTCTGGTACTTCTTGGCCACGCTGATGACGAAGCGCAGGTTGGCCCGCACCAGCGCGGCCACCGCATCCTCGTCCCCGGCCAGCGCCCGGTGGCCCAGCTCAACCTCCTGCTCGGCCTTGAGCAGCGGGTGCTTGCTGACCTCCTTCAGGTACTGATCCAGGGCGCCGCGCTCCTCCGCCGCGCCGACGAACTTGAAGCGTTCGTCGCTGCGGCGGTGGCGCCTGGGTCGGGTCGTGGTCGCGCGTGCCATGGTCTTCTCGTCCTTCCGACTATTCCGCTCGCGGTCCGTCATGCCGTCTCGTCCACCCATTGGATGCCGCGCTCTCGGCGATTGTTCATTGCAAGGATTCTGCCCCGAGCGCCCAGGGTGGGCCACTCGACGGGCCACCTGTAACCCCGGCCCCCGCCGACGTGTTCCTCTGGGAACTATGGACCGGTTGCACACGCCGCCTCCGCGGACGTAGCACCGGTGCAATTTAAGGTCACCTCCGGAGCGTAACGCGAAATGTACGCATTCTGCTCCCTCGGATCACGGGACGTTCCCCGACGCCCCTGTGGGTTGCCCCACCGCTCCGCGTTCCGGCGCTGGAATCCCAGGACCAGAGCGCGAAGGACTGCCGCTTTCGCCAGCTTCACGGACCCGACTGCCCGGCGAGAACGTCTCGACCGCAGGTTCCGTGTTGCGTTGACGTCAGCATGCAACTTGTTGGCGCACCAGCGGCAAGAAAACTTCAGATTCATGCCTGAAATTACCGAATAGAAACCGAATATGCAACTGGTTAATAATTCCGGTTCCTCTTACCCGGCATGGCGGCGAAAGTCCCCCACTCCTGGGGCGCCGGTCCGGGGGAGTTGGGGGAACGTGATTTGCGCCCTCCACGCTACCCCTCCCACACCTGCGGGAGGCACCGGGACGGAGCGCTAGTACTAGCCGCCCGTGACCGGGGTGCCCACCGGCCCACCGGCGCCGCCGCCAGCGGACGGCGCCGCCACGCCAGGCGCCGCCGGCATGAAGGAGGGCAGCCGGGTTTCCTGGCTCAGGAGCTGGTCCAGCGACGGGGGCGCGTCGGTGCCGCCCCGCGCCAGGTCCTGGCGCAGGGCACGCACGCGCTGCAGGAGGGCCCGGGCATCCGTCATGATGTCCTCGCGGCGCACGCCGGAGGCGAACTGGCGCGCCACCTGGTCCTGCGCCACCAGCCGGTCGGCCAGCGTCTGGAGCTGGCGCAGCACGGCGTCCACGCTGTAACCGCGGTCCGCGATCCAGCTGAACGGCGCCTCCGTTTCCAGGAGGCGGTCACTGATGGCCTCGGCGCGCATGAGGTGCTGCTCGCCCGCCGGGCTTTCGAGGCGGTCGGCGAGCAGGCCGGTGAGCTCCTCCTCCATGCTCACCAGCGCCGCTTCCAGCGAGGTGGTCTCCCCCATGCGCACCAGGGCGGCGGCCGGAGGAGGCGCTGCGGCGCGCAGATCGGTATCATCCGGATGCGGTCCGCACGCCGCCAGCAGCAGCGCACCGAGCGCCGCGGGGACGGCCGCGCGGCGCACCGCGTTCAATCGTATGGTTCGGAGGTTCTTCATGACGGATGGAATGTGCTGGCAACGGCCGTGCCTCGGCAACCCGCGCAGCGCGCCGTGAAGCTCGACGCGGCGGGCGCCACGCACGTGGGACGGGTGCGCCGGGGCAACGAGGACGCCCTGCTGGTGCGCCCCGAGCACGGCATCCTGGCCGTGGCGGACGGCATGGGCGGGCACCCCGCGGGCCACGTGGCATCCGCGCTCGCCGTACGCGCGCTGGTGGACGCCTTTCCGCGGCCGGCTTCGGCGCGCATGCTGCCCGCCACCCTGCTCAGCAGGCTGCGCGGCGCCGTGCAGGCGGCCAACCGTGCCATGGTGAGCCACGCCACCCTCGACCCCGCCGCGGCGGGGATGGGCACCACGCTCACCGCGCTGGCCTTCCTGCCGGGCGGCCCGGCGGCGCTGGCCCACGTGGGAGACTCCCGCGCCTATCAGCTGCGCGACGGGCGCTTCACCCGGCTCACGGAGGACCACACCTGGGTTCAACAACAGGTGGCCGCCGGTGCGCTCACCCCGGCCGCGGCGCGCCGCCACCCGCGCGCCGCCATGCTCACCTCCGCTCTGGGTGAGCCCGCCGGTCCGGAGCGCCTGGACGCGCGCCTGCTCGACGTGGCGCCGGGCGACCTCTACCTGCTCTGCTCCGACGGGCTCAGCGGGATGCTGGAGGATTTCGAACTGGACGAGATCATCCGGTCCAGTGCCACACCGGCCGCGGCGGTCGACGCGCTGATCGAGGCGGGCAACGCCGCGGGCGGGCGAGACAATCTCACGGCGGTCGTGGCACGGCTGGACTGAAGTTCGCGCGCCATTCCTGCCCCTGGCGCCGCCCGTCCACCTGGCCACATCTTGCGGCGGCGACCCTGCCCATCCACGCAGCCCACGAAGCCATGCATGCATCCCTTTCCCGCGCCACGCTGGCGCTGCTGGCCGCCACGCTGGCGGTCCCCCTCCACCCGCCCCCGGCGGCGGCGCAGGCCTTCACCGGCGAACTGCGCCAGCGCGTGGCCCTGCTGGGCGGCGCGGCGCTGCATGAGTTCACGGGGGGACGGCCTGCGGCGGTTTTCGACATGGACCCGGAAGCGTTTCACGCCGCCGCTGCCACCCGCATGCCGGCGGCCGGCAGCTTCGAGGGCGGCGCCCTGGACGGGGCCGCCCTGCATCTGACCACCTGGGTGGCCGGAGAGCGGCGCCGCATCGAGACGCGCATGGCCGGGCTGCCGGAGCAGTTCCGGACCGTGGTGGTGGTCACGGGCCCCGGCGAGGCGGTAAGCCTCTACCCCGCCATGCGCCGCGCCGCCCGGCTGCCCGCGGCGGCGGCCCGCCTGTTCACCGAGCCGCCCACGGCCACGCCCGACAGCGCCGCCGGCCCGGCCGAGAAGCTGGGCTTCGAGCGCGTGCGCGGCTGGCCCGCCGACCGCTGGCGCTGGACCGGCACCGACGTGCGCGCCGACCTGTGGATCGCGCCGGGCCCCGAGGCCAGGCCGGGGCTGCAGGGCGTGGGCGCCATGAGCCACCCGCTGGCCGCGGCGGCCGCCGCCCTGCCCGCCCGCATGGGCCAGCTCCCGGCGGCGGGCGCGGTGGTCCGCATCCTGGTGCTCTTCCAGGACGCCGACGCCGGTCCCACCGCGGTGCTGCTCGAGCTGGACGCCGTGGCGCCGGGCGCCGTAGACCCGGCGCACTTCGCGGTGCCGGCCGATTACGTGTGGGTGGACCCCCCGCCCGGCGGCGCGCCATGATCGAGGTGGTGGAGCTCAGCAAGAGCTACGGGGACCTCACCGCCGTGGATCGCCTCTCCTTCCGCGTGGAGGCGGGCCAGGTGCTCGGCCTGGTGGGACCCAACGGCGCGGGCAAGACCACCACGCTGCGCTGCATGGTGGGGATCATCCCGCCGAGTGACGGCGCCGTCCGCGTGGCGGGCCACGACGTGGTGCGGGACCCCGTGGCGGCCAAGCGGGCGCTGGCCTTCATGCCCGACGAACCGCAGCTCTTCGACTACCTGAGCGTGGCGGAGCACCTGCGCTTCGTGGCGCGCCTCTATCAGGTGGAGCGGCCCGAAGAGCGCATTGCCACGCTGCTGGACGAGCTGGAGCTGGCGGCCAAGCGGGACGCGCTCCCCGACGAGCTGTCGCGCGGCATGAAGCAGAAGCTGGTCATTGCCTGCGGGCTCATCCACGATCCACGCGCCCTCATCTTCGACGAACCCCTCGGTGGGCTGGACCCCGGCTCCATCCGGCGCATGAAGGCCACCATCCTGGCGCGCGCCGAGGCCGGCGCGGCGGTCATTCTGAGCTCTCACCTGCTGCACCTGGTGGAGGAGCTGTGCACGCGGGTGCTGGTCATCCACCGGGGTCGGGCGGTGGCGTTCGGCGCGCTGGACGAGATCCGGGGGCAGCGCCCCGAGCTGGAAGGCCGGGGCCTGGAGGACGTCTTCCTGGCGCTGACGGAGAGCGGCGCGTGAGCGGCGCCAGGAGGCGCGCCGGGGGCCGCGCCGCGAACGCGCCCGCGCTTCGAACCGGCTGAGCTGGCGCCGTGACCGGAGCGCTCTCCGAGTACCTGGTGCTGCGCGCCACGCGCAACAAGTTCGCGCGTCAGTTGCGCCGGCTGCGCAATCCACGCTACGCGCTGGCCCTGCTGGTGGGGCTGGCCTACTTCTACTGGATCTTCGCCACCAACGGGGGCGCCGGCGAGGGGCCGATGGCATCCGCCGATGCCGGCCCCGGCCTGGAACTGCTGGCCACGTTGGCGCTGGCCATCATGGCAGCCTGGGCATGGTTCTCGGGCAGCCGCGCGGGGCCGCTGGCCTTCGATCCGGCCGAGGTGAACTTCCTCTTCACCGCGCCCCTGGCCCGCCCCGAGCTGCTGCGCTACAAGATCCTCAAAGTCCAGTTTCAGATCCTCTTCAGCGCGGCCCTCGTGGCGCTCATCTTCGGCCGGGGCGGGGAGTTGCCGTGGTACCTGCGCCTGGTCTCGATCTGGGTGCTCTTCGCCACGCTGAATCTGCACCAGATGGGGGGCTCGCTCGTCCATCTGGCGGCCGCGCGGCAGGGCCGCGGCGGGCTGCGCCGCATGGCACTGCCGCTGGCGGTGTTCGGGGCGGCGGCGCTCGCGCTGGTGGTGACCCTCGCGCGGGCGCTGCCCGAGGCGCAGGCCGCGGGGGAGATGGGCGCCATGCTGCGCGTGTTCGTGGAGCATTTCCGGGCGCCCGCCGCGCGCCTTGCGCTGCTGCCCATCTACGCCGTGGTCCACCCCACCTTCGCGGCCAACGCCAGCGCCTGGCTGGCCGCCATGCCGTGGGCGCTGCTGGTCCTGGCGCTGCACTACGCCTGGGTGCTGCGCATGGACGCGGCCTTCGAGGAGGCCGCTGCCGAGGCCGGCCGCAAGAAGGCCAGCGCCGTGGCGGCCATACGCGCCGGCAAGCTGGGCGTGGCGCAGCGGCAGCTGGCCACACGCAAGGAGCAG
>Ga0214473_10001883_pt1 | contig 26668 bp, 19 predicted proteins | sample RVTome_7_FD_203509 | JGI IMG/M metagenome (GOLD analysis project Ga0214473, IMG submission 203509) | Soil microbial communities from uranium-contaminated site in the Upper Colorado River Basin, Wyoming, United States - RVT98D197 | ecosystem: Environmental > Terrestrial > Soil > Contaminated >...
ATGACGACAAGCCCGCCCCGTCCGGCAGCAGTGCCGCAGCGGGCCAGCCCGGCGAAGGCCAGACCATTTGCCGGGAGCTTCAACTGCTCTTGCAGAACCCGGATGCAACGCCCGAGCAGATCAACCAGAAACTGAACGAGCTTCGAAAAGCCAGGGACCACGGCGCAAAGCAATGGGCCGGCGCCCAGCAGGAGCTGCGCGAAGTGCTGAATCTGCACCAGCAAGCCACGCTCGTAATAATGGGGCTGCTCAACTAATTCTGCACTCAACAGTCAATGGTTCAGAGTCCGCAGTTCATCGAGAACGACCGACGACCCCCAAGGCCGCTCCCTGCCGGTAACAAGCATGGGCCGGCTTCTTTTCTGCGCTCCGCCGCCAGGCTTGTTCTCGGACGGACATTGACGAACGCCCGCCAAGCCGCTACAATCTTTGCGTTTTGCGAACCGGGCGAAAAGATTTCCTATGGTCAAGAGCAAGGGACAATTAGAAGCTGACATCAGCGAGGCCCTGATCAAATTTGAGAAAGAATACATGGGCCGCGGGCCCGAGCAAACCAGGACCTATATCATTGGCGACATGGTGGTTGTTCGACTCCAGCGGGTCCTGACCCCTGCGGAACAACAGCTTGCCGGTGCGGCTGACGAGACGGAAGGGCGCAGGTTAATCAAGCGAGTCAGGATCGAGCTGCTCGAAAAAGCGCGACCGCTCCTGGAGCGGATAGTGATGGACCTGACCGGAAAGAAAGTAATAAGTCTTCACACAGACATTAGCACCATAACCGGTGAACGTGTTATTATCTTTACTCTCGAAAGTCCGGTCCTGTTTCATAGCGAAGAAAATTTGTAAATCGTAGAAATTTTTCTTGATAATATAGAAATTCTTTCAGATACTATCACCTGAGTAGAAAAGGCAGATTGACAGAGGGTAGCTTTTGCTATCTGCTGAGAAATAGGCCGGTAAATAGTAAATATCTCGAAAACTATTGCTGGTCTTCTTTTTGCCTGAAAAGCTGTTGATGTACGTTGTTCGCGATCCGTTCACGGATGGCGAGACAAGATACGGGCCGGCATACCCTGTTTTTGGGTGTGCTGGCTTTTTTGTTTGATGATAGTGGTTGTTATACGAGGCACAGGGAATATTACTATGCATCAAGTCATAAAGGACTTTATGCACAGAGGTGTGGTCACATGCAGAGTGGGTGCAACCGCAGCCGAAGTTGCAAGAATACTGCTTGATAATGATGTTTCAGCCCTTGTGGTAATCGACGAACGTCTTAATGCCTGTGGAATCATTTCAAAGACGGACTTGATTAGGTTCTATGGGAAGGACCTTTCCGTGATTACGGCAGAAGACATAATGAGCTCTAAGTTACTGACGATCTCGCCGGATACGTTGGTCCATGAGGCGGTCCAGCTAATATTGGAACACAGAGTCCATCAGTTGGTGATTGTCACGCAGGCGGGCGCTCATCGCCGCCCCGTGGCCATATTCACGGCCGGAGATGCCCTCGCTTTGATGGCGGGCGAATCCGGTCCTCGTTCAGATGCTCAGATACGCTGCGATGCCTGCCTGCGCAAGCTTATATCCATTGGTTCGGATAAAGAAGTTGATGGTAAAGGCCAGTGATAGTGCATTAAAGGTGTTTTTATGGCAAAAAAGAGCTTGAGACTTGTGGATGCCGAAAGGCCTAGCCTGTATCGGGAGACCTTTCCTTACACCGAATTCCCTCGCGTCATATTTGACGAGGTCAGCGTCGCATATGATATTCCGGAGCAGATATGGATAACTGACACGACGTTTCGTGACGGTCAGCAGGCCCGTCCTCCGTACATGCCGGAGCAGATCCTTCGTATATACGATCTCCTGCATGAAATAGACGCGGATACTGGTCTTATTCGCCAGTGCGAGTTCTTCCTCTATTCGGAAAAAGACCGCAAAGCTGTGGAACTCTGCAAAGAGAGGGGTTATAGGTATCCCGAGATAACCGGCTGGATCAGGGCCGTTGCGCCCGATTTCAAGCTGGTCTCGCAGATGGGGCTCAGGGAAACCGGTATTCTGACCTCAGCGAGTGACTATCACATATTCCTGAAACTGCGCAAGACTAGGCGTCAGGCGATGCAAGGCTATCTGGATATCGTGAGAGCAGCGCTTGACGAAGGCATCATTCCTCGTTGCCACTTTGAGGATGTTACCCGGGCCGATTATGAGGGTTTCGTTTTGCCTTTTGCCAGCGGTTTACTCGGACTGGCGGTAGAGTATGACACGCGGGTCAAGATCCGCCTCTGTGATACACTCGGATTTGGCTTGCCCTGGCCGGGCGTATCCTTGCCGCGCAGCATCCCGAAGTTGCTCCACGGATTACGGCAGCTTGGTTTCGCCTCCGCATGGCTCGAGTGGCATGGTCATAACGACTTCCACAAGGTCCAAGTCAACGCGGCCACGGCCTGGCAGTATGGCTGCAGTGCTGTCAACAGCACCATATTCGGATTCGGTGAACGAACTGGTAACACCCCGCTTGAAGCGATGGTCGTCGAGCATGCTCAGTTGAAGGGCATGACCGAAGGTGTCAATTACGCAGCAATAACTGAGCTTGCTGAGTATGCCAAGAACGAGTTGGGCTTTGATATTCCAAACAACTATCCGCTTGTGGGAAAAGACTTCAATGTCACTAGTGCAGGTATCCATGCGGACGGCTTGTTAAAGGACGAGGAAATCTATAACTGTTTCGACACCAAGAGATTGCTCAATCGCCCGGTCGGTGTGGCGATTACCGACAAGACAGGTTCGGCCGGCGTCAAACACTATATTGAAGCAAGATATCAGATCGAGATAGCCAAACACGACCGGCGTGTCTCAACGATAAAGGACAAGATTGAAGCCGAGTACAAAGCTGACCGAGTGTCAGCGATTTCCGATGAGGAAATGACAGCCTGGATCAAAGAGGCCTTTGGTAACGATCTGCCCAAACCACGATGAAAGAGAGAACAGAGCCAAAAACAGGTCCAAGACGGGAGAAAATGACCATGAGGCATAATGCAAATGCCGCGGTGTTCCTGGATAGGGACGGCACGATCATTGAGGACCGCGGCCATCTGCGGGAGCCTTCCAATGTGGTTTTTTTCCCGGACACATTTGAGGCGCTGCACAAGCTTCAGAAGCATTTTCTGCTCCTGATAGTCACCAACCAGCCCGGTGTCGCAGAGGGTGTGATAACTCGAAACGACGTGGACCGCGTCAATGCTCACGTAATCGCCGCACTTGCAGACCGGGGCGTTGAAATTCGCGACCTTTACGTCTGTCCGCACCGCCGTTCGGAGCAATGTCGATGTATAAAGCCAAAGCCTTATTTCTTGAGAGAAGCCGCCGAACGCTACGGCATCGATCTCGGTGCGTCTTTCACAGTGGGTGACCATCCTCACGACGTGCAGTTAGCCGAGAATGCAGGGGCACGCGGCATTTACGTCCTGACCGGTCACGGCCGCAAACACCTTGACGAATTGCCTCACGACACGCAGATAGCTTCGGGGATAGCTGATGCCGCAGAGATGATTCTGTCATGCCGCGCCGCCGCGCGAAGGCGGAGGTCCAAGCCGATGCAGAAACCGTTTCTGCTGAATCTCATGGTCGCCCATGACCTGTGGTGGCGACCCGATTTGGGAGACGCGCCCAGAGACGCCGAGCACGTGGCAAGAGTGCTCAGAGAAGCCGGGATAGAAGTCTATGAAGTTTCAGGCGGCTGGTTGGAGTGTGAACCGCGCCCGGCTGGAATACGCGAGGCACTGACCGGCAGGCCGGCGCCGGCGGATTGGGCGGCACAATTCGACTGTCCCCCCGAACGGCAAGGCCGCGTCTTGCGACTGCTGGCCGCAAGGGCGATACCTGTTTGTGATTGTGAGGGTCTTGTCCTTGAAAAGGATACGCTGGCAGGCGGAGAATGAATGGTGCGTTCGGCCCGTGCGGATTGTCGAGGTTAAGCACTTGCGTTGATGCTTCCCGCATCAAGATAAAAGAGTTGACGCTGTAGAGGTTGTGCAAGTACAATCTCCCGGCTCGTTTGGATAAAACTAACCTGTATTGGAGGTCATTGTTGCAAATGAGTAATACGAAGAAACAGCTGAAGAAGAGACTGACGGCGGAAAATTACAGCTGGCTCATGGCGGTGGACAATGTGAAGATACATGAGTTTGTGGCCGAGGCGATAGAGCTGACCGGCCCCGAGACGGTATTTGTCTGCACAGATTCGCAAGAGGACGTCGAGTATGTCCGCCGGATGGCGGTCGAGAGCGGAGAAGAGCGCCCTCTCGAAACCCCCGGACATACGTATCACTTCGACGGCCCCGACGATCAGGGCCGCGACAGAGAAATCACCAAATACCTGGTACCCAAGACCGAAACACTAAGCAAGGCGCTGAACCAGATAGAAAGGGAAGAAGGACTTGATGAAATACGCGGTCTGCTCAAGGATTGCATGAAGGGCAGAACGATGATCCTGCGTTTTCTTTCGTTGGGGCCCGCCGGCTCGGTGTTCAGCGTTCCATGCCTGCAAGCGACGGATTCGTGGTACGTCGCGCACAGCGAAGACCTGCTCTACCGAATCGCGTACGAGCAGTTCTGCAAGATAGGCAAAGACGAGAACGTTTTCTGTTTTCTGCACTCGGCGGGCGAATTGAACGAAAACATGGTCAGCGCCGACGTGGAACACAAGCGCGTCTATATGGATTACACGAAGGACACGATTTACAGTGTCAACACCCAGTACGGCGGCAACACGATGGGGCTCAAGAAGCTGGCGCTGCGACTGACTACTCGCAGGGCCGACCGCGAAGGCTGGCTGGCCGAGCACATGTTTGTATCCGGCGTGCACGGCCCCGGCGGACGCAAGACCTACCTGGCCGGCGCTTTTCCCAGCGCGTGCGGCAAGACCTCGACGGCTATGCTGCCCAGCGAAACCATCATGGGTGACGATATCGCCTACTTCAGAAAAATCGACGGCGAGTTCCGCGCGGTGAACGCCGAGTCGGGAATCTTCGGCATCATTCAGAACGTCACCGCCAAAGATGATCCCTTGATTTGGGACGTGCTGCACAAGCCCGGCGAGGTGATTTTCGGCAATATCCTGGTCGCAGACAAAAAGCCTTACTGGCTGGGCATGGGAACCGAGACGCCGGACAAGGGCGTCAGCTTTTCGGGTGAATGGTTCAAGGGGAAGAAAGACGCCAAAGGAAAGGATATTCCGCTGGCCCATAAGAACGCCCGATATACGGTGGCTCTCAAGGCGCTGGCCAATTGCGACCCCGAGCTGAACAACCCTGAAGGCGTCGTTCTGGGCGGCCTGATGTACGGCGGCCGGGATGCTAAAGCCTCCGTACCCGTTCAGCAGAGCTTCGACTGGACACACGGCATCGTCCTGTACGGCGCTTCGCTCGAAACCGAGACCACCTTCGCGATCATCGGCGCCGAGGGCGTCATGGAAATCAATTTGATGAGTATCCAGGACTTCCTGGCGATTCCCCTGGGCAAGTACATTCAGAACAACATCGATTTTGTCAAGGGGATCAAAAAGCCGCCTTTGGTGTTCGGCGTGAACTACTTCCTCAAAGACAAGGAAGGCAAGTTTGTCAACGGTATGCGCGACAAACACGTCTGGGTGAAGTGGATGGAGCTGCGCGTCCACGGCGAAGCGGGCGCGATTGCCTGCCCCACGGGGCAGATTCCCTGCTATGACGATCTCGTGAAGCTCTTCAAGCAGGTGCTCGGCAAGACGTACACCAAAGAGGATTATGTCAATCAGTTTACCATCCGGGTCGCCGAGAACCTGGCCAAGATAGAGCGCGTTGAGAAATATCATAAGGAAAACGTTCCGAATAGCCCGCGGATCGTTTATGATACGCTCAAGGCAACGCGAAAACGGCTGACCGAGGCCGGCGAAAAGTACGGCGATTACATCTCGCCGTTTGACTTGGCAGGCTAAGACAAAATGAAAAAAAAGAGCATTCGGACCGGGATTGTTGGCGCGGGTTTCGCCGCGACGTTTCATTTTGAATGTCTCAAAAAAATTTACGGCACTAACGTTGAAGTCGAGGGCGTCTTTGCCACCGACACCGAGCAGGCCAAAGCATACGCCAAGAAGCGCGGGATCCGGGCCTACGACAGCCTGGAGAAACTGCTCGATAAGGTGGACGTGATTCATGTTTGTACGCCGCCGGTGGCGCACGAGCCGGTTGCGATTGCGGCGCTCGAGCGAGACCTGTTCGCCATCGTGGAAAAACCCCTGACAGGCTATTTCGGCGACGGCTCAGACGATTTCAACGGGGACACCTTCCCCAAGGCCGACGCGCTCGATCACGCCCTGGCAAGCGTCGAGCGAATGTTAGCCGCCGAGAAGAAGAGCAAGGGCAGAATCCTCTATGCGGAGAACTGGGTCTATGCCCCTTCGGTTCAGAAAGAGCGCGAGATCATCGAAAAGACCGGCGCCCAGATTCTCTGGATACACGGCGAAGAGGCCCACTCAGGCTCTCACGCGGCGACTTACGCCTACTGGAAATTCTCCGGCGGCGGCGTCATGATCGGCAAAGGCTGCCACCCGCTAACCGCGGCCCTTTATCTCAAACGCGTCGAAGGCAAGGCCAGGAACGGCACTCCCATCCGGCCCAAAGGTGTCTCGGCCAGAGCGCACGCGATTACCCGCCTGGACAGCTTCGAGGACAAGGGGCATATCCGCTGCGACTACCACGACATCGACGATTTCTCCGTGATGCACGTGGTCTTCGAGGACGGCACGGTTGCCGATATCTTCGCCTCCGATATTATTTTAGGCGGCATCCATAACTGGCTCGAGGTCGCCGCGAACAACCACAGAACCGTATGCAACATCAACCCCAACACGGCCATGAAGACATACAATCCGGCAGAGGCTTACTTCGAGGATATCTACGTCGTGGAAAAGACCGGGACCAAGCAGGGCTGGTCGAATCCGTCGCCCGATGAGGACTGGTTCACGGGATATCCGCAGGAGATGGAGGCGTTTTATCGAACCATCGCCTATGGCGAGCCGTTAGAGACCGACAGCCGTATCGCAGCCGACTGCATCTCGACGATCTACAGCGCCTACGTCTCGGCTGAAAAGATGGGGATCGAGGTCCCCGTCAGAACCTTTTAACAGGGAGAATAAGACATGGTTGAAGAAGCAGCGGTGAGCGTAGATCCCCAACCCTGGTGGAAGCAGGTGAACCGGTATCACTTGCTGGTCGTGATCATTGCCTCGTGTGGCTGGCTGTTCGATTGCATGGACCAGCGCATCTTCATCCTGTCCCGCGAGCCGGCCCTGCGGGAGGTGCTGGGCGCCGGCGTGACCGATGCCGCTGTGAAATCGTGGAGCGGCTGGGCTACTGCGGTGATGATGATCGCCTGGGCCACCGGCGGCATCATCTTCGGCATGATGAGCGACCGCTGGGGCCGGGTCAAGACAATGGTCGTGACGCTGTTGATCTACTCTGGGTTCACAGGTCTGTCGGGCATAGCCCACAGCGGCTACGAGTTCCTGATCTACCGTTTCCTGGTCGGCCTGGGCGTCGGCGGGATGTTTGGAGCGGCCACTACGCTGGTGGCGGAGAGTGTCCCCGGCCGACTTCGCGCGATTGCCTTGGGTTCGCTCCAGACGTTGTCGGCCTGCGGCAACATCATCGGCTCGCTGCTGACCACGCAAATTCGGCCGGGCCAGGCGGACTTCTGGCATGGCATGTCCGGCTGGCGGATCATGTTCTTTGTCGGAGTTCTTCCGGCGCTTCTCGTCGTGCCCATGATCTTCATCCTGCGCGAGCCGGAACGTTGGAAAGAGGCCAAGCGCAGGGCCGCCCAGGGCCTGGATAAAGACAAACGCTTCGGCTCGATTCCCGACCTGTTGCGTCACCCGGTCTGGCGGCGGAACCTGTTTGTCGGAGTGTGCCTGGGATTGGCCGGCATGGCGGGGCTGTGGGGCATCGGCTTCTTCTCCCCGGAGCTTATCTCCACCGCACTGAAAGGAGAGCCGCAGCACGTCATCGACGTCGTTCGTGGCTATGGCACAGCCTTGCAGGATGTAGGGGCCTTCCTGGGGATGATGACCTTTACCATTGTGGCCACGGTCGTGGGTCGGCGCCTGGCGTTTGGCGGCGCCTTCACTCTCTGCCTGATCGTCACCATTTTCGTTTTCAACAGCCTGCGATCCGGCACCGATGCCTACTGGATGCTGCCCATGATGGGCTTTGCCCATCTGTCGGTGTTCGCCGGCTACTCGATCTACTTCCCGGAGATCTTCCCGACGCGACTGCGGGGCACGGGCGTGGGCTTCTGCTACAACACGGTGCGCTACTTGGCCGCCGGGTTCCCGCCGATGTTGATGATGCTAAATGACCAACTGATGCAGCACAACGTCAGCGACCCCTTCCGCAAGGCGGCGACCGTGCTGTCATTCATCTTCGCACTCGGCCTGTTCGCCCTCATCTGGGCGCCCGAGACCAAAGGCCGGCCTTTGCCGGAGGATTAAAGACTTATGCGCTTGTAGTGACGCCCGCCGTAAGGCGTCCCTTAGGGAGTAAGGCGTTCGTTCGGATATGCCCTCCCGTAAGGGATGGCCAAGCCCTTACGGGCACACTACGAACGGGTGGGAAAGACAGGTGCGCGTGGAATTCTCGCCGTCGGTATATGAGCACGCCGCCAGGGTCATCGGCAGAAGCCCCTGGCAGGTGTCACGAGACGCCCGGCTGTTATCCCAGGGCAACATAGAAGCATTTCGCCTCTACAAGCACCGGCCGGTTGTCGTCGGCATAGACATCTATAATCTCGAAGCCGAAGCCTATGGTGCGACGGTTGAAAAGCCCACCGGCAATGGGATTCCCGCTATCTCCCGGCACCCGCTTGCAAGCGTCAGAGAGCTTCTGAATCTGGAGCCGCTCAATCCAGAAACGGACGGCCGCATTCCTATGGCCATCGAGGCGGCGCAGCGCGTTGCCGAGGCGTGCCCCGAGGCCGATGTCCGAGTGCCTCTGGCCGGCCCGTTCTCCGTGGCGGCCAACCTGGTCGGATTCGAGAATCTCCTGTGCGAAATTCAAACCGATCCCGATTTGGTCATCCGGGGACTGTACCATCTGGTGACGGGGCAGGTCGAGTTCTGTAAGGAAGTCGTTGGTCACGGCCTGGATATCGCGTTCTTCGAGTCGGCGGCGGCGCCGCCGCTGCTCTCGCCGCAGAATTTCGCACATATCGAACTCGGCCCGCTTGAGGAAACCATGAACAAAACGGCGGCAGTCGCGGGGCATCCCGTGCCGTGTATTATCGGGGGTGACACGCTGCCCATCCTTGACTATATCCTCCAGACGGGGACAAGATACCTATGCTGCCCGGCGGAAACCGACCAGCGCAAGTTCATGGAGAAGATGCAAGCTCATCCCGACGTGATGGTCAGAATCAACATGGATCCGCGGGGCATCACGGCAAAAAATCGGGCGGACGTCCAAAAGGAAGTTGACAGAGTTCTGGCCCTTGCCCACAATAGACCCAACGTCTGCATCGGAACGGGCTGCCTGCCCTTTGAAGCGGACCCCGAAGTGGTTTTGTACACAAAAGAATATATCTTATCCAGGAACATGCCACACAACGTTCGAGCAGGAGACTGAAGATGGCGCCCGACAGAACGCAGCAAGACTCGGTGACTTCTCCGAAAGTTCAGCAGCAGGCGACGCCCGTGAAGCGTCACGTCGAAGACGACCGTCAATTGATAGTGGCGGCGCGGCAGAAAGGCAAAGGGGCGATTCTTAAGACATTTGTCAAGCTGTCCGGCCCGGGCTGGCTCCAGAGCGGCATAACCATCGGCGGCGCCACGTTCTCATCGAGCTTATACTTGGGCATATTGTCCGGCTTTACGTTCTTATGGCTGCAGCCGCTGTACATGATACTGGGTATCGTCATGCTCTCGGCCATTGCTTATGTGACACTCTCCACAGGACAGCGACCGCTCAGAATGATCAATTCACACGTCAGTCCGGTGCTTGGATGGGCCTGGCTGTTTGCAACGATGGCCGCCAACCTGGTCTGGTCGATGCCGCAGTTTACCCTTGCGACCCGTGCAATTCAGCAGAATCTTCTGCCCAACCTTGTCGGGCCGCAGGTTTTGCCGGACCCGTGGGGCAGGATCGTGGTTGTCTGCTTTCTTCTTGGCATCTGTGTCACGGTGACGATGTTCTACGGCGCCGGTGTCCGAGGCGTCAGAATCTTTGAAGTAATCATAAAGAGCATGGTCAGCATAATTGTGCTGTGTTTCTTTGGTGTTATCCTGAAGCTGGCTTTCAAGGAGGGTGCCATGGACTGGGGCCAGGTTCTGCGAGGACTAATCCCCAACCCCCAAATGCTTTTGCGGCCCGCGGAAGGGTTTACCCCCTATTTTCAGGAGGTCGCCGAAAATGGTCGGGCGTTCTGGACGCATCTGATCGTCGGCCAGCAACGCGACGTCATGGTAGCTGCCTTGTCCGCGACGGTGGGAGTGAATATGACGTTTCTGTTTCCCTACTCGATGATGCGGCGGGGCTGGGACAAGGACTTCCGCTCGCTGGCCATCTTCGACCTTTCAACGGGTCTGTTCATCCCGTTCTTTCTTTCAACCGGCTTTGTGATCATGGCTTCGGCTTCGCGATTCTACACCGTGCCGGAGCCGGGTTTCGTGCCTGACGAGCACGGCGGAGTCGTCAGCGTTGAGCCCGCGAAGAATCTCGTCGGGCCGTATAAGACTCTGCTGAAGAAGAGGCTGGCGTTCGAAATCGGCGATGAGGTGGTCGCGGCCCTTTCAGCCGAGCAGTTACAGCAGCGTACGGATGCACTGCCGAGCGCCGATAAGAGGATGGCCGCAATGCTGGTCAAGCGAGACAACATCAACCTGGCGGATACATTGGCGCCTCTGACGGGCAGAGTCGTCTCACAATACCTGTTTGGCCTGGGCGTGATGGGGCTGGGCCTGAGTGCTGCAACGGTGCTGATGACCATCAACGGGCTTTGCCTGTGCGAGCTGCTCGGCAGACCCCAGAAGGGCTGGACCCATCGGATTGGCGCTCTGCTCGTCTCGGTCGGTGCTTTGGGGGCGATCTTCTGGGACCAGCCGGCACCCTGGCTGGCCATGCCGACCTCGGCGTTCTGCGCCATATTGCTTCCGATTGCGTACTTTGCCTTCCTGATCCTCATGAACCAGAGAAGCGCGCTCGGCGACAGTATGCCGCGAGGGGGCAGGCGAATCGTCTGGAATGTCCTGCTGGGTCTGGCGACCGGCCTGGCAACGTTCATCAGTATGTGGACTCTCTGGGCTCGGCTGAAAACCTGGAGCATAGTGATAATAGCCGCCTTCGTAGGGCTTGTCCTGGTCGTACACTTCGCTCGCAAGAGAAAGACGGCATGACGGGCGAGCAATGGCAAAAACGCCGAGAACGCCGTCCGCTTCGGGCGTGCGCTCACAGGCGTCCCGAGCGCAGCGAGGGACCTTGGACATGACGGACGAGCAGTGGCAAAAACTATTAGCCGTCATTAACGGCCAACTGCTCGAGCCGATGCCGGTGGGCTTTATTATCGACAGCCCCTGGCTGCCGGGCTGGGCCGGGATTACTACGCTCGACTATTTCTCCAGCGAGCAGGTGTGGCTCGAAGCCAATCTCAAAGCCGTCAGCCAATTCCCGGACGTGATGTTTCTGCCGGGCTTCTGGGCCGAATTCGGCATGTGCACCGAGCCTTCGGCGTTCGGAGCGAAATGTTCCTGGCAGCAAAACGAGCTGCCCTTCGCCGGGAAAATCATCGCTGATATTCAGTCGGCGGCATCAGTCGGCAAGCCAAACCCCGCCACCGATGGTTTGCTGCCCTTTGTTCTCAATCGTCTGAAGCGCTGCCAGGCCCAAATTGAGCGGGCAGGGCACAGCATCAGGTTCGCCGTCTCGCGCGGGCCGTTGAACATTGCCTCGTTTCTGGTGGGCACCACGGAATTTCTGATGGCAATCCGCACCGACCCGGACCAGACCCACAAGCTGCTCGGGACCGTGACGGATTTCATCATTGACTGGCTCAGCCTGCAAATCCGCACCTTTGCCTCCATCGACGGCGTGTTCATCCTCGATGACATCGTGGGTTTCCTGGGCGAGCAGGATTTTACAGAAACGGCAATGCCGTATCTAAAGCGCATTTTCGATGCGTTTCAGACAAGCGTGAAGTTCTTTCATAACGACGCCGCCGGCCTGGTGTGCGCGCCGTACCTTGCACGAATCGGTGTGAACCTCTTCAACTTCAGCTTTCAGCACACCTTAGCTCAGATGAAGCAGTTGACGAACAACGCCGTGACGTTGCTGGGGAATATCCCGACGCGCGACGTGCTTGCATCGGGCTCGCCGCAAGACGTGCGCAATAGCGTCGCAGCAGCGATGGAATCCGTACGCGACAGGAGCCGGATTATCCTCTCGTGCGGCGGCGGCATGCCCCCGGACGTTCCGACGCGGAACATCGAAGCTTTTCTGGCTGCCGCCGAGAGGCTTTAGGCATCAGAACTCGGCAGCCAGCTTCGAGGGCAGGCTCCTGCACATGCTCTTGACGATGCGCTGCGCCCGCTTGGCCTCGTCAACTGACAGAGGCTCACTGGCCGCGGCGTTCGTTTCGTCACCCATGAGGCCGCCCAACAGCTCATCGTTTCGACTTCCCTTTGAACCGCCGCCGAACCCGAACAGGCCCGAGAATCCCCCTTCGCCTCTGCCCGAGCCGTTGGCGAGCCAGAGAATGCTGCCGTCTTCGACGTCGATCATCGTGGCCGTGAGGGTAATTTCCTCACCGAAGTGCGGGATATTGACAGTGAGCACCGCCGGGACCTTCAGCATACGCCCGACCTCCACGGCGGCTTCGTTTGTCGCCAGGTCCTTCAACCTCGCTTGTGTCTCGCCCTTGCTCTCCGAAGCCGGATCGGCCAGCGAGGCCCGGACCTGGGGCCGCCCCACCGGGGCGTACCCTTGTTCCAGCAATTCTATCGTAAAGAATTCCGCAATCTGATCCTTGGCCGCTTCGCTCTTGAGCGATCCCTGGATCGCGACGATTGCCACCTTGTTGACGCCGCTGAAATCATAACCGACCCGGAAGGAGCTCTTCTGCGATGAGCGGCTGGTCAGTCCGCAGGATACCGAACCCAGCAGCAGAAGGCTGATTACCAGCACATAAGAAACGGTTTTCATGGTCTATATCTCCAAGAGAATAAATTGAATATGTTACCCAAACTCTCTATTTTAACATACGGACTACAGTATGCAAGCGAATTCACCGCCTTTATATGGCAATTGCTCATCGGTCTCTCGATAGGTTCTACGCCGGATTATAACCCGGTTCTTCGTAGTCGGGCTGCTTTTCAGGCCGGTTCGGCCACTGCAGCGCGTCGAACATGAACTCGCTTGCCTGGCGTATCATCACCGCGGGCATGCAAGGGCACATTTCAAGCGAACCAATGACGTCATTGTCATACTTGCTCAGAACATTGAGCAGATAATCCCAATCTTCGCGGGGCGTGCCCCCTCGCACCCCCGGTGGCTCGTGGTCGTCCATCTGGCCGTAATTATCCGTCAAGTGCAGATGAATTACTCTCGCAGCGAGGTCATCGACGTACCGCTTGAACGAGTGTTCCGGATCCAGGTGCGCATACCCTGTGTCCAGACAATACCCGACGGATTCGAATCGGTCGCTCACCTGTTTGAGCCTCTTGAGCGGGCCGGTTTCAAGACATAACTTCACGCCGTAGTGCTCGGCCATTTCAACCACGTCCCCAGCGAAGCCGCAGCCGTTCAGCTCCGGCTCATCCGGGACCCCAATGCTCTGCAAGTCCGTTACGATGTTTGCATTGAGCAACTTGGCGCATTCGATTTGCTCGGCCCATTGCTCCAGCGTCGGGTTATCATAGCGGGAACGCATCGCCACCAGCATGTCCTGAGTGGCTGCAAACAGCCGCGGCCAGTTGCGCCGCTGATACCGGCACTCGCGCTGGCCCTTGAGATGCGGCCAAAGCTCTATGCCGAAACCCAAAGATTGCAGGAACTGACACTCCTGCTCGAAACTCAACTGGTGTTCGCGGCCCCAAAAGACCATCGTCGAAACTACGTACCTGATTCGCATTACGGCATCTCCATATCCTGCCTGCCCCGTCGGAAGCACCCCTTGCCTTCTCCGGCAGGGCAATGGCCGCCGCCCGGACAACTGCGACCGATAAATCTTTCCTTCCACACCGGGCGGACTCCTCCTAATATCGTTCAAAAACGCTCCTAAATTGACGAGTTTGTCGAAAACTACCCCATTTTTCACCCTTTTCATCCCCTCCTCTGGGGCAAATCCTTCTGACCCGCCCGGACAAATCAGGCCCCGGACTTGTTCCGCATTTGGCTTTGTTCTGCAGAATCGACTCGTAGCCACAAAGACGCGAAGCCACAAAGGTGCAGAAATGAGGGATGACGGAGGACAGAAGATTGACGATTTGTCCTGCGTCCATCGTGCTTCGTCCCTCGTCCATCGGCTTCGCTCCTGATTCCCGCCTTTGCCTTTGACATCCGCTATACGCTCTTCTATTTAGTTGTGTATATACTATACAGCGAGCGGTTTGTCTGTCAAGTGAAATTTCAAGAACATGAAAACTCGCCACAGACGCTGTCCCTTCGACAAGCTCAGAGCTCGCCCTGAGCAAAGCCGAATGGGGCAGGTTCTGAACGTAGTCGAAGGAGAGCACCGAGCGCGCACAGAATAATCAACAATCAATTCTCCAGTGGGGACACCGGGGAGCCAACGTTCCTGCCGGACCCGGATATGGGGAGGTATCTTGCCGGCGTTGCCGCCGGGCACAGTCATTTTCGCGACGGCGTACTTTGGTTCCTGCACAGGGTCATGCGCGGTGGCCGCGTCCTGACCGCAGATGCGCTCCTGCGACCAGCAGCCACGCGGCCGTGCACAGGAGGCAGAGCGCACAGACAATCGCCACGAGCAACAGGGCCTCTATCATGTCGCCGTACATCCCACGCAGGGACAGATCGACAGCACCCTCCCATGCGGGACCGCTCGGGTTGGGAAAGTCAATTCCGAACGGCAGCGGGGACATCGCCGTCGTGCTGCATACCGCCGCAGAAGCTATCGAAAACAATAAGTGCTGTGCCATCGGCTTAAGCCCTTTCACAAAGATCGAGCCAGACTTGCACGTCTCCGCGCCTACTTCGCCAGGGCCTTTTCGAGCTCAGCCAGTTTCTCAGGGGAGATCGTCTCTGCGTGCAGGTCGCCATAAATAACACGGTATTCGTTGTCGGAAATCTTCCATCGCATCAAGACCTTATCGGCATCTTTGGGAGTAACGATTTTCCCGTAGTGTGCGGGGTCCTTATTGTCGAACTGGAGGAGCTTAACGTAGAACCTAACGAGACAACGTATGGGCAGCGTGGCATCACTGAGTCTTTGGGTTTTGTCTTCTTCCGATAGCCCTTTGAGCTCTTCCTTTAATCGCAGGGCGGCGGGGGTTTCACTCTTTTCCAAGGCTGGTCGTAGAGCACCGAAGAAATTTCTAAACCTATCAAGATCTGGATACCTGCCGAGCAACTCAGCACTTAGCTTTAGACCCTGGAAGGCGGCCTCCTCAGTGATGGCGGGAAACTTGACCACCAAACGTGTATAGTCATCCGGTATGACCGGTTCAAATTCGGCCGCGTCAACGAGGACATCCCACTGGAAATCGTGCATCACAAGGTGTGAGTTCCAGATAATCTTTTCTCCCATCTTGTCAAAGTAAGCACATTTCGATTCAAATCGCACAGGCAATCGTGTCTTCACATCTGCCCACATCTTAATATCGACCTCGCATTTGTCTTTACTAGAGCCCCAATAATTGGGGTCGGTGGTTCGAAATCCTTCGACTTCAACGCCGTCAACAATTGATCTGCCCAGACTCTCGTGTTTGCATTCCAGGATTCGTTTGGTCATATTGCGAGGATCATTCCCACTATTCCACCACCACAGTTCACCCCAGCGAGCGTCAAATTCTTCGCGCAAGTACTCCTTCTGCTTGTGATCGATTCTAATCATCGCCTTCTTATCTGGGAGCCTATACAATTCGGACGTGCTCTTTCCGCCATTAGGGTCGAGGTCTTCAAAGATAGTTTTCCAGCCATATTCTTGCGATATCAAAATGGTGCCGCGTAGTTCTAAACTATAAGGCTCGTTAGGATCCTCGCTGGTATCTTTCGAACTCCATTGGCACCTGAAGGCCTTGACCTTTTCAATCTGGGCCAGCACATCCGCCAGGGCAATACCTGATTGTGTGCCTCTCCACAGCGACACGCCTATCAAACACGCGATAGCGACAATCGCTGCGGCAGCGAGTTTGGTTAATGGACTTTTCATAATTGTTCTTCCTATATGGTGCTGGCTTGGAGCCAATATCGTTTGCTGAAACGCATCTCGTGCCTTTGAGGTTTCGGCCCAGAGGTCTTTGTCCATTTCGGGGCCGGCCTTAAAGGACATTTTCTTAACAACGCTTTCTATTTCGTCTGCCGGTTTCATTTACAATCTCCCGTCCAGAATCGAGCGCAGTTTCTGCAGGCCGTACCGGTATCTTCCTTTGATGGTGCTGACCGAAACGTTCTGCAGTCCGGCAATGTGCCTGAGCTTCATAGCCGCATTCAAATGTAGGGCAATTACTTCCTGCTGCTCGTAGGGAAGCTGCGCCATGGCGTCGGCAACCTGCCGGGACTGTTCGTCCGATATCATGCGTCTATCCGGCGGACGGAATTCCGACTGCACAGGTGTAGCCTCATCCAGACTGAGCGGCTGGCGTTTACGCGCCCTAATCTGGTCCCGACAGCGGTTCAGGGCACAAGTTGCCAGGTAGCTTTGGAGGCTGCCGCGGAGTTTGAATGTGCCGCTTGACTGGGCGAACGTAACAAAGACGTCCTGCACGATGTCTTCAGCCAGACCGGCGTCATTTACAATCGCCATCGCCAGTGTCAGCAGGTAGTCGCGGTATTTTTCGTAGATGCGCTGCAGCGCCTCTTTACTGCCGGCCTTGAATTTCCATTTGAGCAGCTCGTCTTCCATCATCTGCCGACACCATTACTCATATCGCAACGTTCGTTGCTCACTATTATCACGATTGACCTGGGGATTTGGACATAAGAAATTGCACTTTATTGGCGTCTTCGCAGTGCGTTTTTCCCAGCCGGCGAGCGCAGAAACAAGGCCGGGCTAAGCAAACCCGGCCTCGTTCACAGATTCACAATATATTCGGTCTACTTAGGCAACGCCGCTTCAAGTTCCGCCAGTTTTTCCTTAGTAACAGTCTCTGCGTGCAAATCGCCATAAATGACGCGGTATTCGTTGTCGGAGAGCTTCCACCGCAGCAGGACCTTATCCGCGTCTTTGGGGGTAACGGTCTTTCCATAGTATGCGGGGTCCTTCTTGTCTTGAACGAGCAGAACGTAGAACCTGACGACCCCGCGTATAGGCATCAGGAAATCCGCGAGTTTATTAACTATCTCGTCTTCCGCAAGCCCTTTTGTCTCTTCCTTCAATCGCAGGGCGGCGGGGGTTTCACTCTTTTCTGCTAACCGTAGAACTGTTTCATCGAAATTGGGTGTCTCCTCTGGATACTTGCCGAGCAACTCGACAAGTAGCTTTAGGCCCTGGATGGCGATTTCCTCAGTGATGTGGGCGGGATACTTGATTACTGTACCGATAGAGCCATCTGGTATGACCGGCTTGAATTCGGACGTATCAACATGGACATCCCACCGGAAATTGTGATACACGATCTGCTCAATCTCCGTCTTGTTTCCCATCTTGTCAACGTGAGCACACCTGAAATCGTATCGCACAGGCAACCGTGTCTTCACGTCCACCCACATCTTGTTATCGACATCACGCACGCCTGGTAGGATATTGGGGTCGGTGGTTCGGAACCCTTCGACTTCAATGCCGTCGACGATGGACCTGCCCATGCTCTCGTATTTGCATCCCAGGATGCGTTTGGCCCAGAAGCTCGGTTCGCTATTTATTTGCCACAGAAATTCAGCGTAACGGTCGTCAAGTTCTATCCGCGTGTACTTCTTTTGCTCAGGGTAGATTAAAATCATGGTCTTCTCTTCTGGGAATGGGAAAATATATCCTTCCTGGAATGTGCTCCATCCGCCATTGGGATCGGGTCGTTCAAATTTAGTTTTCGCCCCATATTCTTGTGATATCAACTTGGTGACACGTGTCTCTGGACTGTAAGGTTTATTAGGATCCATGCTGGTCATCTTACTACTACATTGGTACCTGTAGGCAATGACCTTTTCGATTTGGGCCAGCACGTCCGCCAGGGCGATACCTGATTGCGTGCCTGTCCACAGCGACAAGCCTATCACACATGCGACAAGAACACTCGCGGCGGCAGCGAGTTTGGTTAATGGACTTTTCATGATTATTCTCCATATACTCTTCCCCGCTCTTGCTTTCGCAAGAAAGCAGAGGGGTCGATTTTCCGCGACTATTTGCCGGGCCTTGAGCATGTCCTCGAACACCCGTTCGTCGGCGTCGGGGCCGACGTCAAGCTCGGCATTCTTGAACAATCGTCTTATGTCATCTGCGGATCTCATGTTCCACCTTGCCGTTCAGCACGGATCGCAGCTTCTCTATGCCGTACCGGTATCGGCCTTTGACTGTATTGAGCGAGGCGCTCTGAATTGCCGCAATCCGGCGAAACGTCATGTCCATTTCCATGTGAAGGCTGATCACCTCTCGTTGTTCGTACGGCAATCCTTGCAGCGCCCGGCTCAGGAGCGTCAACTGCTCGTCAAGAATCGCCCATTGCAGAGGTCCTCGGTCCGATGACGAGCGCAAATCAACTTCTTCCAGGGGAGTCTCGCAATGCCGAGCGCTGTCGCGCCGGTAATTACGGACCCGATTGATGACGCTCGTAACCAGGTAATTCATAAGGCTGCCGGTCAGTTTGATACGATCAGCCGTCTGCGCGAAGCTGACAAACACATCGTGAACGACATCTTCGCCCGAAGTCGTATCGCCGAGCAGCACTACGGCGAGCCTGAGCAGCTCGACCTTGTACTTGTCATAGATCCGCCGTAAGGCCTCGCGACTACCTCGTTTGAACCCGAGAATAAGCAGCCTGTCTTCTATCATCGTGCACGATTATATGAAAACGGTTGTTACTCGTTCTATTACACACCCAAGGCTGCTTTTGGGTATAGAAAAATCGAATTGAGTCGGTCTTTTTGTGTTAGATCAGGACGCGATCCTTGACTCGCGGAACCTGGATTAAGAGCCTATCCGAATAACCATTCGCTGCCGCCTGCCATTCAGAACGCGGAAATCTGGGGGCATCTATGAGCAAGCCGTTGTCAAGCCTGCCTTGAGCCCGTTCGACTTCGCTCAGGGCGGGACTCTGTCGAACGGCGCTCGCTAATTCAGGATAAATTTTGTCGAAGGGACGGTATCCGCGGCCTTTAGGTTAACACAGGTGGAGCAGTTTGGCGTCAGGTTTCCTGCATTTATCTTGTTGCCGGGGGGATTCTTGTGGTAATAGGACATTACGACGCGGTCGGGCAACTGGACTTGGCCGGATAAGGAGAAAGTGCACAAAATCGGGCTTTGCCTGAGAAATCCTGTTACCGGAGTGCACATTGGGGCCTTTTATGGGTAGTTAAGAGAAGAACCCTTTCGGGACCATTGACAGAAAGGAGACATAATCATGTTTGCATTGAAATATCAGAAGGCTGTTAAGATGGGCATTCTGGCGACCATTTCGGCCTTGATTCTTCTTTGTGTACCCATTTTAGCAGCAAAAGACGAGAAGAGAGACTCCGGTTCCGGCAGCAGCCGTTCGGCTGTTCGGTCAGCGCCCAGTCCTGCGCCGGCCCCCAGGGTAAGCACGCCCCCAAGTGTCAGCCGGGCGCCGAGTCCTTCCATTCAGAGCAGCCGCGGCCCCAGCAGCAGTATTAGCTCGCGCTCAATACGACCGCCGGCCGTCTCGAGCCCATCGATCTCGTCGAGCCGGAGTAGTTCGGTCAGAAGCGTGGCCCCAGGGCCGTCCATGTCTTCACGTTCCAGCGTGCCGAGCACCCCGCGGAGCATCGGGCCGAGCATTTCGAGCCGAACCGCGCCGGCTGCCCCATCAGTGAGGGCGCCGTCTTCCAGTTCTTTAAGCGCCGGACGGCCAATGTCGCCAAGCTCGAGTTGGCGCAGCTCGGGCCTTCAGGCTCGAAGCCAAACGACAGGCCCAGCCCCCCGCACTAGCCCGGGGGTCTCTTCGACGGTAGGTTCAGGGTCGAACCGCAGTTCAAGCGGCCGCATCGACTCGTCCGTCACGTCACGCATTGGCAGCTCAATCGGCTCAGGAACGCCGTCGGTTTCCAGTCCCAGCAGAAGCCCAAGCACCCCCTCGCGGGTAAGCCCTGAGTCGAACCGCGACTCAAGCAGCAGGGTAGGTTCCGGCTTGGCCTCACGAATCGGCAGCTCCGTCACGGCGGGAACGCCTTCTGTCTCGGATTCCGGCACAGGCTCAAACGCCGGTTCGAGCGGCCGGATAAGCCGCAGTATTACATCGCGTATCGGCAGCTCCATCACCGCGCGAACGCCTTCGCTGTCCGATTCCAGCCGTGAAGCACGCCCCGTGAAAAAAGAAAGCGTCAGTTCCAGTGCGACAAGCGAGAAGACTGATTCGGGTAGGCATATTGGCACCTCTATAGGCATGACAAGGCCGTCTGCTCCCACTGCAGCGAAGTCCGGCGTGGCCCCTGGGGGCCATGCCGGAACTTCAAGTGCAGAGACGCGCAGCTCCTCCATCGGATCTCGCATCTCCAAGAGCGAGCCACAGGCCGGCGTCAGCGGATCGCATTCGCGCATCGGAGATTTCATCAGCAAGAGAACGCCGTCCGTTTCCGCCGAGGCCAAGCGAGACGCAGCGAACCAGCGTTCGCTGCGGGAGCGAGCAGGTAGCTCGGCTCTGAGTACACTGCCGAAGGATTCGCGTGCCGACAGCTCGATCAGCGAGAGAAGACCATCTGACGAGCGCCGGGCTGAGCGCGAAGGACGCAGGGACGCAACGGCCGCGGAGCCCGCGAAACAAATCGACAGCATCCGGGAGCGCAGGCAGCCGGAGACGAATATCGCCGAACGCTCGCGGGATATCGGCGGACCGGACCGCTCCAGATTGAATAAGGTGGCTCCGGAAACACGGGCGGGCGCCATAGGCGACAGAACGGCTTTCGACCGCACCGCGAGAACCGACAGAGCGCGGATCCATCGCTACACGCCCGTGAGTCCTTCCTACGTGACGTACTATGACCGGCCCGATTTGGTCAGCCACACGTATCACTACGACTACGCATACAGGGATTATCACGGCCTGCTGTGCAACCGGCTCGTCTGGCCCAGCTATCGCCTGCTGATCGGTTACAATTGCGGCCCGTCGTTCGCGTTCCACTACGTGTATCCTTACTATCACCGCAAGTACATCTTCGTGAGTCTGGGCGGCTACTGGCCGTACGACTACTGCTATGCTCGCTACTACTGGTACGGCTGGCATCCTTCCTACTGGTACGGCTACTACCCTATCGCCCGCGAAGTAGAGGCTGACACATACAACTACTACACCTACAACTACTACAACAACGGCGAGCAGGTCGCCACGTATCAGAGCCAGGTAGCGGACCCGGGGCGTTTCGAGAACCTCGCCGAGAAACAGGCGGAGCCGGCTGAGACGACCCTGGCCGACACGTACTTCGAGGAAGGCGTCAAGGCGTTTGAAGTCGCCGAATACAACACGGCCATCCAGAAATTCACAAAAGCGATGGAGCTGGCGCCGGATGATATGATTCTTCCGTTCGCCCTAAGCCAGGCGCTGATGGCTGGCGGACAGTATTCGAACGCCGCGGCGATCCTGCGCGACGCCCTGGCCAAGGTTCGCCCCGACAAGGAAGGTGTGTTCTACCCCCGCGGTCTCTATCCCGACGAGCAGAGGCTGCTGGATCAGATCGACCTTCTTTCCGAGCAGGCCGAGCAGTACAGCTTCGATGCGGACCTGCAATTGCTACTGGGCTATCAGTTGCTCGGTATCGGCCAGACGGATCGGGCGGTCGAGCCGCTGATGAACGCCAAGAAGGACTTGGTCAACGCGGATGCCGCCGCGGTCCTGTTCGGGCTGCTGGAGAAGGTCAAGACCTCCAATGGCCAGGCCGCGCCTGAAGAAAAACCGGTCAACCAGAACCCGGCGCCGGCGCCCGCTTCGAGCAAGGAAATCATCAAGGGTGACACCATAAGATTGAAAGAGAGTATGATGCTGGCTGGCATGTGGGCCCTGGTGGCGACGGTCGGCGTCCGTCACTTCGTGTACGGCTGATGGCCCGCCACGCGGATTGGCGGGCAAGCCATCGCCGGAGGTGATGACGATGAAACCTCTTTGGCGCAAGCAAAAATCAAGGGGCGCAAGGCAAGACGCCGGCGCCCCTTCATTATTGTCATGTCGAATGCAAACGCGAGGTATCTTACACTTGGTTCTTCTGGCGGGTCTGTTGGCGCTGCTGATGCCGGCGTCTGATTCTGTCTGGGCGGCCGAGATCAACAGGTGGGCGGCCTTTGCCGTCTCGCCCGGCACAGACGATCAGGAGCTGCCCGATGTCCATAACGATATCATCGTCTGGCAGCAGCTCGTCGCCCAGTATGGCGACTACGACGTGTACGTCGCAGACTTGAACAGCCCGGGCGATGCGCTTTTCCTTGTCATCGGCGATGCGAACGACCAGATGAATCCGGCGGTTTACGAGAACACCGTCGTATGGCAGGACTACGTCGTCTCGGGCGGTTCGGGCGATTGGGACGTGCGCATGGCGGACATCAGCGACCGCGCCGAGGCCCCGGTCTTCGTGGTCTCCGATATCGTGAACAACGACGAACAATACCCGGCCATTAGCGGCAATATCGTCGTGTGGCAGGACGGGGCGAAGGGCGATTTCAACGTCTATGGCGCCGATGTCACCGACCCCGCCAACCCGCTGGAATTTTCCATCGCCGCCTTCGAGCACGACCAGCAAAGCCCGGCCGTCTATAGAACAACCGTTGTCTGGCAGGACAGCTACTTTGGCGACCCGGACATACTTGGCGGTGACATCTGGCAGAGAAACAAGCCGACGGATTTCGGCGTTTCGCTCATCGAGAAGGACCAGCAGAACCCGGCCGTCAGCGGCACCCGCGTCGTCTGGCAAGATAATTTCTTCGGCGACTTTGACATTTACGCCGCGGATATCTCCGATCCCGCCGGTATTCGGGAGTTCCCCATCGCGGCCAGGGGTTCGGAGCAGATAAATCCCGACATCGACGGCAATATCGTCGTATGGCAGGACGACAAGAACGGCAACTGGGACATCTTCGGTTACAACCTCACGACGCATCGCGAGTTTCAAATCACGGCAGACCCCCGCGACCAGACCCACCCGGCCATCAGCGGAAATATCGTCGTCTGGCAGGACAATCGCGACGGGAAATGGCAGATCTACGCCGTGCTGCTTGACGGTCCCGAAGTCGCTCAGTGCCTATCGAGACCCGAGGGCGACGTGAACGGCGACTGCAAGATTGACTTCGCCGACCACGCCCTGATGGCCTCGAACTGGCTCGAATGTGGCCTCGAACCGCAGGAAGCCTGCCCGCCTTTTTAGCGTCTGGCGGATAGCGTATAGTTTAAGCGCCGGCCACGTGCGCTTTTCTTCTCAGTCTGATTGCCGAATCGACGCCATCCGGCTGGAAAAGCTGCCTGAAAATACGCATATAGCAGAATCTTCGGTTCTCGAAAAGAAAACGGACGGGGACACTTCTGTCGTTTTGCCATTGACCTCACGAACACGCCCTGCTACAATACCCATGAGCAACTGAGGAGTTGCTGTCTTTCCGGTATAATCCGTTTCGTTCAGTAGAGCAATTGAAAAGCGAGGCGCTTGTTCTATGGCCCCAAAAGGTGGCCGGAGGAGGTCGAAACATGACGACGGCGAGAAATTCACGAATCTGGCGGACAATCCCTTGCCCGATCACATCGGGTGGCTTGTTATCAGCGTTTATCTGCGTTCATCAGCGGTTTCATAAGTGATTGCGGTTTACCTCAGCATTGGAGGATATGGACCATGAGATCTCTATTTCTAACCTTGATCACGTGTCTGTTTGTACTGCCTGTTCAGGCCAAATACAGCGGCGGCACAGGAGAGCCTAACGACCCGTACCAGATCGCCACGGCCGCCGATCTGATCGCCCTCGGCGAGACGCCCGAAGACTATGACAAGCACTTCATCCTGACCGCCGACATCGACCTGGCCCCCAACCTCCCCGGCCGAAAGGTCTTCGACAAGGCCGTCATTGCGCCGGATATCAACGAAACGAACGAGTGGTGGCGCTTTGATGGAACTCCTTTCAGCGGCGTCTTCGACGGCAACGGACACGTCGTCTCACATCTGAAGGTCAAGGCGAAGGACTATCTCGGTCTGTTTGGCGAATTGGCATTTGGCGCCGAGGTTAAAGACTTGGGAGTCGCGGATGTCAACATAACCGCTTCCGGTGGCAGTGTCGGTGGACTCGTAGGTGAGAACGGGGGCGGCGTCACCAACTGCTACAGCACTGGTGAGGTCAGCGGCGGTTCCTATTATGTCGGCGGGCTGGTGGGGCACAACGGAGGTACTCTGACCCAATGCTACAGCACCGGCGAGGTGAGGGGCAGTTCGGACAGTCGTGTCGGCGGGCTGGTGGGGGGCAACGAGGGTACTGTGACCAACTCTTACAGCACTGGTGCAGTCCGGGGGACTGGACAGAATTCCTGTGTCGGGGGACTGGTGGGAACCAACTATTATGGCACTGTGACCAACTGCTACAGCACCGGCACAGTTATTGGCAGCGGGTACCTTGTCGGCGGACTGGCGGGATACAGCGAGGGCCGTAGGGCCGTGACGAGCTGTTTCTGGGATACCCAGACCTCAGGACAAACCACCAGCACAGATGGGACAGGCAAGACAACGGCTGAGATGCAGGACCCGAATACGTTCATGGCTGCGGGCTGGGACTTTGTCGGCCAGCCAGACGGTCCAAGTGATATCTGGGCTGAACCTCCGGGCGGCGGATACCTGATTCTCTGGTGGCAACTGTCGCCGTTGCCAAAGCTCCCCACCTTCTCCGGGGGGGCCGGAGAACCGAATGACCCTTACCGTATATCAACGGCCAGTGAACTGAACGCCATTGGGTATAATCCGAGACTCATGGGTGTGCATTTCGAGCTGGTCAACGATATTGATTTGGGAGGCATCGACTTCTACATCATAGGCAGTGAATTCTGCCCATTCGCCGGTTCCTTCGATGGTACCGGCCACACAGTCTCACATCTGACAATCACGGGTGTGAGCTATCTGGGACTGTTTGGCGTATTGGAGTATGGGGCTGCAGTCAGCAACTTGGGTGTAGTGGACGTCAACATAAGCGGTTGGGGAGACTGTATGGGCGGGCTGGTGGGCTTCAATATGGGTTCCGTGACCCAGTGCTACAGCACCGGTGCAGTCAGCGGCGGGAGGTACGGTGTCGGCGGGCTGGTGGGGGGCAACGACGGTCGGGTGACCTACTGCTACAGCAGCGCTGCGGTCAACGGCAATTACTCTTGTGTCGGCGGGCTGGTGGGGCGCAACGGCGTAGGGTTTGCATCCATCGGCAGTGTGACCCAGTGCTACAGCACCGGCTTGGTTATAGGAGCTTACAATGTCGGTGGGCTGGTGGGTCTTGGCGACGCCAATGATGTGGTTGCGTCCTTTTGGGACACGCAGACCTCAGGACGGACCGAGAGTGACGGCGGCACGGGCAAAACGACTGTCGAGATGCAGACGGCGGCTACTTTCCTCGAAGCCGGCTGGGACTTCGTGAACGAGACGGCCAACGGCACAGAGGACTTATGGTGGATTCTCGAAGGGAAGGACTATCCGAGATTGTGGTGGGAAGCCGCACCGCAATGAGATGGAACCTTGGCCGCCGGCAGGCGAGCCGCAGATAAACCCAGCCCGGCCTTCGGCCGGGCTGGGTTCATCAGTGTTCGTCTGTGTCTAATATATTTTCAGACACGGGATTACAAGGATTTGCGCAGTTGAAATAGTATTTATCAGCGTTTATCGGCGGTTTCAAAAGTGATGGCGGTTTGATATAGGATAGGCGCAGAGCAACGCTGATGCGCGTCCTGGTTCTCGGCAGACAAGTCCTTAGATCAAGACCGGTGCCGTTTCGCGCACTGGCTGCGGTCTCTTCCTGCGGCGATTGATGGTTCTTTGCTCACCATGCGTGACGGGCGTCTCGCCGGAGGCGATGTTCAGCGCTTCGAATGGGTCCGCGGCGTACAAATCCGCTTCCATCTCCTGCCAGAGCCCTTCGGCCCGGTTAAACAACCCGCCCGAGACCATGATCCGCATGTCCGGCCAGGCGTTCACGGATTTGATCGTGTCGATCAGCCTTCGCACATCCGGAGCCTGTCTCGGGGAAGTGCCGTAGATCAGCAGAATCGAAGGGCTGTATTCGTTGATAAAGGCCAGGATATCGTCGTTGGTCAGTCCCCCGCCGGGAAATCTCACGTCCCAGCCGTCGCTCTCGAACAGATCGATCAGTA
>Ga0214473_10001884_pt1 | contig 26665 bp, 17 predicted proteins | sample RVTome_7_FD_203509 | JGI IMG/M metagenome (GOLD analysis project Ga0214473, IMG submission 203509) | Soil microbial communities from uranium-contaminated site in the Upper Colorado River Basin, Wyoming, United States - RVT98D197 | ecosystem: Environmental > Terrestrial > Soil > Contaminated >...
GAGGAAGTCGAGGACGTAGGGGTCTTTGAAGATATCCTCGTATCGAACAATCTCTGCAGGCCCCGTCTGCTTCTCCTGTGCCACCAGTCGAGGAGTGTCCTTGGAGAGCGCGACACGCTCAAACAGCCCGCGGTCGATCTGCCGGCGGAATTCTCGCTTGGACCAGTGCTGACTGGCTGCCTGTTCGAAGTAGAATCGCCGTTGCATGGGGTCTGAGATGCCAAGCAGCATCCGATAGTGAGTCCAGCCGAGGCGGAAATGCCTGCGAAAGTCTATGACAAGTCGGTCAGAAGTGACGGGGGGCGCTGGTGAAAGGATCCGGTCGGAAAACGATTTGTTAGCCGGTGGCTGGCAAATCGTGGACACACCAAATTCTGCAGCCACTGGCTGCGGAATCCTCCCTCTCGACGATTTGTTAGACACTGTCTGTCGTTTTGTCTCCTCCTCCAATTCTGCAGCCACTGGCTGCAGAATCTGAAATTCCCCACAGAATCGCTTCATGTCCCACAGATTCCGAGCGGAGAAGCCATTCCCGTAGTCCCGTGAGAGAACGGAGCCGAGACGTTCAACTAATCTTTCGCCATACTCAGCTCGCGTCTCATTCTTCTGAATGTCCTGGGTGATGATCCGCCCGATGTTCCAGTAGAGATTCACCATCGCCAGGTTGGCCGTCACCGATACGTGACTTCGTGCGGTCTCTATCAGGTTCCGGATCTCTGCCGCCACTTTTGCGATAGCAGGAATGGGACGGTTGCCTCGCACGAGGCTTGTATTCTTCTTTGAACGGGTCTTCTTTGCCATCATGGCTACTTCACGAATTGCTGGACGAAGTACTTGGCGGTCAGCGGCTCGGCGGTGGCGCGCTCGATCATCTTGTTCCATGGGTACAGGTTGCCGGCATGGAAGACTTTCTCTCGCAGGAACTGGCCGGCCTTTTCCTGGCCGATATAGTTGACGCCCTTGTCCGATTTGAGGGCGAGCACCTTCGAGACAACGTGGTGATGCAGTTGCGAGGCCAGCATTTCGCCGAGCATGTAGTTGTGGTAATAGCACGGGGCGACAGAGAAGTGAATCTTGGCGGCCCAGTCCGGGTTGGTCCGGCCGGCCGGCCGTTTCACAAGCTGGTACCTCTCGACGAGGCTCCACCACAGGGCCGTCAGGTCCTGGTCGGGATTGGCGTACAGTCCCTTCTCGAAGTTATACATGACCATGGCCCAGCGGGCGAAGATGAGCTGCTTGAGCTGGGCGTACTTGCCGCTGACCTTCTCGATCTCGGCCTGCTGGGCCTTGGACAGGCCGAGCGTCTGCTGCATCCAGGCGGGATTTCGACTGAGCCGGCCGAAGAACATGGCGATGGCCTCGGTCGTGAAGGCATGGGCCGGCGAGCGGAGCAGGTACGGCGTGCTGTAATCGAGGTATTTGTCGTACACGCCGTGACCCAACTCGTGCAGGATCGTTTCCATCCAGTATTCATCGTTCTTGAGATTGCACAGGACCCGCACGTCGCCCTCGCGGTCGATGTGGGTGCAGAATGCGTGAGGGTTCTTGCCCTCGCGCTCGTACAGGTCGCTGTTGGCCAGGATGGCCTCAACCGGCAGGCCGATGCCCGCGTAGAAGCCTTCGGCCAGCTTGCGGACGTCCCGGTCCTTGTAGTAGGCGTCGAGGTCGAGATCATAGACCATCGGCGTCTCCTGGAAAAACGGGTCGTGGTAATGCCACGGCATCAGCTTGTCGGGCGTGATGCCGTACTTGCGGGCGAGGGTGCGGTCGAGGTCGGTCTTCAACGCGGCGAAGGGCTTGTTCGTCAGCTCGTACAACTCGTTGAATATCTTGTCGAGCTCCTTGACGTTCTGTTCGCCGGTGGCCAGAGCCATCGTGTGATAATTGTCGAAGCCGAGCTTGCGTGCGGCGTCGTTGCGCAGCTTGACCAGCCGGATCAGGTCCGTTGCGACCGTCTCGCCGACCTGTTTGCTCGCCAGCCACGCCTTCTCCCGCTTGGCCGAATCCGTCTCGCTTTTGAGGATGCCCTTGATCTCGTTGTCAGTGACCTTCTTGCCATCGATGGAGCCACGAAACGTGCTGAAGTTCTTTTCGATCTGTGTGCCCAGCTCGACGATCTGCTTGAGCAACTCCGGCTCGATCTGGTTCGACAGGTAGGCGTTGTGGAGCACCGTCAGTTGCCGGGCGAGCAGGGGGTCGGCGATCTGGCCCGATTCCTTGAGTCCCTTGAGCAACGCGAACTCACCCGGGTTGCTGTACACCTGACGAAGCTGCAGGGTCAGCTCACTGTTGCGGTCGTAGGCCTTCGGGTCGCCCGTGATCGCCGCCTCCCACCAGGCCAGGTTCGCCTGCTTTTCCAAGGGCTTGATCTCCTCGACGTGTGCGGTTATGAAGTCCTTCAACTGAGTCTCCTTCTCATTGAGTGCATACCCCCGCGTGGTCAGCCCGATCACAAGCAATCCCGTCATAATGTACAGGTTTCTCATTCTGTCGCACTCCTTCATCGTATCTGTTTACCCCTCATGGCGTATGCCTGCGTTCCACGACGTCCGCCAGATACTATCACCTCGCCATCGCCAAAGCAAGGCTATGACCGGTTGGACTGTGGTTTACATTGTGCATCGGGATTTCAAGGCTCCCACCACTTGTCATGCTGAGCGCGGCGAAGCATCTGGGTACCGAACATAACCAACGCTCGTTCTCATGCTCGGCCCAGATCCTTCGCGGCGCTCAGGATGACAGAGGGCCGGAAGGACGGGTGGTGATACGGGGGAGAAGGCCTCGGATGGGAAACGCCTGCTGCACTTTTGTTTGATGCCGGCAGGACGGACGGGTAGTATGGCTGGCGACTGGTTCGGGGGTGTGCGGCACGTGGCTGCCGGGAGTGGGGGCGGTGCGGGATGTGCGTGGCTCACTCCCTTGCGTAGTAACAGGCAGGACATCAGGAGCAAGACGGAACTATGGCCCGACGCGAACAATTGACGGCGCCGCTGCCGACGACAAAGATGCCGCCCGGCGTGCCGTACATCCTCACGAACGAGGCCGCCGAGCGATTCGCCTTCTACGGGGCGACCTCGATCCTCACGATCTTTATGACGAGTTACCTCCTGGGCCGCAATGGCGCGCTCTCGGTCATGGGCGCCGAGCCGGCGAAGGAGTGGTTTCACTGGTTCACGGCGGCCGTCTATTTCGTCCCGATTCTCGGCGCGATCATCTCCGACGTCTGGCTTGGCAAGTTCAAGACGATCATCTGGTTCTCGCTGGTGTACTGCGTCGGTTTCTTTATCCTGGCCTGGGATCACACGCGGGGCGGGCTGGCCGGCGGCCTGATCCTGATCGCCATCGGCTCGGGGGTCATCAAGCCCTGCGTCTCCGCCAACGTGGGCGACCAGTTCGGGCCCTCCAACAAGCACCTGATCGAGCGGGTGTATAGCTGGTTCTACTTCTCGATCAACGCAGGCGCCGCAATCTCGATGTGGCTGTGCCCGATGCTGCTGGACAAGTACGGCCCGACGGCGGGCTTCGGAGTCCCGGCGGTCTTCATGGTCATCGCCACGGCCACCTATTGGCTCGGCCGGCGCAAGCTCGTGGACGTCCCGCCGGCGGGCAAGCTGGATTGGGTTCAGACGCTCGACAAGGAGCAACGCATCACGCTGGTCAAGCTCTGCATCATCTTCTTGTTCGTGTCCATGTTCTTCGCGCTGTTCTACCAGTCCCAATCTGCTTGGGTGCTCCAGGCCCAGAAGATGAACCTGAGATGGGCGTGGATCACCTGGCTGCCGGCGCAGATGCAGGTGGCCAACTCGGTCCTGATCCTGGTTATGATCCCGGCGTTTGCGTATGGGGTGTATCCTGCCCTCAGCCGCATCCGACCGATGACGCCCCTGCGCAAGATGATGATCGGCATGTTCGTCACCGCCGGCAGTTTCCTCGTCCCCATCTGGATCGAGACGCAGATTCAGAGGGGCGGGCAGCCCTCCATCGGCTGGCAGTTCCTCGCGTATATCTTCCTGACAGCCGCCGAGGTCCTGGTGTCCATCCCGGCCCTGGAGTTCGCCTATACCCAGGCCCCGAAGAAAATGAAGTCGCTGATCCAGTCGGTCAATCTTCTGGCCATCTCGCTCGGGAATATCTTCGCGGCCGTGGTCAATCACGTGATCGAGAATCCCGACGGCACGAGCAAGCTGCCTGGCGCGAGCTACTACTGGTTCTTTGCCGGCGCAATGCTCGTCACCGCCGTCCTCTTCATTCCCCTGGCACGCTGGTATACGCAGAGGGAGTACATTCAGGACGAAGCCCCGGCTGGCCCGCAAGGCACGTAGGGCGAACGTCCCCGCTCGCCCCAGCACAGCCGCGCAAAGGCGCATGATTGCATAACGGGATCGTGCGAGTTTTTGCGTTGCCGGTTGGACCCTCTTGTAGTAAGACTATGCTCACGTGACGACCAGGGTACATTGTCTCTGCGCTTTGGAGTCCTGAACGATGGCAAAGACGTTGCAGGCCACATCGAAACGCCTCGCGTGGCTCTCGGTCCTGCTTGCGGCGACCGCGGTCGTAATGCTCGTAGCGCGCTACCGGTTCGACGTCGGGCCGTTCGCCGTTACAGGGTTGTGCTCCATGGGCGGCGTCAAAGGGATGACCCTCTGACAACCGACGAGCAAATCGTGATTTCGCGCCATTGCCAATGTAGACGTGGTCCTCCATTTGTATGGGAGGGCGCCAACTGACTTAACCGGCTTTGGAAATCGCTTGTGTAGGAGATACGATCTATGGCTCTAATAGAGTGCAGAGGTTGTGCCAAGCAGGTTTCAGATGAGGCAACTGCCTGCCCATCGTGTGGTCGGTCTATCATGGAGGTGCGGCCCGAGATCGCAAACACTGGCGGGTGTCTTCCGAAGAGGATGCCTAGGTTGAGGTGGAAGCTTAAGCTTCTGGTGATGGTGTCTGTAGTGACCTGTGTAGGGGGTGCAGTCTTTGTCTGGGGGAGCCTGTTTGAGTTTGGGAATATTGTGAAAGCTGCCGCACACGGCAATACCAGCGCAGTGCGTCGCCTACTTTGGCTTGGGGTGGACGTTAACGCACGTGCAGCCGTGGGAGGGCTCACCGGCAAGAAGAAGTTTACACCTTTGCAGATCGCGGCCTTCGACCGTTCTTGGGGTATGTGCTGCTTGCTCCTTGACAGCGGAGCAGACCCCGCTGTCGCTGACGAGGAAGGCTTATATCCTATCCACCGATTGGCAATGCATGAAGCTTATGCGCTGTACGATATTGATGGAAAGACTCTACTGTGGTCCCAAGACTCAAACCTAAAGGCTCAACTTGAGACACTGCACCGACTCATCTCGTCACGTGCAGGAGTTAACTTCAGAGACAAGGAGGGCAGGACTGCGTTGCATGTGGCTGTAGAGTGGCTTAATGTCGATGTCGTCAACGAGCTGGTCAAGAACGGGGCTGATGTTCAATCGCGTGATCCATCGGGCAGGACGCCCCTTCACTATCTCGCTGCCCACAATTTCTTATCACGAGAATCCGTAGGGTCCATTTTTGGTATCCTCCTGGACAATGGCGCGGATGTGAACGCAAAGACTCTGGCCGGCAAGGTCACACCTTTGCACGACGCGGCGTACCTCGGTGAGGTTCAGGTTGCAGAGCTACTCTGTAAGCATGGGGCCGATGTTAGCGCTGTGGCCAGTCTGTCGCGGTACGGAAAGGTTACCCCGCTGGAATGCGCTTTGAAGGCGGGCAAAAATGATCTTGCAGACGTCATCAGGAAATACGCGCCGCGGTAGATTCCGTTCCAAAGAATCAAGATTGGTCGCCGGTTTGACACTGGCTTGCAGAAGCATCGGGAAGGGGCCTTGTCGCGTCAGTTCAGTTTGAAGGGTATGGCGTCACGGTGAATGTGAGGTTGGCTCGCCAGATGGCTCCGCAGTCGAAGACCTGAGAGAACTTACTTCATGGGAGAAGGACAATGAATCAGAAGCATAGTCTTAACCCGGTGGTTGTGCTCGAACTAATAATGTTCATAGCAATCATCGTCATCACCTTCTCAGTCCCGATACAGGACTCCTATGGGGTGAAACGAACCTACTGGAATATGTTCACGGAGAGCGCTAATGGGCAGCTCCACTGGCGCCGATGGTTCGGCGTGTCTGGCACGTTGGCCGCCTGGGTCATGCCGCTATTTCTCTGGACCTGGGGGATTGCCGCCCTGAGGTCTGTTTCTCGCGGTACAGATTCCCGCGGGTCAGCAGCAGGACGGGCTATTCCCCTGGGAGTATCCCTCCTTCTTCTCATCTACCTCACGCTCCAGGAGCACTGGCCCCTTCTGTCTTTGGAGACGAGGCTCTTGGCCTTACAGGCCCCTGCGTACAGACAGCCAGGGTGGTGGGCATTGCTCGGGTCTGTTGCTGCTGCGATGTTCCTTGATTTCTTTTCTCTCATGAGTGTTCTGCAAAAGGAACGGGAAGCTAAGCGCGAACCAACCCCACGTCCCGATGGGGCGATCGCGAAACTGGTTAGTGATCAAGTGCGGTCTATCTTGGAGTTGCTGTTCGCTGTTTCCTTGGTGGTCGTCATTTCATGGCTCATCGGCCGGCAGGCCGGGAGGGGTCCGGCGCTCATCGCTATGTTCACCTCGTTGGCGATCTATTTGATGGGGCATCCGTTCCTGAAGACCTATGCCTTCACGGTTTGGGTCTTCGCGTTCGTAGCTGCCTCGATGTTCTATCCTCAGTCGTTCATGACGTGGGCCGGGTGGGACTTGGGCGGACTGATCGTCCCGCTGATCCAGATCATCATGTTTGGCATGGGGACGACCTTGAGCATCGCGGATTTCACGCGAGTCCTCAAGATGCCCTGGCCGGTCTTCATCGGCTTCGGCCTGCAGTTCACGATCATGCCTCTGGTTGGCTTCACGCTCGCTAAAGCGTTCGGCTTCAGCGATGCCATCGCGGCCGGCGTCGTTCTGATCGGCTGCTGCCCGAGCGGCGTCGCCTCGAATGTGATGGCCTACCTGGCGGGCGGCGACGTCGCGCTGTCGGTCACGATCACGTCCTTGACGACTCTTGCTGCGCCGATCATGACCCCTCTATGGATGACGGTTCTGGCGGGCACGTTTGTCGAGGTCCAGTTCCTCAAGATGATGTTCGACATCATCAACATGATCATCGTCCCAATCGTGGCGGGATTGATCGCCAACCGTATTCTGTACAGCCGACGGCAGGCCTTCAAACAAGTCCGGGTGCTGGCCCTTACGGCGGCAGCCGGATTGGTCCTGGCCTTCGCCATCGGGCGTTTCGCCCCGACGAACCTGTTCCAGTATGGCAGCGCTTCCTTTCAGAAAGGCGGTCTCGTGGTTGGCTTCTTGCTGATCGCGGCCGTAACCATGGTGAAGCTGGTGGTCAGCGTTTGGCTCAAGGGACCTGAAAACTGGATCGATAAGGCGTTGCCCTTGGTCTCCATGGCGGCGATCTGCTGTATCATCGCGGTCATCACGGCCCGTTCTCGCAATGACTTGTTGACGGTCGGGCCCTGGTTGATCGGCTCATCGATGATCCATAATCTCACCGGCTACATGCTCGCGTACTGGCTGGCCCGGGCGATTCGGCTCAAAGAGAGCGCCTGCCGGACCGTGGCGTTCGAGGTCGGCATGCAGAACGGCGGCATGGCCTCGGCGCTGGCTATGAACGTGCTCAAGAGCCCGCAGGCCGCTTTGGCCTCGGCCATCTTCGGACCGTGGCAAAACATCTCCGGGTCTATCCTGGCCACGTACTGGCACCGCAAGCCCGTGAAAGAGGCGAAACCGATTGCGGATTTCGGATTGCAGACTGCGGATTAGCTCAGAGCTCGAATCCGGGGAATTGTAGGGTGGGGCTTGCCCCACCGACAGGGAGTATTGCATGAATCGACGTGACATGGTGAAAGGGTTTGGGTTCGGGGCGGCCGCGGGTATGCTGGGTTTTCTGCGGCCGGCGAATGACGCCGCGATTGCCCAGACGTATGCGAAGGCGACGCAGGGACTGCCGCCTTTGAAGATCACGAGTATCAAGACGATCCTCACCGCGCCGGAGCGGATTCGGCTGTGCGTGGTGAAGGTCGAAACGAGCGAGCCGGGGCTGTACGGACTCGGATGCGCCACGTTCAACCAGCGGCCGCTCACTGTCGCTGCCGCCGTCAACGAATACCTCGCCCCATTCGCCAAGGGCCGGGATGTCGATAACATCGAGGACCTCTGGCAGAACGCATACACGAGCTCCTACTGGCGCAACGGGCCCGTGCTGAACAACGCATTGAGCGGGCTGGACCAGGCGTTGTGGGACATCAAGGGCAAGCGCGCCAACATGCCCGTCTATCAACTACTAGGCGGCAAGTGCCGCTTCGCCGTCGATTGTTACACGCACTGCGGCGGCAACGAGCTCAAGGCGGTCGAGGAGAGTGTCAAGAGCGCGATGGAACGGGGATTCCGGCACATTCGCATTCAGCGGGGCGGCTACGGCTCGCCGCAACTGTCGAAGAAGGCCGACTTCAAGGACGCCGGATTCGGGCTGCCCGTCGATTCGAACATGGCGGTCAGGCCCTACGTCAAAGGGACCATCGAGATGTTCGAGCACGTCCGCAGCACGTGCGGCGACGAGGTCGAGCTGCTCCACGACATTCATGAGCGAATCCCGCCGATCGAGGCGATCAACCTCTGCAAGCAACTGGAAAAGTATCGCCCGTTCTTCATCGAGGACCCGTTCTCGCCCGAGGATATCGGCTATTTCAAAATGCTCCGCCGGCAGACGAGCGTGCCCATCGCCATGGGCGAGCTGTTCAACAGCCCGCACGAGTGGGTCGGCCTGATCTCCGAGCGGCTGATCGACTTCATCCGCGTGCACATCTCGCAGGTCGGCGGCCTGAGCGTCGCCCGCAAGATCGCGACGCTGGGCGAGTGGTTCAACGTCCGCAGCGCCTGGCACGGCCCGGGTGATGTTTCGCCCGTCGGCCACGCCGCCAACGCGCACCTGGACCTGGCCATCTGGAACTTCGGCATCCAGGAAGCGGCGGCCATCAACGACAGGACGCGAGAGGTCTTCCCCGGCTGCCCGACCGTCGAGAACGGCTACATGCACATCCACGAGGCCCCCGGCTTCGGCGTCGATCTCAACGAGGAGTCCGCCGCCAAGTACCCCCTGCCCGAAAACCCCGGCTACTGGAACCCCGTCCGAAGACCCGACGGCACCGCCGTCAGGCCATAGGTGCGTACAGTTGGTTGCCGACAGATTGTAGCAGGCTTGGCTCGATTGAAACTACAGGACGGCTGTGCTTGGCGTTCACCTATGAGGAGTCGGTACTATCAGCGCCGGGCTCGTGGGTGAACACGCCGTGGGAGTAGGTGAATCGATCCTCGTCGTTTGTGATTTGGGCTTGGTAGAGCCAAGCCGTCCACACGGCGTCGAGCTCTTCGTCCGTTAAAGATTGCAGGTCCAGGTCCTCCTCGCTGAGAAACTCGTCCCGAAACTCGGTCATGGCCATCCCCCCGGTACCGCGAAAGGAAGCAGTGTCTGGGCCTGTTGCACCATTAGCCGATGGGCCTCGGATAGAGCAAGTTTTTCCATTTGCCGCGCGAGAGCCGGCCAGGCCGCCGCCCAGGGCCTCGATGCGTCCATGTACTTGGCCAGCCGCTCCTCGTTGGCTCGCATCAACTGGCGACGCTCGGCGTCCAGAGCGGCTTCCAGGGCCTCGCGCCCCTAGCCGCTGTTGAATTTTCGAGTCAGTTCCAGATAGATGTTCATAGCTGTTCCTGCGCCTGTCAACACCGGCATTATATCCTCATGTGCCGTGACTACTACAGGTCCTTTCGGGTTGCAGGTTTCCGGAGGCCGGCGGCGAGGACCTTCTTGCGGAGTCTGTCGCCCAGAGGTGTGGGGGAGTGGTGGAAGAGGGTCTGCACGACATTTTCATAACCACTCAGGGCGGCCACGGCTTTCGACCATTCCTGCGGGTGCTCCTTGCGGATAGAGTCGGCCAGATCGAGGCAGATGGCGTAATAGGCGGCACGGGCCAATTGCTGCTTTGAGGCCGGGTGCGTGATGCCTTCCTTGATTTCGCTTTGGAGCCGCTCTCTCATCGCAACCGTCTGCGCGTCGGGGCTTTCCATGGGCTGGATGCACTCTGGTCTCTGCGCGTTGATGCGATAGGTGATTCTGCCGTCTTCTATCAGCCGTTCACCGCCTTGTTCGAGGATGACTCGCTCACCCAAGTCGATCAGGCGGTCGGCGAAACTCGTGATCGTCTCGTCGGCGGGCATATTCTCGCGAGTGGTGTTTTTGTAGCGGTCCACAATCTGCCAGCCCTGGGCGAGCATCCAGCGATAGCCTTTTGTCACGCCGACGATCGTGCCGGCGGTGGCGGCGTTGCAGTCGGCGTCCCAGCCGAAGTTGAATGCGGCGATCAGCGTCTTGACGAAATCGCCCTGGCCGTAGAGCAGGGCGGCGATGATGGAGCCGGTGTTCAGCTCGTGTCCGTTGCGGTCGCGCATCTCGCCGTTGTACTTGCTGTACGCCTGCTTCAGAAGCTGCCGCGCGGCGCGCCAGTCGTCGGGATGCTCCTTGTGCCAGCGCCGCACGTCCTTGATGATCTGACAGATTTGGCTATTGGGGTCGATAGCGGAAAGGCCGGCGTCGAGAATGGCGTTCATATCGTTCTCGACAAAGGCCGTGGCGATCATGCTGGTGAACAACTGCGTGGTCTGGGCGGGCTCGCCGTCGATGGTGACGCGGGTGTAGTTCAGGCCGATCTGTGCGGCCCTTTGCGGCATGGCGGGAGCGATCAGGCCGAAGGTCTCGCAGATGAATTGGCCGGAGATGTTGAAATCGGCCCACGGATTGAAGACAGCCGTTCCCGTGAGCGGCGGGTCGAGACCCAGGTCCATCAACTGCCGTGCGTACAGATTCGAGCACCAGATGCGCTTATTGATCCGCTCCCGCCACAACCGGCTGATCCGCTGCGGCGGCAGGAGCAGACAGTTCTCATCCTGCATCACCTTGATATACACCCACTCGAAATCCGTGTCGTCGTCCGTCCACGCGCCTTGCGGCAGCGAGGGAGTGTACGCGGTGACATTGCCCGGCTCAGCGATGTACTTCATCTCATGGGGCAGGCCGTTGAGATTGCCAAGGATCTGTCCGAGCAGCCCGCCGCGAATCTTATCCCGGAGGGTCTCTGCGGAAATATCGGTCGTCCCGGCGAATGCGGGGCCGGCGGTCAGGACCAGTTGCAGGATCAAAAGCTGTTGGAGTCGCATTGATGGTCTCCTCATAATGTGTACCTCAGCGAGACAGAGTTTTCAGCTTGCGGTGAAACAACTCGAATGTCCGGTCCCTGTCGATGTCGTCGATCTCATTCTTGGCATCCGAGTCGATGATGACGCGAAGCGGCTGATCCTTCGGGGGGATTGCGGGTAGTTTCCTCGTCTTTGGGTTGCGTTTCAGGATCTCCGCCCTGCGTTCCCGATACCGGCCTGCTTGTGTCTCTGCTGCTTTCCGGATGCGTTTGTTCGCCTCCGCGATGGCTGTCAGTTGATAAGAACGGCTGTTGTCGGACCGCACGGTCCACTCCGATTGGCCTTTGTAGTCGAACACCCACAGGGCTGCCAGCGGGACGTGCGTCTCTTCGATGAGTCGCAGGAGGCCGTGGAACTGCTCCGCGGCCTCGGGGCCCTGAACGCCGAACTCGCCGACGAACAAGGGCTTGCCGGCTTGTTTGGCTGCCTTCAGGGCCTCCGCGAGACGGCCCGCCGCGTCGTCGTACACGTGCACGCTGATCGTGTCCACGGGGTCGGGATTATCGCTGCGGAGCATCTCGGCGAATTGCTCGGGCGAGTCCTTCGTCCATGTGCCCTCGTGCATCTGATGCCAGGCGGAGGGGCGGGGGATCGAATTGCCGGTGCAGATCGTGCGATGCGGATCGCACTTGCGGACTTCGCGCGCGAACTCGCGGAACGCCGTACGGACCATCTCATGCGTCAGAATGTCGCGATCACTACGGGTCGAGGCCATCCCAAGCTGGGGCACGGTGGGTGGCAGATGCTCCCTCGCGTTCGGCAGGTCCGCATCCAGGTTGTACTCGTTGCCGAACTCCCAGGCCCAAATCGCAGGCGAAGCCAGGTACCGCGTCACGACCTCCCGGGTGTACGTACGCATGAACTCGTGCGTCTTGCTGTCCGGGTTGCCCCACTGGTCACAGGGCTCGTGTACCAGATCGGGAACAGTGGGCAGGTACCAGAAGAGGCTGGGGATCAGGCCGACGCCGTGCTTTTCCGCGGAGCGAACGACGCCATCCAATAATGCAAAATACTTCGCCTTGTCCTCCAGGTACAGCTTCATTTCGGTGGGCCAGAAGCCTGTGCACATGAACCGAGCAAAGGGAATCCCATGTTCGGCAAGGGTTCGGAATCCGGCATCATACGACGTGTCATTGGGGTCCTGGAGCGTGCGCGAGAAGGCGTCGAAGTAGTTGACGCCGATCGCGCGGCAAGGGGCTCCATCCTTCAGCAACACGCCATCGCGAACGCTCAGGCTCGGCGTGCCGGCCGCCGTCGCGAAGATCAGGGTGCATAGCCACGGTGAAGCTGCCATCAATACGAGTCTCCTTATGAAACTACGCCGACATGATAGCGAGGCCGACCCCGCCTTGTCACGCCGGCTGATCCATTGCGTGAAGGAATTCCTGCATTGACACCAGGATTCGTTGTTGCTCAAGTACAGGCAGATTGCAGATGGAGTGACCTCTATGAAGTACAGGCGACTGGGAAGAACCGGGTTGCGGGTGTCCGTGATCGGGGTCGGGACGTGGCAGCTCGGGGGCGAGTGGGGCAAGCAGTTCGAGCAGGGGGAGGTGAACGCGATCCTCTCACGAGCAGGCGAGGTTGGCATCAACCTGATCGACACGGCCGAGTGCTATGGGGACCACATGGCCGAGAGGCTTATCGGCGGGGCGATCCAGGGCCGCCGCGACCAATGGATCCTCGCCACCAAGTTCGGCCACCGATTCACAGGGCCTTTCCAGCGGGACGATCTCTATGAGCCGGCGCAGGTGCAGGAGCAGTTGGCCCGGTCGCTGGAGGCGCTGCGGACGGACTACATCGATCTGTACCAGTTCCACAGCGGCACGGACCCAATGTTCGACACGCCGGGACTGTGGGAGACGTTGCGGGGGTTCGTCGACGCCGGCGCTGTTCGGCACCTCGGCATCTCCGTCAGCAGCAAACGGGCCAGCACCTATCAGGTGAACACCGCCTCTCAGGTCGGCGCCGAGGCAATTCAGGTCGTCTACAACCGCATCAATCGCAGCGCCGAGCATGAGATTCTCCCGTCCTGCCGGCGACAGGACCTCGGCGTGCTGGCGAGAGTGCCGTTGGCCAGCGGGTTCCTCAGCGGCAAGTACACCAGGACTGCTCAGTTCTCGCCGACGGACGTCCGCGCCGTCTGGCAGAGCGAGCAAGAGCGACAACGGCTGGTCGAGGAGGCGGAGCAGATCAGGAAGACGGAAGTCCCCGACGGCGTCCCCATGGCCCAATGGGCCCTCGCCTGGTGCTTGCGGAACCCGGCTGTCTCTTGCGTCATCCCCGGCTGCAAGAGCGTCGAGCAAGTCGAGTCGAACGCCCAAGCGGCCGACCTCCTGCCCACGTGACGTGCATGTTGTGTGTGTCTGGGTGGCAGCGTCAAGCGCAGCTTGGCGATGGTGTTCTTGGGATGCGATACAGCCATCGGCAAGCTCGCGCTTGCCGCTGCCACCCGTCGTTGTACGCTCAATCCGCAATCTACTTGGAGGCTTCGATCAGCCTTTTGCACAGGGCAACGCGGTCTTCGAGCGTTTTGGCGAGTTCCTCGTCGCCCTGGCTGCGGGCGAAGGCGAGGGCTTTTTCCTCGTGCTGGAGGGCCTCGCGGAACTTGCGGCTGTTGAGGTAGCTCGTGGCGAACAGATGGTGCAGTGCGGCCGACGTGTCCACCCGGGGATTGAGACTGACGGCCTTCTCATAGAAGGCGAGGGCCTCATCGATCCGGCCGAGATCCGCCAAAGTGACGGCCAGCCGGTAGTGTACTTCCGGATGGTTCGGGCTGCGGCGCAAGGCGTCCAGCAGAGGGGCCTCAGCATCCTTCGACCGGCCCGCCGCAACCAAAGTCTGGGCAAGACTCAGCCGCATCTGCACCGGCTCGTACTGGTCGTCGAAGCCATTCGGCGCTCGCCGGATCGACTCCGACAGAAGGCGAATAGCATCCTCCAGGTTGCGCTGGTACATGTATGCCATGCCAAGGTCGTACTGGATTCTCGCGTCCTGGGCGTCGAGCTTGGACGCCTTGAGCAGGTGGGCCATCCCCTCATCGAAATGGCCTTTGACCTGGTAGAGGAGGAACCCGAGCCTGTGATGGGCCGCGACGTTGTCGGGATTCAGCTCCAGCGCTTTACCGTACTCCGCGATGGCATTGTCCGCGTCACCCTGATTGAAGAACTCGTTGCCCGCCCGGACGAAGGAGTAGTCGTTGAGAAACTGCTCGCGGATTTTCACGATTGCGTTGGGCTGTGCGTTGACGAATTCCGGGACATTGGCGGCCCGGTCGGGCGCGGTCAGATGGGCCAGCAGGACGGCGGGGGAGCTTTCGCCATTCTCGTCGATATGCGTGAGGCAGAGCTGCGTATAGTCCGAGTACGCCTTGGAAGCGAAGACGAGCCATTTGCCATTTGGCGCCCAGCTATGCCAGGAATTCATGCGGCGGGTGTTGGCGCGGAGCCTGCGGGCCTCGCCGCCCTGGGCGGGGATGATGTACATCTCGCTGTCCGGCTGGAGCAGCATGTAACTGCGGGCCTTGCAGAACACGATCCATCGCCCGTCCGGCGAGTACCGCGCGAAGAAGTTGCTCACGCCGTTGTTTGAGGCGCCTTTGATCGGCTCGGGCGCTCCGCCCTGGCCATCGTTGAACGGGACTCGGTAAAGGTCGAACAGGAAGGGCTTGCCGTCCTCGGCGAACTCCTTGCACTCCTCGCGGGTCAGCAGGATTTTGCCCTGCCCGCGCGTGTCCTTGAGATCGTAGGCCGGGGCCCGCGCGAAGACGATGTACTTGCCGTCGGGGCTCCAGGTCGGATTGCTCTGGACGAACTCGGGATCGTCGGCGCCCGGCAGGGCGCGGAAGGCGCCGGTCTGCCTGTCATAGAGGCACAGGACGCCCTTGAGAGGGAAGAACAGTTGCGAGAACGCCAGCGCCGGCTGGGGGACGAAGACGGATTTGTCCTTGACGGTGCTCAGGACGTATCGGCCGTCCGGCGAGATCTGCGACAGCAGGCCGAACGTTTGCTCGCCGTCCTCCTTGCGGTAGCTGTCCCAGGTGATGACGTCGCTGGTGGCAAGCGTCATTTGCGGCTGGACCCGCGTGATCACGTACGAGCCCTTGCTGTTGGCGTAGTCCACGTCCATGGCGAGCACGCCGCCGTCTCCGCTGAACGAGTGACAGTTGCCGCAGACGGGCAGGTTCTGCAGAACGATCGGCGGCTGCGGCGACGAGATCGCCCCGAATCGCCAGCGAATGAGCGACGGGTCCTTGACCGCGTCGATGAAGGGCAGGTTCACCTCGCGATAGAACAGCGGAGCGCCCACTTCATCCCTGGACGTTCGCAAGGACAAGCGGGCGCCGGTGAGAATCTTCGGGGACGCATGGGCAGCGACGCCGAGAATCGCGACACGGGCGTCCTGCTCCAAGGAGCCTTTCTTGATGGCCTGCCAATCCTGCTGTGAGGGCGTCCACCGCGGCTCGCGCGTCAGGAAGCCCATGACCGGCACTTCACTGCCGAACTCGATCCGGACCAGCCACGCGGTGCACCTGGGATTCGTGTCGGTCCACCAGAACGTCGGCGCCACAATCTCCGGCGGGAACAGCGTCCCATCGCCGGGATAGCTGATCGTGACGCCGGTGTAGTTGGCGTCCGCCTGGTAGGAAGCGAGGATATTCTCGGCGCGAAGCGTGCGCTTGCGGACGGAAATGAGTGCGATTGCCGCAATGAGCACGACTGCGGCTGTGACAACTGCACCGATAACGGCTTTCTTACTCATCGCGGACCTTCTCGATCGGGCCATCCATCCCAGAGTTCATGCATATCAGCATTGACAATCAGGCACCGTGGCGTCTCGGATGTTATCGGCCAAGTCGCCGCGAAAGTCCACGAAAAAAGGCCAGGCACCTCCTCCGCCACAGTCTCGCCGTGACCTGAGGCTTACACGGACATACCTATGCGATGCAAGCGGCATCGTTTGCCGGCATGAAGAAAGGGAGCCTGTCCATGGGTTTGAACAGGCTCCCGCATAGCCATGAGGCTGTTGTGCAGCCGGGGCGATGGGCCACCGGGTGCGGCCGCATCAGACGATGTTATTTGCCCGCGAGGGCCTTGATCTCGGCCTGCGACAGAACCGTGTCGTAGATCCAGACGTCGTCGATCGCGCCGTTGAACGGATTGCCGCCACCCGGATCGCAAGCGCCAATCTGTATGGCCGCCTCGGGATCGTAACCGAACGACCAGGAGGTGTCCTGACCGGTCTGCTCGCCGTTGACGTAGACAATGGCGGTGGCGCCATCGAACGTCGCGGCGATGTGGGTCCACACGCCGGTGGGCAACGTCACGGCGGGAACCTCGCCCTCGCCGTCTCTCTGGAAGCGGACCAGGCCGGTGCTCTGATTGGCCTCGATCTGCCACATCATGTCATAGCGCGACCAGGAGTCTCTCTTGCTGATCAGGCCCTGCCACTGGTCGGTCAGACCGTCCCACTTGGCCCACAGGGCGACAGTGAGTTGGCCTGTTGCGGCGGACGGATTGAAGGTCCCCAGATCAACATACTGGTGGCCGTAGGCGCCGTCGAACTGCATGGCCTTGCCGAAACCGGTCGGACCGTTCACGTAGGAAGCCGGGAGGGTCGCACTGCCTGCCAACGTGCCGCGGATTCCGTTGCCGGAGCTATCCTCGACATTGTTCTCCAACTTGTAGTGCGCGATGAGTCCCCGCGGCTTGGCGGTGACGCGGATGTCGTCGACGAACAATCGGCCGGCGGATTTCTTCGGGTTGCTCAAGTCGCCGACGCCGATCGCAATCTTGGCGACGGACGCGGCGTTCACACCCGCAAAGCTGCTCAGCGGAATCACCCACTCCGTCCAGCCGGCGGCGTTCAGGATCGCGGCATCCGTATGCGCCACGGTGGCGGATTTGCCGGCGCTGTCTTCGAGCGTGACATACAGCCGGTCGGCGCCGTTATCCACGCCGCCCCGGATGTAGAGCTTCATCGTGTCGTAGTTATTGAGTGTCCAGTTCTGCGGCTCGGACCACGTGCGCACGGCCTCGGAGTACTTCAGGTCCTTGTTGTCGTAGTCCATGGGCATGGCCTGCGCGCCGCCGTGGACGTTGGCCTTCTCCATGATATCGCCCATCGCGGGGTCATAGCCGACGATGGCGCCCGTCCCGTTGCCGGTGTTGCCCTCCGGGAAGAAACCGTCCTTCGAGAAGCCCAGGCCATCGATCCAGCTCTGGAAGACCCTGTTGGGCGAGTTATTGGTGTAGCTCTCGAAGTCATCCACGACGATGAAATTGGCGGTCGTGAAGGTCCAGACGGAGCCTGGGTAGACATCCGTGCCGTTGACTTCATCCACTCGCCAGAAATACGTCTTGCCGAAATCCAAACCGTTCGGGTCGAAACTGGGCACGTTGACACTGGCTATCGTGACCAGATTGGGATCGCTGTCCACGTTGGCGTTGGTCACGGCGTCGAAATCGGTCCCGAAGAACACAGTGTGCGAGGCGGCTGTATCTGACGCCTTCCAGCTCAGCGAGGAGTTGGTTGCCACGTTCTGTGCCTCGTTGGCCGGTTTCGGCTCGGTGGCCGCGCCGCTGCCCCACAACTTGCAGTTGTCCAGGAAATAGACGCCGCCGGTGTCGTAGTCCAGGTCGAAATTGGTGACGAAGAAGATCTCGAGCCACCAGAGGTTGTTCACTTGTATTCTGGGAAGATACTGTGCGTAGTCCCAGGTCAGCGTCGCGGTTTGATCGCCCACGCTCCAGCTCCACCAGCCTGCGTATGCTCCTTCCCACAGGCTCCACCCATCACCGCCGGCGTTGACGACCATATGAATCCCGCCGCCGACCCAGTCGGCTGCGCCAGGCCAATCCTTGGCCAGCCGCGTCACGTCAATCGAGATCTTCTGGTATTTCAGGAAGTCATCGAAAGCCCCTTGGCTGCGGACGTCGTAATAGAGGATGAGCTTATAGCCGCCTACAGGAACATACAGGTCGAGGCTGTGCTTGCCCAGTGTGACGCCATTGGAGTCACTGTAACGAGCGTCCGTGCCGGCCGGTGCGTCAGCGTGTATCCGCCAACCGTCCATCTGCTCTTCCCAGTCGCCGATGACCCTGTCGGCCAAGCCGGTCGATGCCAGCGACAAAGTCGCCGCCACGCAAACCACATACATCAGGTTCTTCCACATTGTCATTTACCCTCTCTTGAAGACACTTCTTTTCGATTCGTTACGACGGTGACAACTGAGTTCCTGAACACCTCCTTTTCCTCGGAGCCCCGTCCACCTCGTGAACTCCTCGCGTGAATATCTCTGCACCGGTGTTTTTCACCGTTTGCGACAAAGAATTGTAGGCCGCTCAACTCAAAGAAAACATGATCGACGAAATGATTGCGCTGCCGATGATTTTGTTACAGGTCACTCACTCCTCTTCTATTCCCGGTTCAGGCACCCTTTTCCTTGCGTCTGCACGGCCCGTCTGTGCGCCGAACAGACGTACGCACGCCTTTCCCTATTGCATTTATAGCAGATTCTCCTCCCCCGTGTCAAGCATTACTCGCATGTCTCTACGCGGCGCCTTGCCAGGTCCGGCCGAGGGAATCCGCCGGTTGCCGGAAGTTCTCGTGGCTGCCGATCATCTGGGCGCCGCGCAGGGCGCCGTTTTCAAGGAGAACGGAACGATAGACGTGTTTCCCATCATCTGACAGGGTCTTCTCCTCAAGATCGCCGCCGGCAGGCCGGCCGACGGAGTGGAACTCGATGTCGGAGTGCTTGAAGGACAGCGGCGACACCGGCTCGGGGACATAAGCGAGCGGCTGTCCCTGCAGGAAAGCGATGGCGTTGTCGCCGGCGCTGCGCCCGTGCTGATGCTCGCGAAGGACCGCGGCCGCAACTGTATCCCCTCCAGCTCCGTCCGCCCGAACGCCAGCACCACCACTCGCGGCCGAAAGTACGGATACACCGACTCCTGCGAGAACAAGACGACCTCGGCCCCCCGGCTCCTCGCATGCCGCCTCCACCCCCGCATGCCCCGCCCCAATAATCCCGATCCGCATCGACAATTCCCCTCGATTCAAGTCCACTGTTCTGAGCCCATCTATCCGGTCGAGCAACAGCCCTCCGTCATGTCATTCCCGCGAAGGCGGGAATCCAGCCACGCACCGAAGGTCCTGGACCCCCGCCTGCGCGCAGGTGACATACTGTGGGCTACTCCAACATCACGTCCACGCTCGCGTGGACATGCTCGGTCCAGGGAGAGAACATGCTTACGCAAGCGTAAGCATGGCGCCTGTCAATTTTGCGCTCTCACATACCCAGAAATCATCAAAAACGCAAGCGGCCAGACCGGATACGCGGGACGTTGCGCAGGGTGCGTTCCAGTCTCACGCCTGAAGAATCTGCTCCATCACAGGCTATCTCTTGGGCAGGGTGGGAGGCGGTGGGGCCGGAGCGGCGTGGGCGTCCTTCAACCAGTGGCTCGCCATGAGCATCAGGTCCATGAAGTCCACGCGGCAGTCGCCGTTGATGTCCCCGGTGATAATCGTCTTGCAGATCGGCTCGCTGAAGTAGCTCTTGGAAGCTTCGACAGTGCCGCCGTAAGCCCCCATATTGATCCGCCCGCCGTTCGGGAATGGCTCGCAGCCGATGGGACTGGCCGGATCGCCCGTGTCGATGCAGGGACTTGTCACATCGTCTTTGACCCAGCTTTGGCTCTTGGGGTCCCATCGCCCAGCCTGTGACTTCAAGTGGTAGTCGCCGTCGATCCATCTATCATCCCAATAGGTGGTCGGAGTGTTGCATGGATCGTCCCAATACCCCGGAGCCGCAAAGCATGGGTCTGCCTCGATATTCCCCTGGCCCCAAGTCACGCCTCCGTTGGGATCAAGATCGCGGACCTGAGCCTTGCCGCCTTCCATGCCTGAGTACTTGATTTGGATCACAGAACCCACACGGTTCTCTATGAGATCCCACAATGCAAAAATGCAGTTGGCAACATCAACCATGCTTCTACTATGTTCGGACCGGCATACTATTCCATACTGCGTATTTCCATGAAACGTGCAGTTGGTTACCGATAGAGTGCTGTCCTGATTGTATATGCCGGCACCATAATTGGCCTTATTTCCAGCGAAGAGAGAGTCGCTGACGACCATATGGCTTTGATTGAGGTTAGCAATCCCGCCCCCCAAGCCTACGCTCCAATTCCCCATAAACCTGCAACGCGTCATACTCACCTGACTCGTGTCGCATGCCAGTCCGGGTGCATTATTAGGGGTGCTGCTAATAAGCGTGTTCAGGTAATTCGCGCTGAAGACGGACGTGATAAATGCCGCCTCACTGCCTTTCACGTAAGCTCCGCCACCGCGACGGCTGCAGTTCCGCCAGAACACACAGTTCTCGACGACCAGATTGGCAGCCTCACCGTATAACGCGCCTCCCGTACCCGCAAAGTTATGCGCGAAGATGGAATTCCTGACGTTCACCCCCCCGGAAACCAACATCCCACCACCATGACCGAGCCATTTCACGACATCTCGGCCGGCACCGGTTCTCCGGTCGTCATTGCCTCGGCATATCGTGAACCCATCGAGCACGGCTGGCCCATCTATACTGTGGGCTGTCACAACGTGATAGCTGTTATCACGGGCATGATCCTCCCACTCCAATACAGCCAACAAGTCGCCACTTACCCCCCAAGGACTGAAAGGTCTATCATCCCCCTTCAAGTCGCCGCTTAGGATGGTCTCGTGCATTGCTCCATCGCGGTGGTCGGGATCTGGCTGTCCTTGTCCGGCAAAGCCGCCCTTTAGAATGATGCCATTGATCAGTCGGAATGTTGCTTCCCGGTCGCCGGGGGTATGTCTCATCCCCTGATCCGCCCTGTAGACACCCTGCGCAACGCGAACCTCCACGGGCTTATCGGCGCTATTGGCATCGGCCAAGGCATCTTGGAGGTAACGGTATGCATCGATCCAGGAAGTGCCCCTGTCAGCGCCCCTCGCATTGGCGTCGACATAGAGGGTTTTCCCCATTATTGGGTCAGCAAGCAAGATCATCAGAAAGGCCTGTAGGGCCAGCAGGTTTCTACTAACGAGCATAATCGCGACTCCTCACGAGCGTACATGCATCGCTCAGGATAGGCCAAGCCTTTTCACGGCGCAAGGATGAAGAACTTGTCACGTTGCAGCCCCGTCATCTTGATTTGGACATCACTCAGTCCACTTTCCCTCAACAAATCCACGATCCTATTATAAAACAAGGGTGCGTAGACGTCAAGGCGATCTTCACTCTGATGTACCCGCTTGCCGTCCTTATCATAATATCTGTTCTGTAAATCAAGGGCAAAGCCCGGATTTCCGCTGTCGGTCACCAGCCGGGTCAGAATGACATGTGCGAAGACCATCCGATGCAGCTTAGCCTTCAGGAGGTCTGAATACGATTTTGCTGGCTGCTCAGCGTGGGCTGTACGACCCAGGCTGGAGATCAGCCCACCCAGAACGACGATTGATGTGACAAACAGGATTGCTCGCTTTTCCGCAGATATTTGTCGCCCCTCGAATGAATGATAACAACGACTCACGATCCCGCGCCTTGGGTACAGACAATCAAGGCACGGACGGCAACTCGCTGTACGAAGGTGGGCGAATATGAAAGAAGCTGCAAAAATATAATGACGGCCAAGAATATGATAGCGTTCCCGGCCCGCCTTCGTGTCTCAGTTGTTACCGCTATTCTACAACACCCGCCCCTGGCATGCAAGCATATTTGCGTGTATGATGGGCGGTGGATAGAATGAAGGCGAGGTTTTCATTCGCGGAAAAGGCGAATCGCTTGGGTGTCATTATGGGCAATCGCGAGCCTGTACAGAGCAGGGGAGTGTCGCGTGCAGGGGGCCTCTTTACCCGGCGGCGGGTGGTTGCGGCTGCGTGCCTCCTCGCCTTGGCAGCGACAGGCCTGCTGTCTGTGTACCTGTTGCGGCTTGGGCCAAGCGCAAACCCACGGCTTGGAGGGATTGACGCCGCCCACGCGGTGCCGGATGAACAGAATGCAGCCAGGGACTATGCGCAACTCGCTCTGAACGACACGGGAGCCTTCCTCGACCCGCAACTTCTGGCGCAGAACGTCCAGGCGGCGACGCTGGCCCAGCCTTGGCGCAGCGTCGATTTCCCCGAAGCCGCTAAGTGGGTTCAGGAACGCCAGGCGATCATCGACGCGCTCCTGCAGGCCGGCCGAAAACCCAAGTGCTGGTTCCCGCTTGCCGATGGGTACAGGCAGAGTGGGGGACGATTCCAGGTGGGGTACTACGGAACGCTTCTTCTGCTGCGGGCCGCCAATAATGATCTCGCCGAGGGACGCACGGAGGCGGGCATGGAGAAGCTGCTGTGCGTCCTTCAAATGATGGAGCACTATCGCTCCCAGATGGATTTGCGGGATCGCTACGCCGGGATGTCCTTTGCATCGGAAGGGCTGAAGCGGCTGAACAGACTGCTCGTCACGGAAAAGGTGCCGCAGGAGTGGCTGGCGAGGTTGGAAGCGGCTTTGCCGCCGGTAAGGGACGTGCGGGATAGGGAACTCCGACAGTTGCAGGAGATCGAAGGGCTGCGCGTGCGCAAGTACCTGCCTTTTCGCCAACGGCTCCTGCACGTATTCACTGCCGGTATGTCATCCGGACAAATGAGGCACATAAATTCCGCCCATCTGGCCGAGTTCCGGGCCGCACGAATTCTCCTGGCGCTGCGCCGTCACAAGGATCGGACGGGCGCCTGGCCCGCGACGCTTGCCGAGATCGAGGGCCAGATTCCGCCCGAGGCATTGATCGATCCCCTCACCAAGAAGCCGTTTGTCTACCGCCCAACGGGGGACAGCCTGATCCTGTACAACGTCGGGCCCAATGGGATCGACGAGAGCGGCACGTCAGGCGACGACTACCGTTTCTGGCCCCTTCCCCAGCGCTGGGCCGGCAGCGTGGCATACCCATGATGCCAGTGAGGATCCCTTAATTGCCTGCGATACTCGCGTCGGTGATCTCGAAGGCCCAGGCGTGCTCGCAGGGGGGCGATTGGCGGATGGCCGGCGGGATCGCGATGGACAAGCCGTTATCGGCGATCTTCCATTCCACGGCGGCATCCGAGCCGAGCAGACGGACGGATTTCGCGCTGCGGACCGGACGGATTTGGATTCGTTCGGGAGGCGCCGTCTGTCCTTCTTCGGCGAGGTAAATCGCGTAGGCGGTGTTCGCCTTGCGGGTCAGGCACACCTGGCCGGCCTTGTAGGGCGGCACAGGGCGGGTGCCGTAGATGGCGTCGCCGTTGATTCGCAGCCACTGGCCGATCTCTTTCATCCGCTGTACGGCGGGCTCGGGCAGCTCGCCGTTGGGGTCGGGACCGACGTTGAGCAGGAAGTTGCCGCCCTTGGCCACGATGTTGACGAGCAGGTGAATGAGCTGGCGGGTGGATTTGTAGTTGTCGTCGGGCTTGTACGACCACTGGGTGGCCATGGTCATGCAGGTCTCCCAGATGTAAGGCTGGGCCTTCTCGGGCACTTCCTGCTCCGGCGTGACATAGTTCTCGTATCGCCCGCCGACCGTGCGATCGACGACGATCAAGCCGGGCTGATGGCTCCTCGCCATCGTCGCCAGCTTGGGCATGTTGATATCCTGCCGGGGCGGGCGGACCTGGCCGCCGTCGAGCCAGAGGATGTCCACCGGGCCATAATTCGTCATCAGCTCCTCGACGATATTATGCGTAAAATCGACAAAGGTGGCCCATTTCTCCGGGTACTTGCTCGTATCGTAGTTCACGTTGCGGTCGGGGTGCGGCCAGTCGGGGGCCCAGTAGCCCGGATGGTGCCAGTCGGACTTGGAGTAGTACGCGCCGATGCCAAAGCCTTCCGCGCGAAATGTGTCAAAGACGGCTTTGCCTACGTCCGCCTTCGGATTTGTGTGGAACGGGCAGGATGGGTCGGTCGTGCGGTAGTCCGTCTGCTTCGTGTCGAACATGCAGAACCCGTCGTGGTGCTTGGTCGTAAAGACGACGTACTTCATGCCGGCCTCTTTCGCGGCGGCCACCCATTTGCCGGGATCGAAACGCTGCGGATTGAAAGTCGTATTGAGGGCCACGTAGTCGCGGAAGAACCACTTGAAGTCCTTGTCCCGCTCGGTCCAGGCCTTGAGATCATCCGGCCGGGCCCACTTGTCCGCCTCGACCAGCGGCCATGACTCGATGCAGCCCCACTGGCTGTAGATCCCCCAGTGCATCATGAAGCCGAACTTCCAGTCATGGAAGCGGTCGAGCTTGTCCAGCACGAGCGGGTCGGTCTCCTGGTCCTGCGGCAATTGCCCGCTGCGCGGAGGGTAGGAGAGATAGCTCGCGAGGATGCGTCCGAGAATCTGCTCGCCTCGCTCGTTGGCGTGGATGGGATCGCGCTTGAACCAGTCGAGCTCCTTTCCGCATTGCCGGATGTACCGGCCCCAGGCGGCCTCCATGTCGAGGAACGCCGCGCCCATTTCCTGGGCCAGCTTCTCCAGGCTCGTACGGTAGTCGGTGTAGGAGGCCGGATCGCTGATCGTTTGCCACGACTGTTCATTGCGTGGATCGACCTGCCCGAAGGCCCCGGTCATGAGCAGGATGTCGGCCTGCGAGGTGCCGCGGATCTGCCGGATCACCTCGCGGATGGAGCTGATGTCGTTCCGATGACTGATGCCGCCGATGATGACCAGGTCGGGCCTGTGGTCCAGCACGTATTCCTTCACCCGGCCGGGCTCCTTGTACCACCAGCAGCCGGTGGACCCGCGCACGGAGGTCACCTTCTCGATCCGGCAAGTGGGATGACGCCGCTCCACGAGGAGATTCCAGCATGAGCGGCTGGTGTCATTGACAATGCTGTCGCCAAGCATGACGACGCGAAGCGTCCCGCCGCCGAGCAGCCGCTCCTTTGTCCTCGGCAGGCGTTCCCAGCGGTCCGCGGGCGGCGCGTACTGCACCGGCGGTATCTCCGCATAGGCCTTTTGAATCTCCTCCAGCGTTCGCTCGTTGCCGCGAATCTGGAACGCGTTCTTGGCTGCCACAGCGGCGCATGCCAGGAAAAAAGCGAGAATCATTGCCGGTAAAGCACGAGATGTCGAAGTCACCTGTATTCTCCTGCTGATTTGCGCTGCACGGACCGTTCTGACTGATAAAACCCCACGATAGACGTCATCATACGTATTGGCCGGTGAATATGCAATTGCGATGTTGCACGCGGCGCCTATAGGACAACTACCTCTTGAATCCTCGTTCCCCTTGTCGTATGATCACTCCAGTTTGTTGAAATCCCGTTTTCTATCGGTCGGCCTGTAATGGGATGGATTACCTATGCGAAGCAATCGACGACAATTCATTGCGACTGCCCTTGTCGGTGGCGTGGCGGCTGCTACGTCGCCACCATCGTCCTACGGCTCCCAAGCTCACCCTCCGGCGTCACCAGGGGTCCTAAACCCCAGGTACCCCACGCTCGATGAGGCGCTCAAACAGCCTGTTCTCAAGAAGGAGCTGTTTACGAGTCCGATCATCATCGAGACCCTGGAACTGCTTCGGTACAATGGCAATTTCCTGTGCCGGGTGCGTTCCAAGGATGGGGCCGAAGGGATTTCGGTGGGTCACGGCAGCCTGAACTCATTCTATCCGATCTTTGTCAATCTGCTGCAGCCGTTCTTCATCGATAAGGATGCACGCGACCTGGATTTGCTCCTGGAGAAGGTTTACATCTACAGTTTCAATTTCCGGTTGAGCGGCATGGCTCTCGGGATCCCCCTGGCCACCATTGAGTTTGCCATTCTCGATATGCTGGGGCGTATTGCCGGCAAGCCCATGGGACAATTGATCGGAGAAATCCACCACCCCCAGGTCGCCGTGTACCAGGCGACGGAGTACCGCGAGAAATCCGTGGAGGAGTCCCTGGATTTGATCAAAAGGGATGTCGCGGAATACAACGCCCACGCACTCAAGATCAAAGTCGGCGGACTGATGTTCATGACGAAGGACATCAAGGCCGTCGGCCCCAAGGGAAGAACCGAGACCATCATTCCGCTGATCCGCAAGACCTTCGGCGATGGCATGGCCCTTTATGCCGATTCGAATGGCTTCTACTCCGTAGAGGAGGCCATCCGCGTGGGGCGCTTGCTGGAGGAGTATCGCTACGGCTTCTTTGAAGAGCCCGTCATGTTCGACTGGTATGAGGAGACGAAACAGGTGGCCGATGCCCTGGCCATGCCTGTGGCGGGCGGTGAACAGGAATACAGCCTTCACGGATTTCGCTGGCTGATCGCCAACGACGGTCTTCAGATCGTCCAACCCGACAACTACTATTTCGGCGGC
>Ga0214473_10001885_pt1 | contig 26665 bp, 19 predicted proteins | sample RVTome_7_FD_203509 | JGI IMG/M metagenome (GOLD analysis project Ga0214473, IMG submission 203509) | Soil microbial communities from uranium-contaminated site in the Upper Colorado River Basin, Wyoming, United States - RVT98D197 | ecosystem: Environmental > Terrestrial > Soil > Contaminated >...
CCTCCCCGGCTGCGATCAGCAGGTTGGCGGCGGAGTATTCCCCCACCTGCCCGGGGTCGCTAAGGATTTCCCCCAGCGCCTCGCGGAGACGGGGAAAGGTTCTCTCCCCCCACAGGGCGGAAAGCCGCTCGAGGAAAACGAGCGTGTCGCTGACGTTCCGCAGGGATGCCTCCTCGCCGATCTTCCCCCGGAAGGTTCCGTTATGGGCCAGGGCCGTCCCCAGGACGAGGAACGGGTGGGCGTTGGAGGCGTTCACCGTCTCGGTGTTGGAGGCATACCGGACGTGGCCGATGAACCGGTCGGTCGTCACCCGGACCTCGGAGAGCATCGGGTCGGCGTTGGCCGGCTTCCCGCTTCGCAGGAGCCGGATCTCCCCCTCCCGGCGATAGGCGATCCCCCACCCGTCCGGGTGGTTCCCGCCGGGCCTCCGTTCCCAACGATCCACAAGATTCCCGCGACGTGACAAGTCGGAGAGGGCGACAAGGAAAGGCGTCACGTCCTCCGGTTCCGCGGAAGCGAAGCCGATCATCCTGCACATGGGAATCTCCTTACGCCGGGGAGCCGTTCGCGCCGGAGACTTCGGCCGTCAGGCCCCGGAGGTCCTCGTAATTGACGCAACGGTTGCGCCCGCCGTTCTTGGCGGCGTACATGGCGAGATCCGCGAACCGGAGCGTGTCCTCGACGGTGTCCCCCACGTGGTACTCCGAAACGCCGATCGACACGGTCATCGTCACCGGATCCGCTCCGGGCAGGGGGTGGAATTCCAACCGGGAAAACCGGATGCGGAGCCGCTCCGCGGCCACCATCGCGCCGGCGGCGCCCGCCTCCGGAAGGAGGACGAGAAACTCCTCCCCCCCCAGCCGGAAGCAGGAGTCCATGGTGCGGAAGTTCTTCCGCATCGCCTCCCCAATCGCCTGGAGGACCCGGTCTCCCTCCGCGTGGCCGTACGTGTCGTTGTACTTCTTGAAATTGTCGATGTCGATGAGAAGCAGGGAGAAGACGAGTTTGGTTCGCTGCGCCCGGTCCAGCTCCTTGTCGGCGAGAGAGTGGAAATGCCGCCGGTTGTACAGCTGGGTCAGGGTGTCGGTGATCGAGAGCAGCCGCAGCTCCTCCTCCATGGCCCTTCGCGCGGAAACGTCCCGAACGATGGCGGTGACGGTCCTTTTTCCCGCCGCCTGCTTCTCCGACATCGAGATCTGTACCGCGATCTCCCTCCCCGTTTTCGCCAGGAGGGTCAGTTCCACGGATCTCTTCATGCCCGGCGTGCTCCCGGCGGCGGCGTAGCGCTCGATCTGTTCCCAGCCGTCGCCGTACTTGGAGGGGATCAGCCGCCGGAAATTCATTCCGGACAGCCCGCCCTTGTCGTACTCCAGCAACTCCTCGGCCGCGCGGTTCGCCATCACGATGTTGTGGTCCTCGTCGAAGCTGAAGATCGCGTCTCCGGCGGTTTCCACGATGGCGCGGAATCGCTTCTCGGACTCGAGGGACTCCCTCTCCGCCGCCTTCCGCGCGGTGATGTCGGAGAAGAACCCGACGACCCCGACTTCCCTCCCGCTCTCGGTCAGGACCACGCAGGACAGGCTGGAGGGGAATTTCCTTCCGTCCTTGCGGACGAGGTCCGTTTCGAAGCCGACCAGGCGCCCACGACCTCCGAACTCCTCGGAATAGATGAATTCCTTGACCTCCCGGGCGCCCCCCTTCGGGTAAAAGGCGGACACCCTGAGCTTTCCGATCACTTCGTCCCGCGCATATCCGAGGATGCGCTCCGCGCTGGGATTGAAGAAGAAGACGTTCCCTTCGAGGTCGTTTCCGATGACTCCCTCGGGGCAAATGTTCAGGAGATTCTCAAAAAAACCGGGAGAAATTTTCATGAGGGATCGGTCCTTTCAAGAGGCATTCTTCGCCTTCCCCTGTACACGGCGAAGACGAAGAGAAAAAGCAGGCAGAGGAAATCGGCCGCCAGCGCCCCTCCGCCGACCCGGACCACGGGGGCCAGGAAGACGTAGCGCTCGACCAGGATTCCCGACAGGATCAGGAAGGAAACGGCGGATACCACGTAGGGGTTCGTTTTCGCCCGGGTGGATAAAAGGACCGGGAAGGGGAGGAAGAAGAGGAGGAAGACGATCGCGACGGAGAGTTCGCGAAGGGGGGATGCGGACACTCTCCTCGCGATAAAGCTGACCTCTTCGGGGAGGTTCCCGTACCAGATGGTGAGGTATTGGGCGAAGAACAGCCCCGCCCACAGGAGGCTGAAACCGAACATCAGGATGGCCAGGTCTTTCAAGTCGGACCGGGCTTCCGGATTGGCGGCGCCGGCAGGCTTCCCGCGAGTCAGGACGCACAGGATGGCCGAGACGGCGAAGCCCCCGTAGATCGACTCGATGAAGAAATATCCCCCGAGAAGCGCGCTGACCCATGGGTACTCGAGGGACATGACCAGGTCGAAGGCGGTAAGGGACTGGGACACTACGAACACGAAGAGGTACACCGCGGCCGGGAGCTTCTTCCTTGCGCCGCTTCCGGCGGAGGCGGCGAACCATCCGGCCGTTACGTAGGCGAGCAGCAGGAAGGCGAGGTTACGGAAGAAGAAGAACTCCTTCCGGAGCCAGATCCCCGGCTGGCCTGCCCAGGGGTAGGTGTCCACGAAGGGGATCAGCAGGAGAAGGAGGAACGAAAGCAGCAGGAGAAGCGGGGAGACCGAGAAGAGCTCCCTCTTCACGGAGTCCACCCACCGTGCGTTCACCATGGTGCCCGCCGCCGCGGCGGCGATGCAGCCCTCGACGACCGCGATCCAGAAGAGGAGCGCAAGGAGGAGCGATCCTCCCTTTCCCGCGAGGGGGCTCCTTGCGAGAAGGGCCATCAGCGCCCCCGCGAGGACGAAGAGGATGGCCAGGCTGCCTTTCTTTTCCAGGAACGTTTTCATCGCCGCCCTTCCTCGACGAGGATCACGAATGCGTTCCCGTATTCCCCCTCCGACCGGATGCTCCGGATGCTCGGCAGCCGGGCGAGAAGGAGGAAGCCCAGAAACGCGGAGAGGGAGCCGAAAAGAATCGTGAGGGCGAAGGCGATGATGATGAAGGGCGGGATGGAGACGATCGGTTTTCCCCCGACGATGAGAGGCCAGCTCAAGGAGGTCAGGATGGTCAAGGCGAACCCGGTGGCCGTGCCGCTCGCCGCCCCGATGAGGGCGAAGAACCGGACCTTCGAACGGATGCGGGGCAGGATCTCGTTCACCTCGGGGACGGCGAACGGCGTGATCGTCCGGATGCTGTCCCTCGGCACGCCCTCCCGGACCAGCCGGCGCAGGTTCTCGAGGAATTCTTCCTTGTCGTCGAAGATCAGCGGTTCGCCCGTCATAGGTGTTCCTTGATTTCCGTAATGGACAGCACGGGCAGGGTCTTCAGGAAGATCAGGTAGAGCATGAAGAACAGCCCGAAACTCCCGAGGGAGATTCCCACTTCGACGTAGGTCGGCGTATAGACTGTGGTGGAGCCCCATACATACGGGTCGAAGTCGTGGGCCAGGGACGTGACGATGATCACGAACCGCTCCAGCCACATCCCCACGTTCACCAGGAGGGAGACGGCCAGGAGAACCGCGGTGTTCCTCCGGAGCCTTCGTGCGAAAAGCGCCAGGGGGACGAGGGAGTTGCAGAAGAACATGGTCCAGGTGAGATACCGGTAATCTCCGAAGGCGCGGTATCGGAACGACTCCATCTCGACGAAGTTGCCGCTGTACCAGGCGAGGCCGAACTCGACGACGTAGGAGTACGTCACGATGAGGGAGGTGAAGAGGAGGATCTTCGCGATGCTCTCGAAATGGTCGTCGGTGATGTAGCTGTAGAGGTTCAGGGCCTTCCGCATGGGGACCACGAGGGTGATGACCATGGCCGTGCCGGAGAGAATCGCACCGGCCACGAAGTAGGGGGCGAAAATAGTGGTGTGCCAGCCGGGGACGATGCTCATGGCGAAGTCCCACGAGACGACGGAGTGGACCGACGCCACGAGCGGGGTGGCGAAGGCGGCCAGGAAAAGGTAGAGCTTGTTGTAATGCCGCCATTCCCTCTCCGTTCCCTTCCATCCGAGGGAAAGGAGGGAATAGATCCGCTTCCGTACCCCCTCCTTCAGTCTCCTCGCGACCGCGAAGTCGGGGATCATGCCCACGTAGAAGAAGACGGCGCTCACCGTGAAGTAGGTGCTCACCGCGAAGACGTCCCAGATCAGGGGGGAACGGAAGTTGACCCAGAGCAGCCGCTGGTTCGGATAGGGGATGAGGTAGTAGAAGACCCAGGACCGGCCCAGGTGGATGAGGGGGAACAACCCCGCGACCATGAGGGCAAAGACGGTCATCGCCTCCGCGGCGCGGTTGAAGCTCGTCCGGTACCGGGCGTGGAAGAGGTAGAGGACCGCCGAGATCAGCGTCCCCGAATGGGCGATCCCTACCCAGAAGACGAAGTTCGTGATGTAGACCGCCCAGTTCACGGGGTGGGTATACCCCGCAACGCCGAGGCCGTTCCGGATCTGGTAGGCCCAGAGGAGCCCGCCGATGACCGCCAGCGAGGCCGTTCCCAACAGGCCCGCGAGGTAGGCGCGCCCCGGCTTTCCCATCGCGGCGAGGATGTCCTGGTCCGTCCGGGCGTAGGTTTCGGTGTCCGCCATCGCGCTATTTCCCCTGTTCGGGTTTCTTCCCGTGCAAGTAATGGACGGACGGCTCGGTGCCGAGATCCTCGAAGACCCGGTAGGCCCGGCCGGAATGGGCCAACTTGTAAACCCCCGACCCCTTGTCGAGGATGTTCCCGAAGACCAGCGCACCCGTGGGGCAGCTCTGGGCGCAGGCCGTAGTGAACTCCCCGTCCCGGACCTTGCGCGACTCGTCCTTCGCCTTGTCCTTGGCGGCCCGGATCCGTTGGACGCAGAACGTGCACTTCTCCATCACTCCCACTTCCCGGGCCGGGACGTCGGGGTTGAGCATCCGCTCCAGCGGTTCGGGCCAGCGGTGCTGCCTCCAGTTGAAGCGCCTTACCTTGTAGGGGCAGTTGTTGGAGCAGTACCGCGTCCCCACGCACCGTGCGTAGACCTGTACATTCAGGCCTTCCGGATTGTGATAGGCGGCGAACACCGGGCAGACCGTCTCGCAGGGCGCGGCGTCGCAATGCTGGCAGAGCATGGGGAGGAAATCGACCCTTCCGTTTTCGTAGAAGGGCTCGATCCGGAGCCACGACATCTCCCGCCCCTTGAGGTGATCCCGTTTCCCCGCCACGGGCACGTTGTTCTCGATGTGGCAGGCCGCCACGCAGGCGGAGCAGCCGTTGCACAGCGAAAGATCGATCGCCATGGCCCACCGGTAGTCCTTGTGTTCGTGCTCCGGATACAGGCTGACCCGTTCGTGGCGGCGTCCCTCTTTCCGGTGGTCCGGGTCGGGGATGAGCCCCCGGCCCATCTGGGAGAAGGAGCCCGAAAGGAAGGGAAGGGCCGCCTTCTTCCCGGTTTTCGAGATCCGGATGTCGTCGATATACTCGACCGGCCCGCCCGTCCGTTTCTCGGTCCGGACCGGGGGGGAACTCAGGGCATCGCGATGGACGAGGAAGACCCCGTCGGGCAGGAGCGGCTGGATCTTCACCGGCAGCGCGACGCTCCAGCCGGAGGACTCGACCATCACCTCGTCCTGATCCTTGAGGCCGGTCCGCTTCGCCGCACCAGGGGAAACCGAGATCCAGGGGCCGTACGAGACGGTGGTGAGCGGGTCCGGGATCTCGGACAGAAGGGTCAGCGGCCGGCTCCGACCGTCAAACGTCCGCAGGGAAGGAGCGAGGACGAGGACGGGCGTTCCTGCACGTTCCGCGGCCTCCGCGCCCTTGAGGGCGGAGGCGGCACCCTTTCCGTTGAGGGAAACGTCCTTCCCCGGCAGGGTCTCCTCGACGTATCCCTTCTCGATGAGCTTGCTCCTCCCGGCCTCTCCGAGCCGCTTCCCCCAGGACTCGAAAAGGTGATCCTTGTAGACTTCCGGCGGTCCCCCTCCGGAAGCGTTCCGGAGAAGCCCAAGGAGTGCGTCGCCTTCGGACAGGGTATCGTGCAAGGGAGAGAGCATCGGCCGCAGGAGGGATACGACCCCTCTTCTCGGTTCGACGTCGCCCCAGGACTCGAGGGAATGGGAGAGGGGAAGCACCAGGTCGGCCTCCCGCAAGGTCTCGTCGAGGAAATCGCCCATCCCGACCGAGAGAATCGCTTTCCTCAGGTTTTCCCGGAAGGCGGAGCGTTGCGGAAGGGAGAAGACAGGGTTGGTCCGGAGGAGGAACACGACGCCCGCTCCGCCTCTCCCCATCCGGGAAGAAAGATCCTCGATCTCCCGAAATGCGCCGACGGCCCGGTAATTTTCACTCCTCCCGAAGTCGACCCGGTCCGGAATCGCCCCTGTCGCCCACTGGATCAGGGCGCAGGCCGCAGCGGCTTCCAGCCCCCTCGGGTGCGCCGTGGAGACCCCGCCGATGATCGGGAGAGGGCGCTTCGCGGCGACGAGACGATCCCCGATCTCCTGGACCGATCCGGCCGGGATGCCGGTTTCCCTCGAGACTTTTTCCGGTGTCGTCCGGGGGACAGCGTCCAGGACTTCCCGGGGCAGCCGGTTTTTGAACCCTCTTCTGTCCAGCACCTCCCGGAGCAGGTAAGCGAGGAGATGATATTCCTTCTCCGGAGCGACGGCGAATCGCTTGTGGGCGTTGACGCCGGTGAGGGAAAGGTGGGGCTCCACGTGGTACCACAGGAAATCGCTTCGGGTCGCCGCGCGGGAGATCTTTCGGGTGTAGGCGACGGGGGTCACATGAGTTTCGATGACATCCGCTCCGACCGTCAGGAGGAAATCGGCCTCTTCGATCCGGTAATGGGGGATGTCCCGTTCTCCGAAAAGAAGGCCGTTTGCCTCCCTTGAGGCGGAGTGGGAATACACCTCGAATTCGGGGAGCCGCTCGATCCCCAGCTTGCCGCAGCAGGTGTCGATCAGCCGGGAGAGGGAACCGGTGGTCCTTCCGGACAGGAAGAGGCTCCTGCGCCCGCTCTCCCGGGACTCCTTGAGGGCCTCCGCCGCCAGGGAGAAGGCTTTCTCCCAGGAGATCGGCTGATGCTTGGCTCCGTTCCGCACCATGGGACTTCGGAGTCTTTCCGGATGATACAGTCTGTACAGGGAAGATTGCCCCCGGACGCACAAGCCCCCGTCGTTCACCGGATGTCCCGGGACTCCCTCGAGCTTGATCGGCCGCCCCTCCCGGATTTTCGCCTGCACTCCGCACCCGGCCGGGCATTCCGTGCAGGTCGATGGAAGGAAACGGGCTTCCCCGGGGACGATCCCCTCCTCCAGTGGGAGGACGTAGGAGATCAGCCTCTCCGGCATTTTCCGGGTTCCGCAGGAGGACATCACCGTGGAGCCGGAGATCCACCCGACCAGCCGCAGGAAGTCCCTTCTCTTCATCGGATCCCCTCTCTACTTATGACAGGTGGTGCAGTCGGTGGGGGCATTCCGGACCTTGTGGCACGTCACGCACCACCCCATCACCAGATTGCTCACTCGCCGGACCCGTTTCATGCCGGCCACGTCTCCGTGGCAGGTCGCGCATTCCAGCCCTGCCTTCAGGTGCCTCTTGTGGGAGAAGTAGATGAATTCCGGCAAGGCGTAGACCCGCTTCCACTCGATGGGCCTTTTCTCCTCGTAGTAGCGGGCGAGCTTCTTGATCTCTTCCCGGTCGGTCGCGACCGTCCGGTGGCAGCCCATGCATTTCTCCACCGGGGGGGCCGTGGCGAACCGGGACCGCTCGGCGAAGAGATGGCAGAACGTGCAGGGTAGGCGCAGGGTCCCGGCGTGCACCGTGTGCGGGAAGGCGATCGGCTGCGCGGGAGCCGGCTCCGTTCGCAGCCAGAGGACCCCAGTCCCCGCAACGAGCAGGAGGAAGGCCCCGAAATATCCCAGGATCGCAAGGGTGACAATCGGTTTTTTCAACATCCTCCCCCGGATTCGATCCTTTATCCGTTCCGGCACCGCGGTCACCCGCCCCGCTGGACCTTCGTCAGCAGGTAGTGGGCGACAGCGTCAATCTCCTCTTCCTTGAGCCCCAGCTTCGGCATGTTCGGGTAGCCGGGGTTCACCTTGACCGGATTCCTGATGAAGCCTTTCAGCCGTTCGACGTTTCCCCCGTATTTCGGGACGACCTCAAGGAACGGAGGCCCTACGAGCCTGGTCTCGAACCGGTGGCAACCCGCGCAGATGGTCTCGAACACGGACTTTCCTCTTTCCACGTCCGGTATCGCCGCGACGGGCTTTCCCGGAGGCATTTCCTCCTTGGTATTCTTCAGCAGATAGCGGGCGACTGCGTCGACCTCTTCTTCCTTCAGCCCCAGTGAAGGCATCAACGGATAGTCGGGGCTCACCTTGACCGGGTCCCGGATATAGCTCTTCAGCCGATCGAAGTCTCCCTTGTACTTCGGCAGGACCTTGGAAAGCGGCGGTCCCACGATCCTGGTCTCGAACAGGTGGCAGGCCCTGCATGCGTGCTGGAACACGGTTCTCCCCTTCTCCAGGGCCGGTTCCGCTGCCGGGGGCATTTCCCGGTGCCTCTCCTCCCCGGGAATCCCGGCGGCCGGCGTGCTGGAGGGGGCCGGCCGTCCAAGAGCGGCGCTTCCGACGGCCGCTTGGTTTCCCGCGATCAAGGCGAGGAACATGAGGAGGTATGCGGTCGAAACGCGGGCGCCCGGCCGGACGGCCGGATCTTCCGGAGCAGGGTAGAGGACGAGGACGACGGACAGCGCCAGGAGAAGGACGGCCGCCGAGGCGGCGAACACCTCCAGGGAGAGACTCGTGGAGGGGAGGCTCAGAAGATCGAGGACAACGAGCACGGGAACGACGAACGCGCCGCCAAGGGCAAGGGAGGAGCCGATGGATCGGACGTATTGCCGATAACCGGGGTCCGGTTCTTCCCTTCCCGCCGGCGGGTGGCCGAGGAAAAGAAGGACGGTTCCGCCGGTCAGCCCGAAAGACAGGGCCAGGAACAGGAGAAATGCCGTCAGGGAGTTCCAGGAGAGGATGTAAACGGCGTTTTTCCGGAGGAGAGAAAGTTTGTCCGGGTCGAAGAGGGTTCCCAGCAGGACGAACAGCAGAAAGGAAGCGGAAAGGACCGCGAGAAGGCCCACCGCGCCGGCCCGGAAATGAAGGCCCGGCGGGTCCGCCGTGCGCCGGACGGCGGACCGGTAAAGGGAGAAGAGAACGCAGCCCGGAAGAAGCGCTCCGAAAGGGAGGATCCAGTAAAGCCACGGCAAGGGGTCGGGTTCGGGGAGGATCCGCCGGCAGAGAAAGGCGATGAGCGGAAACGGGAGGAGCGCTGCGGCATACAACACCCTGTTGTCGAAGGCGGCGGTCTCGATAAGCTCCCTGGAAAGACTCGTTGATCTGGTGTTCCGCTCTTCTCTACCGAGGAAATGGAGTACGAGGGAGGCGGTCGTTCCACCGATGAGAACCCCGAGATAGGGAAGGAAGACGAGGAGGACGGCCGCGAGGCCGAACCGGTCCGGACTCATTCATCTCCCCGCGGGAGACGGAACATTCCAAGAGCGAAGGAGCATCGGTCCTCTTTCGGTTCCCGGTGTTGCCGTGCCACGTGAGACTAGATTCTATCGCAATCGGATCAGGTGAGCCAAAAATAATGCAGGACGGAAAATCTACCGGAGGCAGAGTTTCGCCGCTGGGATGACGCACAGGAACTCGAACGGCCCGTCTCCCGCGTTGGTGAAGGAGTGCTCCTCGTCCGGCGGGACGTAGACGAAGCTCCCCTTCGCCACCTCCGTCTCTCCGCTCTTCCGCATCGCTTTCCCTCTCCCGGCGAGAACGTAGACTTCATGCTCCCACGGGTGGGAGTGGTACGGCGTGCTGCCTCCCGGCGCCAGGGAAAAGTGGCGCATCGTGAAGGTGGGCGCCCCGACGTTTTCCCCCATCAGGACCCGGATGGAAACGCCCCTGGCCCCCGGATCGGTGACCGGCTTCGCCTCCACTTCCTCCCATCGCGAAACGTGCATGCGTCACCCCGCCGGAAGATATTTGCGGCACGCCTCTATATTTACCACGTGCGCCTCCCGCATGTCGGCGAAAAACGTCTTCTCGCCGGGCGTCATCTCCGCTTGCGGCAGTTCGTCGATCTTCCGCACCACCCACGCCTGCCCCTTGACGAGGAGCGCCAGGCGCTCGGCTTCCCCCGGAAGGGCCAGGACCTTGTCGGCGAACGGGCCCACCTTGTTGCGGGGGGCGGCCCCGCGCGCCTCGATGAGGTGGTACAGGCCCGCGCAGAACCTCCCCTCGTCGTTGCGGAGGAACGTCAGAAAGTCCTTTTTTTCCCCCTGCGGGGCCTCGTCGGCCATCGCCGTCAGGCACTTCACCCCGGCGCGCTCGGCCTCCAGGAGCTCCTGCATCCGGTCGGTCATGCGACGCTCTCCTTTCCGCGGCCCGAAGGGCTGTTTTGACTTTCCTCTGCGCGTCTCACGCCTTTGGGGGACATTCCTATCTCAAGTTTCATGTTGAGGAGTGTCCCCCCCCATCTTTATCAGAACCCCGCGGCGCGGTTCAGCTCCGCAAGGATCTGTTTCTTGTCCACGTTGTGCATCATCGCGCTCTGCTGGACGCTCTCGGTCGCCTGCCCCGGGCAGGAGAAGCACCCTTCGCCGTAATACTTCCTGAACACCTTTACCGTTTCCGGATAGACGGAGAGGATATCGCCCAGGATGTTGTCCGGGCGGATCGGCTCCCCGCTGGCGAGCCCTCCCTTGCGGGCACGGGCCCCTGGGGACGAGCCTGTCGCCGCCGCGGCCGGTGCCACCTCCCCCGAAGCCGCCGTGATAAGGCGGGCGACCATCGGCTCGAGGTCGACGTTGTGCCTTTGGCACGCCATCCGGAGAGTGATGGGGATCTGCTTGACCTGCTCCCGGTGCTCGGGGTTGGCCAGGGAGGCGAACCCGTTCTCCACGAACACCTCCACCGTTTCCGGCCAGCGCGAGAGAATTTCGCCCACCCGCATATCGGGGTGGATGTCCACGGGCGGCGCGGCCGGCGGCTCCTCCTGCCGGGCGGCCCCCGGAGAGGGCTTCTCTTCCTCCTCCGCTTCCGCCGCTGCCGCGGGAGCAAGGAGCATCGTGGCCCCCAGGTTCACGGCGAACATCGCGACGGAGACCACCGAGAGGCACGCGAACAGGACGAATCCCGTGGAAGGCCGCTCGGGGGACGTGGCCACCATGCCGATCAGCCCGATGTTGGCCAGGTAGAAATGGACGGGCACCCACGACGGCCAGCGAAGGGTGCGGCCGTTGAACCGGGGCAGGATGAAGTACCCTACCCCGTAGATCATCATCGCCATGAAGCCGAGCAGGTTGAAATGGACATGGGCGAACTTCGCCCAGACCGCAGTGTCGGCCGCCCCCATCCAGATCCCCAGCACGGCGGCAAGGAAAAAGTAACCGAGCGCTGCGACGACAAAGCCCTTGGTATAGCGATCCATCGTTCCTCCGTTATAATTTTGCGGGCCGCAGGGTCAAAAGGTCTGTGACCGTGGTCAGAAGCCCCGCCAGGAAGGCGAAGCCGCAGAAGAACACGCCCCCCATCCACAGCCGCATGTAGGACTGCGCGGTCATGAACCCCATCCCGAGCACCCGCTCGATGTAGCTCTGCAGGACGCCCGCCACGCTGAAGAACAGCCCGATCAGCATCATCGCGACGCACATCGTCCAGAACCCGAACTTCCCGCGGCGGTCGTCGTAGACCTCGATTCCCTTGATCTTGGGCATCGCGTAATAGAAGGTCATGAGATTCAGCAGCGCGTACGCTCCGAAGAACGCCAGGTGCCCGTGCCCTGCGGTGACCTGGGATCCGTGGGTGTAATAGTTGATCTGTGGCAGCGTGTGCAGGAACCCCCACACCCCCGCCCCGATCATGTGAAAGACTGCGCACCCCACCGCGTAGGTCCAGGTGAGGCGGTTGACGATCTGCGTCTTGCGCTCCTTCACGTGGTTCATCGTGTCGATGACCATCAGGAGGATGGGCAGCGGCTCCAGGGCGGAGAAGATCCCGCCGATCCACAACCAGTAGCGGGGAGCCCCGATCCAGTAGTAGTGGTGGCCGGTCCCCGCGATCCCCGTGAAAAGGAAGAGCCCGATCTCCACGTAGAGCCACTTCTCCACGACCTGCCGATCGACGCCGGTGAGCTTCATCAGGACGAACGCGAAGATGGCCGCCGTGACCAGCTCCCAGGCCCCTTCCACCCAAAGGTGGATGACCCACCACCAGTAGAACCAGTCGATCACCTCGTTCTTGTAGAAGGGGATCCCGAACAGGTAGAGGAGGGCAAGGAAGGTCAATCCCCCCAACAGCGTGCCCTGGATGGCGGTCCACCGGTTCGCCTTGATCATCGTCATCGCGACGTTGAACAGGAAGATCAGCGCCCCGACCACGACGACGAGGTCGAGGGGCCGCGGGATCTCCAGGAGCGGCCGCCCCTGGGTCCATCCGAAGAGGAAGCCGACCAGCGCGACGACGCCCGTTACGAGCAGGGCGATCAGCTGGAACCATGCGAGCTTCTCGGAGTAGATCTCGGATTTCGTCTCCTCGGGGACGATGTAGTACGTCCCTCCCATGAACCCCAGCAGCATCCACAGCACGAGGAGATTCGTGTGCATGGCGCGCGCCGTGGCGAACGGGAAAACGTCGACGACCGACTGGGGGACCGTCCAGGTATAGCTGTACGCGAGGTACAGCCCCAGGAAGATCTGGAGCACGAACAGCGGCAGCGCCGCCGCGAAGTACCAGTAGGCGATTTTCTGGGAGCGGTATTCCATCGGTCCCTCCTTATTTCAGGCTCGAAAGGAATTTCGCCGCTTCCTCGAGCTCGCGGTTCGTGAGCTCCTTCTGCGGCGGCATCATCGCTTTCGGATTTACGCTCTTGGGATCCCGGATGTAGCGCTCGATCTCTTTCGTCGTCTTCCTCTGGCCTACGGTGTCCAGGGCCGGGCCGAAGGTCCCCCCCGTCCCGTGGAGCGAGTGGCAGTTCATGCACCCTTTCGTCTGGAAGACCGCCGCGCCGGGCGACACACCCACCGAGGCGACCATCGCCTGCTCCCCGCGGGAAAGGCGTATCTTGCTGTCCTGGGGCGGCCAGTCGTTGTTGTTGACCTCGCCCACCCACTTGAAGAAGGCGACCATGTCCGCGATCTCGGCGTCGGAGGCGTGCACGTTCTGCATCTTCCGCCAGGAGCCGGCGAACGCTTTCTCCGGGCTCTTGATCCGGTAGCGCACTCCCTCCTCCCCGATGCGCTGGACCACCCGGGTCAGATCGGGGGCGTAGTAGGCGCCGAACCCCAGGATCGTGTGGCAGTCGTTGCAGTTGTACTTCTCGAAGGCGCGCTTGCCCGCCACGACCCGCTCGTCCAGTTTGTCCGCGTTCGACAGGACGGCTACCTGCTGGTGGGTGTCCCACGTGGCCGCCAGGAAAACGACCGCCGACGACAGGGTGCCCAGCAGGAAAATCCAAAAGGCGATCTTCTTGGTCATCCTGCAACCTCCTTTTTTTACGGTTGAAGGTCCATCCTTTCCCATTGTCGGGGACATTCCCGGTTTCATCGACTAGGATAAAAGGAGTGTCCCCGCCCGTTGCCCGGAGAATGGAGTCAGGGTAGGACGGTTCGGGGCGTGTGCGCCTTGATGTACGTCAAGCACGGGAGGAGGGGTATGCAGAAGCTGATCGCGGGAATCCACCGGTTCCGGAAACAGTACTGGAGCGAGAACCGGGAGCTGTTCGAGCGGCTGGCGGAGCATGGGCAAAGCCCCGAGGCGCTGTTCATCACCTGCTGCGACTCGCGCGTGGACCCGGTGGTGATCACCCACGGAAAGCCGGGGGACCTCTTCATCTTCAAGAACATGGGGAACTTCGTCCCCCCCTACTCGGAGAACCCGCTCGAAGGCACGGGGGTGGCGGCGGCGGTGGAGTACGCCGTCGTGCACCTGAAGGTGCGGGACATCGTCGTCTGCGGCCATTCCGACTGCGGCGCGATGAAGGCTTTGTACAACGACCGTTCGCACTACGCCGACACCCCCCACATCGGGGAGTGGCTGAAATACGGCGAACGCACGATGCGGGTGGTCGCCGCGAGCTATCCCGATCTGTCCCGGGAGGAACGGCTGAAGATCACCTCCGAGGAGAACGTCCTCTTCCAGATGGAGAACCTGCGGACCTACCCCGTCGTCCGGAAGGCGGCGAAAGAGGGTCGGCTCCATGTCCACGCGTGGTTTTTCGAAATCCGGACGGGCTGTGTCTACAGCTATTCCCCCGAGAAGGAACAGTACGAGCCGATCGGTATGGAGGAAGGGTAGGCTGCGGAGGGGACGGGAGGAAACCGCCCCTTCCCGGAGGGAATCCCACGGGATGTCGGGACGGAGATCACCGGGAGGCGGACGATGAGCGAGTTCCGCGTGGAAAAGGACTCGATGGGCGAGGTTCAAGTTCCGGCGGAGGCGTACTTCGGGGCGCAGACGCGCCGGGCCGTCGAAAACGGCCCCGTGAGCGAAGCCCTCATGCCCCTGCCGGTGGTACACGCCGTGGCGATGATCAAGGGGCTGGGCGCCGAGGTCAACGCGGGGCTGGGCCTTCTTCCTCCGAACCTGGCGGAATCGATCTCCCGGGCCGCCCGGGAGGTGCTGGAGGGGAAGTTCGACAAGGAGTTCGTTCTCGACGTATTCCAGACCGGGTCGGGGACCTCGACCAACATGAACGTCAACGAGGTGCTCGCCAACCGGGCCAACGAACTGCTGGGGCAGCCCAAGGGGAGCAATGCGCCGGTCCACCCCAACGACCACGTCAACCGGTGCCAGTCCAGCAACGACATCATCCCGTCGGCCATCCGGATCGCGGCGCGCAGGCAGCTCTCCGGCTCCCTCCTCCCGGCCCTGGAACTGCTGCGGGACGCCCTGGCGGCGAAGTCGCGGGAGTTCTCCGACATCCTGAAGATCGGCAGGACCCACCTGCAGGATGCCGTCCCCGTGACCCTGGGCCAGGAGTTTTCCGGCTACGCCTCCCAGGTGGACCACGGGATCCGCCGGGTCCGCGCGACGTTTCAGGACCTGGAGGAGCTTCCGCTGGGTGGGACCGCCGTCGGTACGGGCTTGAACGCCCACCCCGAATTCGGCGCGAGGACCATCGCGGAAATCGACACGGTCACCGGCATCCCGTTCCGGCCGGCGGAGAACCGTTTCGAGGCGATGGGCGCGCAGGACCCCCTCGTCTCGGTGAGCGGCGCGCTGAAAACAACGGCGGCCTCCCACATTAAGATCTGCCACGACCTGCGGCTCCTTTCCTCCGGCCCGAGGTGCGGGATCGGGGAGATCGACCTGCCATCGCTCCAGCCGGGATCCTCCATCATGCCGGGGAAGGTCAACCCGGTGATCCTGGAGATCGGGATCCAGGCGGGCGCGCAGGTGATCGGGAACGACGTGGTGGTGACCCTTGGCGGCTCGCTCGGCGTGTTGGAGCTCAACGTGATGCTCCCCGTCATGGCCCGCAACCTTCTCGAGTCGATCGGGCTTCTCTCCGCCGCGTCGCGCCTTCTGGCGGAACGGTGTGTTTCAGGGATCACGCCCAACCGGAAGCGGTGCGAGGAGCTGATCGAGCAGAGCCTGGCGATGGTGACCCCGCTGGCCGTCAAGATCGGGTACAACCGGGCCGCGCAGCTTGCGCACGAGGCCTACCACGGCGGCAAGACAATCCGTATCCTACTGAAAGAAAAAGGTATTCTGGCGGACGCCGAGATCGAGCGCGTACTCGATCCCAAGGGGATGATATAATTCAACGCTCATGGATACGGTGACTCACGGGCTGACCGGGTGGCTGATCGCCCGGGCCGGGCCGAAGGAAGCGGGAAGGAAAGAGGCGACCCTCGCGGTTGTCGCGGGATCGATTCTCCCCGACGCCGATAACGTCGCCTCCCTGCTCGGCAGCGAGTTCTACCTGCGGATCCACAGGGGAATTTCCCACTCTTTTGCCGGCGTTGCGGTGACGTCGCTGCTGGTCGCCTTGTTGCTCTATCGATTCGGGAAGTGGAAGGACCTGAAGAAACTCTACCTGCTCGCGCTGCTCGGACAGCTCTCGCACATCGCCCTCGATCTTCTCAATTCCTACGGGACGCAGATTTTCCAGCCGTTTTCCGACACGCGGGTGTCGCTCGACCTGCTGTTCATCGTCGACATCGCGTTCACGGGGATCATCGTCCTCGGGCTCCTTCTGTCCCGTTACCGCCCATCGCGCGCGCGCGCGGCCCTTGTCGTTCTCGCCGCATACGTCGGATTTGCGGCCTTCCTCCATCTGCGGGCGGTGGACGCCGTACGGGAGGCGGCCGTCCGCCACGGCGTCCCCGTGGTTTCCTCGTGGGCGCTGCCGCGGCTGGGTGAAATGCAGTCCCTGCCGGACCTCGGGCTGGGGCGGAGGGCAGAAGCCGCAGTGGATTCTCAAAGGTCGGGAACACCCCCGGGTTTTCCTGGGCTCCAGGGCCGCAAGGGGTTCCCGTTCCCTGCCGGCCCGTTTGCCTGGAACGGCTTCGTGGACGACGGGGCGACCTACCTGCGGGCGGAGGTCGACCCCTTCGACGGGGCGATCGCCTGGAAGGAGCGCGCGCGGAAAGGGCGGGACGTGCCGGAAGCGCGGGCTCTCGGGAATCTCCCGGATGTCCGGACCTACCTCTGGTTTGCGCGCTTCCCCACGGTGTACGTTTCCACGGTGGAGGGGAAGACGGTCGTAACCTTTTTCGACCTGCGGTTCGGCGGAGTGGCGGCCCGCCGCCCGTTCGTCCTCAAGGTGATCGAGTCGCCCGGCCGCTCTCCGCAGGCGATGTGGGGCTCTTGAGGGACAGCAGCAGCGCGGCCGCGATGAGCGCCAGCGTTGCGCTCAGCCCGAAGGCGGCTCCCGCCCCGCGCCATTTCCAGATGGCGCCGAAGAGGACGCTTGCCGGAAGGGCGGAGATCCCCACCACGAGGTGGAACCACCCGTAGGCGGTTCCGCGACGCTCGGGGGGAATGAAGTCGGCGACCAGCGCCCGCTCCACCCCCTCGGTCGCAGCCGCGTACAGTCCATACACCAGGAACAGCCCCACCATCCAGGCCGGCCCGCGGGCCAGGCCCCACGCGGCGTATGTGACGGCATAGACGATCCACCCCGCGACGACCACCTTCCTGCGGTCCCACCGGTCGGAGAGGATCCCCGCAGGGATGGAAAGGGAGGATTTGACGACGTGGAACGCCCCCCACAGCAGGGGAACGTACGCGACGGGAATGCCCGACTCCACCGCGCGGAGGATGAGGAAGGCGTCGCTCGCGTTTCCGAGGGTGAACAGGCAAACGATCATCAAATAGCGGCGGTAGGCGGGCGGTAGCCGACCGTCGCCGAGTTTCCCCCCTGCGTGGATCGGAGCGGGGGCTTGCGGTTCCCGCACGAGAAAAAGAAGCGCCGCGACGGCGGCCGCCCCGGGGATCGCCGAAAGAAAGAAAACGGTCCGCAGGGAGAGCCCTGCTCCGGAGAGGAGCAGGAAAGCGGCCAGGGGGCCGATCACCGCCCCCAGGTGGTCCATCGCCCGCTGCAGCCCGAAGGCGCGCCCGCGGTCTTCCGGCGGGACGGAGGAGGCGATCAGGGCGTCGCGGGGGGAAGTTCGGACCCCCTTGCCGATCCGGTCCGAGAACCGAACGGCCAGGACATGTCCCCAGGCAGTGGCAAACCCCACCAATGGGCGCATGGCCGCGGACAGGCCGTACCCCGCCGCGACCAGCTGCTTCTTGCGTCCCATCCGGTCGGACCAGACGCCGGAAAAGAGCTTGAGGAGGCTGGCGGTGGTTTCGGCCACCCCTTCGATAATCCCGAGGGCGGCCGGGCCGGCGCCGAGCGTCGTCGTGAGGAACACGGGGAGGAGGGGGTAGATCATCTCGCTCGAGAAGTCGGTGAGCAGGCTCACCATCCCGAGGGCGAGGACGTTTCGATGGAGGCGCGCGCGGGCCACGGCGCGATTAAACCGGTGCTCGCCGGTTCCGCAACAGGCGAAGGCCGTTGGCGATGACGAGCAGCGTCGTCCCCATGTCGGCCGCCACCGCCATCCAGAGCGTGGCGGTCCCGGCCACGGCCATCGCGAGGAAACCGGCCTTGATCGCGAGGGAGGCCGCGACGTTCTGACGGATGACCGACACCATTTGCCGCCCCAGCACGACCGCGGCCGGGATCTTGCGCAGGTCTTCCGTCATCAGGGCCACGTCCGCCGTCTCGATGGCCGCGGGGGACCCCGCCGCGCCCATCGCGATCCCGACGGAGGAAAGCGCCAGGGCGGGGGCGTCGTTGACGCCGTCCCCCACCATCGCCACGGTTCCGTACCGGTCGACCAGCTCTCTGACTTTCCGTAGCTTGTCCTCGGGAAGAAGATCGTGGAACACCTCGTTGATCCCCACGGCCACTCCCATCGCGCGGGCGGTCTCGTGGCGGTCCCCGGTGAGCATCACCACGTGCTCGACCCCCAGCGCTTTCAGCAAGCGGACCGCGGACGGCGCCTCGTCGCGAAGCTCATCCTCCATTTCGAGAACGCCCGCTACGAAGTGCGATGTCCCCACGATCGAAACCATGCGGGACGCCTCCTTCCGGTCGGAAGGAAGGAGGGCGTCCAGTGCGAACGGCGCGGTCCCGATCTCCTCGAAGAGCCGGCGGTTGCCGACGAATACCCGTCTCCCTTCGACCTCCGCCGAAACGCCGCGCCCCTCGAGAACTTCCAGCGTGCGCGCCAGCGTCCCCCTGGCCGCAAGCGCCACCTCCCTTCGACGGGCCTCGTGCCGGATCGCCTCGGCGGCCGGGTGGGCGGAGCCTGCTTCCACGGCGCCCGCCAGCCGCACAACCTCTTCCTCCGAAGTCCCCTCCGTCGCCCGGACGCGCGTGATCCTCAGCTTCCCGCGGGTGAGCGTCCCCGTCTTGTCGAAGGCCACCGCGCGGACCTTGCCGAGCGTCTCCAGGTGGTGCGCCCCCTTGACCAGGATTCCTTCGCGGGTGGCGCGCGTGAGCGCGGCGACGGTGGCGACGGGGGCGGCCAGGACGATGGCGCACGGGCATGCGATGACGAGCAGGACGAGCGCGCGGTAGGCCCAGCCGGAGAGCGCGCCGGCTCCCAGCAGGGGGGGAAGAGACGCCACCAGGACGGCGGCGGCCAGCACCGAGGGGGTGTAGACCGCGGCGAACCGGTCCATGAAGGCCTGGATGGGTGCCTTTTGCGACTGGGCCTCCTCGATCCGACGCAGGATCCGGGCGTACGCGGATTCCGAGAGCGGACGGCTCGCCTCGGCGAGGAGGAGGCTTCGCCCGTTCACCGTGCCGGCGTAAAGGGGGTCGCCCTCGCGCTTCTCCACGGGGATCGACTCGCCGGTGAGCATCGCTTCGTTGAGGTCGGAGCTTCCCTTGTAGACGACCGCGTCCACGGGCACCCGCTCGCCGGGCCGGAGGATCAGCAGGTCGCCCGGCCGCACCTCCTCCGCGGCGACGATCCGTTCCCGCCCTCCGACTCCCCCTTCCCGGATGACGGCGGTTTCCGGGGAAAACGCAAACAGGCCGGCGGTGGCCTTTCGGGCCCGGTCGAGGCTCCTCGCTTCGAGGTAGTTGGCCAGGGCGAACAGGGTGACCACCCCGCCCGCTTCCGCCCACTCTCCCATCACGGTGGCCCCCGAGACGGAGATCGTCATGAGGGCGTTCATCCCCAGGGAGCGGTTGCGGAGCTCCCTCGCGCCGCGGACGGCAATTGGCGCCCCGCCGGCGAGGACCGCGGCAAGGAAGAATCGTCCCGCCCAGGGGGAGACGGGGAGAAAGAAAGCGAGCAGGGCCCCCGCAAGGAGCAGGGAGGCGGACAGATAAAACGTGGTGAGGGGGGCCTTCGACGCTTCGGGGATGTCGGCTTTCCTCAAGGATTCGTCCACCGGGTGGCCCTCCATCCGGATCGCACGAAGGGCCGCGAGGATTTCCTCGAGCTCTCCCCGGTGGCGCACCTCGATCTGCCGGGAGAAGAGGTGAAACGTCAACGCCTCGATCCCGCCGAGTCTGCCCAGGGCGGCGCGGATCTCCTTCTCCTCGTCCGGACAGTCCATCGCCGGGATGAAGATCCGCGACAGGGTTGTGTTTCGGCTGTTTTCCATCCTTTCTATTTTACGGCCGTTACGCCTTGCGCCCGACGAAGATCCCCTTTTCGTCCGAGTACGAGGCGACCCCGTCTCCCTCGACACGGACCCGGAAGTATTCCCTCGCACGAGGGAACGCCCCGAGGAACATCTCCTCGACTTCCCGCTGGACGACCGCAGGGATGCCGGTGCGGCTCACCCATTCCCGGAACGGGTGCTCTTTCCACGCGCAGGAGACGTGCAGGAGGGACAGGCCCGCTTCTTTCAGGAAGGAAACCCACTCCTCGACCCGGTAGCTGCGCACGTGCGTCGGGTCGCGGACCTTCTCGATCCCGTTCAGGAAGGCGTCCAGCGCCGGGTCCTCCGGAACGATGTTGTCGATGATGCCCACCAGCGCGCCGGGCTTGGCGGTGCGGACGAACTCCGAGATTGCCGCCCGCACGTCCGGGAAGTGGTGGAAAGCGATGCGGCAGGTGACACGGTCGAACGAGCCGGAGGGGAACGGCAGGCTTTCCGCATCCGCCGCGACGAAGTCGATATTCCGGCGCCCTCGCTCACTGGCCAGCTTCCGGGCTTCCAGGAGCATCTCGGGGGTGAGGTCCGAGGCGATGACCCGGCGGACGCCGGAGGAGATGGCGACCGCCGTGTGGCCGCCCCCGGTGGCCACGTCGAGGACGGTGTGGGAGGGTTCGAGCGAAAGCTTGGAGATCAGGATCTTCCGGTCGTCGGGATCGGTGTGGTCGACACTTACGCGATACCGCTCGGCGACCCCGGCGAACCGAAACCGGGTTTTTCTCTTCGTCGGCAGTTCCTTCATTGGCCCCTCCACGGCCTATTTTCCGCCGGGGCGAGGACGATTACAATGGGATGGCGATGACCGATCCCGCCCACCCCGTTTCCCGGCTTTTTGCGGGACCTTTTCCCGCGATCGAGGAGAAGCTTCTCTCGCGTCTTCCCGACAAGCTGGTTCGCGACGGGGGGTGGGAGCAGGTCCTCCTCGTCCCGTCGAACGAGCTGCGGGAACACCTGCTCCGCCGGCTCGCCGCCCGCTGGAACGGGGTAGCCGTCGGGGCTTCCGTCCAGACCCTCTACGATTTCGCGCTCCGGCTGCTGAAACACAGGGGAGCCTTTCCCCGGGAGCTGCCCCCGGCCCGGCGGCGGGCGGCCCCCCCGGCGGCGGGCCGGGCGGCCCGGGGGGGGGGGGGGCGGCGCGCGGGCGGGCCGCCCGCGACGCCGGGGTTCCTTCCGGCGCTCTCCCGGACGTTGGCCGATCTCGAGGAGGGATGGCTCGGGGCCGACGTACTCCTCCTGGCGGAGCGGAAAGCCAAAGGAGAGGGCCGTGTCGGTAAGGCGGGCCGGTGGGCCGAGTGGCGCAGGCTCGTCGAAGCCATCGAGCGGAAGGTTATCGCGATGGGAGGAATGACGCGCCGGCGAATCTTCCAGGAGGCCGTCTCCGGGTTCGAGCAGCCCGGCTACCCCTTCCGTGTTTCCCTCTACGGTTTCTACGATTTCACGCGGTTGCAGTGGACCCTCGTCGAGGCGCTTCTGGGGAGCGGGCTCCTCGACGAGACGTACTTCCCGGGGATTTTTCGGGAGGACGGCTCCCTTTCCCCCGCCTGTTTCTACGCGATGCTTACGTGGGATCGCCTCTCGCGCGCTTTCGAGGGGAACGTGGAGGTTCTCACCGATCCGGCGACGCCGGATCTGCGCGCGGTTCGGGAACGGATCTTCTCCCCGTCCTCTCCCGTGGAACCGGCGGCCGCTCCGGTGACGATCCTGTCCGCCCCGCATGAAGAGGGCGAAGCGCGCCTGTCGGCCCGCCAGGTCCGGCGCTGGCTCGACCGTCATCCCGGGGAGGAGGTTCTGCTGGTCTCCCGGCGCTTCGAGGAGGATGCGATTTCCGCCTGGGAACGCGCGGCGGCGGAATACGGCATCCGGACGGTGGAGCGGCTGACCGTCCCGCTGGCCTCGGCCCCGCCGGTGCGGGTGTTGCTCCAGATGATCGAGGCGGCCCGGGAGGATTATCCGCGGCGGAAGGTGATCGACGTCCTGTCCTCCCCGTACCGCCGCCCCGCCGTGAAATCTCCAAGGCCTGTGCGGCCGGATTTGTGGGACGTATGGAGCCGCGAGCTGCTGGTCGTTTCAGGGAACGACTGGGAGAAGCGCCTCTCCCGCCTTCGCCCGCGGGATCCGGAGGAAGAGGAAGGAGAGGAATGGCAGGAGCGGAAGGGCCAGCTTGCGCTCCTCAAGGGCGAGGTTCGCGCCCTTCGAGCGTCCCTGCGTCCGTTGCGGGACGCCAGGGACTACCGCGGACTGGCGCGGGCCCTGCGGCGGATCCTCGTCGGGAATTTCCGCCTCGTCGACGACGCCAGCGACGAGGCCGAACGGGACCGCCGGGCCCTCTCCGCGCTCCTCTCGCTGCTGGACGACATCGAACGGATCCCTGCGCGCGCGGTCCGGTGGCCGGGAGCCGACGAGGCGCTTTCCTGGGTTGCGACGCTGCTTGCGAGCCAGCGCATCTTCGTCGGAGAGAGAGGCGGGATGCGGGTTCCCGGGGCGGTCGTCGCCGGGGATCTCAACACGCTGCGGGGCGTCACCGCGGACCGGGTGATCTTCCTGTCGGCCAACGAGGACGTCGTGCCGGCCCAGATCGACGAGGACCCCCTCCTGCCCGACGCGGACCGGGAGGCGCTCAACCGTCTGGCGCGGCAGGCAGGGCTCCCCGAGGCCCTTTCCCTCCAGCGGCGCAACGCGGCCCAGGAGAAACTCCTGTTCACCTTGCCGGCGGCCTCGGCAAGGAGGGAGATCGCCTTTTCCGTCCTCCGGGCGGACGCCGAGGGCGCCGTGAAGCGTCCTTCCCGGTATCTTCTCCACCTCCTTGCGCAGTTTGCCGGTCCGGGAGTCTTTGCGGAAGAGTGGGCGTCGGCGGCGAATGCGCCCGTCCGTTTTCTTCCCCGCTCTCCCTTCGCGATGCTGCGGGCGGAGGGTCCCTTGAGCCCGAGGGAAGCGGCGCTTCGTTCGTGGCGCGACGGGATCCCGCCGAAAGACGGGGCGGACGGGATCCCGTGGCACAGGATCGTGGCGACGCTTTCGGAGTGGGAGAGCCGGCAGGCGGGGATTTCCCTCTTTCCCGGTCTCGGGGCGGACGGGTCGCGGCCGACGTGGAGCGCGACGGAGCTCGACCTGCTGGCCCGCTGCCCGTACCGGTACTTCCTGCGATACCGGTTGGGACTTGCCCCGGTCGAGGAGCCGGAGGAGGAGCTGTCGCTTACGCCTGCCGAGTCGGGGCTCATCCTCCACGATATCCTCCACCGGGTGGGGAAGGACGTCGTCTCCGGGAAAGGGTGGGGGGACGTCGCGCTCGCGGCGAGGAAATCGTTCTCCCGCTTTGAGCGGGAGAATCCCACCGGCCTTCCGGGACTGTTCCTCCTGCGGTGCCGGGAGATCGAACGGGACGCCGCCGCCTTTGTGGAATGGGAGCGAAGCCGCGCGGGCGACCCCGAAGCGTACCGGGTGGCGGGTGTGGAGCTCCGGTTTACGGTGGCGGGGGAGAGGAGCCTCCCCGCCTTCCGCGGCAGGGTCGACCGCATCGACCGGGGCCCGCGGGCCGAGGCCGAGATCATCGATTACAAATACCGGGACGGCGCGCGCGAGAAGGCGCCGCTCGAATGGATCCTGCACGGCCTTGCCAACCAGATCCCGGTTTATCTCGCTTTCGCCCGGACGCTTTCTCCGCCGCCGCCCGACGTCCGCGCTTCCCTTTTCTTTCTGAAGAACGGGGTCCGGCCTGTGACGGTTGCGGGCGAACAGTGGAAAGCCGTGCGGGACGAGTGGTCCGCTGCCCTTTCCGGCTGGATCGCGCTCGACCGGTCGGGAACCTTCCCGCCTCTTCCCCACCATCGGTTCAGCTACGCGGGCGGTCCACCGCCTCGGTATTGCGACGCCTGCCCCTTCGCGGATCACTGCCGCGTGTCGCCGCGCTACGAGGGGGTGAAGCGGGAGACCGAGGCGCTTTCGCGCCGGGTGGGCGAAGACCCCGCCCTGCAGGGGATCGGAGAGCATCGTCCGGCGATGAAATGATATGGAAAGCGATCGCATAAGGGCCGTAACGGATTTCGGCCGCGACATCGCGGTGGACGCCTCCGCGGGAACGGGGAAGACGGCGACCCTGATCGCGCGCGTGACGAACCTCTTTCTGGCCCGGAAAGAACTCCTCCCCGACCAGGTCCTGCTCCTGACGTTCACCGACAAGGCGGCGGCCGAAATGAAATCCCGGGTGGTGGAAGGGCTGGAGCTCCTGCTTACCGCCTGCCGGTCGGCATCCTCCCTGGAAGAAGTGCAGGAAAAGGTCGCGGCGTGGAACTCCCTCGTGCGGGTTCCCGGCGGGGAGGAGGGGGAGCTTGCGGCCCTCCGGGAGCGCGTGGAGGGGCTGGTGGACGGAGTGGGAAGGCTCTCCGTCACCACGTTCCACTCCTTCTGCCGGCGCATCCTTCTTTCCTTTCCCGCGGAAGCTGGGGTCGATCCTCGGTTCGAGGTGCTTCCGGAGGGGGAGGCGTCCGACGCATGGGACAGCGCCTTCCGCGCGTTCCTGCGCTCCGAGTTCGGGGGGGAGAAAACCGATTCCTCGTGGGAGCAGGTGCTCTTCGGCGCACCGGGCCCGGACGCCGTCTGGTCGATGATTCGCCGCCTCTGTCTTTCCCAGCGGGACCTTCTTGCGGCGGGGGAGCTCGATTTCGGGTCGCCGGCCGATTTCCTCGCGTACCTGCGGCGGGAATATGCCGGCCCGGTCGAATGGTTCCGGACCTTCGTCGGCGGGATCGGCGACCCTTCCCACGAGATGGCCCCGGTACTCGCCGATGCCTTGTCGGTTCTGGAAAAGGCATGGGAGGCGGTTTCGCGGGACGACCTTGCGGCCGCGGCCGCGTTGGCCGCGCACGGGGCGGTTGCCTTCGGGTTCCGGGCCGACCGGACGAGGAGCAGGAAATATTTTCCTCTGCCTTCCGGCTTTACGCTGGCGCAGGCGCGGGACGCGCTGAAGAGTTTCTGGCGGGAGCTGTCGAAGACGCCGGCGGGCGACGCCGCGGCCCGCTTCCTCGTGGACCGGGCGCGCGCGGCGCTTGCGTTCTACGAGAAGTCGAAGGGGAGCGGGCTCGATTTCATGGACCTGCTGCTTCGGGCGAACGGCCTGCTCGCGCGGAACCGCGAGGTGGCGGCATCGCTCTCGGAGCGGTTCCGCTACATCTTCGTGGACGAGTTCCAGGACACCGATCCCCTGCAGGCGGAGATGCTCCATGCCCTCTCCTCGGACGGCGCGCCGGGACGGCTGTTCGTGGTCGGCGACCCGAAGCAGTCCATCTACGGCTTCCGGCGGGCGGACATCCAGGTCTACGCCCGTTTCCGGGAGAAGATGCTCTCGCAATCGGGGGAAGGGATCGCGCTCGTCCGCAACTTCCGGAGCCGGCCCGACCTGCTTGCGACCGTCAACGGCCTCTTCGGACACGTCCTCTCCGGCGGGGAGGATTTCTCCCCCGCGTACGTCCCCGTGGTCCCCCATCGACAGGACCCGGGCACCGGCTCTGCGGTGACGCTGTACACGCCGCGGGAGGAGGTCCGCGAGGCGGAATTCGTTTGCGGGCTGGTCCAGGGGATTGTCGGAAGGGTCGTCGTGGGGGGAAAGGGCGGGGCGCCTTCGGTTCCGGCCTCGTTTCGCGACATCGCGGTCCTGTACCGGTCGGACACGGGCGGGGAGGTGCTTTCCGCCTTCCGCGAGGCCTTCGGCAAGACGGGGATCCCGCTTGTCGTGCCTCCGCGGAAAGGATTCTATGCCCGTCAGGAGGTGCAGGACCTGCGGATGGTCCTATCTGCCGTCGATGCGCCGGCGGACCTTTCCGCGCGATACGCGGCGCTCAAGACGATCTTCTTCGGGCTGCGGGACGAGGAGATCCTGCCGCTCTACGCGGACGGCGGGTCGCCGCCGTCGACCCGGGCGCGCGACGCGCTCGATCTCCTGGCGCGCCTCTCCGCAAGCCGCGGGAGGGCGTCGCTTTCCGGCCTCCTGGCCGAGCTCTACCGGGAGGCGGGAGTGGAGTTCGTGGCGGCGCGGCTTCCCGACGGGGACCGCGTCGTCCAAAACCTGGCGAAGGCCGCCGGGATGGCCCGGGCGTTCGAATGGACCGGCGGCGGCTCCGTGAAGGCGTTTCTCGCCGACCTGCGGCGCAAGACGGAGGAGGACCGGCAGGAAAGCGAGTTCCCCTCCTTCGACGAGGGGGAGAACGCCGTTCAGATCTCCACGATCCACGCCTCCAAGGGGCTGGAATTCCCCATCGTGATCCTGGCCAACCTCTCGCGGGGGGGGAGGAAGCGCGTCGAGGGGCTTCGGGTGGACCGGGTCCGGAGGCTTTCCGCGGTGATTTTCCCGGGATTCAAAACCTATTCCGCATTCCGTCGGATCTCCCTCGGCGCGGAAACCGTGACC
>Ga0214473_10001886_pt1 | contig 26658 bp, 24 predicted proteins | sample RVTome_7_FD_203509 | JGI IMG/M metagenome (GOLD analysis project Ga0214473, IMG submission 203509) | Soil microbial communities from uranium-contaminated site in the Upper Colorado River Basin, Wyoming, United States - RVT98D197 | ecosystem: Environmental > Terrestrial > Soil > Contaminated >...
GCGCTGTTCCCCGCGTCGGCCGCTCACGCCGCCAGCCGCACCGGAAACGTCACACTTGTGATCGCCCCCCCCCGGGATACGGCGCTGCTCGAGGCGCTCTCCCGCGAAGCCACGTCCACCCGGAGAGAGCCTTGCTGCTCAGCCCGTCGGATCGAGCGAACGCACCGCAATGAGGTCGCCGTCTCGAACGGGGCGAACGTCGCTGATGCGAAGAGTCACGAGCGCCTGGGTTCGGCCTGAAGCGCGCACGAACTCCACTTCGAGGCCGTCGGGTTCGTAGACCTGCACGACCGCTCCGAGATCACCCTGGCGCAGCCCTTCCTCGGGCAGGTCCTTCGCGAGCACGACCGTATCCAGTGGTTGATAGCGCATGGTCAGTCCGGCAAGGCAGTCACGAATCGGGGGATGGCCTCGTCCGTGAGGACGATCCACACGGTGACGAGGGCGGCCGAACGGCCGCTCGGTCCTTCGAGCGTACCACGAACCTCGTACTTCACCCCGTAGGGGGTCGGCTCGCCGGCGGACGCATCGTCGCCATGGACCATGGAGAGCATGGCATCGCGAAGCAGCTCCCAGTCCTCGGGGCCATAGCCGAGTGTGGCAAAGAACGCGGCTTTGAACCGCCCGACGGGATGCGTGGCCGACAGGAGGTAGTCGCGGATCTTCTCCGGCTCGATCACCGCCCGCTCTGCGCCGGGGATTCTCACGGGCCTCGTTGTAGGAGACTCGGAGCGGCGGGGCAATACCGACGCCGGCGACGGGCTTCGGTGAGCCGTCAGGCCGCCCGCGCCATCTCCATCACCGCGGTTCCAAAATCGTTCCATTGGGGACGCTGCTCGACGAGGTCAGTCTGGACCGGCCATTCAGCGTCGGTTGGCAGGCTTGCCTGACGCGCCAGACATGGAGGTCGTCGCCGCGGCTTGGGGGAGAATAGCGGCTCAGGTGGACCGGTGCATTCTACGCGCGCGGCCGGGTGGCGGCGCCGGCTCCGCATATGTCGCCTTTGACGGAGACACGGGGCAGGCGGCCGAAGTCGACGTGCGGGGCTTCGAAGGGACCCCGGCAACAGGCTGCGTCGCAGGTGTCATCCGTCGTCGGATGAGGCTTCCACGCTTTGCGAACGCGACCTTCGCCCTGGATATACCTTTCCACGCGACACCCGAGCAGATCGCCCCGGTAGGGACGCCGCTCGAGTGACACGCGCGCGCGAGCGGGCAAGCTGAGATGACGCTGCACGCCGGCGCGCGGACGCCCACGGCCTCCAGGTCCCTGGACTGCTGAGTGGGGTTACCGCAGGAAGGTGGCGCACGAGCCGCCCCGCTTCAGGAGAACATAGCCGCAATGAGCCCCCCTTCGTTGCCAAGGCAGTGGAGGCGGAACCGACGAGGCTCTCGAGCGCGCGGTCACGGCCGTTCGGCGGCCGGGTCGGGCGGGCCGCTCGCCTCGATACGGTCGAGAGCGGCGGAGGCCCGTCTGCGGTGTCATCGCTCCTCGCCCTACTACCGCCCAGAAGCATGGCGACTGCAGCGGCTGTCCATCGCATGGCGTCCCACCATGGCACTTCGATGCGAGAACGCGCAGCCCCGCGTCAGCCGTCACGCCACTAGCCTCACCTGAAACGTCACATTGAGGATCGACCCGCTGGGGACGCCCACAGACCTGAACGCGAGCGCCTCTGGTGGTGCCGGGAGCGCTCGCTCTTGGCGCGGCGATTGTCGTCTCAGCCTGCTCCCGGGCCCTGCCCTCGCAACTCGCGTTCATTCAGGCCGATAGCCTGTGCGTGACTGATTCCCCCTCCAACGCCCTCGGGCGCGTGGAGCACATCGAGCGCACCATCCTGCTCATCCGAGATCAGAAGGTCATGCTCGACGCGGATCTTTCTGGCCTCTACCAGGTTCAGACCAAGGTTCTCGTGAGAGCTGTGAAACGCAACGAGGACCGTTTCCCAATTGATTTCATGTTCCAACTCACTCAGGAGGAGTTCGCCGACTTGAGGTGCCACTTCGGCACCCCAAGTCGGTGGGGTGGTCGGCGATACGCCCCCTACGCTTTCACCGAGCAGGGAGTCGCCATGCTTTCCGGTGTGCTACGGAGTCCACGCGACGGATCGGATTTCGCGGCGACGACTGATCACGCCGCCTGCGCCATCTCCATCACGGCGGTTCCAAAGTCGTCCCATTGGGGACGCTGCTCAATGTGCCACCGGCGCGCTCACGAGCGGGGCGAGCCGCGCGCGTGTGCCTCGCTTCCAGCACCCGGAGGGCCGAGCTCGCGTGGGCGCGGACCCACGCGCCCGCGCGCTACGGTTTCTGTATCATCGCGGCGCCCGGTCAGCCTCCACACGAATGCTCGCGGAGGGCGCCGAGCAGGTCGGAAATCGAGATCAGCGCGATCTTCGTCCCGAAGTCGGCGAATCCGTAGGGCAAGACCAGTTGGTCGTGGTGGATCATCCCGCCGCACGTGTACAGGACGTTCGGAACGTAGCCCTCGCGTTCATCGTCTTGTGGGAGCATGAGCGGAGTGGGTAGCTCGGCGATGACGCGACGGGGATCATCGAGGTCCAGCAGGATCGCCCCGAGTGCGTAGCAGCGCATCGGCCCGACTCCGTGGGTGAGAACGAGCCAGCCGGCCTCGGTTTCGATGGGCGGGCCGCTGTTCCCGATCTGGATCAGCTCCCAGGCATTCGATGGCGTCTTGAGCACCGACGTCTCGTCCCACGATCGGATGTCGTCGGAGGTCATAAAGAAGATGCTCTCGCGGTCCGACCGTCCGAGCATCGCGTACCTTCCGCCCACACGTCTCGGAAACAGCGCCATGCCTTTGTTCTGGGCGCAGCTGCCGCGCATCGTGGAGATGCGGAATGACTGGAAGCTCTTTGTCTCGATGAGCTGAGGCAAGATCTCGAAGCCGTCGAAGGCAGTATACGTGGCGTAGTACGTTACCGCTCCGTCGTCGTCGACGAACCGCACGAACCGTGCATCCTCCATTCCGTTTGTCTCGTAGGGCCCGCTGGGGAAGAGGACGCGTTCCGACATCGGCATCTCCTCTGGGAAGGAGGTGACGTAGTTCGACGACGCGAGCGCGTGCACGCTGTTGATGGTCTGGAATGCAGTCGCCGGAGACAGCGACAAACGGTCAGCCCTCGCAAGCGCGGTCGCCGCGGGGGGCGGGGGAAGTGAAAGACGCTGGTCGACCCGTGCAATGGATGCCTCGAGCTCATCAAGACTGAAGAACTCGGGTAGCGGATCCAGGACGTTCCGCGCGACGTCGCTGTCGGCGCGGAGCTCTATGAGCTTCTCGATGAAGTGCTTCTTGTGGCAGGTGGCCGGCTTGCGGATCCCCGTCGTCGCAGATGGGCTCGTTGGCTCGAACGCGATCTCGCCGTGAGCATCGATGACTCCCGTGCGGAACTCGATCGACGACAGGTGGCCCTCTCCCACGGCGCGCAGGCTCATGACGAAGCGTTCGGCGCCGGGTTCGAGCCCACTCTGGTCCGGCGCACTGACCATGGAGGGATTGAACAGCGCGGCCGCCTCGATCGAGTACTCGTGGGTGAAGAAGGCGCCTGCGAGCAGACGCTGCTCTCGGTTCGGGTTCGCGTCGGCGCTGAGGAAGTGGGCGACGCGATCGAAGTTCTGTTCGAGGATGCCCTCGAAGTTCCTGTGGCGCCCAGCGAAGCGCGCGAGCACGCCGGCGAGCAAGTCCGTCACGACACGTTCGGGCATCGCGAGGACGCGGTTGAGGATGACCGCGGCCCGCGGAGTGGAGCTTCCCAGCTCGCTCCCGGGAAGGAACGGCTTCGCGATGACCCGGCTGCGATCAGGCAGGAGCCGATGGGACGTCCGGTGGACGAAAACGGGGCCCATCATGTCGTCCGGAGCGCGGCCGAGCGCCAGGCGCGGGAGCGAGCCCTGGGCTCCTCGAGGCTGGCTGCCTTGCGCCGGCCCCCCGCACACCTATACTCGGACACCCCAGATGGGGTGGGGACTTCAGAACACTGCGTGATTTCGGTCATCTGACCCGTATGGATAGCGTGGTCTGTGGTCGGCGTCGAGCGGATCATGACCAGCGCCGAGCAAGTGCGGCCCTCGGATCGGAGAGACTCAATGAGCAGAACTCCTAGGATAGAGGCAAGGGGACCGTCCAACCTTCATCCGTATGTGCCGAAGGCGGTCCGGTCCGCGACGCTCGTCGCGAGCTATCCGCCCCGACAATGCGGCATTGCGACGTTCACGGCTGACCTCGTCGCAGCGCTGACGGCAGTCAGCGCCGAGACACGGCTGACGGCGGTCGCGATCAACGACATGCCCGAGGGCTACGCCTATCCGCAAGAAGTCGGGTTCGAGATCAGCCAGCACGTGCTCGGCGACTACAAGCTCGCCGCCGAGTACATCAACATGAGTCGGACGAGCGTTGTGTGCCTGCAGCATGAGTTCGGCCTGTTCGGAGGAGATGACGGAAGCCACATCCTCAACATGTTGAGCCGACTCCGCATGCCGGCGGTGGTCGTGCTCCACACGGTCCTCAAGGACCCCTCGAAGTCTCAGCGTGCGGTGCTCTGCGAGCTTGCCCGGCTCACCGATCGGCTCATCGTGATGAGCGACGTGGGACGATCGCTCCTCAAAGACGTATATGACGTCCGCGAAGACCAGATCGCGACCATTCCACACGGCATCCCTGACACGGCCTTTGTCGATTCCAGCTACTACAAGGAGCAGTTCGGCGTGGACAGCAAGAAAGTCCTCCTGACCTTCGGGCTTCTGTCGCCGAACAAGGGCATTGAGCACATGCTCCGTGCACTACCGGCGATCGTCGAACGTCACCCGGATGTCGTCTACGCGGTGGTCGGTGCGACCCACCCGCACCTCAAGAGGAGCCGGGGCGAGGCATACCGCCTGAGCCTTCACCGGATTGCACGCGACATGGGTGTCGAAGAGCATGTCGTCTTCCACAACCGCTTCGTCGACATCCGCGAGTTGTGCGAATTCCTGGGCTCCGCGGACGTCTACGTCACGCCATACCTGAATGAGGCCCAGGCCGTGTCCGGAACTCTCGCCTATGCGATGGGCACGGGGAAGGCCGTCGTATCGACCCCCTACTGGCACGCGACAGAGATGCTCGCGGAGGGCCGGGGCGTGATCGTGCCGTTCGGCGCCAGCGACGAGCTGGCCGCGGCGGTCAATCACCTATTCGACGACGACCACGCGCGGAATGCCATGCGAAAGCGGGCATACGACTACAGCCGCGCGAGCGTCTGGACAGAGGTGGCACGAAGCTACCTCCGCGTGTTCGATGGCGTGTGCTCAGAGCGCCGACGGCGGCCGCGACGCGCCTTCTCGTCCGCGCTCGGACACCCGCCGACCTCCGTGCCGGAGCCATCCCTCTCGCATCTCGACGCCCTCACCGACGACACCGGGATCCTCCAACACGCGAAGTTCACCGTTCCGGCTCGGCAGCATGGCTACTGCACCGACGACAACGCTCGCGCAGTCATCGTGACCGCCCGTCTTCGCCCATACGTTCGACAGCGTGCACACTTGGATCAGCTGGCCGTCCGCTATCTGGCGTTTCTTGCGCACGCCTTCGACGACGAGACGAGAGTGTTCCGCAACTTCATGGGCTACGATCGCTCCTGGTTGGAAAAGGAAGGTTCGCCCGATTGCCAGGGGCGCGCCGTGTGGGCGTTGGGCGTTGCGGCCACCCGCGGTACCGACAGTCAGCAACTCCTCGCAGCCGAGCTCTTCCGCGCGGCTCTTGACAAGGCCGAGGACGTGTCAGACCTCCGCACGGTCAGCTTTGTGCTGATGGGGATCGCCGAATACCTGGAACGGTTCGCCGGTGATACGGCGGTTCAGCGACTGCGAACGTCCCTGGTCGAGCGCCTCGCGGGTGCATTTCACGACAGCGCGGCAGCGGACGAGTGGCCGTTCCCGTATGACAAGCTGACCTACGCCAACGCCGCGCTTCCACATGCCCTGCTGATCGCTGGCCGGACAACAGACCAGGCTGTGCTGGTCGAGATGGGCCTGCGCACGCTGACCTGGCTGCTCTCTTTGCAAACCGAAGCGGGCAGGTTCAGCCCGGTGGGCAACTCCGGCTTCTATCCCCGTCACGGGACGAAGGCCCGCTTCGATCAGCAGCCGATCGAGGCTGACACCACGCTTGCCGCCTGTGCGGAGGCGTTTCGCGTGACCGGCGACCAGATCTGGCTCGACCAGGCCACGCGGTGCTTTCATTGGTACCTGGGACAGAACGACCTGGGTGTTTCCCTCTACGACCCGGCCACCGGTGGCTGTTGTGACGGCCTCTCGTCCACGGGAGCCAGCGAGAACCAGGGAGCGGAGTCGACGCTCGCCTGGCTACATGCCCTCGCCGAGATGCATAAGCTCCACCTCCAAGGCGTGCTCGCCCTGACGGGGTCGGTCGCCCGCGAACTCAACCCGAACGCGGCCGTTGCCGAGGCAGAGTGACTCCGCTTCCGGTGCGTTCCACGGTGACCCACGCGCTTCGCATCGCCATGCTGTCTCCGGTCGCCTGGAGAACGCCGCCTCGACACTACGGCCCCTGGGAGCGCGTCGTCTCTCTGCTCACCGAGGGCCTGTGCGAACGCGGCGTCGAGGTAACGCTCTTTGCCACGGCCGATTCCCTCACCAAAGGACGCCTCGCCGGGGTCTGCCCCACGGGATATGAAGAGGACCGCGACCTCGAGCCGAAGGTGTGGGAGTGCCTTCACATCGCCGAGGCCTTCGAGCGGGCCGGCGAGTTCGATCTCATTCACAACCACTTCGATTTCCTTCCGCTCAGTTACTCGGGCCTCGTCTCGACCCCCGTCGTCACCACGATCCACGGCTTTTCGTCTCCGCGTATCCTGCCGGTGTACCGCAAGTACAACCGACGGGGTTACTACGTGGCCATAAGCGCGGCCGATCGATGTCCTGAGCTCGACTATGTGGCGACCGTGCACCACGGGATCGACATCGAAGCGTTTACGTTCCGTCAGCAGCCAGACGACTACCTGCTCTTCTTCGGCCGGATACATCCGGACAAGGGCGCGCGTGAGGCGATCGAGATCGCTGATCGGGTTGGTCGCCCACTGGTCCTCGCCGGCGTGGTACAGGACGAGGACTACTTCCGACGGTACGTGGAGCCCGCGCTCGACGGCGAGCGCGTCCGTTACGTGGGCAGCGTCGGCCCCGACCAACGGGACGAGCTCCTGGGAGGGGCAGTCGCCCTTCTGCATCCGATCGGCTTCGAGGAGCCCTTCGGGCTGTCGATCGTCGAAGCGATGGCGTGCGGCACACCCGTCATCGCCTTTCCCCGCGGCAGCATGCCGGAGCTGATTCGGGACGGTCACAACGGCTTCCTCGTTCGGGATGTCGGCGAGGCAGTCGAGGCCGTCGCCGCTGTCTCCACTCTCGATCGTGCTGCGTGTCGAAAGTGGGTCGAGGACCGTTTCACGGTGGACCGGATGGTGGACGACTACCTCCGCGTCTACAGGGCGATCATCGAGCGGGAGAAAGCTCGGTGCGGCCGGGCGGGCACCGACAGCCGCGCTACGGAGAGAACATGAGCGAACGGGCTTGCGTGGTCACGCGCTACCGAGGGAACCCCATCCTGACACGGGACGACGTCCCGTTTCCGGTGGAGACGGTGCACAACGCGGGCGTGACGAAGCACGAGGGTCGCTACGTCATGCTGTTTCGGGCGCACCGACGCAACGGACGCTCCATCATCGGGCTTGCCGATAGCGAGGATGGCTTCCAGTTTCGAGTCCACGACGAGCCCTTCCTTCTGCCGGCGCAAGAGGGACCGTTCGCCGAGTACGAAGAGTACGGCGTCGAGGATCCCCGCATCTGCGCCTTCGAGGGAGAGTACCTGATCAGCTACAGCGCCTACTCTCGCCACGGAGTGCGGATGGGGCTCGCGAGAACGCGTGACTTCTCGACCGTCGAGCGCATCTCGTTGATCACCGAGTGCGATACTCGGAATGTCGTGCTGTTCCCCCAAAAGTTCGGCGGACGATACGCGCGCCTGCAGCGGCCGCACACCGAGATCGCGCCGTGGTCCATCTGGATCGCCTATTCGCCCGATCTCGTGCACTGGGGCGACGCCCGGGTCGTGATGAAACCGGTCGCCTACCACTGGGACGAGATGAAGGTAGGGCCCGGAGCCACTCCGATCCGAACCGATCACGGATGGCTGCATGTCTACCACGGGGTCTTCAAGACCATGGATGGAGCGGTCTATCGACTCGGCGTGGCGCTTCACGATCTCGAAGATCCCTCCCGCGTCATCGGTGTGGCTGACGATTGGATCTTGCAACCCGAGGATCCGTGGGAGCGCACGGGGTACGTCCACAACGTGGTCTTCACTTGTGGAGCCGTGCCGGAGGAGACCGGCGAGCTGAAGCTGTACTGGGGCGGGGCCGACACCGTGATGTGTGCCGGCACGGCGCGCATCGCTGACCTCGTGGATTTGTGTCTCCATTCGAGCCGCCCGCCGATGTAGCGTCTCAATGGACTCAACCTGTACGCCATCTCCATCACGGCGGTTCCAAGGTTGTCCCGGTGGGGACGCTACGCGGCTCGGCTTCGCCGCAGTCGAGGCTCTCGCCGAGGAGGCCGACGCCGCCAATGGCCCGCAAACGCGCGTATCGCTCTGGACCGAGCCGCGCCTCGATGTCGCGCAGAACGGCCGCTCGCTCCCGCTGGATCTCCTGGACGGCTTCCTCCGCTTCCGCGGCACGATCGCTCCGCCTCCGGGTCGCTGGCATCGAGGTGCCCGCCGTCCAGCAGTGGGGGTGGCGAGCCCGATCGCTCGGGCCGCCTCGCGTCCGGGAGCGATGACCACAGCGCGACCGCGGCGAGCAGGCAGGCCAGCATCCAGGGCAGGATGCAACTTCGGAGCAGCGACATGCCAGAGCCTATCGCGCGTCGAGCTCTCGCCGCCACTTGGGTAACCGCGCGGCACGTTACGCCCTCGGCATGCGACCGATCGTCACCGTGATACGATGGACCACAATGGGGCGGCGACTTCTTCCCTACCCGCGACCGCATGAGAAGGCTCGCAGCGCGCTCGTCGGCGCGATCCTGATGTCTGCGGCCTGTGGGACGTCCCATGCAAGCGGACCTGCCGATTCCGATCATCCCGACGTTGGCCCGCCCGAACGCGTCTCGGGCGAGTTGGTGGCCGACTGCCCGTCGAGCCCTCCCGTGACTGGCGGCAGTTGCGAGCTTCCGGCGCTGGCGTGCGAGTATGGCGATGACTGGAGCCCGCGCTGCAATGTGCTCGCGCAGTGCTGGCGCGGCGGCACGTTGGATCGCACGTGGCAAGTTCGGGAGCCATCTGGCGATGCGTGCCCGACCCCGACCAGCCTGAGTATCGGCTGCCCTGCGACACCTTCGACCGGATCGTGCTCCGCGTCCGACGCGATGGTCCTGTGCGTGTACGACTCGGCGCGTTGCGTCTGCTTCCCGTTCTCGTCGGTTGGCGAGCCCCCGACCTACACGTGGCAGTGCCAGAGTGCTCCGGAGTCGGGGTGCCCCGCGACACGGCCTCGCATCGGAAGTCGCTGCAGCGTCGACGGGCAGTCGTGCACCTACGCCGTCTGCAGCTATGGAGGCGGCACCTATTGCTCGGACGGCGTCTGGACCGAGGCGATCGTGCCCAACTTCTGCAGCGGTGGGATGGGTTGATTCATAGCCCTCGGGAATCGCCAGATGCACGGTGCGAAAGCACCCCGGGGTCGTCGATGCCCTCGGAAGGCTCGACGGGGCCATCGAGGCGGAACGCATACGCGTCATGAACCGCGCCGTCGACGACGGTGGGGAGATTCTTGCCGCCGTGGCGGCGCGCTCTCCAATGTGCTCTCCGGGCCGTCAGTCGTAGATGAGCAGGAACTCCCACGACCCTGAGTCGGTCAGGTAATCCGTCGGGCCTGGGCTGAGGGGTTCGAACTGCTGGCGGAAGCCCCAGAAGTTCACTGTGGGCAGCCGCCTGTCCATGGCGGTGCCCAAGTCCCGCTCCGCCGCGGGCAGATCGTAGTCCCACCGCGCCATGTGCCGCGCCAGCGCGCCAGCGCCCGTGGTGTGCGGTCGGTTACCGCGATAGGCGAAGTAGCCGTCGATCGTGTTGCACACGCGTCGGCGGCCTTCCCGCGGACACCGACATCACGACGACGGTCGACGACGGGACGGGAGCGCAATACGAGCTCGTCTACCGCTTCAATCCGACTGCGGGAAGCACGACGATCATCTCTTTCACGGCGCTCTGATCGTCACGCCGCCAGCCTCGCCGAGAATCGACCGGCGCTACTGAGCGCTCGAGATCAGAGTCAGCGCCGCGTGAGCGAGATGACGCCGGGCTCGAGCGTCCCCGACGTGCTGACGTCGTGGTAGCGTAGCGTGTCGCCTGCGATGCAGTAGTCCCAGTGCTTGCCGCTCACGGTGCCGACGATCTGCGTCGCCGTCGTCGTGTAGGCGTCCATGTCGTCGATGATCGTGGTCTGCCGCGCGGCGCACCTGCAGTCGCCCAATGTTTCGGTGACGCAGGCCGAGTCCGGAAGGCGCATCTGGATGAGACCCTCGAGCGCGCCACATCCGCCGACGAAGGCGGCGCAAATGGACGGCACCGATATCTCGACCTGCACCTCGGACTGCGCGGTGCGCGTCGCGAAGCTCCCCGTGAACGTGACACGCCCGCGCGCGCGGCCGGTGGCGCTCGTGATCATCGCTCCCGGGCATTCCATGACGGCCGCCGGAATCGGGATGTCGATGCACGCGCCGCTCACGTCCCACGTGCCCACTTCGTCGCCACCGCAAGCCACGAGCGCCGTGCACGCTGGATCGCCAGTGCGCACGTCGATCGACACCCATGCCGGCGTACCGAGCGCGCCCGCATCGCCAAAGGGGTCGCCTGCGTCGTAGCCCGGCAGAATCGTTCCGCTGTCGTCCATGCCGGGCCCGCCGTCCATGCCGGGCCCGCCGTCCATGCCCGTGCCGGCGTCCACGCCCGGCCCGCCGGCGTCCACGCCCGGCCCGCCGGCGTCCACGCCGCCGCCCGTGTCGGGGCGCACGCCCGAATCGACCGGCCTCGCCGGGCCGCTGTCATCGCCGCAGCCAGCGGCGCCGAGCGGAATGAGAAGAAGAGAGAGCGCCCAACCAAGATGCGAAGTTCTCATCGTGCAAGCGTACCTCAGGCCGCGGCAGGACACACGTGCCCCCGGAGCGCTTCATCGTCCGGGGTGGGGCTGGCTGGTGGCCGGCATGTCGAGGCAGGCCAAGTCTGTCACCGGGTATGTGCCGGCGTGATCGGCCAGCGGCCCTTCCGGACGACTTGCCAACACCGTGACCCGGCCCTCACCGTCGGGGACGGCGCGCACCGTGTCCTCGACGATCCTGCCCTCCGTGCTCGAGTAGGTGCCCACGTGGAGCTGACCGAAGCAGGCGACTCGCCCGTCGTGGAGGCCACACACGTGCAGAAACGTCTCTCGGCACTCCGTACGGATACCCTCGTCGGACGAACTGTCATCGTGCGTCACCGTCACGACCACCTCGGGGGCCCCACCCGGAATCCACTGCACGACATCGAGGTCACTGGGAGTGGTCTCGTACGCGTACATGTCGGGCACACCTCCACCGAGCAAACATGCAGACCAGCCGGCTGCTCCACCGCCTGCCACGCCGCCCTGTCGTTCGCGGATCCGTTTGACGTCGTAGGGTTCCTTTGCAACGCTTCGCCGATGGTCAGACGACGCGCGACGCGCATTTCGGCCAAGCTCCGGCGTGCGCCGACGCGCTACGATCCGATCGACCAGATCGCCTCTGGTGGCATGGCCGAGGTGTGGCGCGCCATCGCCACGCTCGAGACGGGTGAAACCTATCCGGTGGCGATCAAGCGCGTCTTACCGTCACTCGCAAACGACCAGCTGTTCCGGTCGATGTTCGAGGACGAGGCTCGATTGGGCATGCTGCTCAGGCACCCCAACCTCATCCGGGTCTATGACGCCCGGCTCGTGGGCGGCGTGTACCTCATGGTGATGGAGCTGGTCGACGGGGCTTCTCTCAAGGCGCTGTTCGACCGCGCCCACGCGCGCGGAGCCGGAATGCCGGTGCCGACGGCGCTGCACATCGTGCGCGAGGTAGGCCACGCTCTCGCATACGCGCACTCCGCTGCCGACGCGGGCGGCGAGGGCTTGAAAATCGTCCACCGCGACATCTCTCCTCAGAACATCCTCCTCAGCAAGAAGGGGCTGGTAAAGCTCGCCGACTTCGGTCTGGCCGACGCGCGGGTCCACCAGACGCTCCGGTCGGCCGACCTGGTGGGCGGCAAGCTCGGCTACCTGGCGCCCGAGGTCATACGGCAGGAGCCTACGGATCATCGGATCGACCTGTTCGGCGTCGGTGTCGTGCTGTGGGAAGCCCTCGCTGGCAGGAGGCTGTTCGCTACGGACGACGATCGGCAAACACTCATCAATGTCGCTTCCATGCCCATTCCGCCCCTGTCCAAGCTCAACCGGTCAGTCCCTGCGGATGTCGAGGAGCTCGTCGGGCACCTGCTCCAGCGCGACCCGGCAAGCCGGCTTGCGAGCGCCCACGAGTTGATCGAGGAGGCGCAGAAGCTGCTCACACGCCACGACCCGGATGCAAACGTGCGGGACGTGGCGCTCCTCGTCGGGCTACACGGCGCGGCTGCTTCCGAGCGCAGCGAGCCCGCTGCCGCCGAGCTTGCTCGCGAGATGGCGGCGTTCGTGGACGCCGTCGGCGAGGCTTCGTACGAGCTCGAGGATCAGCCGGCAGAGCTCACGCGGGCGGTCGTCCGCCCGCCACGGCCAAGCTGAGTGTTGCGCACGCGGGGCGCGGGGGTCCCTCGTCGGGTCCGCCACAAATGAGGAGCGCGGAAGCCGCACGGGCAGCCGGGAAGTCCGCTCCGCCGCGAGACGTCCCCGCCGCGAGACCGGCCGCTTTGAGATCCGACCGTGCATTTGTTGGTACAGTGCAGAAGTGAGGGCAATCGACGGGCTTGTGCTCGCGGGCATTCTGCTGAGCGGATGCTCGGTGGATCGGTCCGGGCTCGGTGGTCACGACGGTGGCCCATCGACGCTGCGGGATGCACGAGCCGGCGACGCCACGGCACTCGACGGTGGGCCCGACGGGAGCGAGGGGTTCGATGCGGCGCGACCACAGGACGCGTCCGGGAGTAGTGACACCGGTGGCTCCCGCGATGCCGGCGGCCGTGGGGACACGGGAAGTGCGGCCGACGCGGGCGGCGGCCCGGGCCGCGTTCCAGCGGGTTGGACGAGGGTGACGCGCGATGCCTTCGGGGGGACGCTCGCAGCCTGGCGCATCGATGCGAACGCGACCGGCGCCTCGACCAGTTGGGCGATCGTCAGCGGGCGACTGGATGGACATTCGGCCGGCGCCGGGACGGACGCTGTGGTCGACACGTTCCGCGGTACGGACATGGCGGCCGTTGCGCTCATGCGCGTCTCGCCACTGACGGGCGTCTCGGGCTACCGAGCGGCTGGGCCCATCGTGCGAGCGACGAGCATCGACTTCGCCGACAATCTGTTCTACTTCTGCATGGTGGATCCTCCGTCGGGCGTGGCCGTGCTCGCCCGCTACGACGTCGAGACCCGCGTGGGCAGCGGGCAGAGGTTCACCGAGCTCGGCCGTGCTCCGATGCCGAGCGATCTGTCCGGATTCGTCACGGTCACGCTGTGCGCCCGCGGGATGACCATCACTTGTGAGATCCCCGCGATCGGAGTCCGGATCACCGGGACCGACGCTCGCTACGCCGACGGCCAGGCCGGGATGCGCGTCATGCAAGCCGACGTCGAGGTGGAGTGGTTCGAGATCTGGGCCCCGTAAGTCGCGCGGGCTCGGGGTCGGGAGCGGCGCCACGGGGATGGGACGAGGGGCGCCGTGGGCCCCGGATCGGATCCCGGGGTTCGATCTCGGGGAAGGGTTCGGTATGCTGCGCGCCATGTCGAAGCCAGCCCATCATGGTCGGCTCGAGTGGTTCTGGCTGTGCGGGGCGCTCGTCGCCTGCGGAGGCGGGCCACAGGCGCGACCTCAGAACGAGCCGGTGCTGTCGCCCGCGGAGTCCGCGAGCGTCGCGCCCGAGATCGCCGAAGGCGAAGCGGCGAGCACCGAGGCCGAGACGCCGGAGCAGACACCGGTGACCGAAGCAGAAGCGGTGGCCGAGCCACCGGCGCCCGCGCCGCAACCGCCACCAGCGCCGCTCACGCCCTCGTCAGCCGAAGACGTCCACGAAGCCCTGCGCGCCGCGGCATCCGACGTCGAAGCGCTGCGCCGACTGATCGATCCACGCTGGGGCATCGGAGCCTACGATCCGGAGGACAGCGGGGTCGTCCACCACTGCGCCTTAGAGCGCCTCGCGTCGCTCTCGGGGCTCGGATTCGTGATCGGTGAGAGCGACCGATTCCGCTGCGATCCGAACCTGCGACGGTGCTCCTCGGCGGACGCTGACGACCGCGGCTACGTGTTCCTGTTGCGCCCTGGCGAGGGGGACGTCATGTGGCTCAACGCCGTCGTCCAGTATCCACGCCGAGTCCCGCGCACTGACCCGGCGGCGGTGCGCGCGTTCGGCGCGACCGGCGATGGAGTATGCGATCTGTGGCGCTCCTTCACCGAGAGCGACTCGAGCGCCCCCAGGCGGTTCTCGGTGTTCGTCAGCTCCTACACGGGCCTGGTGCCAGAGACCCTCTCCGAGCATCACTGTGCCGAGGATGCAGCCGCAGCCTACACCGAGCGGCTCGCGCCCGTTCTCGGTCGACCGCCGAGTCGTTGCGAGCGAAACCCAACGCGATGCGCCTTCTCGCTTGGGGACGAAGAGGTGACCGTGTACGGCGACGCCGATGGTCCGTCGGCGGTCGCCGTGACCCGACCCAGCATGCACCAGGATCTCGATCGCTCACAGCGACGGGAGCTCGAGGCGTTTGTGGCGGGTGTGGCCAGACACAGGTGCGCCGAGTAGGGCTTCCGGCCTTCAGTCATCCAGCCCCGCGGCAGTGGCCCGAAGAGCGTGACATTTCCGCCGCTCTCACCGTTCCGGTGCGAGCGGCACGTCGGCCGCAGTCAAAGCTCTGTTCCGCTCAGGGGTGCCTCTCCCGCGGCGTCCCAGTGCACACGGGGTATGCTTGGCCGATGAGTGCTCCGCCGGACGATGGTCCGTCACGACACTCGCTCGAGCGCGCGGGGATCCGCTCGGGTGGGTCGGTCGGGGTGCGGATCGGCCTCTTCGTGGGCGCTCTGGGCGCGATCGGCGCAGTCGTGGCCATCGCTTGGCAAGGTGGACGGCCCGCAGCGAGCACGAGCGACGATGACCCGGACGCCGGGACGGCGATGCGGCCCATCGAGATCGGGATGCCCGTGATCATCGCGAGGTCGGGTGGGGCCGCGGAGCCAGGCGATGTCGAGGACCCGGCAGCGCGCCAGGCGTCCGCCAGGCTTGGGGCGGGCACGCTCCCGCCCCGCGGCGGCGCGCGGACCGGGTCGCAGGGGCCGCCGGAGAGCCCAACGGCTGCGGTCGCCCCAGCGGCAACTGCAACCGCGGCCGCTCCGCGCGAGCCCGAAGCCGCGCGTGCTGGAGAGGCGGGCGAGCCTGCCCCGGTCCGGACCATCGTCGCCGACGACAGCCCCGCCGCCCGGGCAGCCGCCGTGGCCTATCAAGTGAACGCACGCGCCGCAGTTCAGCGCGAGTACCTCGGGCAAGTGCAGAGCTGCTTTCAGCAAGCAGCCCAGGTGGACCCGTCCGTGTCGGGCTCGATCACCATCGGCTTCGTGACGGCGGACGACGGCCGCGTCCTCGGGAGCCGCGTCGTCGGCGACACCACGGGTCGCGAGGTGGGCGCCTGCGTCTCCGCCGCCGCCCGGAGCTGGCGATTGCCGCCGCCGCCGCGCAATGCGCTCGAGCTTCAGATGAGCTTCGCCCTGTGACTCGACAGCTTCCCCAGAGGAGCCATGCTCTGCTGACGAAGTCCGGCGCAGAGGCCGCGGATCGTCTCCTACCGAACGCCGTGCTCGGTGCGCTCGCGTTTGAAGCGCTCGATGGCCGCATCGAGGGCCTCCTGGGCCGAGGGAAACAACCAGGCCGCAGGGTCTTCGCCCATCTCCTGCGCTACGTAGCTCGTCATCGCGACCCGACATGTGTCCGACACGACAATCGCCGTCGGCAGGCGGGGCTCCATCTCCCAGGCACGCCCGATCATGTCACCGCCGAAATAGCTAAGGCCCCTCAGGTCCAGCACCAGGACTCTCGGCTCCCACGCGCTCGTCCCCGCGCAGACCATCGCTTCCATGAAGCGGGCATCCGGGTTTCCACGTGAGCCGGGGCGGTAGTCACCATGGAATGCCATGATCAGCGCTGTCGCCGTGAGCCGCGCCCGGCCTTCCTGGTAGTCGAATTCGACGGTGAACATCTCGTGGGTGAGGCTGCTCAGCTCAGCGAACCTCCGCTCACGGAGCATCGACTTGTCGGAACCCGTGTTCATTCGTGCAGCGCCGGAACGACGCTTTGTCAGAGTACTCGGATCGCCGGCCGATGGGGGCTACCTCGGCATCGACTCGGTTTTCGCCGTGGGCGCAGGCCGGGCTGGACCTAAAGACCTCCCGAATGCCGCTTCGGCTCGCTATACTCCCCGCTCGCATGGAATCAACCTGGCGGCGTGCCCGCCTTGGCCAGGTGTGGGGGGAGTCCTCTGCAGGAACCGGAGGGTCCCGATGATTCGTAATCTGATCCACGCCCTCGCTCTCGCCGTTCCCCTCGCGACCTGCTGGGGTTGTGGCAACGGCGACCTGCCGCAGCTCCCCGACCCGAGCGCCGGCGCCGACGATGCGGTCGAAGTCCCTCTCGCGACAGTCACCCGCCAGCGCATCGCCGTGCCGGTCATCGCCTCGGGCGCGACCGCGCCGCTGCGCGCCGCAGACCTCGGGCCCCAGCTCACCGCCCAGGTCGCAGAGGTGCTCGTGCAGCAAGGCGACCAAGTCACCGCCGGCCAGCCGCTCGTGCGCCTCGACGTGCGTGACGCTTCACTCCGAGCGGCGCAGGCGGTCGCGGGCGCGGCGTCCGCGGACGTGCAGGCGCAGCTCGCAGCGTCCGAGTACCAGCGCCTCGCGCCCCTCGCCCAACGCGGCACGATCCCGAGCCAGCAGGTCGACCAGCTCCAGGGTCAGCGCGACGCGCTCGCGAGCGCCGCGCGCGCGGCCCAGGCGATGGCAGCCCAGGCACGGCGCGGCGTGGCCCAATCGATGGTTCGCGCGCCGTTCGCCGGCACTGTGTCGCTGGTCCTCGCCGAGGTCGGCGAGGTCGCGACCATGATGCCGCCCACGGTCCTCGTGCGCCTCGTCGATCTGTCGGAGGTCGAGGTGTCCGTGCGCGTAAACGAGCGGGACCTGGCCCGCGTGTCGGTTGGCGACTCCGCCGAGGTGCACTTCCCGAGCCTCGGCGAGACCACGATGGGTCACGTGACGTTCATCTCGCCTGAGCTCGACCCACGAAGCCGCACCGCGACCGTCACGGCCCGCATCCCCAATCCTCAGCTGACGATCCGTTCCGGACTCTTCGCGGAGCTGCACATACAACCCTCGCAAGAGCGTGAAGGCCTGGTCGTCCCGCGCACCGCCGTGCTCGGCTCGGGCGAGCAGGCCGCGGTCTTCGTGATCAACGCGGGTCACGCCGAGCGCCGCACGGTGACCATCGCGCCGATCGACGACGACGCCGTCGAGGTGATCGAGGGCTTGCGCGCGGGCGAGATCGTGGCGGTCGATCGCCTCGATCGGCTGGCCGACGGCGCAGCCGTGCGAGCGCAGCCTGTGGATCGGGCTCCCGCGCAAGGTCCGACCGCGGGCGCGACGCCATGAAGATCGCCGACATCTCGATCCGCAGGCCGATCTTCGCGGCCATGGTGATCGCCGCGATCGTCGTTGTCGGGGTCGTCTCGTTCCTGCGGCTGCCGGTCGACATGTTCCCGAAGATCGACTTTCCCGTCGTCACCGTGACGGTCGTCTACCCGGGTGCCGATCCCGAGACACTCGAGAGCAAGGTCGTCGATCCGATCGAGGAGGCCGTCAACAGCCTGAGCGGCATCAAGATGCTGCGCTCGGTCGCCGTCGAGAGCGTCGCACAGGTGTTCATTCAGTTCGATCTCGACGTGGATCTGGCGACCGCGACCCAGGACGTACGTGACCGGGTCGCCAGCGTGCAGCGCCAGTTGCCCGAGGGCGCCGAGCCGCCTGTCGTCGAGAAGATCGACGTCGGCGCCGCACCCATCATGCGCATCGCGGTCTCCGGACCGGCCGGCGAAGCCGCGCTGTCGCGTTTCGCCGAGGACGTGCTCAAGCCGGGGCTCGAGGGCGTCGGCGGCGTGGGTCAACTCGAGCTCCTCGGCAGCCGCGAGCGCGAGATGCACGTGTGGGTCGACCCCGAGCGTCTGCGCGCCTACGGGACCACGGTGCTCGAGGTCGTCCAAGCGCTAGGCGCCCAGAACCTCGACGTGCCGGGTGGGCGTCTGACGCGGGGCGGGCAGGAGCTGTCGCTGCGCACGAACGCCCAGGCGCGGAGCGCCGAGCAACTCGCCGACCTCGCGCTCGTGGGCATGAGCGGCGCGCAGGTGCGGCTCGGCGACGTCGCCACCGTGGAGGATGGACAAGAGGAGGCGCGATCGCGCGCGTTCGTCGACGGCCGCCCGGCTCTCGCGTTGGTCGTGCGCAAGCAATCGGATGCCAATACGGTAGAGGTCGCCGCGCGGGTGCGCGCGGAGCTTCCACGGCTCCAGGCGCTCGCGCCACCCGGGACGAAGGTCGAGGTGATGATCGACAACTCGACCCGCATCAAGACCTCCATCGAGACCGTTCAGCTCGACCTGGTGCTGGGCGCGCTCCTCGCGATCGCCATCATCTTCGTGTTCCTGCGCGACCTGCGCGCAACGTTCATCAGCTCGCTCGCGCTGCCGACGTCGGTCATCGGGACCTTCGCGTTCATCGAGATCATGGGCTTCACCGTGAACCTCCTGACGACGCTCGCCCTGTCTCTTTCGATCGGCATCCTGATCGACGACGCCATCGTCGTCATCGAGAACATCGTCCGTCACCGCACCGAGAAGGGCGAACGCCCACGCGACGCCGCTTCGCGCGGCACGGCAGAGATCGGGCTCGCGGTGCTCGCGACCACCTTCAGCATCGTGGCTGTGTTCGTTCCCGTCGCCTTCATGCAGGGCATGATCGGACAGTTCTTCTACGAGTTCGGCCTGACGGTCGCATTCGCGGTGCTGCTGTCGCTCTTTGTATCCTTCACGCTGACCCCCATGCTCTCGGCCCGACTCCTCACGGCCCACGCGCAGCGGGAGCGTGGGCTGTCTTGGCAAGTGGAGCGCGTTCTACGCTGGGTCGAGGAGCGCTACCGCAGGACCGTCGGCTGGGCGCTCCGCCACAGGTTCATCACGATCGCGGTCGCGGTATTGGTCCTGATTGGATCGTTTGCCCTCTTGCCGATGATCGGATTCGAGTTCATGCCCATCGAGGACGCGAGCCAGTTTTCGGTCAAGCTCGAGATGCCGACGGGAACCGCACTCGAGACCACCACCGATCGCGCGATGGAGATCGCCAATCGACTGCGCCACATTCCGGGCGTCACCTCCACATTTCTGACGGTCGGCGGCGGTGCCCAGGAACGCGTGAACAGCGCCGAGGTCATAGTCACGACCGTCAAGCGACCTGACCGGGCCTACGGCCAGGAGGCGGCGATGGCGCACGTGCGCCGGATGCTGGCCGATGAGCACGGCATCACGGTCGCGGTCGAGCCGATCCAGATGATCGAGTCGGGGGCTTTTCGCGCCGCGCCGATCCAGTACAACGTGCGCGGGTCGGATCTCGCGGTCATCGAGGGTGCTGCGCGCGACCTCGCGGGGAGACTGCGCGCGACGCCTGGCTTTGTCGACGTCGACGTGTCGTCCCGGCCCGGCGTCCCACAAGTCAACGTGGACCTCGACCGCGAACGCGCCTCCGACGTCGGCGTCCCGGCTGCCCAGGTGGCACTCACGGTCCGCGCACTCGTTGCCGGCAGCATCGCGACACAGTTTGAGGAAGGGGGCGACCGCTACCCGGTTCGGGTCCAGCTCCCCGCCGAGCTCCGGCGTTCGCCCGCCGTGGTCGAGCGCGCGCAGGTCCGGAGCCCCACGGGGGTGCTGCTCGACGTCGGCACGCTCGCGTCGGTCACGGAGGGGACCGGCCCGAGCCAGATCGATCGCGAGGCGCGCCAGCGGCAGGTTACGGTGCTGGCGAGCCTCGAGGACAAACCACTCGGCGAGGCCCTGACCGACGTCGAGAGGCTCGCCAGGCAGACGATGCCGCCCGGCGTGACGACCGCGGTCGCTGGATTCGGGCAGGTGTTCGAGGAGTCCATGGCGAGCATGGGTTTCGCGCTCGTGCTGGCTGTCCTGTTCGTCTACATGATCCTGGCAGCGCAGTTCGAGAGCTTGCTCCACCCGTTGACGATCATGATTTCGCTGCCGTTCTCGCTCGCTGGAGCGTTCGGGGGCCTGCTGCTCACGGGCATGCGCATGAGCATTTTCGCGATGATCGGCCTCATCATGCTGATGGGTCTGGTGACCAAGAATGCGATCCTACTCGTCGATTTTGCGAATCAGCTTCGCGATCGCGGGATGGCCATTTCCGACGCGCTCGTGCAGGCCGGCGCGACGCGGCTACGGCCGATCCTCATGACCACGGCGGCGATGGTGTTTGGCATGATGCCGGTCGCGATCGGCCACGGCGAGGGAGGCGAGGTTCGCGCGCCCATGGGGGTGACCGTGATCGGGGGCTTACTCACGTCGACGATGCTCACGCTCGTCATCGTGCCCGTCGTCTACACGTTCGTGGACGGCCTCGCATCTCGGATCCGTGGTCTGTTGCGCCGAATCGCGCCCGCGGCGTTCGCGGACGAGAGCGACCCGTCCGCGCCCGGCTGATCCCACGGATGCGCCGCGCCCTTGGCGGTTGCGGTCGGGGACCGGTAGCCTCGATACTAGTGCTGTGGTCGGGTGGTCATCCAGGGGGATACGCGTCACCGCTTCTCCGCGGGTGAGCGCGCTCGTGATCGCCGCGCTCGTCGGGCTCGTGGCCGGCGGCTGTGGTCGGCTCGGTTTTGCATCGCACAGGGTCGTGACCGAAGCGGGGGTAGAGACCGGCACCGCGGACGGCGGTGGTGTCCTGCCGGATTCCTCCACGCCGCCTCCGGACGCGGGGGCCCGTTCGGACGGCGGAGAGCTGATCTTCGATGCTGCGGTGGGTGACGCGGCGCCGCCCATACTCGACGGCGGTCTCCCCGATGCCGGGCCCTGTCCGCCCTCCTGCGATCGCACCGCCGCGACAACCGAGCTCCTCGTTCTCAAGACCGGAGACCCCGATTGGCTCCCGCTCAGCGGTCCCGGTCTTGGTGACCCCTGGGGGACCTTCTTCTACTTCCCCGTCGGACCCACGCTCGTCTACGCCTTCGAGGCTCGCGGCTTGGATCCATCAGTCACCTACTCGCTCATCTCCTACACCGATCCGTGGCCAGGCACGCCGGCCATCGAGCTCGCGCGGGGCGCCCCGGCGAGCAGTGGCTCCATTTCCTTCGACTGGGCGGAGCACGAATTCGACCGCGACCTGGCCGACCTGTCGGGCAAGATCTGGCTCGTCAACTCCGCGCACATGGACGTCGGCGCGGAGAGCATGACCACTTGGGAGCCTGCCAATATCCTCTTCGAGCTCAGCCCGATCACCTACGACGACACGGACGTGCCGTGAGGCGGACCCCATCCTCCGAATCGAGGGTCGTGGACTGCACCTACACGGCGCGGCGACCCGCGCGGTGGCACTTCTTGCACGGTGCCCCCTCGGCCAGACCGCTGAAGTTGTTGGCACTGCACGACGCGTCCGCGGCACACCCCACTGCGCCGCAGTTGACGCAGCGATACAGTTGGTGACCGCACTCCTCCTGCGGCTTCTCCACAATAGTTCCCTTGCAAGCGGTCATCGTCCTGTTGCGCCAAGGCTAGCATGTCGGGCGCGCCACCGCTGGGGCGTTCCGCAACAAAGCGCATTGAAGAGCAGATGCCGAGCTCGAAGCCTCGCCAGCCGTCGCGCGACCGTCACGGCCGCTCAGTCCTCGTCGGGGGGTATGGACTTCTCCACGTCGACGAGCTTCCCCTTGGCAGCTCTGAGCTTGGTGAGCGCCTCTTCGACGACGTCGGTTACCCATGTCTTCTCGGCTCTAGCGGCGACCTCAATCTCGTCGAGGGCCCTATCGAGGTCCCCTTCGGCTGCGCCGATCGCGGTCCTCGCGGCTTCGATCTCCGCGAGCGCCACGAGCTTCTCAAGATCGATGAGCTTCTCCTTCGCGGCTCTCAGCCTCGAGAATGCGGCCCTCACGGCCGCGCTGGCCTCCACTTTCTCGGCGCGCAGCGCGACCGCGCTATCCCCGGCGACGACGTTCCCGAGCTCGGTCTCGGCCTCGCCGATCGCCGTCTTTGCAGCCTCGATCTTCTCCAGGAGAAGCTCTTGCGCCATCACCACTCGTCGCTTCCACGGCGGGCCTGAGCCACACCCCGCTTGGTCACAGCCTTAATAGCATGTTTCTTGCGAAGTTGCCGTGGGTCCGTGTCGACGACGTCTACGGCTTCGCTCCGGTTGAATGCTCCGCGGGCGCGATCTAAGACTTCGCCGCGGACCGCGAGGCGCGCAACCCGAGTCCCGGACGGCAGCTTTCGACGATACCTGTCATGATCTGCCGATGCGCGTGCCTTTGCTCGTGCTCTGGGCGGCCTTCGGACTCGGGTGCAGCGGCACCTCGACGCCCGACGCGGGGCATGACGGCGGTGTCGGCGTGGACGCCGCGATCCCGAGCGGGCCGTGGCGGAGCGTGCTCCACCCAGAGGCCTGGACGCCCGAGCACGACGACGCCGCGGGGCGCTTCCTCCACGACTTCTCGTACGCCGGGTACCGCAACGGGGAGGCCGAGCTCGGCGCCCACGGGCCGGACGTGATCTTCGACGCCTCGGACTTCGGCGCCGACCCGAGCGGGGCGAGCGACGCGACGGGGGCGCTCCAGGCTGCCATCGACGCGGCGTCGGTCTCCGGCGGCGTCGTGCGCCTCGGCGCCGGGACCTATCGCGTCGACGGCGTGCTCCGCGTCGAAGCTTCGCAGGTCGTCCTGCGCGGCGAGGGGCCCGAGCGCACACGTTTGCACTTCGCGACCCTCGCGGGGATGGGCTCGCTAGCGCACCTCGCGTTCGCGGGCACGGTGACCACTGATCTCGAAGCGCGTCTCGCGATCGACGCAGGGGCGCGCGACCGCGTGGTGACCGTCGAGGACGCGAGCGGTCTCGCGGTGGGGGACGACGTCGATGTCGGCTGGGTCGTGACACCCGAGTTCGTCGCCGACCACGCGATGACCGGCTTTTGGACGGTTTTCAACGACGCGTGGCAACCGTTCTTCCGGCGGGAGATCGTCGCGATCGACGGAACGCGCATCACCCTCGACGTGCCGCTGCGCTACCCGGCCCAGCTCCGCGACGCGGCGAGCCTGCGCCGCACGCGCGGCTGGCTGCGCGAGGTTGGCGTCGAGTCCCTCGGTGTCGCCAACGCCGGCGCCCCCGACGACGCCTGGGCCACCTCGCAGGTGCGCGCGATCGAGATGTCCGGCGTCGCCGACGGCTGGATCCGCGACGTGGCGTCCTTCGTGTCGCCGAGCGCGCCGGCCGAGGGAGAGGGCGCAGGCGCGCATCTCGCCTCGGGCGGGATCCTCGTGAGCGCGAGCAAGCGTGTGACCGTCGCGGACACACACCTTGCGGAAGCGCAGAACCGTGGCCCGGGAGGCAACGGGTATCTCTTCGAGGTCCGCACGAGCAGCGAGCTCCTCTTCCGCGACTGCACAGGGCGCGCCGGACGGCACAACTTCATCACGAACTGGGGCTTCGGCACGTCGGGCATCGTGTGGCTCCGCGTCCGCAGCGCCGAAGGGCGCTCGCTCCCCGCGCGCACCGGCGGATTCTCGGTGACCGGCCTGTGCGACTACCACCACTCGCTCGCGACCGCGAACCTCGTCGACTCGAGCGCGCTCGACGACGGCTGGACCGCGACCAATCGTCTCGGCTCGAGCAGCGGCGCGGGGCACGGCGCGACCGAGAGCGTGTTCTGGAACACGGCGGGCTCCGGCGTGGTGCGCTCGCTCCAGTGGGGCTACGGCTACGTCATCGGCACGGGCCCGGAGCTCGACGTCGTCACCTGGGGCTCCCTGCTCGAGCAGGTCGACACCGAGCCCGAGGACTTCTCCGAGGGGCTCGGTCGCGGCGCCGATCTCGTGCCGGGCTCCCTCTACGAAGACCAGCTCGCGCGCCGCCTCGGCCGCTGACTCGCGAAGACGCGGATTTCGAGAACACCGACGCCCTGGTGGACGCGCTCGTTCGGTGGGGCGGCGGGCCGACCCCTCAGCCCTGAAGCCGGTTGCGCGGGGCCGCGTGCCCCTCTAAAGTCCCGACCCATGGCTGACGACACGCACGACGCCGCCGAGATGCCGACGGTCCAGGACGAGGCCCCGCCGACGCCCGTGTGGGTGCCGGTCCTCGGCCTCGCGCTGCTCGCGATGGTGACCCTCGTGTCGGTGTACCGCGCCGCGACCGCGCCCGAGGAGCCGGCGGAGCCCGTCCCGGCAGCGGCCGCCGCGGCGGCACCGGCCGGCGACGAAGCCGCCGCTCCCGCCCAAGGCGCCGCCCCGGCTCAACCCGCGCCCCAGGCACCGGCGGCCCCCGGCGGGGGGGACGCCGACTCCTTCGGCCGCCAACAGGGCGCAGAGCACTTCGGTCACGACCATCCCTGACCGCGGCGTTCCACGGTCGATCGCCCGCTCCCCGGACCTCGTGTAGCATCGAGACGTGAACGAGTCGCGCGCGCGCACGGCGAGGCTGGCCGGGATCGTCCTGGTGAGTGTGTTCGCGGGCTGTGCCACGGGCGAGCTCGGCATCGCGGGCGCCGACGGAGGATCCGGGGACGCGGGCATCCCCACCGACGCGCCCACGCCGGACGTGCGAGGCACGGACGCCGGGCCTGCCCCCGACGCCGCCCTACCCGCCGAGCCCCTCGTCGTCCACCCGGACAACGCGCGCTACTTCGCGCGCTCCGACGGGCGCGCCGTGCGCCTCGCCGGGCACCAGATCTTCGTCGACCTGCAGGACAACTCCTTCAACAAACCCACGACCTACGGCGACCGGGCCCTGCTCGACTGGGCCTGGTACCTGGATTTCGCCGTCGAGCGGCACCTGAACCTGATCCGCAATTGGGTGATCTGGAGCTTCGGCAGCGGCAGCGCGGCGGCCCCGGACCGCATCGCCCGGCCCATGATGTACGCGCGCACGGGGCCAGGGACGGCAGCCGACGGTCAGCCCAAGCTCGACCTCGACACCTTCGACGACGCCTTCTTCGACCGTCTACGCACGCGCGTCGGGCAGGCGGGCACACGGGGAATCTACGTCACCGTCATGCTGTTCGAGGTCTACGGATTCGGGGACGGCGAGTCGACGGCGGGCGACACCCTGTGGGACGGCAACGTCTTCAACGGGAACAACAACGTGCAGGGCATCGACGTGGACGCAAACGGCGACGGCTGGGGAATGGAGTTCTTCTACACGTCGGATGCGCGCGTCCTCGACCTGCAACGCGCCTACGTGGATCGCGTAGTCGATACGCTCAACGACCTCGACAACGTCATCTACGAGGTTGCGAACGAGCTCTACGCGCCCGCCTGGCAGGCCGAGGTGGTCCGACGCATCCACGGCCGCGAGGCCACCATGCCCAAGCAACACCTCGTCTACATGAGCCCCGGCGGACGGGACGAAGACGGATCATGGCGCGCGCACGCATGGTCCGATCTCACCGCGAGCGGAGCCGATGTGCTCGGCGTCGCCGAATCCTTCGGCGACTTCACGAACGACCCGCCCGTCGCCGACGGCGTCCAGCCCCTCATCTGGGACAACGACCACGTGTGGGGCGCCGACTGGCAGCACCGGCGCCGCGCGTGGATGGCCTTCACGCGGGGCTACCACTTCATTCTGTACGACGCTCCATTCGAGACGCCTGCCATGGAGAGCGCAGACTTCGAGACGATGCGCTACAACATCGGGGCCACCGTCGCCTACGGCGAGCGCTTCGCCGATCTCGCGCGCATGAACCCGCGGGGAGACCTCACTTCCACGGGGTATTGCCTCGCCGACCCGGGCGCCGAGTACCTCGTGTACCAACCCGTCGCCGGCACCTTCACCGTGGACCTCGAGGCGGGCGACTTCGCGTTCGAGTGGTTCGACCTGTCCACCCACGCGGTGACATCCACTGGCACGGTGTCCTCGGCGGGAGGCACCGAGACATTCGATCCCCCTTCTGGGCTCGAGGACGCGGTCCTGTACTTGCGGGCACTCTGATCTCCACGCGATCCGGGGTCCGCGGCCTGTCAGGCCGCCACGTCGGGAAGCCGCTGCTGAGCCTCCGAGTCCGCGGATGGGGGCCCTGGCGGTCATGCGGCGGGCGTGGTAGGGAAACTCGGCACGTGCGCGGAGGTGATCCATGGATGTGGAATGCCAAGCGGTTCGCGAGCGAGGTTTCGAGCTCC
>Ga0214473_10001887_pt1 | contig 26653 bp, 25 predicted proteins | sample RVTome_7_FD_203509 | JGI IMG/M metagenome (GOLD analysis project Ga0214473, IMG submission 203509) | Soil microbial communities from uranium-contaminated site in the Upper Colorado River Basin, Wyoming, United States - RVT98D197 | ecosystem: Environmental > Terrestrial > Soil > Contaminated >...
CCAGCAACTCCAAACACATGATAGAGCACACTTGTAGACATGGTTTTACCCTTCGGATTTTTCCATGAAGTGTAAGGCCATGTCTTTTCTTATGCAAGCTCACCTACCCGTTAGTCGGAAGAACCAAAAGTTCTCTGTCGTCATCTATGCACAGTGCGGATACAGGTACGGAGAGGCCTCGTGACAAAGACTTTTGGATGCTTTGGCAAATAATCAAAGGAGAACCAGGTTCGCCATCGCAGAATTTTCCAGGTCCAGCGAAAGCATCAACGATAAGAACAGGATGTCTTTGTGTTGCTATTTTTGAAAGGTATGGCGGGAGATAACACTCCAGAATCTTATCTTTTCTTTTGGACCAGTGCCGTTTTTCATCGAAGAACGATTTGTCTGCCTTGTGACCCATGAATTAAACCCTGTAGATTTGGCTCTAAGCGAATCGGCATCTGATCCCACATGCATCCATCGAGGATGCGGCCGGCTTTCTTTTTGTTGACGCCGCCCCATTGTTTGAAGAAGAAGGGGACGCCTGCAGCAAGGCATTGATCGCGTATATCAGTCGCCCATTGCGGCTTCATGGGTCCGGCTTTCGGGCCGGATTCGCCTCCTACGATGACCCAGTCGATACCTTCAAGGTCGATATCGGGGATAGGGCCCAAGAGCGGCTCGAACGAGATGAACTTCACGGCGGCGCCGGTTTGCCTCAAATCGTTCATGCGAAAAATGTAATCGGCGTTCTCGACGGTCACGCCCATCCAAACGTTCTGCGGCCAGGTGAGCCCGCCGTACGTCTGGCGGGCAAGCCTGGTGCTGAGCTTCAGCAGACGGTCAGACCGCTTGGTCAATATTTGAAACCGGTGACGCGGCGCCTGGTACATGACGTCGAAAATCTTCGAGATGAATTCAAAAGGAACGTCCTTGTGAAAAAGATCGCTCATGGAATTGACGAAAATCGTCCTCGGCTGCTTCCAGCGTAAAGGAATTTCGAGCGCGTGGGGATGAAGAGTCAGGCGGAAACCATTGGCGTAGTTGGGGCTTCCGGCGGCTTTCAGACGCAGGGCCATGCGTTCAGCGTAGCAATTCATGCAGCCGGGGCTGATCTTCGTGCAGCCCGTAACCGGGTTCCAGGTGCATTGCGTCCATTCGATCTTCGAAGTCTGTGCCATGTAGCCTCCACATAGACATCTTGCCTGCAAGGATAGCCGTCCAAACGAAAAAAGCAAGAGATTTGCTATCTCAGAGTGTTCTCAAGAAGCGGGTGCGGTCGGAATATGGTGGGAGGGTTCATGCGGAGTCGGCGAGGCCTTCAGACGCGAGTTCTGTCTTGTCGAGCGAAGCGCAGCGCAGTCGAGACATCTGGCGGCGGACAGGGTGTGTTTGTCGTTCGCGGCCAGATTTCTCCACTCCGGCCTTCGGCCTCCGGTCGAAAAGACAAGCGTTAAGAATGAATCGCAATCCGCCACCGAATGCCGACCGCACCCCAAGAAGCCGGGCTGGGCGTTTCTAATTGTCACCTCCGAGCCGGCGGTTTATACTTTCGGGATGCTGACGAAGGTATTGGGTTTCTACACGAAGTACTTTGGGGTGTGGGTGGTTTTGTTCGGGGTGGCGGCATATTGTTGGCCGGGACCGTTCGCGGCTTTGAAGGGCTACATGGACTGGTTCTTTGCCCTGAAGCATTTCGGCGAAAAAGTGGCCATGCCCGCGGCGATTCTTGTCTTTACCTGCGTTATAACAGCCTCTCTAATGGCCGCACTGTGGCGAAGAACGATTCCGGACGAGCAACCCGGCTGAGTTCCCCGGCGGCACCGGGGCAAAAAACCGGCGGTGGGTGCACAGCATCTTTGCAGGTACTCAAATTGACCATTTCGCGCTGTCATCCTCCGCAGGACACCTTACGGTGCTGCGGAATCAGGGATCCAGGAGCGTAACAGCTTCGGTGGATTCCCGCTTTCGCGGGAATGACAAGGGGGGGCGGTCCGGGCGAAAAATATTGCTTTGCGGTCTTGTATCCCGGCCTCAAAGGCGGTAGAATAAAGGGCTACGTTTTGCGGGCAGTCTCGTGGACTGCCCTTAAGTTTGAGTTGAGTATTCTCAGGAGCGTTGTGGTATGGGTTGCAATCTTGCGATAGCAGGAGTGACCGGGGCGGTCGGGCAGGAGTTCTTGAAAATCATCGAAGAACGGGACTTTCCGTTCGATTCGTTGAAGATGCTTGCGAGCAGCCGCTCGGCGGGCAAGACCATCGAGTTCAAAGGCAAGCAATACGTCGTCGAAGAGCTGACCAAGAAGAGTTTCACGCGGGTCGATATCGCGCTGTTCAGCGCCGGAGCGTCGCGCAGCAGGGAATTCGCCCCCGCTGCGGTCGAGGCGGGCGCGGTTGTTGTCGATAACTCGTCGGCTTTTCGCATGGATCCCGAAGTTCCGCTGGTTATTCCGGAAATCAATCCGCAAAAAATCAAGGAAAACAAGGGCATCATTGCGAATCCGAACTGCTCGACGATTATCGGGATCGTGCCGGTCTGGCCGCTGCACAAGGCCAATCCCGTCAAGCGGATGGTGGTCAGCACCTACCAGGCCGCCAGCGGGGCGGGCCAGTCGGCGATGCTCGAGCTGGAGCATCAGGCTCGCGAGATTCTGGCCGGCAAGAAACCGACCTCCAAGGTGTTCCCGTATCAAATCGCATTCAACGTGTTCAGCCATGACTCGGCGATGGGCCCCAACGGGTATAACCAGGAAGAGATGAAGATGGTCAACGAGACCAGGAAGATCTTCGACTATCCTGGGATCGCCATCACCTGTACGTGCATTCGGATTCCGGTTTTCCGGGCGCACTGCGAGAGCATCAATCTTGAGTTCACCGGCCCGATCACGCCGGAGCAGGTCCGGGACCTGCTGGGCACGGCGCCGGGCGTCTGCGTCCTGGACGACCGCGAGCACAATCGCTTCCCGATGCCGATCGACGCTACGGGCAAGGATGACGTTCTTGTGGGCCGGATACGCCAGGATGAGTCCATCGCTGAGAACCGAGGTATCAACATGTGGGTGGCCGGCGACCAGTTGCGCAAAGGCGCTGCGCTGAACGCCGTGCAGATTGCCGAGAAGCTCTGACCGCTCAGGAATGGCTGTTCGACGTATAAAACTCACCGTACAATACGACGGCAGCCGCTACCACGGCTGGCAGATACAGCCGGGCAAAAGAACCATTCAGGGCGAGCTTGTTGAGGTGGTTTCAAATCTTGTCGGGACTCGGACGCACGTTCACGGCGCCAGCCGGACCGACGCCGGCGTCAGCGCGCTGGGGCAGGTCGCCTTGTTCGAGGTGGACTGCCCCATCCCTACGGAGAACTTCCCTCGGGCCATCAGCGGGCGGCTGCCCAGTGACATTGTGGTGACCGCCGCCGAAGAGGCGCCGCCGAAGTTCGACCTGATGGGCGGCCCGAAGAGCAAGCTCTACCGCTACACGATTTACACCGGCCGGCACCGGCCCGTCCTGCAGCTTGCCCAGTGCTGGCACATCCCCAGGCCGCTCGACGCCGCCGCGATGAACCAGGCGGCTCAGCAGCTTGTCGGCACGAAGGATTTCAAGTCCTTCGCCACCGCCAAAGACAGGCGAGAGGAAACCGTCCGCACGATCTTCCGCTGCGAGGTCACCACCGAAGGCGATTGGATATACGTGGATGTCGAGGGCGACGCTTTTCTGTACAATATGGTGCGGAATATCGTCGGCACTTTGGTCGAAGTCGGCGCGGGCAGGTGGACGCCCGAGAGGATGCCGGAAATAATAGCGGCAAAAAATCGGACCGCCGCAGGCCCCCTCGCCCCCGCTCAAGGATTGTGTCTGATGTGGATAAAATATTAGAGAACGCAGAATACAGAATACAGGACACAGAATACAGAATGGCGGAGACGCAAGACAGTAAGTCTGTGGTTATCGAAAGGCCGCCGAAGGTCTATCTTGATACAAATCATCTGATTAACGTTTCCAAAATGCGGAAAGGACAAAGGCTTCAGACCAGTGAGACCGAAGAGAATTACAGACACATTGATGAATATCTGAAATCCTATTGTGCTCTCATCTTCAATCCTGTTGCAACTATGGACTGGGTTGGAGGCAAGGCAACTCAACAATCCATACGAGAGATAGCTGCAGTTATCGATTCAGCTAAACTTAAGTGCACGATACCCGAATCGGATCATCTTGTATATACATATGAAGTTCTGGAACAGTGCCACAAACAGAACCCAAGCATGCGTGTGCCCGATCTTCCGCCTATTTTCCAGAATATTTCTGATAACTGTGCTATTCGTTCGTCGCTTGCCATTCTGGCAAGAGATGTGCCCGACTACCTTGAAGAAGGTCAGAATGAGAAGATTAGGGAACAAGGGGGACTTCCGACTGAAATCCCTGTCCTCTCCGCTGGAGAATGGGTGAAGGGAATCTTCAATCGAAGACAGGCAAATCCTGAAGATTACGACAAACGGATAAGCGATTTCAAGAATCAACTGGCGTACGATATTCAGAATAAGGATGTGTACTTTTGCGATTCCGAGCGCTATCGGAGAGATTGGCTAAAGCGGCTGTTGAAAATCGACAGGATCTTGAGAGCTTTCAATCCCGGATGTGATATTGACGCCATATTGCAGAAAACCGATGTTGAGGATTGTCCTGCTATTACCCTGTATTGGACAGTTCGAGAAAAGAGAATGAGGTCCGGCGTTCCTCCCACAGCTAATGATGTTGATGATTATGGCTATATCCCCGTTATTCCCTATGCGGACATAGTGTTGATAGAAAGACAGTTGCGCGAGTTTGTTCTCCAGGCGGATAAAAGTCTGGAGGCGAAGGTCTTTTCCAAGGTGAGCGATGCTTTGAACGCTCTTGAGAGTCAAAGATTTGCTTGGTGATATTCTCGAACTGGGTATTATCTTATACTGAGCTGACGTGACACTGTATCTATCAAGGAGAACAATATGGCGAGAGAAAAGGCTAAGACGTTTACGGACTTGATTGTCTGGCAGAAGGCACATCAGTTTGTGCTTTCCGTGTACCGCCTCACCTCAGGTTTTCCGAAGGAAGAAGTCTATGGCTTGACCTCTCAGTTAAGGCGAGCCGCAGTTTCCATTGCGGCCAATATTGCGGAAGGTTTCAAGAAGGCCGGAGCGGCGGATAAAATGCGTTTTTTGAATATTTCCCAGGGTTCGTTGGAAGAATGCCGCTATTATCTGATATTGGCCAACGACTTGAGTTATGGGAGTACCGGCAAACTCCATGAGCAGGCTGACGAGGCTGGCAGACTGCTGGCTGCTTATTCGAATGCGGTAAAGAGAAACAATTGAGCTGTGAATGCCGGTTCGGTCCATTTAAGTGTGAGCATTGGGTCCTGTGTTCTTTATTCTGTATCCTGTCTCCTGTGTCCTGTATTCTTTGATTTATGAAGGTCGTTCACATAATAACCAGATTGATTCTCGGCGGGGCGCAGGAGAATACGCTCATTACGTGCAAAGTCCTGGCGCGGCGGGGGCATGAGGTCACGCTCATCACGGGGCCGGCGCTGGGGCCCGAGGGCGAGCTTTTCAACCAGGCCAAGGGCCAGGGCTACGACGTGGTGGTCGTGGACAAGCTTCGCCGGGCGATCAGTCCCGTCAACGATGCGATCAGCTACGTCCAGGTGAAGAAACAGCTTCGCCGATTGCAGCCGGACGTTGTGCATACGCATTCGGCGAAGGCGGGAATCATAGGCCGGTTCGCGGGCTGGGCTCTGAAAGGGCAGTGGGGCAAGAACGCCCCGGCGGTCGTGCACGGCATACATGGCCTGGCCTTTCATCCCTATCAGAGCCGGCTTTTGAACCGGTTCTACATTGCGATAGAAAAATCGGCCGCGAAGCGAACGGACTTTTTCATCAGCGTCGCCGATGCCATGACGGCCCAGGCGACCGCAGCGGGCATCGGCAGGCCCGAGCAATACGTCACCGCGTATTCTGCCATCGAAGAAGAGGATTTTCTCGAGCCGATCTCGGCGGAGCGCCGCGCAGAGTTTCGCCGGATGTATGGAATCGCGGAAGACGCGGTTGTGCTCGTCACGATTGCCAGGCTCTTTATGCTCAAGGGCCATGAATACGTCATTGAGTCGGCCAAATCGCTATCGAGGCGGTTTGAGAACTGCGTCTGGCTTTTTGTCGGGGACGGCAACCTTTCAGACCATTTCAAGACGCAGGTCCGAGAGCTGGGGCTGCAAGAGAGAATCAAGTTCACGGGACTTTTGCCGCCCAGTCAAATCCCGCTTGCCATCCAGTCGTCAGATATTCTTGTTCATTGTTCGCTCAGGGAAGGGCTCGCTCGGACGCTGCCCCAGGCGATGCTCTGTGCAAAGCCGGCCATTTCTTTCGATGTCGATGGCGCGCGGGAAGTGGTCAACCAGAACACGGGGCGCCTGATCGAGCCCAAGAACGTCGGGCAATTGATCGACGTGTGCGCCGAATTGATAGTAGATAAGAACCTGCGAGAGCGGCTCGGTCGCAGCGGCAGAGAATCGGTCGTGGCGAAGTTCGCGCCGGAGACTATGGTCGATACCATCGAGGCTGTCTATCGAAAGCTTCTGCAACAGGAATAGTCCCGCGCCGGGAGAAGGCCATTATGAAGAGCTACAGGAAAGAGCTTTGGTTTGAGACGGCAAGCAGGCGTGAATTTATCAACATCACGCCGCAGGTTGAAGATTGTCTGCGAGAGAGCGGCGTCAAAGAGGGCTTGCTGCTCTGCAACGCGATGCACATTACCGCCAGCGTCTTTATCAACGATGACGAACCGGGGCTGCATCAGGACTTCGAGGTGTGGCTCGAAAAACTCGCGCCGGAAAAGCCCCATTCGCAATACCGGCACAACGGCTTCGAGGACAACGCCGACGCGCACCTCAAGCGCAGCGTGATGGGCAGGGAGGTGGTCGTTGCCGTCACCGGCGGCAAGCTCGATTTCGGTCCCTGGGAGCAAATCTTCTACGGCGAATTCGACGGCAAACGCAAAAAACGCGTTCTCGTAAAAATCATCGGCGAGTAAAACTCGTGACTCGTTGCTCGTGGTTCGTATCTTGTTTTTGAGCACATAGAAGACCACGCACAATTGCCAGGCGTGAAAGCATCCTGGTTTTGTTTCGTTGTTCGTTATATTAGTATTTGACAAGAGGAATGTCTTAGGCAACAATGACAGAGATGCCAGTTGTAAAGACAGGCCACAAGTAAGTAGTTTTGAGGTCCTTGATGAATAGAGGAGACTTTCAGAAGCTAACTCAGGAAAGGCTAAAAGATGCGCAAGCTCTGCTTCAAGCACAACGATATTCTGGCGCATACTACCTGTGTGGCTACGTCATCGAATGCGCGCTGAAAGCGTGTATTGCAAAACAAACACAACGATTTGACTTTCCACCTGAGCGAAAGGCCGTCGAGGCGATTTACACCCACGATCTTACGAAGCTGTTTAAGTCTGCTGGTTTGGAAAAAGACCGTGATGACGATATGAAGAACGACGAAAAATTGAAGGTTTATTGGTCTGTGCTAAAACAATGGACGGAAGCAAGCCGATATGAAGTGTGTGACCAAAAGAAAGCTCAAGATATTTATCAAGCAATTGCAGATGAAAAGCATGGAGTTTTACAATGGATAAGCCAACGCTGGTAGATGCCGATATGAAAGCTGGCGAAGCTCTGCTGAATAGACTAGACGAGACCAAATTCGATGTCAAAGCAGCTTTGTGGTTCTATATGCCCGACTCCGAAGAGTGGCGGTTAATCCTTGCTTCCCCGACCGTAGATGCGGAAGGGCCAAAGAAAGCATACGAGAAAGTTCAATCGCAACTCCAAGGATTAGATCAGGGTTATGAGCTGTCTCTACAGAACATATCTTTGGTCAGTCCAAACGATAACTTGATCAAGGTTCTAAAATCGGCAATCAAAACGGGCAAGAAAATATCACACATTCGGTTCACACGAAATGTGATTAACAACGTATTCATCGAGGACGCATACATATACCGGCTCACGTAGTTGGCTGCTTTATTCGGTGAGTTTGCTACTTTTCTTAGCTCAGGTGTTTTTGATCTCGTGCTCGGGTGCGATGCAGCCCGGGCCGGTGACGGCGACCGCCATCACGATGGGCGCGCGGAGCCGCTACGCCGGGACGCTTCTGGCTATCGGTCACGGCGTTATCGAATTCCCCCTGATGGTTGTGATTATCCTCGGCCTGGGCAAGTATTTCGAGCTGCCGAAGGTCCAGATCGCCATCGGCCTGGCGGGCGGGGCGTTCCTGATACTGATGGCGGTACAATCGCTCATCGGCATGGCGGCTAAGGCAGGCACCGAGCCGAAATCCTTCACAGGCAGACCTGTTTTGGCCGGCATTATACTAACCGCCGGCAATCCGTATTTCCTGCTCTGGTGGGCGACGGTGGGCCTGGCTTTGGCGACGGAGGCCACGCAATGGGGCATCTGGGCGTTCGGACTTTTTGCCCTGACGCACTGGCTGGTGGACCTGGTTTGGCTGCAAGCCCTCTCCTGGGCCAGCTTCAAAGGGTCGGTGCTGCTCGGCCCTCACGGCCGGCGAGTCGTGCAGGCGATATGCTCGGCGGCGCTGCTTGTCTTCGGCTTGGTTTTTGTCTATAATGCCGTAAGTGCCTTGGTCAGGTTGATGCAGGCGAAGATGTAAACACTTTTCTTGGGGAGGCGGCGAAATGGTTAAGCGAAGACTAATTGTACTGCCGCTGGCGCTGTGTGTGGCGCTGCCGGTCTTTTGCGGAAGCGCCGTCCCGGAGCGGATCGGTCCGTGGCGGGTACAGGTGGGTCCACCCGGCAACGAGTTCTATGAAGCGCCTGCAGTAAAACTGTCGCCACCGTCTGAGGCTGTGTTGCGGTGGGCTAAAATCCTCGCACCTGGGGCGAGGGTGACGGATTGGGAGCTCGACAGTGACGGCTACCATATTGATGCCGAAATAGACGAGGAAGAGAAATACCAGTTTGATGTCACGCCCGACGGCAAGTTGTTGGAGCTGCAATACGAGAACGATGCTGCCGGCGTACAAGAAGAGCCTGACGGGCTTGTCTTGCGCGGCACCAAAAAGCCTATTGCCATCAGTGAGGTTCCGAGTGCGGCGATGGAGACCCTTGCGCGGGCTATGCCGGATGCTAAGTCCAGCCGGACCTGGACGGCGGAAACGATTGCCGGACCTCGATACGTGATCGTCATCGACCAGACGGTTTTTTATGCCCGGCCGGATGGGCAGATTCAAGCGGCGGGTCTGATCAGCGAAGGTGCGCTCGACGAGATTGATGCTCCAAGTCCGCAGGGGGATAAGAAGGCCGCAAGCGATCAAAAAGCCTTCGATGCCGAGTTGTCGCAACTCTTGGGCCCATACCGGGAACGCTTCAACTTCGAGAATCAGATAAAGACGCTTGGCAAAGGCCCCCGCAGCCCCGACGGCAGTTTTCGCTACGTGGTGATGGGAGACAGCCGTTCGCAGTGGGACCTGTGGTCGAATATCGTCAAGCACATCGATAGTCTCGATCCGAAGCCCGACTTTGTCCTTAACTCGGGTGACATAGTGCCGACCGGGTACGCGAAAGAATATCGGCAGTATTACGTCCCCCCGTTGCTGCAGACGGCCATTCCTTACTTTGTCGCTATCGGCAATCACGATGACAGCTCCGACAGCATGGCGCGTGAGTACCGTTATCTGTTTGGCGAGCGGGCCTTGAATTACTACTTCGACTACGGCAAGGCACGGTACATCCTTATCGATAACGTTACGAACGTACAGCCTTATGCGGAAACGTTGAGCTGGCTCGACGAGACGCTGGCCAATACGCCGGAAGGCTACCGCAAGTACGTGTGCGCGCATAAGCCACCCTCGACGATTGAAAAATGGGCGTATCATGCGTGGGATGACGCCAATTCGCGCGTCTTTACGGACTTGATGACCAGACACAAGGTCGATGAGGTCTATCTCGGCCACATCCATGCGTATTCGACGGCGCGCTACGGGGGCATCGATTACACGCTCAGCGGCGGGGGCGGCGCGGGGCTGCACGACCGATATGGCCCTCTTGGCAACGTGCACCACTATGTTATCTGTGACGTTGCGCCGGACGGCACGGTGAAACAGCAGGTTGTGCGGTTCTACAAGAGCGGCCAGTAACAGGATTCGGGCACCCACGAATCGTGGTGGCGATATGCGCGGCGGCCCTCCTCGAATTCGGGCTGTTCTTCAGATGCCGTTCGTAGTGACGCCCGCCGTAAGGCGTCCCTTAGGGAGTAAGGCGTTATTTCCGACATGCCCTTACCACCGTAAGGCGTCCCTTGCGGGAGGGCACACTACAAACGGGTCAGTTTGAGTTAGCGCGTCTCTGGGGCGCCGATGACTTGCCGCAGGTTGAACTGCGCTAAGGCATTTCGCAGGGATTGAACGACCTGCTGCATCCCGGGCGGCTCGTTGTCGGTGGGCTGCGCCAGGCCCGCCGAGGCGAGGGCCTCGGCAATATCGGATAATTTGATGTTCTGCGGCTCTCGCGCCGGCATGAATCCTGCAATGGGTTCGGACGTCTTGACGATGAGCCTGGTGTTGACCAGATGGTCGAGAATTTTCTGGCCGAACTCGGCGGGAATATCGAGGTTGCCGCACAGGACTTCGGCCGGGACCGGCGCCTGGTTGCCTTCAAAAGCGGCGGCGATTTCCCTGACGATGTTGATGGCGGTAAGGTCGTTGGCAATGAAGTATTCCTCGTTCTTTTTGGCCGCGGCGATCTGGGCGGCGTCGAGGCTCGTCAGATGCTGCGTCGTGAACGTCAGTTGCAGGCCGAACAGCACCGTCAGCCACGTAATGTAGATCCAGGCGACCGTCATGGGAACCAGGGCCATCACCCCATAGACCGTCGTGTACAGATGCAATTCGGTAATGCAGTAGCCGAAGGCGTTCTTGGCGGCGATCCAGACCAGCGCGCCGACCGCGGCGCCCCAGAGCGCGGCCTTCGCTTTGACCTTGGTGTTGGGCAACACGAAGTAGAGAAGGAAGAAGGCCCCGGTCGCGATCAGATATGACAGAACAAGCGGCGCGACGTTTGATAACACGGTCTGCTGAAGACGGCGGATGGCCGGCTCTCGCGTGACAATATATATCCCGGCGCCGAGCAGCAGCGGCCCGAGCGTCAGCAGCGCCCAGTAGCTGATAATGCGCTGGAAGAAACTCCTGCCTCGTGCGACGTGCCAGATGTTGTTGAACGACCGCTCTATTGTCGTCAGCAGCGCCAGCGCCGCCCAGATTACAAGAAGAATGCTGAACAGCCCGATCTGGCCTTTGTTGGTCTGGGCGAAGAACTTCGCGACTATGTCGTCGATGTGCTCGGTAAGAGTCACCGTCTCCTGGGAATCTTCGCCGGCGGTCGCCTGGCTCTTGAACGCCGAGAGGTTGGCCTGCTCATAGACGAAGTTCTTCACCTTATCCCCGATCTCGCTGTACGCGGGAAAAGACTGAAAGAGCAGAAGGGTCACGATGGCCAGAGGCACGATGCCGAAAATCGTGTGATACGAGAGGGCGGCCGCCTGCTGGGCCGAGCGGTTCTGCTTCAACAGTCTGGCGCAGTGCGACCACAGTTTGATCTGAAAGACGACGAACCGGCCCGCTTTGCCAAGCTGCGTCGTCGGCGTGGACAAGAGCTTCTCAAGCGTCAGCATCTTCGTATGCCCTTTCAATCTCGATGCTCGATGCGCGACGAGCATCCAGAATCGAGCATCGAGCATCGGGCATCGGGTGTCACTTGAATATTCTTTCGAGGCCCTTTTGCAACTGGTCCTCTATTTGTCCCTTGAGTTGCTCTTCGAGGAGCTTGCCGGTGTCGAGCTGGGGCTTGTCCACGGTGCCCTTGAGGGGCAGGGTAATTCTTCGTCCGGCGGTCTGGCCTCCGACCCGCACGGTTTTGCCCTCGCTCGTGTAGGGCAAGGTCACGGTCATATCCAGGCTCTTGTCCAGGCCAATCACTCCCTTGAAGTTTATCGGATTATCGCCGACGTCAATCTGCATGTCATCGTACCGCAGGAAGCCGTCCTTGAGCACGAACCGTGTCGGATGCAGGGTCAAAACCGTGCCCGCGGCGCCCCCGCCGGCGACGGTTAGAATCTGCCCCAGCAGGTCCGAGGCCTGCAATCGCAGTTGGCTGATCGAGATGGTGCCGATCACGACGGCGTCCTTCTTGGCCTGTGCGCTGATCGGTATGGCCAACTGCTCGCAACTGAAATTCGCGATGCCGCTGACGTTGACGGCATTGGCGAAAATGGGACTGACGTATTTAAGCAGTTGCTGGGTTGTCCGGTCGTTGATTTTGATGTCCTTGACGAGCTGCATTGGCTTGCCGGTCGTGAATAAAGCGGGTTTGCGTTTGAAGTCCCCCTGGGCGGCAAAATTGAATTGACCCTCATTGACGATTGTCTGAAAGGGCGCGATTTTCAGCAGGCCGCCATCGATCTGGATGTCCACGTCGGTCGGGCCGAAATCCAGGCCCATGTAGCCCGCCTTCTCGAAGCCCACTTTGGCCTTGGCGGTCATGTTCGGCAATACTTGGTCCGTCTGGCCGATTGGATATTCGCTCAGAAAGTTGAAGGCGTCTTTTCGCTTGCCTTGCAGCGACAGCCCCTCGGGCAAATAGGGGGCCACAACGGTGGTGACCGCCGTCCAGTCGTATTCCAGCTCGGCATTGCCTTTGAGTTCTGATTTCTGGTTTCCTTTGTTCTGATTGGATATGTTTATGACCGCTTTGATCTGATCCGACAAAAGGTTAATTTTGCCTGAGTACGTTTTCTCAGTCGGGTTAACCTGGATGTCGGCAACTACTGAGGTGTTCTGTTGCTCGAACGGCTTCGTTCCGGGAGAGGTGAGCTTGAAGCCTTTGATTGTGGTGGCGTCCGTTGTAATCTTATAGACGTTCTTCTCGGCGTTGAGTATCAGCAGCGAATCCGCAATGCCGGCCATTTGCATGTCCTTCGGGAACGAGGCGAACATCACCACGAAGGGCTTGAGCTTGGCCAGGTCGATGCTGTTGGCTGAGATCGCAAGACGCGAGGGTGTCGCCGAATCCTTGTTCAGGGCAAGGACGCCGTCCTTGACGCTGAACCGGCCGAAGCTGGTGCCGGCTATGACCGAGTGGATGGCGACGACGCTGTTCTTCTTGTCGTAGTCAACGGCGGTGTCGATTTGCGCCTTCGGCTCGGACACGCTGTTGCCGTCCTGGGCGGCGAGCAGGAGATTGTTGAAAGCCGATGAGCCGGTCGTGATGATTTTGTCGCCCTTGATGGCGACCTGTCCCTTGCCCATGAACTGGCCGGCGAGCTTGTACGGCCCGAAGCTGACGAACTGCCCTAATTCAGACTGGAGCTTCGTCAGGTCGGCGTCGGCATTGTACGTCAGCGACTCCATGCTTCCCGCGCAATTGATTTTCGCAAACGGCGCCGAGACGTCTATCTTGTCGAAATTCATGCCCGCCTTGCCCGACGAAATCAGGGCCTCGGCCTTTATCGCCTCCGACAAGGCGATCTTCTTTCCTTCGACCGTTCCCTCCAGCCCGGCGACCGTCACAAGGGCCTGGATTTGTTTTTGCCCGGCGGTCGCAGCGGTCGCGACGTTGCCGCTCAACTGGCCCGATGTCACCTTCATGCCCTCCTTAATGCCCAGGGTCTTGGGCATCTGCGAGGCCACTGCCGCCAGGTTGCATTGGAAGTCGCCTTTGAGGCTGTATTTGGAGCCGGCTGCGAGCAGATCGCCCAGAGACTTGAACGTCGTGGGAACGGTCCCGCCCGCTGAAGCCGAGGCCCAGTCGGTCTTGACCTGAAGGCTTTTGACGTCTATCGTTTCCTGGCCCTGGCTCACCGCCGCATGAATCTCCAGGTTCCCGGTTTGCAGCCTGTCACCCTTGAGGACGGCGCCTGTGACGTCGAGATTCCTTCCCTTAACATCGGTGCTGAGGTTCTCGATTCGGCCCTCCTTGATTTGACCTCGGACCTGGCCTGCGACAATACCCTTGGCCTGAACGTCCACGCCGGCCAGGGCCAGCAGCGGCCCCAGAGACTCGATGTCCAGGTCGTTGATATCGACGCTCAACTCGCCATTGGTGCCTTTGAGGCTCCAGCCGGCTTCCTTTGCGGGTGTCACTCGGCTGGCCACTCGAATCTCCGAGGGCTTACCCGCCTGCGCTACGGCCATGCGCAAATCGAAATCCGTTTGCTGTCCGGGCGGTTGCAGGTTGAGCCTCGAGTTTATCTGCGAAAGCTCGACCGTCCCGGATTTCGGGTCCGTTACCTTGATGTTCCCGTCGTTGAGGACCAGGTCGATGGTGCTGATCGGCAATACCATCGGCTGCGCGGCTGGGCCGGCAGGGGGCTTCGGCTGCGGGGTAGCGGCTTTTTCAGTCTGAGTGTCCTTCAGGTTAATCGCAATCCTCGGCTTGTCGATCACGGTCCGGCCGAACGAGAGATTGCCCGTCAGGATTGAGGCATAGTGCGGCTTTGTGGCGATCTGCCCGACCTGGACGTGCAGTCGCCCTGCATCGTCATCGAAGCTCAAATCCGCCACCTTGATTCCGTCGAGCCAGCCCATCGACAGATCGGCGAAGTCTGTTTTTCCCGGAACGGCGCCATTGATTCTGGCTAATATGATCCGCCGGCCTGTTTTGGAGGAGATCAAAACCGGCGCCAGCAGCAGCAGAAGCACCATCAGAAAAAGCAGAAGCGCCAGCGACGCCTTGAGCAGCCTTGTGACGGTTCTTTTGCGCGGTTTGAGTTTTGAATCTTTTTTGGTCTGCATTGCCTTGACCCCCGAAAGAAAGTTTGTGAATCGGTGATTGGTGACTGGTAGTTGGTGATCGGTAATCGCGCTCTCGCGGCTCATTCACCAGTCTCCATTTACCAGTCACTCTCTGACTGGAGAGAATCAGTCGAGCATTATTTCGTCTGATTTGCTCTTGATCATCTGGTCAACGTTGTCGCTGCATTGCTTGGTAACATCGTCGATTTGCTTCTTGCCGTTCTTGAGGTCGTCTTCGGTGATGGCCTTGTCTTTTTCCAGCTTTTCGAGGAGCTTGTTTGCGTCGCGTCGCAGGTTGCGGATGTTGACTTTCGCTTGTTCGCCGCTCTGCTTGGCCTGCTGAACGAGGTGCCTCCTTCGCTCTTCGCTGAGCGTCGGGATGTTGAGGCGGATGACTTTACCGTCCACGATGGGGGCGATGCTCAAGTCGCTGGCCTTGATGGCCTTCTCAATCTCTTTGATCGAAGTCGGGTCGAAGGGTTTGATCACAATCAAATCGACCTGGGGTGCGGCCAGCGTCGCCATCTGTTTCAAAGGCGTGGGGGTCCCATAGAAATCGGCTTTGATGTTTTCGACCAGGCCGGTCGAAGCCCTGCCGCTGCGAATTGTCTTGAGCTCATCGTGAAGGATTTCGACCACCTTCTTCATTCTGGATTCCGTGTCCGCGACTGTTCCCTTGGTAGGCATCTCCAACCTCACTTCATCGCTATTCTGGTGCCGACGCGCTCGCCGCAAAGAGCTTTGGCAATGTTGCCTTTTTCGAAAATATTCAGAACAACAATCGGGATGTTGTTTTCCCGACAGAGGCTTATGGCTGCATGGTCCATGATTCGCAGATTGCGGCTCAACACGTCGTCATAGGACAATTTTTCAAAAAGCTGCGCATTCGGGTTCTTCTTGGGGTCCTCGCTATAGACGCCCTCGACCTTCGTGGCTTTGACCAGCAGGTCGGCGTCGAGCTCCGAAGCCCTCAGGGCCGCACAGGTATCGGTGGTGAAGAAGGGGTTCCCCGTGCCGCCGGCCAATATGGCGACGCGCCCTTGCTCGAGGTGGCGAATCGCCCTCCTGCGAATGAAGGGCTCGCACATCGCCGCCACTTCGATCGCGCTGAGGACCCGCGTGGGCTGGCCCAGCTTCTCGAGCACCTCCTGCAGAGCGCAGGCATTGATAATCGTGGCCAGCATCCCCATATAATCGGCGGTGTTTCGCGGGATATGGCTGGTCTTGGCGAAACTCTCTCCCCGCAGAAAATTGCCTGCGCCGACCACGACCGCGACCTGCGGCCCGATCCTGCAGATCTCCGCTATCCGCTCGCCAACCGATTCGAGTGCACGACCATCGATTCCGAACTGGCCCGGCTGGCAGAAACTCTCCCCCGAGAGTTTCAACAGCACCCGATGATATTTGCTCTCTGCCATTGGTTCCCACATCGTCAAGCCCGTCGATGTCCGCAATTTTTCCCGGCCGGATATCGCACGTCCCTGCTGCGTGTTTCAGAGGTTCTACGGGTGCGTCTATTATCCGACTTCAAATCGGACGAATCTGGTGATCTTTGCCTGGCCGCCCGCTTCTTTGGCGGCCTCGTTAAGGACCTGCTCGACGGACTTGCTGTCGTCCTTGACAAAGGCCTGCTGTAACAGACAGTTCTCCGCGTAGAATTTCTGCATCTTGCCTTCGACGATCTTGCTTATCATATTCGCGGGCTTGTTCTTGACCTGTTCGGCGAAGATCGCCTTCTCGCGTTCAATCGTTTTGGGATCGATCTGCTCTTTGTTCAGCGCCAGCGGCTTGGTTGCGGTAATGTGCATGGCTATATCAGAGGCCGTCCGTTTCATCGCGTCGGACGCCGCCGTAGCTTCGTCATTGGCCTCAATCTCGACCAGAGCTCCCACTTTTCCGTTGAAATGAACGTATTTTCCTATCAGGCCCGTTTTCGAGACGTAGAATCTTTGATAGTCGCCAATTACCATCTTCTCACCGGTTTTCCTCGCAGTCTCGGCGACAATTTCTGAACCTTTCTTCCCATCAATTTCGGTTCCGAGAATAGCGTCCGGACCGGAATCGGCCTCGCATTTCTCCACATAATTCTTGATGAAGTCGACAGTTGCCATGAAGTCATCACTCCTGGCGACAAAGTCCGTTTCACAGCATAAAGTCGCAAGCGAGGCCCAGTTCTCGCCTTCGGTAAGGACGACCATGCCTTCGGAGGTATCCCTCGCCGCGCGTTTGGCCAGCGTTGCCAGGCCCTTCTTTCTGAGTATGTCCATGGCCTGCTCGATGTCCCCGTTGGCTTCCTGGAGGGCCTTCTTGCAGTCCATCATTCCCTGACCGCTCATTTTCCGCAGGTCCATTACGGCCGCTGCTGAAATTTCCGACATTTTATAAACTCCTGTTTTTTCGCGATTCGTGAATTGTCACTTGCATTGTGCGAACCGGCGGTCGAGCCGCCGGTCAAAAGCTAAGAATTTTCCGCCGGGCTGTCACTGCCTGCCGCCTCGGCTTGCTGCTCCTCGGGCGAGGCAGTCTCCACGGTTGGCGCGGAGCTTTGCTCCACGGTCCCCACGGGTTGCTCTTCGGCGGTGCGCCCCGTGCCCGGCCTTCTGGAGCGAACGCGTCGCGACCGCTGGGGCGCCGGTTCCTGGCGGGCGGCCGCCATCGTCTTGCCAATGGCCACCGCGTCGGCCAACTCGCTGAGGATCAGGTCAATCGCCCGGATAGAGTCATCATTGGCCGGGATAGCCACATCTACCGTGTCGGGGTCCGAATCCGTATCGAGAAGTCCGATGGTCGCGACGTCCAGCTTCCGCGCTTCATGCAGGGCGAGGTACTCCTTCTTGGCGTCAACGACAACAACCGCGCCGGGCAAACGAGACATGTTCCGAACGCCCTGGAGGTTCGTTTTTATCTTTCGCATCTCGCGTTTGAGTCTCGAAGCCTGCTTCTTGCTCTCATTCTCGAGCGTTCCGTCTTCAGCCATGGATTCAAGCTGCTCCAGTCTTTGCAAGCGGGACCGGATCGTCCTGAAATTGGTGAGCATGCCGCCGAGCCACCGCTGGCTGACGTAGTGCATCTCGCATTTGCCGGCAGCGGCCTCGACCGCTTTCTGGGCCTGGCGCTTGGTGCCCACGAAGACAACGTCCTTGCCGGACGAGACCACCTCGGCGAGAAGCTTTTTGGCGATCAACAAACCTCTCAACGTCTGTTTGACGTCGATGATATGGATATTCCCGCGTTTAGCGAATATGAAATGGGCCATCTTGGGATTCCACCGGCTGGCGCCATGTCCAAAATGTACCCCTGCGTTAATCAGTTTCCGTGCGAGTTCTTTAGCCACGAAAGGCCTCCAAGAAATTTTCAGACCATTACCTCAGCCGCCTCACGCGGGCGGACAAACTACAAAAAGTAATATAAAACCCATGATGTGTCAAGAACTTATGCAAAGAAAATTTTTTCGGGCGGGAAGGGATGGGCCGCACTGCCGGCGACGGGAATCTCACCGCAGCCGGACTTTGGCCGGTTTGAGCGCCGGATGGTTACGGCCTGCAGCCGGAAAATGATAGACCGGGGTGCGAATTCTTAGAACCAGACCGTAATTATAATGTTCGCCTCGGTTTTCTTGGCCTCGACCTCGCCGACCGCGACATTGGTTTGTTTTACCACTATGTTCGGGTTTTCACTCAACCACCGGGTGATTTGTTCGTCCAGAAAACTGATGGCGCCGGGGTGCAGTTTGGTGAAAAACGTTTTTACGCCCTGGATTCGACCGGCGGGGACGGCAGGGGCAGCCGGTCGCACCGGCACCGGTTTTGCCGTCACTGCGGCGGGCGGCCCGCTTGGCCTTGCAACCGGCTTGGGCGCGACGCTTTGCGATGCGGGAGCCGAGCTGACGCCGCCCAGGTCCAGAGGTGCATGGGAAACGCCTTTTGCCTCAGCGCCTCCGTCGTCAAAGGGAATCGGATCGTTGGGCCGCTGGCCGCCAGGATTGATACCACCGAGATTGTCCATAGGCTGTCCCTCTGCCAAAGAATAAGCCTTATTAGATGCCGCTGCGTATGACCTCGCCGCTCGCGAAAGAAGACCGGCGATACGATTTGTTCGGACGTATCATGTGGTTCCGTGTTTCTTTCTTTGAGATTTGGTGGACTCAGCCCTGGGTCTTGGGCTCTTCAGCCTTAACCTTCTCGGCCTCTTTGGGCTCCGGCGCCTTGGAGCTGTTTGTTTCGGCTGCCGGTTTTTGTGCATTGGCTTCCGGCGGCTTGGCGTTCTGCTCGGCTGCCTTTGCAGCGCTGGCCTTGGCCGCGGCTTCCGCGGCCGCTTCCTGGGCTTTCTTGGCCTCAACTGACGCCTTGTCGGCCGCCGCTTGGGCCTCCTGGGCGGCTTTTGTCTTGGCCTCAGCCTCCGCACTGGCTTTCTCCGCGTCGCTCTTGATTCTGTCGGATTCGCTCTTGACCCTGTCCAGCTCCGACTCGGCCTTGTCGGCTCGTTCGACGGCTTGCCTGATGTTGACTTGGGCCTGTGCTTTTTCGGCCTCGGCTTCGAGACGCATTCGTTCGGCTTCATCAAGGGCCTGCTCGTGTGCCTGCTCGCGGGCCTTGAATCCGAAAGGATCGGTGATCATCTCACCCAGCCCGTCCTGCGAAGGCGGCTCGTGTTTCCTGCTGATTTCTTTCATCACTTCCTCTTTGGGCCTGCCGTTGGTGGAAATGCTGGGAGTGAGTATGAATATCGTCTCGACCGCCCGCTGCTCGGTATCTTCGCTGGAGAACAGAAAGCCAATAAGGGGTATATCTTTCAATATCGGAACGCCGCGGACGACGGCGAACTTTTCGTTCTTTCTTATTCCGCCGATGATGAGGCTCTCGCCCTGCCGGATACGGTTTTGTTTATTGTCTATTTGCTTTTTGGTAATGATCGGTAATTGCTTGACGCCTTCGGGCGTGTTCTTTGAGCCGAGCAAGATCGATGTTTCCAGGCCGATGTAGCCGTCAGCGAAGACGTGTGCGGTGACTTGAAGAGAGTCGATCACGTCTTCATATTGAGTTTGTGTCTCCAGGTAGTCCGATATCGTGGACCGCATGGTGGTCCGGTCTATCGGGACCTTCTGACTGGCTAAGACTTTGGCCGTGCCCCCGTTGTCCACTACGAGCGTTGGGTTCATCAGAATCTTCAAATAGCCCCTCGACTCAAGCAGATCAACCAGGAGTGTGAAAGCATGGGACGTGCTCAAGTACCCGATGTTCAGGCCCATTCTGGAACGCGCCACCTCTCTCATGGAGGCTCCGGGGAACGCGGGCAGGACCTCTCCTCCTTCGTCTATTATTTGCCTGACGTCCGTTCCGAAAGGCAGACCGCCGGGCTTCATCGCAATACTTTCACCCAGCAGGTTCTCAATATCAAGCGTCGTTTCACGGTCAAATGTCATGTCCGCGTAAACCTCTGAGATCAGACAATCTATCTTGACCTGAATCGGAGGGACATCGATCTGATACAGCGTTTCAAGCACCGCATCGACGTCCTCGCGGGCCGGACATCGTACGATCAATTGGTTGGTCGCGGGATTGCTGCTGACGGTGTAGTCCGGCGCGACAGTGGGGGGCTTGTCCGGTTTCTCAAACAGCTTCGTCGCAAATTGCTCGTGGATGATCTTCTTCAAATCATCGGATGTGTGATATTTGCAGAAGTAGAAAAGCTTCCACTCGGACTTGCCGCCGACGATTTGCTCGGAAATCTTGGGAGGGGCCTGATAGACGTCGGGCACAGGAACGTTCGGTTCGGCGGGGGCCTGCATGTTGATGCGCAGCTCTCGTAAAGTCCTCTCGGCTTCAAGCTCAGTATCCGTCTGCGCAGAAATATTCCCCCACCCTCCAGACCACAACATCACCCCTACAGCCACGATCAGCCTTCGATTGCGGCCGGTTTTACGGCAGCTCTTGCTCATCATATCGTGACCGCCCTCATAATCCGACATTCAGTTTAGCAGCAAGTTTGCACTTAAGCGTATCCAACCTGAATACAGACGGGATACAAGCTATTATATTGCATATCTTTTTATCGTCAACTATATTACCTTTGAATTAAAGAAAAATGTCTCCGTCTTTTTGACCGCCAAATCGCGGTTTTTCCGCTTTTTCATGGATTATGGTAGTAAAAAAGCACAAAATCACTGTGGGTTTTGTCTCTTTGGGCTGCCCGAAAAATGTCGTTGACACCGAGCGGATGCTCGCCGAAATCGCCCAGGAGGGCTTTGCGATAACGACCGAGCCTGATAATGCCGATGTCGTCGTCATCAATACGTGTGCTTTTATCGCCCCGGCCCAGGCCGAGTCACTCGGTGCGATCAGGCACGCGGTCGATTGCAAGCGCACCGGAGCGGTGAAGAAAGTCATCGTGGCCGGCTGCCTCAGTGAAAGATCAGGAGCGGAGCTTGTCAAGCAGATCGAAGGCATTGATGCCGTTATCGGTCTTGCTCAGCGTGACAATATTGCCAAAATAATTGAAAATTTTTCTTATTCTTCACGAAATTCGGACCGAAAAACGTCCGATGGGCCGATCATGTCACCATCTTGCCCGCCGGCAGTCTCACCTTCGACCGAGCGCATCGCCGACGACCGCTGCCGATTACTGATCACGCCGGGCCACTGGGCCTATCTGCGAATCAGCGAAGGGTGCGACCGCCGGTGCTCTTTTTGCACGATCCCCTCCATCCGGGGCCGGTTTCGCAGCAAGCCGCAGGAGCTTGTTCTCGCCGAGGCCGAAGAGCTGGTTTCATCGGGGGTGGTCGAGCTCAACGTCATCGCGCAGGACACGACGTACTACGGGCGCGACCTGAAAAAACCGAACGGATTATCGGCTCTTATCAAAGAGCTGGACAAGATGGCCCGCCTGGCGTGGCTGCGCCTGATGTATCTGTACCCGGCGGGAATCGACGGGACGCTCATCGAGACGATTGCCCGCAGCGAAAAGACCGTCCATTACCTGGATATCCCGATCCAGCACGTCAGCGATAATATCCTCAAATCCATGCACCGGCCCGACACCGGGGACGGGATCAGGCGCCTGATCGAGGACCTGCGTTGCGCCATGCCCGATATTGTGCTGCGCACGACCTTGATGGTCGGCTTTCCGGGCGAGAGCGACCGGCAATTTGATGAGCTGATTGAGTTCGTCGAGTGGGCCCGGTTCGATGCGCTGGGCTGTTTCAGGTTCTATCCCGAGCCGGGGACGCAAGCCGCCCGGATGCCGGGGCAGGTTCCCGACGAGATCAAACAACAGCGGCTTGACCAATTGATGCGCACCCAGCAGAAAATCGCCTTTGCCAAAAATGAAAACCGGATCGGCGAGACGCTCAGATGCCTGGTGGATTCGGTCGCTCCCGATGGTCTTTGCCGGGGGCGCTTCTATGGCCAGGCGCCGGACATTGACGGCGTCTGCATCATACGCAACGGTCCCGCCCAACCCGGGCGGTTCATCGAGACCAAGGTTGTCGCAGCACAGGACTACGACCTTCTCGTCGAGCAAATTTAGTATTGAATTATCCTGCAAAAAAACTAAACTCCAGAGCATGTTGAAGCTTGTCCCGAACATTTTGACTTTTGGCCGGCTCGTGCTGACCATCGTTTTTCTGGTTATGATTCTGCTGGCCCCGCCCTATTACGCCGAGGGTGAAGTGCCGTTTCCCGGTTTTCTCGATGTCGCCTTCATCTTGTTTGTCATCGCGGGGCTGACGGACATTGTTGACGGTTTTGCCGCCCGCCGATTGAATGTCACCAGCAAGTTCGGCCGGATGCTGGACCCGCTCGTGGACAAAATCCTCGTCTGCGGAGCATTTACCTGCTTTGCCATAATTGGCCAGCCCAAGCTGTTCGGCCTCGGCCCCACTACCCTGGCGGTGATTCACTGGTCGGTGCTATGCATTCTGGTCGCCCGGGAAGCCTACGTGACGGTCCTTCGCCATATTGCCGAGGCTCGCGGTGTCAACTTCGCCGCTACGCCTTCGGGCAAAATCAAAATGTTCCTGCAGAGCTTCGCGATCGGCACGGTGGTTATCAAAATGGCCCACGTCCAGACCGCCGCCTGGGGCAACTACTTCACGACCGTGACGTTTGCGATTATGCTCGCGGTCACGGTGATTTCGGGCCTGCGAGCGACCCGGCGAAGCTCCTGGAAAAAAGCCATGCCTGAAGTGCCTAAAGTGAGCTAAAGTGACTAAAGTGAGGCAACGCTCACGTCAACTTTAGGCACTTTCAACTTTAGTCACTTTTAACTTAAAGAGGGTTTGGAATATGAAACCACAACTACGTGCCCCATTGAAGTCCGTCGTTTCTTGTCTGGCATTCTGCGCGTTGGCGTCATCGTGGCTGGCGGCCGCCGAAGTGAGCCAAGTCGAAAGGGCCGATGAATTCCTGCCTCCCGTCCCCGAAGGCAAGCACTGGGTCCTGGCCTGGCGCGATGAGTTCAACGGCGAGAAGCTCGACGAGTCCAGGTGGGAGATTCTTGGCGACTGGAAACGCCGGGACGGATACTGGGTCAAGGAAGATTCCTACCTCGACGGCGAAGGCCATCTGGTCCTCCGCACAAAGAAGGACGGCGACAGATTCACCTGCGGCGCCGTGCGGACGCGGGGCAGGTTCGAGCACGCCTTCGGCTACTGGGTCTGCCGGTGCAAGTTCCCCACGCAGGAAGGGCACTGGCCGGCGTTCTGGCTCATGGCGGACGGCGTCAACAAGGTCGGCGACGAAGGCCGGGACGGCACGGAAATCGATATCATGGAAAAACCCTGGCGGGAAGACAAGATCACGCAGAACCTGCACTGGGACGGCTACGGCAAAGAGCACAAAAGCGCCGGAACCGGGCAAATTACAATCCCCGGCGTCAGCGAGGGCTTTCACACGTTCGGGCTATTCTGGACGCCCGAGGAATACGTTTTCTACGTCGATGGAAAAGAGACCTGGCGCACGAATGCCGGCGGCGTTTCGCAGGTCCCGCAGTTCATGAAGCTCACCGAGGAGATCGGCAAATGGGGTGGTGACATAAGAAAGGCGAACCTGCCGGATTCCTTCGTGGTCGATTACGTCCGCGTCTATGACGTGGCTGAGCGGGGCGGCTCGGCTGAGGGAAGAGAGATTATCACAAAAGCCGTCGATGTGAAGCCTTCGCCCCGGCAGCTTGCATGGCAACAGCTTGAGTTTATCTGTTTCGTTCATTTTGGCGTGAACACGTTCACCGGCCGTGAGTGGGGCACGGGAACCGAAGACCCTAAGATATTCAATCCCGAGAGGCTCGATACCGACCAGTGGTGCCGGATGGCCAAGGCCGCCGGGATGAACCAGGTCATCCTCACAGCCAAGCACCACGATGGCTTTTGCCTGTGGCAGACGCGATATACGAGCCACTCGGTCGCTTCGAGCACGTGGCGCGGCGGCAAAGGGGACGTGCTGCGCGACCTGGTCGCTTCGTGCAAGAAGTACGGCCTGAAAGTCGGCGTCTATTTGTCGCCCGCCGATCTGTACCAGATCGAAAGCCCCGACGGTTTGTACGGGAACCTGAGCAAATATTCCGAGCGGACGATTCCCCGCCCCGTACCGGGCCGGCCATTCCGGGACAATCGCACCTTCGAATACCTCGTCGATGACTACAACGAGTATTTCCTCAACCAGCTCTTCGAGCTGCTGGCCGAATATGGTCCCATCCACGAGGTCTGGTTCGACGGCGCGCACCCCAAACGCAAGGGCGACCAGAAATATACCTACGCGCAGTGGTACGCGATGATCCGCGAGCTGGCCCCGGAGGCGGTGATATTCGGCAAAGGGCCGGATGTGCGCTGGTGCGGCAACGAAGCCGGCAACACGAGGCAGGCCGAGTGGAGCGTCGTTCCCATTAGCGCCCCGGCGGACCAATTCGATTGGCCGGATATGGCGGCGAAAGACCTGGGCAACCTCGACAAACTTCAGGAGACTCTCAGCAAAGGCGGCTACCTGCACTGGTATCCCGCCGAGACCGATACATCCATCAGGCAGGGTTGGTTCTGGCGCGACGAAGAGCAGCGTCTCAAAACGACCGGGCAAATCCTCGATATCTGGTTCCGCTGCGTCGGCGGCAACACGGTGCTTCTGCTGAACGTGCCGCCCAACCGCGATGGATTGTTCGCCGAGCGCGACTGCAAGGTGCTCACCGAGGTTGGCGAAGCCCTGCGCGAGACGTTCAAGACCAATCTGGCCGACGGTGCCACGGCGACCGCCTCAGCTACTCGCGGGCCTGGCTCTGAGGCCGATAGAGCGCTCGACGGTGACATGACGACCTGCTGGATGCCGCCCGACTGGACGACGCAGGCCGAGCTGACGATCACGCTGGCTGGCGAAAAGACCTTCAACGTGGTCGTGTTCCAGGAGCAAATCCGCGACTACGGCCAGCGCATCGCCCAATTCGCCATCGATGCCCAGGTGAGCGATCAATGGCAGCAGATCGCCGAAGGCCAAACCGTCGGCTACAAGCGCATCTGCCGCACGCCCGACGTCACGACCAATAAGGTCCGAATCAGAATCTTAGACTCCCGCGTCTGCCCCACGATCTCGACCTTCGCCCTCTTCCTCGCCCCGCCGAACCCGTAGAATCCTGAATTAGCCACGGAGGCACGAAGACACGAATTTGCACTTCGATATTGGCCCGGAAAATAGTCCCGTAGGATAGGCAACTTCGCTGCCCCGCCATAAGGCGTCCCCGAGGGAATGCGGTTTAGTTCAGATCACGTGACATTGACCAAGAGACTTCATGGAGTGATGTCTTGTGCCCCGTGGAGCACGGCAAGCACGTCGATTTGGTCAGCCGTGATGTAGTATATGATGCGATACGGTCCTTCAATGACCTCCCGGATTTGTTGCATCTCATACTCAGGGACCGATCTTCCGGAAAAAGGGAATTCACCGATTTGTTGAGACCGCCGGGTTAATCGATCCAGCATCCGCTTGGCATAGGCTGGTGAATCCTGGGCAATGAAATGATAGATTGCGTCAAGATGACGCTGGGCAGTATCGGTCCAATGGACTTTCATTCCGTTAAGCCGTACTTCCTTCTCACGTCGCTGACATCCGTTGTCCTGCCCGCCTGACTGTCGGCAAGACCTTGATCGATAACCTGACGCACGTAGATTTCATTGATCAGATCATCCCAGGTAGAATCATCCGACATTTTATCGACGAGTCTATGAGCCTGGTCTTTTCGCATTCTCTCTGCCATGGTCTGCTCCAGCAAATTTCCACACTATTCTAAGATAACTCAAACTCTGTAGAAATGCAAGCTTTTTTGATTCACCACAAAGAACGCGGAGGATTCTTGATACCGCACCGTAAGGCGTTCCCCCATTTACCCGATTTACACGATTTTCGAGGGGAATAAGAACGGACACTCGACGCCCCGAATGAATCCGATCAGATCAGATCTTCAATGATTCTTTTCCCGTGCACAACCGTAAGGACATGTATTTCAGATACGAGGACTTCGTAGATGATTCGATACTGGAATACGAATATTTCACGGATGGATTCGTCGTTCTTTTCCGGCACGACACGGCCGAGTTTAGGGAATTGCATTAGCCTCTCTGGAGCCTGAAATATCTGCTCAACGGTTGTTTCGGCGTAAACGGTTGAGTCGCGGGCGATGTACTCTGCGATGGCTTGAATATCTTCGATTGCCTGAGGTGACCAGATTAGGGCGAGCAAAACAATAAGTTACCGATTTTAGTATAGTTTTCAGCTTGGTTTGGACGATTTAGAGTTCATGCCAAGTGCAAATGTTATTGAATGGATCCGTGAGAAATACCTCGCAGTCATTAC